>Ga0210402_10000677_pt1 | contig 37654 bp, 31 predicted proteins | sample IncBWC7MmetaG_FD_161055 | JGI IMG/M metagenome (GOLD analysis project Ga0210402, IMG submission 161055) | Forest soil microbial communities from Barre Woods Harvard Forest LTER site, Petersham, Massachusetts, United States - Inc-BW-C-7-M | ecosystem: Environmental > Terrestrial > Soil >...
GGTCATCTGAGAAGATGGCGTTCGGTTTTTCGGTCGAGAACCCTGAACAGCAGGTGTCAAATAGTGTGGTATTCCCCACCGCGCTGAGTAGCACGCTCACGACGCAATACAACAACGGCAGCAGCGGACTGAATGTCCCGAACATGACTCCGGATTTCGTCCTGAAGGGCTCGTTCGACAACAAGGTCATGGGCGGTCGCGCAATTCACTTCGATATCGGCACAGTGATGCGAACTTTTCGCAGTTGGGATGGGACCAGCGCTTCGGGAAAAAGTTATGCCTTTGGTTGGGGCGTCAGTGCCAACTTCAACGTTGAGGTCAAGAAGGGCGTGCGTTGGGTCTTGGACGGTTTTGCCAGTGACGGTGCGGGTCGCTATATCGGCGGCTTGGCTCCCGACGTAACCGTCAGGGCCGATGGCAGCATTTCGCCGATCCATTCGTATTCGTGGGTCAGCGGTTTCGAGTTTGCACCGAATAAAGCTACGGGACTGTACTTCTACTACAGCGGCCTGTACGCGCAGAAGAACGCTACCTTAAACAGCGACGGCACCTGCTGTGTGGGATTCGGTTTTCCAGGTGCCAGCAACGCTGCCGGCCGATTGATCGAGGAGGTCACGGGCGGCTACTCACGAGTGCTCTGGAAATACGAAAACTTAGGGTCGGTGCAGTGGGGGCTGCAATACGCGCATGTTTGGGTCTATCCTTGGGCGGCTGGCAATGGTCCAAACTCAGCCAACGCTAACATGGTGTTCAGCCAATTGCGCTATAACTTGCCCTAAAGGGGAACAAACGGAGGAAAACATGAAGGAAAGGTCTGACAAGTCAGTAGATAAAGCGGCCTTGGATCGACGAAGTTTTCTCAGCGTGGCCCTTGGCACCTGTGCTATCGCTCCACTGGCCCCGCTATCTTTGCAGCTCGCGACAAGCCTAGCTGGCTCGCTAACAAAAGAACAACGCGACAGCATGACTCCATCGCAGGTGATTGACGAGTTGAAGAAAGGAAATGAGAGGTTCAGAGCCGGGAAAATGGCCCCTCGAGATTATTTGGCAGAGAAGCGATCGAGTGCGGCAGGACAATACCCGGCGGCAGTGGTCCTTGGATGTGTCGATTCGCGAGTGCCAGCGGAGATTATATTTGACACTGGAATCGGCGACACGTTCGTCGGCCGAGTCGCTGGCAACGTCGTAAATGACGACATGCTGGGCAGCATGGAATTTGCCTGTGCCGCATCTGGTGCCAAGGTGGTTCTGGTCTTAGGCCACACGGCCTGCGGGGCGGTGAAAGGCGCGATAGACGATGTGGTTCTGGGCAATCTCACGGGACTGTTGGCGCGAATCAAACCGGCTATACCGGCGACGAAGTTCGAGGGCGAGAAGTCCAGCAAGAATGCGGCTTATGTCGATGCCGTTGCGCATACGAATGTAGTGCTGGCGCTTGCAGAAATCCGGCGGCGCAGTCCGGTCCTGGAGGAGCTGGAGAAGAAAGGAACGATCAAGATCGCAGGCGCAATGTATTATCTGACCACCGGCGTGGTGGAGTTTCTAGGCTAGTCGTTGATGCTCACAATTCTCAGTTCTGGTTAATTTGGTGGTTCACTTGGCAGCTTTAACCCAAGCCCCGCCAGGCTACCCTAAGCAGTAGGCCCTGTGCATTTCCGTTGTCTTTTACAGCTCCGCGGAAAATCTATAAGAAGGTGCTATCGACCTATCATGGAAGTCGCCTTACCGGACATCTGGCTCAAATTCATCCCGGCGCTGTTGTCCGGCCGGACTGGTTATTGCTTTAAGACCAGCGGAGATCCGCTGATGCGCTTCGCCTTCAGATTGACAGTCACCTCGACGCGGTCGGCGATCTTGATGAAGGGGATGCCGCTGTTCATACCGTACTGCTTGCGGTCGAAGGCCATCGTCCCTTTAATTTCACCCTCCCCTGTCGCTCTCGCCGTCGCCTTGTCTACGAGCGTAAACGTCAGCGTTTCGGGCTTTGACACTCCCCGTATCGTAAATGTCCCCGGGAGCTCAAAGGTCGCGGGTCCGGTCTGCACGATCTTGTCGGAGTGAAAGGTGATGTAGGGTTCATCCTTGGCGTTGAAGAAGTCTTTGCTCTTCAGCTTGCCGTCCTTCATGCCACTTCCGGTACTTACGGAGTCCGCCTGAATCTTAATATCCATAACGCCAGTCGAAACATCCGTGGACGGAAATGTTAGCGTTGCGTCCCATTTCTCGAATACACCCACCAGGGCCACCGACGCCTTGACGGAGAAGTCGATCTTGCTCAGTTCCGGCGTAATTTTGAATACAGGGGCCTGCCCCAGAGTCAACGACGGAAGCATGGCGCATGCTAAGAGGCCGAAGAAAGTGGATCTCATAGGATTCCTCCTGACGACGAACAGCACAGCAACATTACTTTGCCGATGGTTTCACCAGCGGCTATCGGTTGCTATTGTTAGAAATGACAAGCTGGCGGGCGGCCCAAAACGTTGGAGACTGTCCGGGTAATGAATAGGCTTCGAGCTGAACTCGGATTCAACGCAACTAGGCCTGCTCCGATCCATCCCTGGAATCGTAACGATTGCTCACAGTGCTCTCATCGCTTGGCCTTTAATCGGAGTCGGACGGCACGTTGCGGCCGTCACAAAAAATTTATTGGACATAGCCGCAACTTTAATATATGCAACTAGATCAGTGGGTGGAAACTCGGCCGAAGACATACGCACCGAAGTAACTGCCTAACCCTGAACTAATAGGGATTCTCCACCGCCTACGGAGTATCTCTAAGGCCCTCTTAGTTAAGTTGATTTGGAGTGCGCTTCTCGCCGCCCAAAGTCCGGCCGCTTGATCGTCTTAACTGTTGGTGTGTTTCTGGGTCAAACTTGTATGACCGCTCGATCGCGCAGAGTCGGTAAGTACGTGCTGAATCACCTCCACGTTTTCGCACGCCTTAGGCGCTTATCGTGGAACATAGCGCAACTAAACCCTTCGTTCCGCATGGTTATGCTGGCGTGGCTGGTGGCTACGCTGTGCTATTTGGCTGCGAAGCTGGGAGGAGTATTAGTCATAAGCACCCAGCAGACCCTCTCGCCCCTTTGGCTTGGGTGCGCGCTCTTAGTTGCTATCCTGTTGCTTGTATCACGAAAAACCTGGCCGGTTCTTATTCCAGCAGGCTTGGCAAGTTTCGTCCTGTATGACTTGCAAGTGGGCATACCAATTCGCTCGATCGCCTGGCTCATTCTGGCCGATACCCTTGAAATCTTAATCGCTGCTTGGGGTGTTAGCTATTCGCTGAATGGCCTGCCTCGTTTGAACAGCCTGAAAGCCTTCGCTAAATATTCATTCTTTACTGTGATCCTTGCGTCGCTCGTCGTATCGTCCGTCGGCATCCATGGGTTAATCGGGGACCGTTGGATAGCTTGGAGGATTGGCTTTCTGTCAGAGGCATTGGCATTCCTTACTGTGACGCCCACCATTTTGGGCTGGGTTGGCCAACCCCGTGCGTGGCTGCGGGCATCTCGTGCTTATTACCTGGAAGCGAGCGCGTTGTTTGCTGCCCTCATTGCCTTGAGCTACTTCATGTTCTTGGCTCGCGGGACAACCGCTCCGCCGGCACTACTTTACTCTCTCGTGCCATTTCTACTCTGGTCCGCCTTGCGTTTCGGCTCCGTGGGGGCCGCCACCTCGGCAACCATAGTCGCTTTTCTCTCCATTTGGGGTGCGGTCCACGGACGCGGTCCTTTTCTCGAAACGGATCCAATCAACAGGGTCTTGTCTCTACAGGTGTTCTTGCTTTTCACTGCGGCACCCTTCATGGTTCTCGCGGCCCTTGTGGAAGAGCATCAGCAAGACGCACTGGTACTTCGCGAAAGTGAAAAACGCTTCCGGTTGTTAGCGGACAGTTCTCCTTCGTTGATCTGGATGTCCGGGACAGACAAACTCTGCACTTTTTTCAATCGGGGTTGGCTGACATTTACGGGCAGGACTATGGAACAACAGTTGGGTGACGATTGGCTCTCGGGGGTGCATCCGGACGACCGTGACCATTGTTCGCGACTCTACTCAGCGTCGTTTGACGCTCGCGTCGACTTCGAATTGGAATGCCGTCTGCGGCGGTTCGATGGAGAATACCGCTGGCTGGTTGATATTGGCGTGCCGAGGTTTGAAGCCGATGGCACCTTCCTTGGATATGTTGGTTCGTGCATAGACATTACGGACCGCAAGACCTCCGAGGAATCTTTGCACGCGTTGACTGGCCGCCTGATTACCGCCCAGGAAGAAGAACGCGCGCGCATCGCCCGGGAACTTCATGACGACTTCAGCCAGCGTCTGGCGCTGCTTGGCATCGGGCTTGGCCAACTCTGGAAAAAATTGTCACCGAACGAAGTCGAGCAGCGTGAAAACGTGCAGGAGATGCTGAGGGGAACCAAGGAGATGTCCTCGGACCTTCACAGCCTTTCTCATCAACTCCACTCCAGCAAACTCGAGCACGTGGGACTGGTGCCGGCTCTCCATGGCTTGTGCAAGGAAATCAGCGAGAAGTACAAGATTGAAGTTCATTTCAGCGAAAGCGAGGGGGCTGTTGACGTCCCGAAGGACGTGGCGTTGTGCATGTTTCGAGTGGCCCAGGAATCGCTGGTTAATATAGTCAAGCACAGCGGCGCCAGGGAAGCACAGGTTCAATTAAGTGCGAACGCCATTGGCATCAGCCTTCGCATATCCGACCACGGAAGGGGGTTTGACCCTGCCATGAAGACTCCCGCCGCTGGAATCGGGTTGATCGGAATGAGCGAGAGGCTTCGGCTCGTCGGAGGCAGGCTTCTGGTGAAGTCGGAAACCGGTCGGGGAACAGAAATTCTGGCTGAGGCGCCGGTTGCTCTCCCTGTGGCTGAGATAAAGGTAAAAACACATGCGGCAGGAAAATAGAACTTCGGGTCGACCCCGCGTACTTCTGGCCGATGATCATCAAATGCTGCTGGATGCGCTGAAGCGCGTCGTGGAACCCCGCTGCGAGGTTGTCGGCATGGTGAGCGATGGACGAGCGCTTTTGACAGCGGCTGCCAAGTTGCAACCGGACATTGTCGTGCTGGACATCGGCATGCCCCAACTGAATGGCCTCGACGCAGCCCGGCACCTCAAGCCAGCCTCGCCGAAACTGAAGCTCATTTTCATGACCATGAACGAGGATCCCGACCTCGTCGGTGAAGCATTTCGCGCAGGTGCTTCAGCGTTTCTGCTGAAACAAGCGGCAGCCTTCGAGCTGATGGAGGCAATTGAAAAGGTGCTGAAAGGCGGTTCCTATGTGACGCCCAGCGCTGCGGAAGGCCAGGCCGCCATCTCCCTACGCGCTCCCAAAGCCCGGGCGCACATGACTGAACCCACGCCCCGGCAACGGGAGGTCATTCAACTCCTGGCGGAAGGGCGTTCCATGAAAGAAGTGGCCTCCATCCTGCAAATCACCAAACGCACGGTTGCGGCCCATAAGTATGCCGTAATGGACCTTTTACAACTCAAAACCAATGCCGACTTGGTACAGTACGCCATCAAGCGCAGAATTATCTCTATCTAGTTTCCGCGTCATTCTCCCCCCCTGTAATTATTGCCAATAGGCAGCTGCCAGGATTGCGGGCAACTTAGTCATCAGAGTCCTGCTTCTAGGTGAAGTTAAACGGCTCCAGGCGGGAGATCACACTACACGCGGAACTTGTTCTTAATATTCGGTACATCACTTAGAACTGATAAACAGCTCGGGGGTAAGCTCGCATGAGGCTCAGCCGCGTTGTATTGGCCGATGATCTTGCGCAGGTGTTGAGCGCCGTCGCTGCCCTGTTGAAAGAGAAATTCGAAATTGTCGCCATGGTGACCGATGGGCAGGCAGCCCTTGACGCAACGCTTGCCCTTGCGCCCGATCTCGTCATCCTGGATATCTCGATGCCCGGTATGAGCGGAATCGAAGTCGCCAGAGAACTCAAGAAGCGGGGAAATAAAGCAAAGATCGTTTTTCTCACCGTGCATCAGGACTCGGACATTCTGACCACTTGTTTTGCGGCGGGGGGACTGGGTTACGTCGTGAAAGTGCTTATGCAAACTGACTTGATCCCGGCGATGTACGAAGCGCTGGCGGATTGTCCATTTGTTTCGCGTTTTTCGTCCCAGCAAGACATTCCCGACGGCAAATCCTAACTTTCGATACGGCTGCCCACTCGGTGTAGAAGTGTGTCTGCCCTGCTTAGCATGTCACTTTTGACAATTCCGCTTCGGGGCCGTAAAGCGCAGCATCGGCCAACCTGAGAAATTGGGCTGCATGTTTCAGAGCAGAAATCGGTCGTGCTGTTTTTCTGGCTGGTGAAAAAAGGAAGGGTGTTTCATGAAACGGACGGTAAGAGTGATCCTTGTTTTGGCAGCAGTCTTCAGCATTCTCGGCTTAGCTATGGCTCCTAAGGCTTTCGCGCAGCAGAAGAAGCCGAACATCCTCGTTATTTGGGGTGACGACATCGGCATCAGCAATATCAGTGCCTATAACCTCGGCGTAATGGGCTACAGAACCCCCAACATTGACCGCCTGGCGAAAGAGGGAGCGCTGTTCACCGACGCCTATGCTCAGCAGAGCTGCACTGCGGGCCGCGCGTCCTTCATTCTGGGGCAGCATCCGTTCAGGACGGGCCTACTTACCGTCGGCTTCCCTGGTTCCACGCACGGAATCCCCGACTGGACGCCCACTATCGCCGACCTTCTCAAGCAGCAGGGTTACGCGACTGCCCAGTTCGGCAAGAACCACCTTGGGGACAACAACAAGCATCTCCCCACCGTGCATGGATTCGACGAGTTCCTTGGCAACCTCTACCACCTCAATTCAGAGGAAGAGCCGGAGACCTATTACTACCCCAAGGACCCCGCATTCAAAGCGCAATTCGGACCGCGTGGCGTGCTTCACAGTTGGGCCACGGACAAGGACGATCCCACAGTTCAACCGCGGTGGGGCAAGGTCGGCAAGCAAAGGATCGAAGACACTGGGCCGCTGACGCGTGACCGCATGCCCACCGTTGACGGTGAATTCTACGACGTCGCGACAAAGTTCCTCGGAAAGGCCGCCTCCGACAAGAAGCCGTTCTTCATCTGGTTTAACGCCACCCGCATGCATGTCTGGACTCACCTCAAGAAGTCCTCGGACGGAGTAACTGGTGTCGGTCTCTATCCGGACGGCATGGTTGAGCATGACGCGATGGTCGGCCAGTTGCTCAAGCAACTCGACGACTTGGGTATCGCGGAAAATACGATCGTGATCTACGGCACAGATAATGGCGCCGAGACTGCATCTTGGCCGGATGGTGGGATCACACCGTTCCATGGCGAGAAGGGAACTACTTGGGAGGGTGGCTTCCGCGTACCGATGATCGTCAGATGGCCCGGGGTGATTAAGCCGGGCACGCAATGCAACCAGATATTCTCTCAGGAAGACTGGATGCCAACTTTGCTCGCAGCGGCGGGTGTGCCGGACGTCAAGGAAAAACTCACGCAGGGCTATCAGGCCAACGGCCGAACCTTCAAGGTTCACCTGGACGGCTATAACTTCCTGCCTTACTTCAAGGGTGAAGTAAATAAGGGACCGCGTGAAGAAATCCTTTACTTTGGACAGTTCGGCGAGTTAAACGCCATCCGCTGGAATGACTGGAAGGCCAACTTCGCCGGCGTGGAGGGAAATATCATGAGCGGTACCCGCATGGTAACTTCCTGGCCGCTCCTTGTGAACCTGCGCGCTGATCCCTACGAGAAAATGCCTTTTGAATCGCAGATGTATTTGCGTTGGTATGCGGACAATATGTGGCTCTTCATTCCCATCGGGCAGAAAGTCAAAGAGTTCTTGTCGACTATCCCGCAGTATCCCTTCCAGGAAGGGTCGGGAATGCAACCCGCCAACATCAATTACATGACTCTCAAGGCAATCCAAGCCCTGAAGCAACTACAGGAACTCGAAGGGCTCGCGAATCCTAACAATTAAACCCTTGACTCGGGTGGCCGTGAGTGCAAGAAGCCCGTATCTCACTCGCGAAGGAAAGGGAGTTCAAATGAGTTCGTTCTGGAAGTCAACAAAAGCGACATTATTTGTACTGACGCTGGCGGCCTCGTTTCATTCATCCCGGGCGAGCGCCCAGGCGCAATCGGACATGAGCGCGACCGCGCCGCAGCCAAAGGAGACGAACACGGATGACGGCTGGCATGTCGCCATTTCTCCTTATCTGTGGTTTTCCGGTGTTCATGGAACCACGGGGGCTCTTGGCCGTGAAGCCAGCGTGCATGCGTCTTTCAGCGATATTTTCTCTAACACCGACATCGGTGCGATGGGCGTTATGGAAGCTCGCTACAAACGCGTGCTCATGCCCGTCGATTTCATGTGGATTAAGTTGTCCGACGACAAGGCGCTTCCCATTCAAGTGGTAGCGCTTTCCATCAAGGCAGAAATGACCGAAACCATGCTTACCCCCAAGATCGGCTATCGAATCGCCGATGGGAAAAGAGTGAAAGTGGATGCGCTGTTCGGGTTTCGCTATTGGCGTCTTTCAACGGACCTCACCTTGCAACCAGTCCAGATCAGGGGTGGCTTTTCCCAGTCGGGGAGTTGGGCGGACGCCGTTGCTGGCGGGAGGATTGAAGCCGCGCTTTCACCGAAGGCATTTGTGTTGGTCGCGGGTGATGCTGGCGGAGCCGACGCGCGGTCGGATTATCAGGTTACGGGATTACTGGGTTACAAGATTAGCCGCAAGGTCGTTTTGTTGGCTGGGTATCGTTATCTCCACATAAATTATCGCCCGAATGGAAATGCCCAATTCGTTTACGACGTCAACATGCCCGGCGTGGTGATGGGCGCGACCTTCAACATCAAGTGAGCAGGGTGCTCTATTCCCTGAGCGCCATGACGAGTTACGGCCACGAAAATGTCCAATTGGCGGGAAAGTGGCAATTGATGAGTTCCCTGGAAGCATTAAGTGGCTGGATATTATTCGGTCTCACGGCCGCATTTCTTTTCACAACAATGCAGAAGGCCTGGCCGCGGGACTGAAGCCGGACCATGGCTCTCCGCCCGCTCACTGACCGGTTAAATTCGACCGAACCATCCATTTGAGCCGCAACTTGATGCTGCGAGAGTCCACGAAGTCCCTGATCGCTGTTCCAATCTCCGCTTGCCGAGGGCATGCAGGGCAAACTCCTCGGTGGTAAGAGGGCTGGCATGAGAATTCGAGTGTTTGTTTTGTGGTGTGCGTTTTCTTTCACTGCACCGTTGCTGGCGCGCGAGAAAAGCGACGTCATCATCATGAAGAATGGCGACCGCATCACCTGCGAGATCAAGGGTCTCGCCGCCGATACCCTGTACATCAGCGTCGATTACATTCTTGGAACATCTTCCGTGGAATGGTCCAAGGTTGATCATGTTGAGAGCAAGCAACTTTTCATCATCAAGACAAAGGATGGCTTGGTCCATTCCGGCACTCTCTCCACGACCGAGAATTCTGGCGGACGCCGCATCGAGATCCAAATCTTGCAGCCCTACGATACCAAGGTCGAGCTCGACAAGACTCAGATCATCAAAATGGATCAAACCTCCGAGACCTTGTGGCAGCGGTTCAATGGGGATATCGGTCTGGGCGTCATCTACAGCAAGGGAAACCAGTCCACGCAATACAATTTGAGTTCTTCCCTCAACTACCCTCGCGAGCGCTGGTCGGCCAGCGCTGCGTATGATTCAACGTTGTCCTCAAGCACCGGCACATCGCCGGCCACGCGCAATGAGCTCAACCTGGATGTGGAGCGACTGCTGCGCTGGAACAATTGGTACTACACGGGGATCGCCGATTTCCTGCAAAGCTCGCAACAGGGAATTCAACTGCAGAGCAGCATCGGCGCAGGCATCGGGCGTTATCTGGTAAACGACAATCGCGCCACGATCTCGGTGGTTGGCGGGTTGGTTTGGCAGCGCATCAATTACCAGCAGATGATCGTTCCCTCCATGACCCAGAATGCTGCATCAGGCCTGATCGGCAGCGATGTTAGACTTTTCCGTTTCAACAAAACCAATCTTTCGATCAGCGCGACTCTCCTTCCTTCAATTACTCAATCCGGCCGCGTCCATTTCAACCTCAACACCGCGTATTACGTCAAATTGTGGAGCAATCTCACCTGGAACATTTCTTTTTACGGCAATTGGGACAATCAGCCGCCGCCGACGTTCTCCGGCAGCGACTACGGCACCAGCTCCGGTGTCAGTTGGAAGTTTGGCAATCGCTAAACACTATCTGAACGCTGAGTTAGTGCAATGCGTCAAGCACAGGAGTAACTCCATCCAGCTTCAGCCATTTCCCTTCCCACCTGTTATTTCTGCCAATAGTCAGCAGCCCGTGTAGCGATATCTTGGGTTACGCGGGTATGAACTAAGGTTCTGGGGCGGATTGCTCTGCAGGCCGAACCTGACAACTGAGACTCGAAAGTAACGCCTGGAACCGTCGAAAACCGCAGAGGTGACCTCTCATGACGCAGAGGCGCGTGCTACGGGGGCATGACTGCACCCTTATCTTACTTGCCGTAGCTTGCCCAACTAGCTCCCCTTCGCGCATACAGATCCTTCGAAAGAATGGTGTAGCTGCGGAACACGCCCGATTGCCAGAGATTAAAGTCTTTTAGTGAGGAATTGTGAAACAAGTCCAGAGTTCTATGTCATTGCTCATGGCCTTCTTGCTGCTAAGTGGGACGATGGGCTCGCAAGGTTGTGGTTCCAAAGAAGTGGCATCTGGCCCTTCGCTTCGCGGGGCGGGACTTTACAGAAAGATGACCTCACGGCAATTGTGATCAAGCGAAATTAGGCCGGCCATCCTGCTTCTGGCAATCGTAAGGGACATAGACCTTGATGGAAAACGCTCCTCCAAATACAACGCAAAACCGATTGCTGGGTCACCCCAGGTCGATGCTCGAGAGTTTCATCCACAGCGAGATTTCCGGCTCGATCCTTCTCTTTGGAGCCACCGTTGTGGCTCTCTTTTGGGCGAACTCACCATGGAGCGCTTCCTACTTCGCGCTTTGGAAGCTTCCACTGAAAATTGGCTTTCGTCCGCTTTTCTCGATGAGCCTCCATCACTGGATCGATGACGGATTGATGGCCGTTTTCTTTCTGGTTGTCGGGCTTGAGATCAAACGTGAGATCGTGAAGGGCGAGCTGTCTTCCTTTCGTCAGGCGGTTCTCCCTATCCTGGCTGCGCTCGGCGGCATGATTGTCCCGGCGCTTCTCTACTCCGTGTTGAATCGCTCGGGCAGCGGGGCACACGGCTGGGGTATCCCGATGGCGACGGACATCGGCTTCGCATTGGGTGTTCTCGCACTGCTCGGCAAACGCATCCCTTCCAGCCTGCGCGTCTTCATGCTTGCGTTGGCCATTGTGGACGATGTCGGGGCGATCCTCGTGATTGCATTTTTTTATACTCCTCAAATCTCACTGCCGGCCTTGGCGGCTGCAGGCGGCCTCTTGGCGCTCCTGGTAGTCGCTGCAATCCGTCGAGCTCCTCTTTCTGTTTTTCTGGTTGTTGGTATTTTTTTCTGGGCGGCGGTGCTCAGTTCTGGAGTGCATGCGACCATTGCCGGCGTGATTCTGGGACTGGTCGTGCCTATCCGTCCCAAATTGCCTCCGGAGGATTTGTCCGGTATCGCGGAACCTCTCCTGGGGAATTTTCGAACTCAGCTCCTGGCACAGGACAAATCGTCCGCGGAAGTCACACTCGCGCAGCTCAATCAACTTCTCTGCGACACGGACTCGATCGGGGAGCGCCTGGAAAGGGCCGTTCATCCCTGGGTTTCTTTCCTCGTTCTACCCTTATTTGCCCTGGCGAGCGCGGGAGTGGCCTTGTCCCCCGAGCAACTCAAGCAGGCGATTTCCAGTCCGGTCGCGCTGGGCATATTCCTGGGTCTGGTCGTAGGGAAGACGGTGGGAATAACGGCGTTTTCCTTTCTCGCGGTGAAGTCGAAAATTGCTGGCATGGCGGATGGTCTGAAGTGGGCGGGAATTGTGGGGGTCGGCATTCTCTCTGGTTTGGGATTTACCGTCGCCCTGTTTATCAGCGGTCTCTCCTTTGAGGACGAGGCCATCGTCGCCTCCGCGAAGGTAGCGGTTCTCGCGGCGTCTTTGGCGGCCGGTTCGCTTGGCTACACCTTTTTTCGGCTCACGCATCGGGATAATTCAGTACGAACCGGGACGGATTCACGGATGTGACGCGCGTCTCGTCGCCCTAAGCAGTGGCGAATCTTGTTGTCGGCCTTGTTCAGTCGGTTGCGGTCAGGACCTGTCAGAATAATTTGCAGCAGACCCTTGGAACATTCTCGATTGGAGGCTTTCAAAAATGAGCTCTCAATTTCATTCGGGCAATGGCACTACCAGAAGCAATCCATCCGCACCATGCTTTGAATCTTCGAGCGCTGGCAGTCTGCGTCCCGGCACGCCGAACGAGAGCTCCTCACGGCGAAGGTTTCTGCAGATGACTGTCGGAGGAACAGTGGCGGGATTGGCCACTGCGGCAGGCGTGGAGCTGGCAACACCACGGCGCGTCCTGGCGCAATCAACGCTCACCCCCGACGCCGCGTTGCAGGAGTTGATGGACGGCAACAAACGCTTCACCTCGAGAAGCCTCACGGCTTGCGAACATGACCTCGCTATTCTCAAACAGAATACGATCGAGAAGCAGGAGCCCTTCGCTGCCGTGCTGTCGTGTGCCGATTCCCGAGTACCCATCGAATTGGTTTTCGACCAGACCATCGGACACATCTTCGTTACGCGCATCGCCGGGAATATCGCCAGTTCGGAGATTATTGCCAGCCTGGAATATGGCGCGGGGGTCCTGGGGACAGAGGTAATCCTGGTGATGGGGCACGGTGGTTGCGGCGCGGTCAAGGCTACGATTCAAGCCAAGGAAGTGCCCGGCCAGATTAGTGCCCTCTATCCGCATATACAGCCTGCGATTGATCAGGCGGGCCCAAATCTCGAGGCAGCGACCAAAGCAAATGCCAAAATCCAGGCGGCCCTGCTGCGCCAATCATCGACAGTCATCTCTCGTTTGGTGAAAGAAAAGAAACTAAAAGTGGTCGCCGGGTACTATGACATCGGCACAGGGGCCGTGTCGATACTGGAGTAACCCGGTTGTTTTCAGGCGGACTCCTGGTCGGTTCATCCCATTTTTGAGTTATAGCGACACCCATTTTCGGGTTACTGCAGCCTGCGCGCTGCTTTTCGAGTCGTGCCACCACGCGTTTGGGGACATGATCGACTGTCATTTCTGACAATACCAACTATTGATGATGCGTCAGAGCATGTGCGCAGCAAGATGAACGCTTTTTTGTTGCTGAGGAGGGATTCCAATGAAATCGGCGGAATCCTTCGGAGGAGATCAATGAGAAGCTATAGGCAAGTTCGTAGGCTGCTTGTTGCGTTCTGTCTGTGTGCCTTGAATGCCCCGACTGCATTTCCCCAAGAAAAAGCTGCTCCGAGTACCGCCGAAGTTCACGTAGTCATCACGGACCTGGCCGTTCAGAGTGATAGCGAACTCCCACGCCTGCGGCAGGATGAGGTAAAGGTAAAGCAAGGCAAGACGTTTCTCCAGGTCACGCAGTTGATTCCTGCACAGGGAGACAGCGCGGCGCTGCAGCTTATGATTCTGATCGACGACACACTCAACCCGGTCGTCGGGGGCAACCTCAATGACCTCAAGGAATTCATCAAAGCGCAACCGCCTTCGACAGTGATCGGCATCGGTTACATGTCCAACGCGGGTGTCAACGTCGTCCAGAATTTCACTCCGGATCACGATCTTGCCGTCAAGGCTGTGCGCTTGCCGCGAGGTGCCCTTTCCACCATGGATAGCCCGTACCTGTCGCTCATTAGCTTGGTGAAAGGTTGGACGCAGCAAACCGTACGACGTGAGGTACTGATGCTCAGCGATGGAATTGACCGGCTACGCGGCGAAGCGCCAGCGCCTTCTCGTCTTGGACCTAGTTTTGGCCCGGTCTATCACAGTATGCCGACCATCAGCACGAACGCTACTTCGGCGAGCGAAATCAGCCAGCGCTACAACGTAATTGTTCACTCCCTGTACGCGGTCGGGGTGGGACGTGCCGGCAGAAGCTCTTGGGACCTGCAACTAGGACTCGGCGGACTCTCGAAAATCGCCGATGAAACTGGTGGTGAATGTTATTCGCTTGGCACTTCCAATCTGGTCAGCTTTAAACCGTACTTGGAACGGTTTCAACGGACTCTCGACAATCAGTACTACCTCGTGTTCCTCGCCATTCCGAAGAAAAACGCGGGTCTGCAACGCGTGAATATTTTGACGGAAATTTCCAACTCCGAGATCGCCGCGCCTGATAACGTCTGGGTGCGTGCAGCCAAGTGATTTCTCATTCGGACTCTTCTGAAACCACTCCAATGGGTGAGCAAATTCGAAAGGATGAAAAGACATGAAATTTCTGAATCATATATCCCTGGCGACGTTCCTCTTCTCGGCGATGGTCGCGGCGCCCCCTGGCCGGGCCCAATCGAAATCCGAACAGGTCGAAAGCAAACCTTCCGCCCCTCCCCAGAGCGATACGCAGAAGAATGTGCAAGCTTACATTGACCTGCTGCGCAGGAACGTGCGGCAAGAGAAGGCTGAGATTATGGGATCCGTGATGGTCCTGAGCGCGCAAGATGCGACGAAATTCTGGCCGATCTACAGCGAGTATGACGCCCAACTCGCGAAACTGACTGATCAGCGAGTTCAAAATATCAAAGATTATGCGCAGAGTTACAACGAGATGACCGATGAAAAAGCGGATGAGTTAGTTCAGAAATCGCTCGCCTATCAAAAGCAACGCGCGGAGCTGCTTGCGCAAACCTATGACAAGGTCAAACAAGCTCTCGGGGCAGTGACGGCGGCACGCTTCGCCCAAGTTGAACATCAACTTCTGCTGATTATCGACCTACAGATCGCCTCGTCGTTGCCTATTGTTGAGCAAGGCTCATAAATTCCGGGATAAGGAGAGTACGCACATGAGGAAGACATTCGTTGGAGCAGCAATTTTACTCGCGGGGATAGCAACTGTTTACCAAATTTCCCAACAGCGGTGTTGGGCCGCGGCGTCTATCACAGGGTCGGCCCCGGCTAGTGCGGCGGCTCAAAACAAGAAGAGAATCACAGTTCCTGCGGGAACTCGAATCCTGATTCGAATGGTCGACTCGATCGACTCGTCCAAGCAAAAAACAGGGTTTCGCTTCTCCGCTACCCTCGAGACAAACCTGCAAGTCGAAGACACCGTCGTCGCTCCGCGGGGTACGACACTGTACGGGCGTCTTGCCGCGGCTTCCTCAGCCGGAAAGATGTCCGGAAGCTCTGAACTGACTTTGGAGCTGACCGACGTCCTCATCAATGGGACCGCCTATCCCCTGCTGACAAGCACCTATGAGGTGAAAGGTAAAGGCGAAGGTGGGAATACGGCGAAGAAAGTCGTCGGGGGTGCCGGATTGGGCGCTCTCATCGGTGGGCTAGCCGGAGGAGGAAAGGGAGCGGGGATCGGCGCACTCGCCGGTGCTGGAGCTGGTACCGCAGTAGCCGCCTCTAAAAAGGGACAACAACTCCAAATTCCCAGCGAATCCTTGCTCGAATTTCGCCTTCAGCAACCAGTGTCGCTGCCCGTTGCCGGCTAGTCAGATCCCAATGCGACCATCGGAGTTCTTGCCAGCAGCGCAGCGTTTTGATAGAAGGAGGACCAAATGGGTGGCTTCGAACAGGAAGGATCTTGGCATCGTAATAAAAATTCAAGTGTGGAGACAGCTATGCACAATAAACGCCCCGCAATGTTCACAGGCAAGAGCGGCGTCGCCGGCCAACTCTGGAACCCCCGTGGAATTCGCGCGACACCGCATTGGCAATTCGTTCTTGTGAGTCTGCTTGGTACCTGCGTATTGGTTATCTGCTTCACGGTGCGAGCGCAGGAGGCGAGGCCGGTGTCTGGCTTCTTGGGCGACTATTCTAAACTCGTTCCGGATGCGAAGAATGGCGATTTGCTCCTGTACGAGAAGGACGCGAGCGCACTGAAGAAGTACAATAAGTTTATTTTTAACCCGATTACGATCTATTTGCTTCCCGAAGCTCGAGACCGCGGTATCGACCCCGACGACCTGGACCGCTTGGCTAAGTATTTTCACGATGCGGTTACGGATGAACTCGCGAAATCTGGACTCTACCAAATCGTTACCGAGCCGGGGCCAGACGTGCTTGAGTTGAACGTGGCAATCACAAATGTGGAACCCACTGGTGGCAAGAAGAATGCAGCCGTGAAGGGAGCCGTGACCGCTGCTACTGTTACGACGGTTCCTGGCATCGGTCTGGCGGTGCCCAGACTGAGTGTTGGCAAGGTCGGTATCGAGGGGGAAATACTCGATTCAGCGTCTGGCGAGCGGCTGGTAGCGTTCGTCACCGCCAAAGGAGGCCGGAGGTGGTTCGCCGGCCTTAACACCGTTAAGAAATGGGGGGATATTGAGGCGGCATTTCGCTCCTGGGCAAAAGACTTTCGAGCGCGTCTAGATGAGGTGCATGGATCCTAACAAGGGGATATTGGCAATCGATTCCCGGGATGTGCGCACGGACCATTAATGGGAAGCCCGGCACCTTGGCTGACTCGAACCAACGGCTGAGCAAAGGATTAGTTCCTAGCTTCGCAACCGAGCTCATGTGGGGAAAGGTGCGAGTTGCTAAACTCAGGCGCGACTGGATCCCCGTCGAGTCCGGCCTCGAGAATCCGCGCGATCCGAAAGGTTCGTACGCTTTCGCGCCTCATTTTGCGCGCACTCTCACCGATCTGAACGATTACCACCCGGTACCTATCGCCGACCACAGTCCTATCACTGTCGACCTTCCATTTCATGAACCCAAAGATCTTCAATTCAAACCGAATTGAGCAACCTGCACCTCCGATTGGCGGGCCGCTTGCAATAAGCCATTCGGGTGACCTGCGAAGCTCGCGAGGCAGGCTCTTATGAACGACCAATGGCGGTCCCCATTTCTTGTTTTTCCACTCTCATTTTTTGCGATGTGGCTCTCGGTCTGGATTGGTGTCTTCCTGCGCAAGCGTCACCAGGATCTTGACATAGATGTGAACCATGATTTCGAACTTATTATGGCGTCCACCCTGACACTTCTCGGCCTAATCATTGGCTTCACCTTTTCGATGGCCATCAACCGGTACGATCAGCGCAAGAATTACGAGGAAGCGGAGGCCAATGCAATCGGAACGGAATACGTTCGGGCAGACGTGCTGTTGGCCTCCGACGCGGCGAGAGTGCGAAAACTGCTGAAGGACTATCTGGACCAGCGCATTTTGTTTTATCAAACTCGTGACGTGGGGGACCTTCAACAGATCAATGCGCGTACGGCCAAACTGCAAACCGAATTATGGTCCGCCGTTGAGGTTCCGGTGTCGGCCCAGCAAACTCCCGTTCTCGCCCTGGTCCTTTCCGGCATGAACGATGTGCTGAACTCGCAGGGATATACGCAAGCCGCCTGGTGGAACCGAATACCCATTGGCGCATGGGGCCTGATGGTAGCGGTCGCCATCTGTTCCTGCCTGTTGGTCGGTTATACGGCGCACCGCGCGACTGAGGGATATATCCGCCTTGTGATTCTGCCCCTTATTCTAAGCATAGCGTTCTTTCTCATCGCGGACATTGACGGCCCCCGCCGCGGCATCATCCGCGTGCTCCCGCAAAATCTGATGAGCCTCGCGCAATCCCTGCCAGGGCGCTGATCGAACGCCTATCCATCTCCACTCCGGTCTCCGGGCCGACGCCGGGAAGTCCGGATTCCCGGTCAGGTGGTTTTGATGCCGTTCCGCTGGAGCATTCGCCAGATCTAGGGTCCATTTGGCGGTGAGAAATCTCCTGTTACTTTTGACAATTGCGAGCGATTTTTCCTCGGGGCATCCTTTGCCTACTTGCATAACGGGTGTGCCTTGTTCCATAAAAGGCTTTGCGGACTGAGGCGATTCGAAGGTTAGTGGAGCGGGTGTTTCCGTCAGCGCGCGAGGACTCTGATCTCTCAAAACTCGTCTACACGCTGCATGCCAACAATCGTTATATTCGCGGATTCCTCCAGTGGCCAAACGAATTGTTCCGGCGCACTATCCGAGTTCTCACCCCGGGCGACGGTTTTCTTGCTTGGAATGCGCAGCGAGAGGATCTAAAGCAGTCGCTTTGCCTCTTAGGAACTCACGTGGCGGGAGTAGGCCTATCACCCGAATTTCGGGAGCGATGCCGGCCTCATTTGGTGGAAGAATCTCCGTTTTATCGAGTGCAGCGATTTGCTGGTGAACTCGTTCGTGCGAACTCGCCTGAGGAAGTTCATAGTCTGTTAGAGAATTTGCGAACCGAGATGATTCGTTGCGGAATGGAACTGGAGTACATCCACGAGGGGATGGAAGCCAAAGGTGTCAGCACAGCACTCGAATTTGACGTAAGCATGATCCGACGAGCTCTGAAAAGAATGGACTCGATTGCGAACGTTTTGTTTGGTGGCAATGCTGGGGACTTCCGCGAGGTTAAGAGGCTATTAGACGGTGTGATGCGTGCCCATTTCGATGACCTAAGTATTTCGGCGGTCGTGCGCGAAAATGCAGCACTACTGGCTCGAAAGATTGTCGAAAGGACTGGGAAAACCGGCGAGCACTATCGGACGCTATGTTACTTTTGACAATTGCCCGACCTTGATTGAATCCCTAGCATCAAGCTCCTGTGGGGCACCTTCAACCAAATGATGCACACGTCAGCCGGATCGTGTGTCGCACTTTAGAAGGTTTTGGGGACAGCGAAACGTACCTGTCGAGCGCCGCTCGCCCTAAAGTGTGTGTTATGCAGAGGAAGCAGATGAAATTTGCAGCGACCTTTCTCCTCCTTAGCGCGATGTTGTCAACTGGCTGTGGAAAGATGGGGCTGCCTCCCGCTGGCCCTCCCGATGTCGAAGTCGTCGAAGTAATACAGCAAGATGTGCCAATCACAAAGGACTGGGTTGCCACACTGGATGGGCTTGTGAATGCTCAGATTCGCGCCCAGGTCGCGGGTCTTTTGCTTAAACAGAGTTATCCCAACGGTGCTTTTGTCAGAAAGGGGGCCCCACTCTTCGAGATAGACCCGAGACCCTTTCAGGCTGCACTCGACCAAGCCAAAGGAAATCTTCGAGAGGCCACCGCGAATCTGGACCAGGCAAAAGCGAAATTGGGAAAGACGCAAATAGACGTGACGCGGTACACGCCGCTCGCAAAACAGAATGCCATTAGCCAGCAGGAACTCGATGACGCCGTGCAGGCCAATCTTGCGGCCAAAGCGCAGGTCGAAGGGGCTCAGGCAGGCATCGCGGGTGCTCAAGCTGCAGTTGAAAAAGCTCAATTGAATCTTGGCTTCACAAGCATTACTTCTCCGGTTGATGGAGTGGCAGCCATCGCCAGTGCCCAAGTCGGTGACTTGGTGGGCCCTTCAGGCGCTCCGCTAACGACTGTTTCTACAATGAACCCCATCCTGGCGAATTTGACAGTCAGTGAACAGGAATACCTCACGGCGATTAGAGAGATAACGAAGCAGGGCGAAAGAGAGGATCAGGCCCTGCGAAGACTCGTCTGGCAACTGCGGCTTACTGACGGCACGACCTACCCGCTAAAAGGGCAGTTCCACGCTCTGGATCGCCAGGTAGATGTGAAGACGGGAACGATTCTCGTGCAAGTCGTGTTCCCGAATCCGGGCAATGTTCTTCGACCCGGTGGTTTCGGAAGCATCAGCACGGTGGCAAGAATCCAGAAAAACGCTGTACTCGTGCCGCAGCGTGCCGTGAGTGAATTGCAGGGCGGATACCTCGTGGCTGTGGTGGGTGGCGACAATAAGGCCAGCATTCGGCCAGTCAAAATGGGCCCGAAGATCGGTACATTGTGGATTGTCGACGAAGGGCTCAAGCCGGGCGAACGAGTTGTTGCGGAAGGCGTGCAACACGTGCAGGAGGGCTTGGAAGTAAAACCTAAGCTTTACCAGTCGAGTTCCCTGGCGCAGGGAAAAGCTGATAGCGCCAAGCCGTAACCTACAACAATGGCCAAATTCTTCATCAATCATCCCGTAATGTCTATGGTGATCTCCATCGTTATGGTCATCGTTGGCGTAGTCGCCATGTTGAGCCTGCCCACCGCGCAGTTTCCCAACATCGCCGACCCTCAAATTCAAATAACCGCTACTTACCCAGGCGCCGATGCGATCACGCTCGACCAGTCCGTCGCCACTCCCATCGAGCAACAGATGAGCGGCGTGGACAACATGGAATACATGTATTCGCTGAACGCCAACAACGGCCAGATGAAGCTGACGGTTGACTTCAACATTCAGACCGATCCCAACACCGACCTGATTCTTGCCCAGATGCGGCAATCGCAAGCAGCTTCACAACTCCCGGCGGAAGTGAACGCACAGGGAGTTACCGTGCAAAAGTCTACCTCCGCCCCGCTTATGCTGTTCGACCTCTACTCCCCGGACGGCAGATACGACGCCCAGTTCTTGGCCAACTACGCGTACATCAATCTCCTCAGCCCTCTCACTCGCTCCTATGGGATTGCCAGTGTCACGATTTTTGGCGCTGGCCAGTACGCCATGCGGTTTTGGTTGAACCCGAATAAGCTCGCCAAGCTGCAAATCACCGTGCCGGAAATTATCAACGCTGTCAAAGCACAGAATACCGTGAATCCGGCAGGGCAAATTGGCGGCGAACCCGTCCCGGAGGGGCAGGAATACACCTACGCCGTGATTGCGCAGAGCCGGCTGGTTTCAGAGGAACAATTTGCTCAAGTCGTTGTTCGAGCCAACCCCGACGGCTCCATCGTGCGGCTGAAGGATGTGGCTCGCATCGAGCTCGGCACCCAGGTTTACAACCTACGGGGCAGACTGGACAGCAAGCCTGCCGCCGTAATTGCAATCTACCAACTTCCAGGATCCAACGCGATTCAGGCTGCCCAAGGCGCCAAGGATCTCATGACTGAGGCCAAGAAGCGGTTCCCTCCTGGTCTTAGTTATGCCATCGCTCTTGACACAACGCTTCCTGTCACAGAGGGAATCAGTGAGATTGGCCACACGCTGGTTGAAGCGCTCGTCCTGGTTATCCTGGTCGTGTACATTTTCCTGCAAGGCTGGCGTGCCACGCTGATCCCGCTTCTTGCTGTTCCTGTCTCGCTGGTCGGCACGTTCATGCTCTTTCCGCTGCTCGGCTTTTCAGTCAACACGCTTTCGCTTTTCGGCTTAGTGCTGGCCATCGGTCTGGTCGTGGACGATGCCATCGTGGTAGTGGAGGCAATCGAACACCACATCGAACATGGTCTATCGCCAAAGGACGCAGCTTTCAAAGCTATGGAGGAAGTGTCCGGTCCGGTCATCGGCATCGCAATCGTTCTGTCGGCGGTTTTCATACCAACGGCCTTCATCCCAGGCATTACGGGACGCCTCTATCAACAGTTCGCCGTGACCATCGCACTCTCCGTCATCATCTCGGCGTTCAATGCCCTCACACTCAGCCCAGCACTCGGCGCTTTGCTGCTCCGTCCCAAGAAAGAATCTCGCGGACTCCTGGGAAAATTCTTCGCTTGGTTTAACCGGGTTTTTAACAGAGCAACAACCGGCTACGTCGGCTGGTGCGGCGTGCTCATTCGCAAAGTGGGTGTCACCATCGTCATTCTCCTGGTGTTTGCTGTCTTGGCGGGTTTCCTCGGCGGCAAACTCCCTCGTAGCTTCCTGCCAGAGGAAGATCAGGGCTACGTTTTTGTCGCCTTGCAACTTCCCAATGCCTCTTCCTTGCAGCGAACCAGCGCAGCCGCCACAAAAGTGGAAGACATTATAAAGAAAACCCCCGGCGTGGATCATGTGACCACCGTCATCGGTTACAACATGTTGAGTGGTGTGCAGAATACCTACAGCGCCTTCTTTTGGGTGACTCTTAAGGAGTGGAAGGAACGCAAAGCCGCCGAAGACCAATACTGGGCTATCAAGATTCACCTGAACGTCGCGCTGCGCGAAATTGCCCAGGGCACCACCATCACCTTTCCGCCGCCATCCATCCCCGGTGTAGGAGCATCTGGCGGCGCCACATTTGTCCTTGAAGATCGATCGGCAAGGGGAGTCGACTTTCTCCGAGAGAACCAGGAAAAGTTTATGGCTGCGGCGCAAAAGCGCCCGGAGTTTGCCGCCATATTTACAACTGCCCTGCCCACTGTTCCACAGCTCTCCGTCAAAGTGGATCGCGATAAAGTCCTGAAGCAAGGCGTCTCCCTCAGTGATGTCTATCAGACCCTTCAAACCTTCATGGGGGGCGCGTTCGTCAATTTCTTCAATCGCTTCGGACGCGTTTGGCAGATTTACGTGCAGGCCGAAGGTGACTTTAGGACGCGGGCCGAAAACGTTGGCCGCTTCTACGTGCGTAACAATGCCGGTCAAATGGTTCCACTCTCCGCGGTTACCTCGATCGAACCGCTCCTCGGCCCTGAGTTCACCATGCATTACAACATGTACCCGTGCGTACAAATTAACGGCATCACCAAGCCCGGATTCAGTTCCGAGCAGGCTATGAAGGCGCTTGAAGAAGTGTTTGCACAGACGATGCCGCCAGGGATGGGCTTTGACTACATGGGTATGTCATTTCAGGAACAGAAGGCACAGAAAGGCGTGCCACCCTCCGTGATCTTTGGATTTTCCATCCTGTTCGTATTCCTCATCCTGGCAGCCATGTACGAAAGTTGGTCCTTGCCCTTCAGCGTTCTGCTGAGCACGCCAGTTGCTGTCTTTGGTGCATTCGCCGCTCTCTTCTTGCGCCGGATCATCGGCCTCTTGGTGTTCAAGGATTACATGAGCCTGGCGTTGGAGGACAACGTCTATGCCCAAATCGGACTAATCATGCTGATCGGTCTGGCCGCCAAAAACGCCATCCTCATCGTGGAATTTGCGAAGCTGGAATACGAAAAGGGGAAATCCCTTACGGATGCCGCCTTGGAAGGCGCCAAGCTCCGTCTGCGGCCGATTCTAATGACGTCGTTTGCCTTTATCCTGGGCTGTGTGCCCCTGTGGAGGGCGACAGGTGCCGGCGCGGCGTCGCGGCAAGTGATGGGGACGGCTGTTATTGGGGGCATGTTGGCGGCCAGTTTTATAGCCATCTTCATCATTCCAGCCCTGTTCTACATGATCGAGCGTCTTGGCGGAGCGAAGCATGAGCAAGTGAAGGCGCCATTCGCAGCACCGGCCCCGGAGCCAGGAGACTAGGGCCCCAAAATCCAAACTCAATGACCATAACTGGGACACATCAGGTGCCGATGAGCAGAAAGACTCCGAGCGATACCGATTGCCGTGAAAACAGTGAGGAATCTACTCTCGTGACCTGGCGCCCAAAAAGCGGAAGAGGCCAGACCGGACTCCCGGTTTGGCTGTTTGTTGCGATTCTGGCACCTTTCCTCTGCGTGTCCGGGTGTGCTGTTGGGCCAAACTACGTGCGCCCCAAGGTGAATGCTCCTGCTGATTTCCGAGGAGTCGAAGGAGCAGCGCAACAGGCGTCGTTTGCCGATCTGCCGTGGTGGGAAGCTTTCAAAGACGAACGACTCAAGGAACTGGTTCAGACCGCGTTGGCCAATAATTACGACTTGCGCGTTGCGGTGACGCGCATCGAGCAATCCAGACAAATTGCGGCTCAAGCCCGGGCGCAATACTTTCCGTTCGTCAATTATTCGGTAAGCGGCAGCGATGGGAAAAATGAATTCGTGGGTACTGTCAGCTCCACCCGCGGTAATGTGCAAGGATCCTTCCTGGGAGTGGCGAGCGTTGCCTGGGAAGCGGACGTTTGGGGGCGCCTCCGCCGCCTGAACGAGTCTGCACGCGCTCAGTATCTGGCGACAGAACAAGCGCGGCGCGGGGTCATGCTCTCTCTCGTGAGCGACGTCTCGCAAGCTTACTTTCAACTCCTTGGATTGGAACTCCAGCTCGATATCTCCAAACGAACCACGGGTTCGTTTGGAGAGACTCTCAACTTTTTCACTCAACGACTCGAAGGCGGGGTGGCTTCAAAGCTGGAAACATCCCGAGCCGCCGCAGCGGAGGCTACAGCTGCCGCGAACATTCCCGAACTGGAACGGCAGATTGCGCTGACGGAAAACCAAATCAGCGTGCTACTGGGTAGCAACCCTTCCGACATCAAGCACACCGCGAAGCTGCTCGACGAAATCGTGCCGCCGGAGATCCCGGCCGGTTTGCCCTCCGCTCTTTTAGAGCGCCGGCCGGATGTCCTCGAAGCTGAGCAACTTATGCGATCTGCCAACGCCCAGGTTGGGGTCGCAACTGCGAATTTTTTCCCTCAAATTGGCCTTACGGCACTGCTTGGGCGCGCAAGCTCACCGCTGTCCTCTTTATCTTTAGGCCAATCAACCGTTTGGAGCCTCGCCGGCAACGCCGCTGGTCCTATCTTCCAAGGCGGTGCGCTCACCGCTCAGAAGCGTCAATCGGTGGCTTTCTGGGAACAAGCGAAGCTGCAATATGAACAGACGTCGCTGAATGCCTTTTCGGATGTGTCAAACGCGCTCATTTCACGGCAGAAATATGAGGCGATTCGAATACAGCAGATACAGGCTGTGCAATTTTACCAAGAGTCAGTCCAAGTTTCGCTCCAGCGGTACACTGCTGGTAAGGCCAGCTACTACGAAGTTCTCGAGGCGCAACAGCAACTCTTTCCCGCGGAAATCTCACTGGCCGTGACGGAACTCAATCGCCGCATCGTGATGGTTCAACTCTACTTGGCTCTCGGCGGCGGCTGGAACCTGAAGGACCCAGACTGGCTGGGACCAAGATCACAGCCTGTCTCGGCCTCACCCTGAGCGCGCGGTACGGCATTTCGACACTGCTCTACAGCACACAAGTCGCGTAAATCACCAAATATCTCGCCCCGCGGTATTGGCGTGGACAGTGGAGATAGTGTCGCTGTGAGTCCGCTTACCGGACATCTCTAACAGTGTCGGCCCTGTCAAATCCTTTTTGAGCGGGCTTCTCTTGCCCACTTCCGCGAGTGGTCTTTGCTGCTCTTGATTCTGTCTGCTGACGACCCGACCACGACTCGTTCGGAGGCGCTTGGGGCAGGCCGTTGCTGGGACGTGCTTAGCGGGAGGCGGCGCGGCGGTTGTCTTTGTCGGCGCTCATGACGAAGATAAATTCGAGGACGGCTTTGAGGCTGGCCACCTGCCTGCGGCAACAAATGCGGCCGAAGGTGCGGCGGTCGCGTCCCGCATAATAATCGCCGACCAGGGAGCCGTCGCTGGAGACGCGCAACATCGCTGTGCCCTAGTGCATGTGCCTGGTTTTCGTGGCGCCGCCAGTGGCTGATTCTGATAGTGGTAGATTAACGCGACACCCTCGGGATCGCCAATCTGGATCACCGCCGCGCAACTCCGCGACACGCACCGCAGTCGGTTACTCCCGAACTCGGGCACTATTTCTTCCCGGAGTACTTAGTTAATCCCTTTCAACCGCGCTTCGGGCTGGCTTCGGTCTTTGCCAAAGAATTTCGGAATCCGCCGCCTGATTCGGATAGAACCGCTCCGACTCCGCGTTCGAGGGAATTAGGACGATGTCGACGCGGCGATTGTAGGCCAGCCAGGTCGCACGGGAATTGCGCGCTCGTGTTTCAGGCAGTGGGTGTGGATTGCGGTTCTGCAGGTCGCTGACCATGGCTTTGTCCAACTGCTTCTGCTTGCCCTCGGCTGCGATACCGATCTTTTCCGCCGCAATTTCTTGCGAAACCAGGAACTCCTTGGCGCGTTGTACGCGGAGTTCGGATAAGGACTGATTGTAATCATTCGCGCCGCGCTCGTCCGTGTATCCCACGAGCGAGAGCTTCGCGTCGGGGTCATACTCCAGATATTGTTTGAATCCAGTAGCAAGGACTATCAGTGCTTCCTGCTGACTGCGCACGAGTCCCACCTCCGGGTATCTCTTAGTGGGATAGTCGGTCGGGAAGAAGACGCTGTGGAGCATCACGGTTGGAATGGGCTCGACGGAGCCCTTCAGATGTACCGCCACCGTCTTGGTGTCCGAGCCACCACACACGTTCGTCGCCTTCAATGTGTATTTAAACTCTTCATCCACTGGGCCGTTTCCGCTTTGCGTTGGGCTCAGGGGAATGGACTTCGTGCCGCTTGCATCAACGGAGCCACCCGGGTCCAGCGAAGCTGCGTCGGAGTTGGATGACGACCAGTTCAGCGTCGTGCTCCCTTGTTCGATGATCTTGTCGCCGATGCGGCGGTATGAGATTTCCATCGGTGAAGCGCTCAGCGACGACTGCACCACAGGATTCACTTCCACGGTCGTGCTTGGCTTTGTCACACCACCCGGTCCTGAAGCTGTAAGCTGGTACACCGTAGTTTGGCGGGGCGAAATGGTTTTCTCGCCCGACGTCGGAACGGGGCTCATGCCGCTCATATCGGCTTCGACAGTATCCTTGGACACCCAGGCTAACTGCGTGTTTTGGTTGCAGTCGATTTTCGACGGATTCGCGGAGACCGATCCGCTGACAGGCGCCACAACGACGGTGGCACTTGCGATGCCGGCCTTAAAGCGTTGCGCCGATTTAGACATCTCGCATTGGGGCCGATATGTTGGGCACGACGAGCCACGTGCCCAGGGCTTGGTCTTTTCTTTTCCATTCGAGATATCAACAATCACGCGCTGGTCAGCCGCGACCGTGAGTGCGCCGGACCACAGTTCCTTGCCATTCCGAGTGACCGTCACTTGGTGCGTTCCAGGTGGCACAACCAATTCCTGGTGCCAAATGATGTCGTGATTGAACTCGTCCACGTGCCCAACGAAGTAGTCGGTCTTTTTGCCATTTAGAAGAACGGCGGCGGCTGTTGCCCCGTGGAGATGCCCTACTTCAATCTGAATTCGTCCCCGCGGGCCTGGCACCGTTTCGCCAACAGGTTCCAGTTTTATGTCCACGGGTACCGTCTTATCCGAATCGATGGAGACATTTTGCTCGACAAATTTGTACCCATAGTTGGCGACGATCAAGTGGTGTGAACCGACTTCGAGCTTGATGGTCCGATTTCCGGGACCAATAGCCTTATCATCGACAAATATGTAAGCCTGCTTGGGAGTGACTGACATCTTCAATTTTCCCGGCTTCGCGTTTTGGGCAAATGCTACAGAACTGAGCAACACCGTCGCTGCAAGCACCAGGGAAAAGGTTCGGATTCTTTGAGCGCACATAAGCCACCTCTGCAGACTCTTCTAACGCCGTTTCGAGAAATCGGCTGTGGAGCAGAGCATAGATCTCAAGTGGCGGTCGTGCATATTGGCAATTGTGACAGATACAGGATGGCTCCGTGCACCGAGCCTGCTAGCAGGACAGGTACCTTGACGGGCCATTAAGACGGCATGCTGTCGGGTCAATGAGGCATGCGGTTTCAAGACTGGGGAAGGCAAAGTGGTTTATGCCTGACCGGAACACCTCCTTTGGACAATTTCCATGGTCGGAATCGCCGATAACTAATTGTATAAACTTGAGATTACCCAAATTGCTAGGAAGTGGGAGCTGCTGGTACACTTACATAGTTCTAGTACGTATAGAACTATAAGAACATGCTTCGGAACCGCTTCTTGCGCCTCATGGTCGGGCTCCTAACCCTAGCCTTCGCCACCTCATTGCTTGCCCGGGGGCAGACTTGGTCTTTCTTGGGGCACACCCAGATGGACCGAAATCAGGATCACGGTAGGGTCCAAATCACCCGCCGTGATCGGCTCTTTGGTGCTGTTCAGTTGCGGGTCAGCGACGTCATTTTCTTTGACCGCATCGTCGTTCACTTTAGTAATGGCACCTCGCGGGAGCTTGCCGTTAACGAGCGAATCTCACCCGAGGGAAGAAACTATGTCATCGACCTACCTGGTGAACGTCGCCCACTCGAAAGCGTCGAGCTTTGGTATTACAAAGAACCCTGGGGACACAATCCAAGTGTGAGTCTGTACGGTATCCCTTTGGAATACATCGACGGCGAAGATACCCCCCAAGATCATTAGATTCTGCCAAACGGAGATTATTAGGAAACAGGCACCAGCAAACCGGCACATCCCACCTGCTCGGCCAACATTGCCAACGATCCGACGAAACAGATCCCGACCGCCAGTTCACGAGAGGCCGAGGATCCGAGGGATAATCTTAATGACAAGAGAGCGTACTCAACGAAAGCGGGGTACAAATGCTATCTGAACAACTGGATACTTCCTCGGTGGCGAACATATTTGCTGGATGAAGTCAAAACTGTTGCTGTTGAGGAATGGCTCGCCAAACTCCCGATGACGGCGGGAACGAAGGCGAAGCTTCGGAACATCATGAGTGCGATTTTTAATCATGCCATGCGTCACGAGTGGGCGGAGAAAAATCCGATCTCACTTGTACGTCAAAGCGCAAAACGTAAGGCCATTCCATGTGTCTTAGACCTTGCAGAGGTTAGCGCTTTGCTGACCGAACTCAAGCATCCATACAGACAGATGGTTTTCCTTGCTGCGGCGACCGGATTGAGGGTAAGCGAACTCCTCGCCTTAAAGTGGGGAGATAAATTTTGATTCGCTTGAGATTTCCCTCAATCATGGAGTCGTACACCAGGTTGTAGGCGACCTAAAAACGGAAGCCTCACGAAAGCCGCTACCATTAGACCCGGACTTGGCCCAGTCGCTCCTCGCATGGCGGCAAACTTCGCCGAGGGGCACGATTGGGTTTTTGCAAGTCCAGAAATGCGAGGCAAACAGCCCTACTGGCCCGAAAACCTTTTGCACCGGCATATTCGCCCTGCAGCGAAACGATGTGGCATAAACAAGTTGATTGGCTGGCATACGTTTCGGCACAGCTACGCAACGCATTTGAAAGCGAATGGAGAAGACGTGAAAGTCGTTCAAGAGTCTCTCAGACACGCCAACAGCCGAATAACCCTCGACACTTACACGCAAGCTTTGACGCCTGCAAAGAGGGAAGCACAAACTAAAGTTGTCCGAATGATCTTGCCGGAGCGGAGTCAAAGTGCTGCGGCGGGAGGAGAGAAGTGAGCCTTTTTATTGTTCCTTTTTGTTCCCACGCCGGAAAGCCAAACTTTCCGCAAATGCTTGAAAAGAATAGCGGGGACGACGAGACTCGAACTCGCGACCTCTGCCGTGACAGTGCAGCAGCCAGAGGTAACTAGTTGTAATTTCACGGCGCCGATCGCCACCCTTGGCGCTCTACGGAATCCTCGGGAACTGTTATTGCACCCTAATTGCACCCAGATTTTCCGTCCTGTGAAATTCGAGGAACGACTCAGTCGGAGTCTATCAGGAATGCTTTCGTCGCCTCTTTTTTTGCGTGACCCTATTGCTCTGGCTCAAATACAAGGATTGCGGCGTCTTGATCGCCGATGGCCTGAGACGCGACATAAAAGCGATTGGATTGGGATACGAAGAGAGAAGTGCCTGACCCGGGTCGAGTTTGTATCTTAGAAATCATCTCGTAGTGGTCGGCATCCTTCTGCTGGTAGACGTAGACCCAGCCCTGCGACGCCTCCGGTGTCCCGTACCAACGCCCACCGGTCACGTAGACGCGCTTGAGCTTGGGGTCGTAATGCACACCATCCATGGTCTCCGGCCCAGGGAGATTTTGAACTTCCTTGCCCGACAAGCTGTCGTAAACGGTCATCTCCGGCGGAACCCTCGTGCCGACAAATAGGCGGTGCCGGGTCCGATCAAGCGCGAGGTCTCCCGCACCGTCACCTCTGGCGGGCCAACTCTTGATGAGTTCACGCTTCCGGGTGTCGAACTGATAGATCATGTCCGCGCGGGAATCACAAATCAGAAGGATACCGTTGTCGTCCATCGCCATTTCGGCAAGATGACCGGGGCGTGGCGTTGGGGCGATCATATCCGCGACAAGCTGATCGTATCCCGCGCCACGCTTCGACTGCAGGATGCCCACGCGTTCATAGGCTTCGAATCCCGCATTCTGGCCGCCGTAGCCGAAGTAGATGAGGTTAGTCGTGGGGTCATAGAAAAGGCGGTTCGGGTCAGGTTCGATCTTGAAGTCCTGAACCGGCCAGAAACTCTCGCCTTGGAAAACTCTGACATGCCCATCGAGGCTGGATACATATAGTTTGTTGAAGTCGCCACCCAGGAACAGTGCGTCCTGCGTATCCTTGAATCCAGAGAGACTTTTGATGACTCTCCCGGCAGTCAAGTCCACAACCTCAAGCGAATTGTTTGCAACAGCGGCGACAAACAGGCGGTTCTTTTCGAGATCCACGCCCATGTGATCGAGACGGCCTTTGACTCCCGGCAGCGGAATCGTTTGCACCAGCCGGAGCGCCTGTCTTTCCTGGGCGGATGCCTCGGAGGCGAAACCGGCCGACAGTACGACAAGACACACGGCAAGAAGCTTCTTCATGAATGTCCTCTCCTCAATGTATTGGGGTGAACGTCAGATATTTGATTGCATAATGAGGAAAAAGGAGAGAAAAACTTCGCGACTCGCGTAAATCCTAACAATTTGTTTAGGAAAACTTAAGTAGGAGTTGCCGCTCCAGAAACCTAAGATGAGCTCAACCGGGTGGACCGGGCTTCACGCTATTCCTCGGGTTGACGAGCGCGGTTCTGGAGGGGCAAGCCGTGACCTTCGATGCAAATCGGAAAAAAGAGATTCTTTTTGTCACTGCGTTTCTCGTCCTGGTGTTTTGTCTCCAGGTGTCGACTCCACTGAATGCCCAAGTCGACGGGGGGACTCTGTCCGGGAAAATTTCCAACGCCGTGGGCGCTCGCATTGCGAATGCGCGTGTGACCATCAAAAACACATCGAGCAGTGACACGAAAAGTATCGCCGCGATGGAGGACGGCTCCTTCACGTTCGCGAACCTTGCACCGGGAATTTTCGAAATTGCGGTTTCGGCTCCGGGTTTTGCAGAGGCGCGGACTATCGTGACCATCAGCTCCAGTGTGGACAGCCGGGTAGACATTGTGTTGCATATCCAAACCAGCAAGGACGCCGGCGAAGGCGGAGCATCGGGCGTCAGTGGCGTCGTGAGTACCAAGAGCGTGACCGATCTGCCGCTTAACGGGCGCTCCGCCTCGGATTTAGCGGCCCTTGAACCTGGAGTGGCCAGCGCGCGCACGCAAGCCACAGGACAGGCACAGCGCGGTTTCGGAAACCAGATGACGATATCCGGCGGCCGTCCGCGCCAAAACGACGCCCGTCTGGACGGTATCAGTGTCAATGACTACGTGAACGGCCCGCCGGGGAGTGCGCTGGGAGTGAGTCTCGGGTCGGATGGTGTCGAGCAGTTCTCCGTTCTTACGAGCAACTACCCGGCGCAAGTCGGGCGATCTTCAGGGGGAGTTATCGCTGCTTCCACGCGCTCGGGGATGAAGGATTTCCATGGGAGTGCGTTTGAATACATCCGAAACAGCGCATTCGACGCCCGGAATTTCTTCGACACGACAAAGCCCGCGTTCCATCGCAATCAATTTGGCGGGTCTATCGGCGGGCCCATCTTTAAGGATCGCACGTTCTTCTTTGCAGACTATGAAGGCTTACGACAATCGCAAGGAATCACGCAGGTAGATACGGTTCCTTCGCAAGCAGTGCGGGATGGACACCTCTGCGCCCCTCCCGATTGCAGTTCGACGACACCCATTGTAGTGGACGCGCAGGTTGCGCGGTTTCTAAAGGCATTTTACCCATTACCGAATGGGGCGTTGCTGTGCCCATTTTCTTCGTGCGCAGCTGGCACGGGAGACACGGCCATATTCACGTTCGCAGGGCAGACCGTCACGCCTGAAAATTATTTCACGACCAAAATTGACCACACTTTTTCCGCGCAGGACTCGCTCGCCGGCACGTATATGTTTGACAGCGGAACCGTGCGGCAGCCGGATGAATTCGACAACAAACGGACAGGATACAACTCGCGCAAGCAGGTGTTTACGCTGCGTGAGACGCACACGGTCAGCCCCCAGCTTTTGAATTCTTTTCATTTCGGGATCAACCGGGTGGTGACGACGTCGGGTTTGACATTCCCCAGTGGAAACTCGCTTGTCGGTGACCCGACTTTTGGGACGGTGCCGAGCCTGAATGCGGCGGCGGTCATGGTGCCGGGGCTTACATTCTTCACGGGTGGGCTGGGGACACCTTCGAACTTCCGTTTCCACTGGACTTCCATCCAGGGTTCCGATGACCTCTCCCTGACAAAAGGGGCTCATTCCGTCAAGTTCGGTGTGAACGTGGAGCGCATGCGGGACAACATTCTCGCAATTTCGAACCCCGGTGGAGAATTTGCGTTCAGCCAACTGTCCAATTTTCTGACCAATCAGCCCTTCTCGCTGAGTGCGGCGATTCCCAGCGCAGTCTCCGAGCGAGGAATCCGCCAGACCGTTTTCGGCGCCTACGTCCAGGATGACTGGCGGTGGCGGCCGAACGTGACCCTCAATCTGGGTCTGCGTTACGAGATGGCGACCGTGCCCACCGAGGTTCAGGGCAAGACGACCGTTCTCCGCAATCTCACGGACCCACTGCCCGTCTGCGGCGTGTTTGTCCCGGGGAGTTGCTCGGGGACCGGCTCCCTCTTTTCGAACCCCACACTTCGCAATTTTGAACCCCGGGTGGGTTTCTCCTGGGATCCCTTTCGCGACGGGAAGACGTCTCTGAGCGGGGGTTTCGGGATGTTCGATGTCCTCCCTCTCCCTTATCTAATCCAATTTAACGAGATATTTTCGGCGCCATTTTTCAAGCTCGGAAATTCCACGAATTTGCCTGCCGGTTCGTTCCCCACGGGAGCGTTCGGCATTGTCGCCGGCTCTACCAGCGGGTTTCGACAGGGTTTTTTTGATCCTCACCCGAAGCGCAACTATGTCATGCAGTGGAACCTAACGCTGGCGCGGGATCTGACCCGCGACGTCAGTCTGCGGGTGGGATACGTGGGTTCACGGGGCGTGCACCAAATGTTCCGTGTGGAAGACGGCGACATCGTACTGCCATCGCTCACATCCCAGGGTTATCTGTGGCCTTCCCCTGTTGGGAGTGGGACGCGGCTGAATCCCAACGCCGGTCTGATCAACGAAGGTCTCTGGCAAGGTAATTCGTTCTATGACGCGCTTCAAGTAAAGGTTAAGGCCAAGATCGGGAGTGGCGCAGAGATTGGGGGCTCCTATACCTGGGGCAAAACAATCGATACCTCGTCCGGCAGTCTGGTGGGAGATGAATACTCGAATTCGATCGCGAGCCCATTGTTCTTCGCTACGAAACTGAATCGGGGTCTGGCAGATTTCAACGTGGCTCACAACGTCGAAGTGAATTACACCTGGGAAATTGGCACACCGAAGTGGGCTCACGGAGTATCGGGATGGGCCCTCAGCGGGTGGGAAATAGGCGGAGTTTTCGAAGCAAGCACGGGTGTGCCATTTACTCCGGGATTCGGAGGAGACGCCCTGGGCGTGAAGAGTACCGATCCCAACATCGATGTGCCGAATTTCCTTTCCGGTCCGGGTTGCAGCTCGCCTGTTAATCCCGGCAATCCGACGCACTATATCAAGACGCAGTGCTTCGGCGTGCCGTCGGCGCCAACGCCGGCGTTTTACACCGCGAATTGCGATCTGCATTTTGCGTTTCCGTTCTGCCTGAACCTGCGGGGAAATCTCGGCCGGAACACTGTTATCGGTCCGGGATTGGTGAATTTTGATTTCTCGCTCTTCAAAAACAATCACATCAAAAAAATCTCCGATGTGTTCAACGTACAATTCCGGGCGGAATTTTTTAACGTTGTCAACCACACGAATTTCTCTCCGCCTCTCGACAATCGGAACATCTTTGATTCGTCGGGAAGTCCGATCGGCAATGCCGGGCTGATCACGTCGACCCAGACGCCGTCGCGAGAGGTTCAGTTTGCGATCAAGGTGATCTGGTGAATCGTGACTTCGTTGTAGCCGTAAGCTGTGCATCTATACTGTGCAGGACTGAAGGGAGGGGACCTGACTACGATGCATGAAGGAAAAGGCCAGTTGCGCATCCTCGTCGTGGAAGACGAAGCGAAAGTGGCTCAAGCCCTCCGAGAGGGGTTAGAACGCGCGAAATATGAAGTTGTCGTCGCGTCGACCGGAGAGGAGGGATTCTTCCTGGTCAATGCGGAGGAGTTCGACCTCGTCATTTTGGATCTCATGCTTCCCGGACGCGATGGTTTGCAGGTACTGTCCACACTGAGGAAACGTGGAATGCAGACCCCGGTTCTGATCCTGACCGCTCGAGATGCAGTCGAAGATCGCGTATTGGGACTCGACAAGGGTGCCGACGATTACCTCGTTAAACCCTTCGCGTTCCCGGAGCTTTTGGCGCGTGTTCGAGCCCTCCTCAGACGCGGGCGAAGCGAACAGGCTGTTCCGTTGCGGCTTGCCGATTTGGAAATGGATGTGACGAGTCGCAAGGCGCGAAGAAGCGGACGTTATCTGGAGCTGACGGCTCGGGAATTCGAGCTTCTCGAATATCTGCTTCGGCATAGAGAACAGATCGTTTCACGGGAGATGCTGGCGCGGGATGTCTGGAAGGAGACGCGCGCAACGCCAATCGATAACGTCATCGACGTTCACATCAACCGTCTTCGCCGCAAAGTGGATGAGCCCTTTGACCCCAAGCTGATTCACACCGTGCGCGGCGTTGGCTTTGTGTTGCGAGAAGAGTCGTGAAACTGTCTCCTAGCAATGTCCGATCACGGCTGACGCTCTGGTATGTGGGCGTACTAGCCGCTTTGCTCATTGCGTACGGAATCGGGTCTCTGTTTTTCCTTTACCTCAACATGCGTGAGCAAATCGACCATAACCTTCTGGAGGACATGGAGACGGTTGAAGGGCAGATCGCCACGGAACCAGACGGGTCCTTAACTCTACGACTGCACCACGGCGACGAGGGTGATCCCGGCTTGGATAGATTTGTCGAGATCTGGTCGCCGCAAGGCAAGGTTCTTTATCGTACTCCTCAACTCGAGGGGCAGGCACTCGGAGGACCACCCTCGGCGGAGGACGCAAGGAAAGACGTCGCCCCGGTCTCGGAGCGTCTTGCGAGCGGATTTCGAGTAAGGATCGCGAGCAGCCCTCACCATCTCGCCGACCGCACCGTCATTTTGCGGGTCGCCCACAACGAAGAAAAAATGTGGCGAGAGCTTCGCGAGTTCGCCACTGTCTTGCTCATTGGACTCCCTCTGGGAGTACTGCTTGCCGGTTTCGGAGGTTACGCGCTGGCTCGCAAAGCACTGGCACCCATTGATGCGATGACCCGCGAAACGCAAAAAATTTCAGCTGAGGATTTGGGAGCCCGGCTCTCGATCAAGAATGGGGACGATGAGCTGGGAAGACTGGGGACCGTATTGAACGCCATGCTTGGAAGGCTGCAAGGAGCCTTCGAGCAGTTGCGGCGCTTCACTGCAGACGCTTCGCATGAATTGCGCACCCCCCTGACTGCCATCCGGAGTGTCGGCGAGGTCGCGCTTCAGGAACCGAAGGGTGCGGCGGAATACCGAGATGTGATTGGAAGCATGCTGGAAGAAGTGGACCGTCTAACGCGCCTCGTGGAAAGCTTGCTGGTTCTTTCTCGTGCGGATGCCAGTCGCATACAGCTTCATCGCGCGGATACTTCTCTCCTTTCCGTCGCTGAGGAAGCGGCTTCGACTCTTGAGGTTTTGGCGGAGGAGAAACAGCAGAAGATAGACGTGGAAGGAGACGGTGATTTGGTTGTTTCCGCGGATCGTTTGATTCTCCGTCAGGCAATCGTCAATCTCCTGGACAACGCTATCAAGTATTCACCCGTCGGGAGCCGCATTCTCATTCGCGTACGTCCGGGTGACGACAAGAGGGCATGTCTCGATGTCATTGACCAAGGACCAGGAATCCCGTTTGAACATCAGCCATATATCTTCGACCGATTCTATCGAGTTGATAAAAGCCGCACTCGTGAGTGGGGCGGTGCCGGTCTAGGGCTGTCCATCACGCGCTGGGCAGTCGAGGCTCATCGAGGCGAGATATTGCTATCCAGCAAAGACGGAGCCGGCTGCACGTTTCGAATCTGTTTACCAATTGCGAGCGACGGGCCCAACCAAACGGCGGGCCGGGTAAGCGCAACTCCAAGGATGGGACCCGCGTGAACAGAGACTCCTCGCCACCATGGCATGCGCGCGGCCTTCCCCCGCATGGCGCCGAGGATTCGCGGCGGCACAACGAGGAGAAACGAACCCCAGCCTTTTCGGCCATCTTCAAGAAATTGACGTAACCTTTGTTATAGTTCTAACATCAGAGAGAAATGGAAGTACGCAAACAGTCGGGCACGGCTTGGCTCCTGCTGACGTTTACGCTGCCCACCAAGCGGGCCAGCCAGCGCGTGGAGGTGTGGCGAAAATTGCAACGCTACGGAACCGTGCCGCTTGGAAACTCCGGCTACCTCCTGCCCAGCAATGCCGTGAATGAAGAACGGTTTCAGTGGCTGGCTACGGCCATTCGGAAGTACGGTGGCGATGCTTCCATCGTTCATGTGCAAGCGATCGACAACATCTCGACTCCCCAATTGATTGGGCGCTTCGCGGAGGCGCGCGCGCGTGACTATCAGGAGTTGGTTCGCGAACTTGAACAATTTTCTTCATTGCCGGCCCAAAAGCGGGCCATTGGTCGTCTAAGCCGATTGCGGAGCCGATTCCAGGAGATTGTCGAGATCGATTTCTTCGGCAGCCCGCTGCAAAAACGGGTAGGAGAACTCTTCGCGCGGGCGGATGAAGCGCGCGTGACGAAGCGGGTGCCGGAGAGCGCACAGATTGATCCGAAAGATTACAAGAGCAGGGTTTGGGTGACGAGACCGCGGCCCGGGGTGGATCGCTCCGCGTCGGCATGGCTGATTCGGCGCTTTATCGATCCCAAGGCACGGTTTACCTTCGCGCCCGAAGGACAAATACCACCTTCAGCGGTGCCTTTTGACATGTTCGAAGGCGGTTTTGGACATCGCGGTGACAACTGCACTTTCGAGACCCTGCAACATGATTTCAGGATTCGCGACCGAAGGGTGAAGGTCATTTCCGAGATTATTCACGACGCGGACCTGGCCGATGACAAATTCGGCCGCAAAGAGGGTTATGGAATCGACGAGGTACTCAGAGGCTGGGCGCGACAAGGAGTTCCGGACCACGAGCTTCTCGATCGCGGAATGCAGTTGACCGAGGGGCTCTATCATTCGCCGTCGTAAATAAACGTCGCAGCGACCGACGATTCTGAAATAGGAGCAGACTAACGTGTTAGAGAGTCATCGTACCGGAATGAGATGGATTGTGATCATCCTCGTTCTGTTGTTAAGCCTCGGCCAAACCACAGCAGCGCAACACCGCGCCGAAGATCGAAAGATACTTGCGCTCGAAGACGCCGTGGACTTCGCTCTCAAGAATTACCCCGCTGTGCGTGCTTCCCTGGAGCGGGTCCGCGCGGCTCAGGCAGGCATAGGCCTGGCGCAAACGAATTACCTCCCTCGGGCGGACGTGGTTTGGCAGACGAATCGCGCGACCGATAACAACATTACGGGCCTGCTCCTTCCGC
>Ga0210402_10000678_pt1 | contig 37637 bp, 32 predicted proteins | sample IncBWC7MmetaG_FD_161055 | JGI IMG/M metagenome (GOLD analysis project Ga0210402, IMG submission 161055) | Forest soil microbial communities from Barre Woods Harvard Forest LTER site, Petersham, Massachusetts, United States - Inc-BW-C-7-M | ecosystem: Environmental > Terrestrial > Soil >...
TTGGCGGCATGGGGAATGGTTGCGTCCTTTCTGATGGGAGCGTCCGCATTCTCGTTCATCGTGTTCCCCGAGCTTGCGAAGGTCATCCCCGTTGAGATTTATGGAGCTCCTGTCTTCTTCTTCGAGCTGACGATGGGTTTTTGGCTCCTGCTGAAGGGATTACCACCTTCCGGAGTTGGGTCCGATCGAGTCAGTGGGACGGCACAGGCGGGCGCAAGCTAATCATGTCGTCCAGTCAATGGCCTTGGGCCGCGGTTGGCGCCTTGGCAGCGAGAGGACATGGACGCTGGGAGCCAGGATAGCGAAGAGGAGCTGACATGACACGCAACACGAACGCAAAAATCGCCGGATTTACGTACCTCTTCTACGCAGCGATCGGTATCTGCATCGAGCTGCTGATGCACCAGGCGAGGGGCGGCTACGGTGGTGCCGCGATGGTCGCCCGCATCGGGCAGTACGCGACAAACGTGCGGCTGGCCATACTGATTACGCTGCTCGAATGCCTCTCGTCCCTCGTGCTGGGCGTGACGCTTTACGGGATCACGTGCGACGAGGACCACGAGCTTGCCATGCTGGGCCTGGTCTGCCGGGTTACGGAAGGCGTGCTCGGTTCGCTCAACAACATCCCGAGTTACCTTGGACTGCTGTGGCTGGCAAAGGCGGGAACCGGGACGGGTGCGCCGGACATCCCAACAACGAACGCGCTGCGTGCGTTTCTGCTAATGCCGGGCGCAAGCGTCCCCATCGGTTCGATCTTCTTTGCCGTGGGGAGTTTGATCTTTTCCTATCTCCTCCTGCGCGGACGGATGGTGCCCGTCTCAATCGCCTGGCTGGGCGTTCTCGCGTCGGGCCTCCTCGCGGTGACACTGCCTCTGCAGCTCGCCGGTTTCTCCACAGGGCCGCTGACCGGATACTACCAGTGGCTGCCGGCGCTCGTGTTCCAGGTCGTGCTCGCGCTGTGGCTGCTCATCAAAGGGGTCGCCACACCGACAACGCGATGAGCGCTACATCGCAAGATGTGTGAATCAATGGGATCAGAGCTTCAGTCGCCGGATCATCTGCGAGAAGTCTACGGAAGAGGGCGACCCGGCGGCTATAGAAGGACAAGTTACCAAGAACCCACGGCAATTTAGAGATTTCTCATCCGATATTTTGACTCAGTGGTCGCGGTAGGGACGACCATCGCTGATCGCCCCCCGCACAGAACCGTACGAGCGGCATAACGCATACGGCTCCCACCTTGGATGATTGACGAGGAGGACTGCTCCTCGCACACCGCGCAGTCCTTGGAACACTCACTTCCCCGCACTGTGTCGGGCTAGTGTCAGATTGAACGATGTTCTCCTTGGCCCGCGCCGTTTTCTCCCCAGGCTCCGCCGAAGATCGCTCCTCTTTGTTCGTCTGGTTCATCGATAGTATGGCGCGGTCCGACTCCTCCAAAGCGTGCGCGTCCACCGTGTGGCTTTGGGCCTTCGCGGACCGGCCTCGTTCCCTTGCGGGGGCGAGGCGCTCCAGAGGTCTCCCGGTTCTCGTGCATGTTGTTTCTCAGCGTGCGCGGGTTCTTCGACTACGCAGGACCGACTGCTCGCTCGCGTTATCGCGATACAGCCGTGTTGCCTTCCTCCAATCAGGAGAGAGTCGGCATCCTGGTTTTGCGTTTTTCGAAGCTCAATAGCCCTGCCCACCGATACCCCTGTCTACGCTTCAAGCGACATCTCACGATGCCACCTGCAAGACTGAGGGCCAAGATGGAGTCGCTGTCTCCTTTCTTGTAGGACTCTTTCATTCCCTGCAACATGCCGGTTTAGCCCGGCGCACCCTGGTTAACGCGGAAATCGGAAACTTGGAGTACTGGGAGCAACCATCCGGAAGGGGCCGAACGAGATATGAGTAGCCAACCACTCCGCCAGTTTCTCGACCTATCGCGAGCCGCTTGGATCCGAGCCCGTCGTGCTCACGACACAATACAGCAGCAGAGAAGAGGTCAGTGGCTTCGCGAGCCTGGCAGCGCCAATCCAGGACATGTGGCTATCAACTCTGGTCAAGCCCGACGCGATGGAGCAGGTCTTTAAAACGCGGATCGCCGCGGAGGGAATCAAAGATGGGGTGCACCCTTAGATAGAGCAGGATGAGAGATTGTTCCTTGTAAGCCTGCTCGAGCCAGATAAGTGTCTGCTCCCGATCAGCGAGGCCCGAATAGGTCAGTACAAAGGCGCCGGCAGGAACGTAGCCGGTCCTTTGCCGCTTCTTTAATTCAGCCAGCACTCGCAGAGCATCTTCGCGCCGGCCCGCCTGACCATACACAACGGCCAGAACCCCGAGGTTGCCGGGAGCGCGATCAGAGACAGAGACCGCGCTCTCGAGCACAGCGATTGCTTCCTGGGATTGGTGCTTGAAGCTGAGCGCGAATCCAAGGCGCCAAAGCGTGTTTGCATTATCTGGCTCAATTGCCAACGTGCTGCGGTATTCGCGTATTGCCTCGTCGTAGCGGCGAGCGTTGAATAAAATCCATCCAAGTTCGTTCCCTGTGTCTGGCGAGGGATCGAGTTCGCGAGCTTTCCGGGCCCGTGCCTCCGCCTCGGCGAGCCGTCCTTGACTCAACAGCCATCCAGCCAGACCGCCATAAGCGCTCGCGTCGCTGGGATTCAGTTCCAAACCGCGTCTGTATTCCGCCTCGGCCTCGGTCCAACGCCACTGTGTTGTCAGCAGGTCCGCGAGGACAGCGTGTGCTTCGGCGAGATACGGGTCCAGTTCCAGTGCTTTTCGGACAGCGGTCATTGCCTTAAGGCGCTCCGCGGGAGAACCACCGATCGTGACCGTACTGAGAAATCTGTAAGCGCTTGCCAAGCTCACGTAAGCTGGCGCATATGTTGGATCCCTTGCGATCGCGTTCTGGAAGTACCCAATACTTTCCTCGACGCCGGCTCTGCTGCTGGTTTTGCGATACACATACAGGCCCTTGAGATAGCTCTCATAAACCTCCGTGGAGACCGGCCGCGCCGCGGTGAGCCTAGTGCGTTCCTCTCCGGTAACGGTGGCCTTGACTTTCAGCGCGATAGATTCGGCCACTTCACTCTGCAAGCCAAGAACGTCCCGCAAGTCGCGATCGTAAGCTTCTGACCAGAAATGCTCGTCGGTCGCGCCGCGAATTAATTGGGCGTGGACACGAATGCGACTACCCTCCCGTATGACCGACCCTTCGACAACCGCATCCACATGGAGGGTTCTGGCAATCTCCGGCACCGAGAGCCGCGCGTCCTTAAAGCGCATTACGGAAGTACGGGAAACGACCCGCAGGTCATGGATTCCGGCAAGACGCCCGATGAGTTCCTCGGTCATCCCGTCAGCAAGGTACTCCTGCGTTGGGTCCCCCGACAGATTCTTCAAAGGCAGCACCGCCAGGGACTTGATGGCCGTTTTGCTTGTGCCCTTGACGTGGCTGCTGCGGTACAGTGCGAACGCTAAGGTGAAGAGTACCAGCACGGCTGCTCCCCCTAGCAGCATCAGGTGGGTAGAACGGAATCTCTTTCCAGTAGGTAGCACCGAAGGGCCTGAGGCCGGGCGCGTGATCTCGTGCGCGGAGCCAACTCTCAACTCTGCAGTCGACGGAGGAAGCGTGGCTGGCAGGAGATCAGTCAGCGGCGCTACGAATCGGTAACCACGCCGCGGAATAGTCTCCACGTATCGCGGTGCCTCTGCCGAATCACCCAGTACTTCCCGAATCCGGGCGACTGCGTTGTTCAGCCCGTGATCGAAATCGACGAAGGTGTCGGCCGACCACAGCTTGGAATGCAATTCCTCACGTGTGACCACCTCGCCGGAGCGTTCGATCAGGATCGCCAAGACTTGAAGGGGCTGCCCCGAAAGGCGCAGCCGCATCCCGCTTTTGCGCAGTTCTCCCGATTGAAGATGTATTTCAAACGCACCGAATCGGTGGACGGCGGGAGTCTGCGTTGCGTCCGGCATAGGATACCTGGTGACGAGAGGGTATCACACAATTACGTATCCAGAGGTCGGCCCTGATCTCGTGCAGAATCAGGGGCTTAACCCCTGATTTGAATTTGGCGCGGGAATGAGTGCCGTAGGATTGACTTCCATATCTACAAGCCCAAAGATTCGCACGCGCTACGCGGACCAAAAGGAAAAAGGAGGACTGACAATGAAAAGAATCAGAGAAAGAACAACGAAGTGGACTGTGGGGTTCCTGTGCCTGTTGGTTGTCGCAGCCTGCACGATGATCACACGGGCCTCCACACCTGTCGGAGTTACACCTACGCTTATCGGTCGGGGAACCTTCGAGAGGTTTAAGGTAAAGACGGACAGCCAATCCACGTTTGACTTTATGGCGCAGGCGAAACCGGCGATCGACATGGTAGTGAGAACCAACGATTACGCCCCCGGAGCTTCTACGGGATGGCACACACACCCGGGCCCAGTGTTTATCACTGTCACTCAAGGCGAGGTCACTTTTTACGAGGTGGACGACCCGACTTGCTCACCGACAGTTGTCAAGGCCGGTGAAGGGTATGTAGACACCGGACACGGGCATATCGGGCGCAACGAGACCGGCAACCCGGCCAGGGATATTGCCGTGGTAATCGCTCCTGTGGGAGGTGCGTTCCGCAGCGAGCTTCCGGCTCCAGGCCCGTATTGCGCCTTCTGAAGTTCACAAGCCTGGGTTGTCGGCGTCGCGATGGCGCTGTACCAGTGTGCAGCGCCTACGCCGTTTAGAAATCTCTTTCGAATCGTTATCTGCAGCGGAGTTGAAATTGATCGCCGTGGTGCCGGTTGTGCCCGGTTGACGCGGTAATCGTCCATTTGAAGTCCTAGAACGCGACCGGTTTGACTAATCGGAAGATAGCCAATGCTTTAGCAACCGATCAGTACTCGGGGGATTTTTGTTTGACCGCAGCAATGTTCTTTTTTGCTATTTCCTTGCTCGTATAATTCGTTCGAACCCACTCAGCACAGTCGGCAATCTGATTGTCAATAATCTTGATTGTCAATGCCAGGCGGATATCCTTAGGGTGCTTCGAAAATTGCTTGAAGAGCTTGGCCCTCTGGATTTTCAGATCTTTGCAAACTTTCTCCCTATCGATTGAGTTCTCTGCCATGCTGATTGACTCCCTTTACTACGAGCTACGCGATCACGCGTTCCCACAAATCATCACATTGGAGTGAAGAACTCGGGTAGGCATGATGCGCAATAGCTTCCCCCGAATCCCGCCATGTGTTTCGGGTCGGCGGGGATGGACCGACCGGTTCCGTGTCAGGCATGGTTAATCTAGATGTGGTTCCGTTCCCCGACAACTAGGGGATTCCCCAGGGAGGTATTTCAGAGTACGTTCTGAAGAAATGTAAGTCGAAAAGGCTGTAAACTGTTCTCCCGTTTCTCTGCACTTCAATCAGCGAGACCCCAATGACCGAAGAACGTAAGCACGCGATTCTATTTTCTGCCACTCTGCTTTGCGCCCGTAAACTGATCGAAACGATGGAGTCGGAGGAGCCAAATTTCGCGAAGCAGTATTTTGAAGACAAGGCGGTTGATGAGGCGGCGTTTATTTTGGAGCGGATTGATCGGAAGTGGCCAGTGGAAGATTCCAGCGAGCGGCGTCGATGAGGTTCGACGCTGGCGTCTCAAGTTCGTATCGGATTGGTCAGTTGGATACTGGTGGCCCGACAACTATTTTAATGACCCCTTGAGCGACCCTATCAGAGCGGGCCAGCCCCCCAGACTTGATTCTCCTGAGTGTGGCGAGGGAGTGCATTAGCGTTACAGTCGGCGGGTCTGAAGTGGTAAATTGCCCTGCGTAAACAGGTTCACCGTGCACAAATACATCAATGTCTTCGTTCATCGGTTTTGTAAGAAGTTAAACTTCTGGTTCCTGCATTTGCCAGCCGGATGCTCTAAGAGCGTCGTAAATCTCCATACCTAAGCTCAGGCCGCTTTCAACGGCCCATACAGTCACCGTCCCCGGAGAACCTTCTCTGAGACTTGCAATGAACCGAGCCTTCTCTTCTAAGGCAAGACTACGCGTTGTCTCGCAATTAGTTGTAGCTTCGTTGCCCTGTCCGCCCAAAAAACTTTCTTTCTTCTGGCCGACTTCGAGTTGCTCGAGGCTCCTGCTATGATTTTGGGATGGCACTGCAGCTAACGGACGCTGAGGCGCGCGTGCTAGGCGCGCTGGTTGAAAAGGAAAGCACCACGCCTGAGTATTACCCGCTCTCGCTGAACGCGCTGGTCAACGCGTGCAACCAGAAATCCAACCGCGATCCGGTGATGACGCTTGACGAAGAAGCGGTCCGCCAAGCGCTGCGCACGCTTTCCGAGGAGGCACTGGTGCGCTCCGCGGGCGGCGATTCCCGCGTCGCCAAATTCGAACACCGCCTCAACGAGCTTTACAATTTCCACCGCCACGAGATTGCCGTGCTCTGCGTCCTGCTGCTGCGCGGACCACAAACGCCTGGTGAACTCCGCACGCGCGCCGAACGAATGTACGCCTTCGAGGATTTGGAGGCCGTCCATTCCGCGCTGCACCACCTGATGCGCCGCGAGCCGCCGCTCGTAAAGATTCTCCCGCGGCAGCCAGGGACAAAAGAATCCCGTTACATGCATTTGCTCTCGGGCAGCTACGTGCCCGCTAGCCACCCGCAGCCTGAACAAGCCGAGGAGCGGCCTCATTCGACTCCCAGTTCGCAGAGTGAAACGCGCTTGGCGCAACTCGAAATAGAAATTGCCGAATTACGAGCGGAATTGGAGGCGCTGCGCGAGCAGTTCGCCGCGTTTCAAAAAAAACTCCAGTAGCTCCGGCTTCTGCTATTCAACCCTGCCGCGCGCCGAATCGTTTTCGTCTTTAACTTCCATCTTTAACAGGCTATCCGTTATCTGTTTCAACTCTTCGATGCTTGGCGCGAAACACTCGATCTGCAACAAGTAATCTCCTGCCACGGTGTGCGCCAGGCTCTGGTAGTAGTGTAGCGCCCCGTTGGTCCGTTCAAAGTCCGCGCGCAGATACTTGTGCCCCTTCACTTCGAAATTTGCGGTGCTTCCCACTTGTTTCAGCTGCGAAAGATTGATCATCCTTGCCGTGAGCTGACCGAACCCGTCTTCATCCACTGTGTCTCGCTGCGTTACCTGCGCCACGATTCGCATCGAATTCAGCACCGGTTTCTGGGGCTCACCGTCTCCGTGCTTTGAAGCATAAAAAACCACTTCCGGTACAGCAATATGCATGCTACCCGCCAACTCTGGATGTTGTTTCTCCAGCACCGCCCGGATGCCCGCCTCTGAACGCTGATTGCTTTCATGCACTTCCTCGGGCTTTGCGGCCTTCCATCCTGCCGGGAATTCGTAGCGCAGTCCCAGGTGCTCGTTCGTGTAAACGTTCCCGCTGATGGTTGCCGTTTCTATAGGCAACAGCGGAGTCGCGGGCACCCCCGCCACCGGTGTACCCGCAACCCTGGTTGCCCCCCTTTCCGCTTTGGCGGCCTCGCCTTTCTCTTCAGAATCCGCTCCGCCCCTTGTGTCCTCCCCCCAACCCTCGGCCGCCGCTTTCGCAAGCACCGGGTCGGAATCACGCTTCAACGTTTTATTGATCGCATCTTCCAGCTCATTCTGCGTATCCTGTGCAAGCCCGGACTGCCGGAAGCGGATCACCCCATCCTTGTCCACAACAATGTAGGTCGGAAAGGAATCGATCTTGAACGCTTCTTGGAGTTCGCTGGAACTGTCCAGATACTCCGACCAGTTCATGTGTTGCGCTTGCACAAACGTCCTCCATACATCCTCGTCGTCGTCGGAACTGATGCTCACCAATTGAAAGGGCTTTGCAGCATATTTTTTCTGCAAATTCTTCAACATGGGAACGGACTCCCGGCAAGGCGGGCACCACGTTCCCCAAAAATCCAGCAGCACAACTTTCCCGCGCAAGGAAGTGTTGGAGATCGTCTCATTCTCTCGTGTCCGAAACGAAAAGACCGGAGTGAAAGGTGTCCTGGCTCGGACTGGATTCGCGATAATCTTTCGCGCCTCGGAAGTCATCGAGGGCGTGGCGCCGGGCAGTGTCAAAACAGTTTTCATCTCAGCGAGTCCGTCCGTATCCCGTTCCTGCTTCAATATCACCATCCCCAGATTGAAATGCGCCACCGCCAGGGAAGGTTCCAGCGCGATCGCATTGCGCAACTCAGCCTCGGCCTCCTTCAATTTGTTGTCGGTGGGTTTGTTCGCCATGGACGACAGCAGGGTGGCACGCATCAATCGCGCGTCATTGCTTAGTCTGGCGTCGCTACCTGCCGCGGAAATCGCCTTTTTCGAGTCATTCGCTGCGTCGGAGAGTAAACCAGCCATCTTCTCAATTAGGGCGATTTTCAGCAGCGCTTCCCCAGAGGTGTGGTGAGAAAGCTTGTCAGCTTTGTGATACGCATCCAGCGCCAGCTCGTATTTTTTCTTGGATTCGTAAAGCTCGCCATCCGCAATCGCCTGAGCAATGGCGTCTTTCGTTTGCCCGGCCCGCGCCGCTTGCCCCGTTGTCCCACCAGTCAGCGCCAGGAGCACCAGTACGCCGCACGCCCTCTCGATTGCCCGTGATCTCATCTGTATCCTCCCGGACGTTTTGGTATGCCGAGCAGGATATCATCCGTCCACTTAGCAAGCCAGATACAAGCGATTCTCTTTGCCGCCGCTCAGGGCCTCTGAAACACTCCGCAGACAACTGCGACCGGGTTTTCTGTGCTTTGGACCTTCGTGAAGCTCCACCTGGTTTTTCGCCAGCTCCAGCGGGAAGACATGCAGTTTTATTCCATAAAGCGTTCTGCGCAGCCAGCCAGTGCCTTGCAATTCTGCGGGTTAGCGCTAAGATACGGGCTTGGGTTCAGAGTGCCGCCGACGGCGGAAGTGTATAGAAAATGGTCACTTACGACGATGGCGCCAGGGCGCCCCAACCTACCTGTCCCTCTTTGCTGGCGCGCTACGTTTTTTCCACGCATCACAAAACGATTGGACTGCAGTATCTGTGGCTTGCACTCGCCAGTGTCCTCGTCGGCGTCGTTCTGTCTGCGCTGCTTCGGGTGCACACTTCCTGGCCCGACACGCCGATTCCTTTTCTAACTGGTTTTGAGAACAGGCCTGAGCGTTACGCCGCGGTTCGCTTACTGCACGGCTCGCTGATGGTTTTCTTCGTGCTAACCGCTGCGCCGCAGCTGGGTTTCGGCAATTATTTGTTGCCGCTGCAGATTGGCGCTTCGGAGATGGCGTTTCCCACGCTGAACCTCGTTTCTTTCTGGCTGACGGTGGCTTCGCTCGCCGGCATGACCGCCTCGTTTTTCTGTACGCCGGCGGCCGGGATCAATCTGTGGCTGGCGAGCGCGGCGATTTTTGCGGTCGGCGCTTTGTTGAGCGCGCTGAATTTCACAACCACGACAATCGATTTGCGCGCCGAAGGCATGAGCTTGCCGCGCCTTCCGGTAACCGTCTGGGCGTGGTTCCTGAACTCCATTCTCAGCATGCTGATTTTCAGCGTGCTGCTGGCGGGCTGCGCGGCGCTGCTTTCGGATCGTCTGCTCGGGTCGCAATTCTTCAGCGCCATTTCTTTTCTGGCCACGCAGCCGCAGAATCTGGTGCGGCAAGGGAGCGTGCCTGTCCTCTGGCAGCGGCTCTTCTGGTATTTCGCGCAAGCAGAGGTGTACGTGGCGATGCTGCCGTGCTTCGGTATCGTCACACACCTGGTATCCACGTTTTCGCGCAAACCGGTTTGGAAAGAACGCTTGGTGGTCATCGCCTTGTGCGGCGTGGGGTTGATTGGCTTCTGCGTGTGGGGCTACCACATGTTCGCTACGGGCATGAATCCCTACGCCCCGCTTGTGTTTGCGGTGTTGGCGTCCTCGCTGGGAGTACCCGCGGCATTTTTGCTGGCGAGTTGGCTGGGCACTCTCTGGAACGCCCGGTTGCAACTCACCACGGCGATGCTTTATTCCATTGGATTCATTTCGCTTTTTATCGCTGGAGGACTTTCTGGAATTTTCCTGGCCCGGCATGACCTGAGCAGCGCGGCCGTGAGCGAGGACTTTGTAATCGGCCACTTTCATCTGGTGATGGGCATCGCGGCCACGTTCGCGATTCTTGCCGCACTCTTTTTCTGGTTTCCGAAGCTCTTTGGCTGCCGGCTAAGCGAACCGCTCGGCAAAATACATTTCTGGATGACCTTCGCCGGCGTGTATCTGATTTTCATGCCCATGCACTGGCTGGGCCTGCTGACGCAATCGTGGCTGCTGCCGGATGCGCAACGCGCCGCGCTCGCCTCTGCTGGTGCGTCGATTCGCACGCTGGTTACCGTGGCAACGGTCTGCACAGTCTCCGCCCAAGTTGTCTTTGTGATTAATTTTGTGCAGGCGCTGGTCCGCCGGAAAGTTTCGCAGGAGGAAGACAATCCCTGGCGCGCCACGACACTCGAATGGAGCGTGGCTTCGCCGGCGCCCGAATCAAATTTTGGAAATGCCACGCCGACTGTTTATCGAGGGGCTTACGAATTCCCCGAAGGCTTCGCGAACGATTTCGCGCCACAGCACCTCGCGCCCGAGCTGCTGGCCCAGAAGGTCCGCTGACGCAACGAAAGGGATGCCATGCCAGGCCCAACTGTAACGCCTGAAATCGAATTGATCATCGAGAAAAAAACCGGCGACAGCGGAGGAGGGAATCTTCCGCCCAGCGGCCGCAATGGCGGCGGCGACGATGGCAAGCGCCCGCGGCGTGAGGATTCATCGCCGAAACGCTACTACACCGGTATGGCGCTCGGGATCGTTTCGATCCTCATGTTCTTTATGGCGCTGGCCGCCGCCTTCCTGGTTCTGCGGGGAAGCCGCAATTGGGTTCCGGTCCATATTCCCACGCTCATGTGGTTCAACACGGGAGTGCTGCTTGCCAGCAGCGCAACGCTCGAGATGGCTCGCCACAGGCTGGCCGAGCGCCAGCTTTCCGCCTATCGGAATTTGTGGCTGGTCACCACCGCCCTCGGCGTGGGCTTTCTGGTGGGACAAATTTTTGCCTGGCGGCAATTGACCGCCGAAGGAATTTACCTGGCCAACAACACCGCAAGCAGCTTCTTTTATATTTTCACCGGGCTGCACGCGCTGCACTTGTTTGGAGGAATTGCAGCTCTGCTCTACGTGGCCAAACGGAATTTCGATCATGCCCAGGTCACTCGTTCCGTTGCCGCGGAAGTAACTTCCTACTACTGGCACTTCATGGACGCGCTTTGGCTGTTCCTGCTGGCGCTGCTGTATCTCGGCAAATAGATCGGCGAGTCCGGATCGTAGTTCTGTGACAAACTTTCCGAATCCGGAAATTCCTCCCAAATTTTGTAGCCGCAATCTGTTTTCCTGTCGAATGGTGTGTCTAAGCTCCCGCTTTTCTGCATTTCCTGAGGAATCCAACTTGGCTACGCAGTTGCAAGCTTACGGCCGACCGCAGTTTTTCTTCAGTTGGTGGCTGGGGATGACGGTTTCCCGGTCCTTCCGCGCGCGGTTCTTGAGGGTTGCTGTCCAGAGGGTTCTGTTGCCTGTGGGCCGGAGCTCAAAGCTGCTCTCAATCTAAATTGTCTGTTCTCGGGGATTGCGAGAAACACATTTTCTTGTGATTCCTTGAGTTATTCGCGAGCGGGTCTTCCAGTGCCGCGGTACTTGTGTGCGAGCATTCGGCAAAAATCTGAAAACTGGAGCTGCGTCGATGAATCGATCTGCGCGTATACGTGTGTTTGTGTGTTTTCTTGCGATTTCTGTCTTTCTACCTGCGTTTTCTCACGCGCAGGAGCTAGCGGGCCTTGTCGGTACAATTACCGACGAAAGCGGCGGAGCAGTCAGCAAGGCGACGGTGACGCTGACGAACACGCGAACGGGATCTACCCTGCAAGCGCAAACCGGGGACACAGGATTCTATCGGTTCGTGCAACTGGCGCCGGGCCCCGGATATGAACTGAAGGTGAGCAAGGATGGATTCAAAACCACCACGATTTCCAATTTGTATCTTGCGGTGGCGACGACGCGTACGCAGGACCTTCAACTAGCCGTTGGCACGGTTACTCAGACGGTGGAAGTAAAGTCCGAAGGTTCCGTCAGCCTGGACACCACGGACGCGACGATCGGCAACAACTTTGATCTGCGCGCAGTTTCAACCCTGCCCAACGAATTCAGGGGCAACGCCGCGAATTTGCTGCGCCTGCAGCCAGCGGTGGTTTCCGCGGATACCAGCAACAACCTGGACGATCAGGGTTTGAGCCGGAACGGAGCAGTTGCCGGGGGGCGTGCAGACCAGAACAATATTACCGTGGACGGTATCGACGCCTCTGATTTCAGCTTTGGCCAGGCTTTCACGCAAGTGGCGCCGACGCCCGTGGATGCGATTCAAGAGTTTCGTACCGAGGTGGCGAATCCGCTGGCCCAGGAAGGCCGCGGCAGCGGTGCGCAAACCATCATCACCACGAAAAGCGGCACAAATGATTGGCACGGTAACGTCCGCGAATATCACCGCAACACCATTACCGAGGCCAACGACTTTTTTAACAACAAGAGTGGAATTCCACGCCCGGCTCTGATCCGCAACCAGTTCGGCGGAAACGTCGGCGGGCCCATCAAACGGGACAAGCTGTTTTTCTTTTTCGATTACGACGGGCGCCGCGATGCTTCCCAAACGCCGGTAACCGCGATTGTTCCGCTGGATAACGTGCGCCAGGGAAGGATCGCCTACATCAATAATGGCACCAATCCGGTGACTGGAAAGCCCTGCGACTCCTCCAGCACTCAGGCAGCGACTCCCGCCTGTGTTTCCTTCGCGGATATGACGGCATTGGCGAATCTTGACCCTTGCAATAATCCAGCAACGGCGCAGGGCCCGTGCACCGTTACTGGAAATGCGGGTGACGCCGCCGTCGCGCCAGGCTTCAATCCCGGCCTTCTGCAACTCGTCAATTCCCGCTATCCGCATGCAAATGACTTGTCCGCAGGTGACGGCCTCAACACAGGTGGGTTCGTCTTTAACGCACCGAATCCAAATACGGTAAACACATATACGACGCGAGTGGATTACAACATCAATGCCAGCCAGAAGCTCTACACCAGGTTTACTTTTTACAACGTACACGCCATCATTGGCGGCCTGCCTTCCATTCAATTCCCTGGCGATCCCATCACCAATCCCGCCATCAACACGGACCGTTCCTGGGTTATCGGCCACAACTGGGTCATCAGCCCGACTGTTGTTAATACCTTTGTGTACGGCGAATCTCGCGGTGATTTCAGCGGTATTTCCAGTTTAACGGGCACAGCCGCCCCAGGACCGGATCTGGGCGTCTACGCAGGACTAAACTGGCTCTTCCCCACGGGAATTACAGCTCCCTACGCGCGGCCGGGCGGCAATTCTGCCCTTAATCCCGTACCCACTTTCCGTGACGACGTTTCCTGGCAAAAAGGCAGACACTCCTTCCAATTCGGCGGCGTTTTTCGACCCATCCGGACGCGCAGCGTGCTGGTCAACAATATTATTTTCACCAATCAGGGCTTGGTCACCAACCTTAGCACTCTTGACGCCGGCTTGCGGCCGGCAAACATTCTGAATGATCCCAACGGAATCGCGGCGTCCAACTGGGATGGGATCTTCACCAGTCTAGTCGGATTGGACGGACTCCAATTCAACGTATTCAACTACTCTAAGAATGGCGATGTCATTACCCCAGGCGCCGGGGCGCGCCGCGATTATCGCTACTATGAGACGGAAGCCTACGCGCAAGACACGTGGAAATTCCGCAGGGATCTGACCGTGACCGTCGGGCTTCGTTATGGCTACGACTCGGTGCCCTACGAGTCTAACGGGTACGAATCCACCACCAACGTTCAGTTGAGCAACCTGCTGGCCACGCGCTCCCGGAACGCATTGAATGGGGTCGCCGACTTTAATTCGACGCCAATTCTGACTTACGATCTCGCCGGCAAAGCGAACAGCGGGGGCCGTTCGCTCTATCAAAGCAACCCATTTAATTTTTCCCCGCGGCTCGGTTTGGCGTGGAACCCCGGATTCAAGGAAGGCGTGCTTGGGAGCATTTTTGGGGAGCACAAGACAGTTGTGCGCGCCAGTGCGGCTCTGATTTACGATCACGCGGCGCTGAGCACGATTAACTTCATCGAGGACCAATCCAGCTATATTTTCTCCGGCAACACCGTCTTTTCCGCGAATGCCGGCACCCCGGAGCAGTTGTTTGCCATATCGCCCCGATTCGTGAATGCGGATACGGCGGCGGTCAACATTCCCACCCCGCCTTTCCAGAAATCAGTTGCGCCGTTTACTGGAGATCAATGCCCGCCGTCATTCCCGGTATGCGGCACGCTCTTCAACCAATTCGGGAATTACGTGATCGATCCCCATTACAAAACGCCGTACTCGCTGGCGTATTCCCTGGGCATTCAGCGCGAGCTTCCCGCGGGCTTCCAGTTCGAAGCGGACTATGTCCTGCGCCTCGGCCGCAGGCTGGGCGCGTTGTCGGATGGTGGCCAGATTTTCAATTTCGTGGATCCCTCCTCTAAGCAAAGTCTCGCTACGGCGGTCACAAATCTTGAAGTGGATGCGCGGAATAACGTGCCGGTAACCCAGGTTCAGGCACAGCCCTTCTTTGAGAACCAGATGGCCCTGGCGGGAGTCAATTGCGCCCCCTTTGCCAACTGTACCCAGTTCGTTTACGCCGGTACCCCGGCACTTCAGTCCGCGACGCAAGGCGGAAATCTGAACCTGCAGCAAGGCAACCTCAATGGTCTGATTCGCGGGTTGGTCCAGGCCGCCCAACTCCCGCCAAACGTTGGCTTCACTTCGCAGTTTGTGAGCAACTACTACCTTTCCAATAAGTCCTTTTCGGATTACAACGGATTGATCCTCATCCTCCGGAAGAAACTTTCCCAGGGCGTGCAGATGGATTTCAACTACACGTTCTCTCACTCCATCGACAATTTCTCCGCCATTTCCCGCAACAATGGCAATCCCTTCAACAATGCGCAATCCGTTCTTTGCGATGCCATCAACCTCGGGACCTGCAAAGGCAATTCCGAGTTTGACGTCACTCACCAGATCTCGGCCGACGCCGTGTATGACTTGCCGTTCGGCAGGGGCAAAGCGTTTGCCCGCAACAGCAGTCGCTGGCTTGACGAGATCATCGGTGGCTGGCAGGCTTCGGGAATCTATACCTGGCGAACCGGATTTGCCTTCCCGGTCCTCAGCAACGCCTCCACCACCACATTCGGAAACTCTGCCTACGCGATCTTCGACGGCAACACGTCGGCGCTGCAGGTGGACCCGCACACGGATCCCAATCTCAGCAACAACGGAATTCAGTTGTTCAAGAATCCGACGGCGGCCTTGGCGGCTTTTTCCGCGCCAACGGGCCTCCAGACCGGCAGTCGCGACGAATTGCGCGGGCCCCACTTTACGAATGTGGATCTTGCCGTCATCAAAAACTTCTCCGTCTTCCGCGAAAAATACAAACTGCAGTTCCGCGCGGAAGCCTACAATGCCTTCAACCATCCCAATTTCGCGTTGCCGGCGTCCATTAATATCAACGGGACGAACTTCGGCCAGATTACCTCGACGTCGTCCACTTCCGGAGACCAAGCCGCTCGCGTTTTGCAGTTTGCGCTGCGTCTCGACTTTTAGTTTTTGATTTGAGGGGCGTGGGAAGTAGAGAGGATGCCGACAGGCGTCCTCTCTTTTTTTATGCCAATTTTTCAACTCTCAATGCTCTTGCAAACGATCGCACAACTGGAGCAGGTCGAGGGGTGCATTGCCGCCGCGATTTCACGACGCCCGCCTAGTTGTTTAAGTTTTTCAGGTGGGCGAGGCGGAACGGCGAGCCCAGATTTTCCCGCAATTCCACCCAGTGCTGCTCCGGAATGGAAAGAAACACTTCCACGACCTTGGGATCGAATTGTGTACCGGCGCACCGGCGGATCTCTTCGCGCGCGTGGGACATCGGCAGGGCCTTGCGGTACGGCCGGTCGCTGATCATGGCGTCCATCGCGTCGGCCAAGGAGAAGATGCGCGCCCCAAGTGGAATCTGCTCGCCGCGCAACCCTCGCGGATAACCCGTGCCGTCGAAAAATTCCTGGTGCGCCAGTACAATCTCCGCCGCGTCGCGAAGAAACGGAATCTTGGTCAGCATGTTGTAACCGATTTCGCAGTGGGTGCGCATGATCGTCTTCTCATCGTTGTCGAGCGGACCCGGCTTGCGCAGGATGGAATCGGGAATTGCCATTTTGCCGATATCGTGAAGAAAAGCGGCGCGCGCCAGAACCGGCAAGTAGGGAAGCGGCACCGGAACAGCCTTGGCGATGGAGATTGTGAATGCAGTTACGCGCTGGCAGTGGCCCTCGGTTTCGGCGTCCTTCAAGTCCAGGGCGCTGCCGAGCGCTTCGAGAGTGTCGTCGTAGGACTGTTCGAGTTGGGTGATCGCCACGGTGAGCTGTTGAGTGCGTTCGTCCACCTGCTGCTGCAGATTCAACTGGTAGCTCTTGTTTTCCAGCACCAAACGGCGGTGCTGCAAAGCCCGCCCAACTCCTAGGAAAAGTTGATCTTTTTCGAAGGGCTTCAGAATGTAGTCATAAGCGCCGCGGCGAATTGCTTCCAGCGCGGTCGAAATATCGTGAATGGCGGTCACCATGATCACCGGCACTTCCGGATCATGATTTCGCAGCCAGTCGAGCAACTTGATGCCGTCCATCTCCGGCATGATCATGTCGCTCAACACCAGGTCCGGTGTCTGCCTGCGCACGCACTCCTGTGCCGCCCGGCCGTTGCTTACTGCCGTGCAGCTGTAGCCGCGAGATTCCAGCATCGTCGAGACAACTTCGCGAATCGCTTCCTCGTCATCCACCACCAGGATGTGTTCCACGTCCACGTCGGTTTATCTCCCAAGCAGCATTATAAGGGACGGCACACACCCTTTGTGGTGCTATTGCCCATTAAGAAAATAGCGTGTTAGCGTCAAGTCAGCAGGGTGTCGTTGCTTCGCTTCCTCGAAGGAACACGGCACTTTTTCTCTTACTCACCCAGATTGACCCCGGGGAGGGGCCGCCGTGATTGCGACACAGGGCATCCAAGGGATCGCTTTCTTTGAAGCCACGGCTTGCCTCACCCTCCTTGTATTATTTGTCCACCTGAAACGTGATAATCCCGGCGTTTTCTATAAACTTTGGCTTTTTGGCTGGATTTGCCTGACGGTAGGTTCGTTCAGCGAGCTGGGATATTTTTTCGGTTACTCATCCGGCCTCTACATTGTGGCAACGGCGTCGAGGATCGGCGCTCTGGTGCTGTTCCTTGCCTCGATTGTGCAGTTGACGCTGGGACAGAATCGATTCTTCTGGCCCATGATCTGGCTTTCCGGAGTGATGGCTTTGACGGCCGGCTATTATCAAGCGAAAGCCGGCCCCTGGGGGCAATCTCGATGGGAGAGCGCCATCCTGCAGAGCATGATCTGCCTGGCTTCCGGCTGGCTATTGTGGCGGGCGGCTAGTTCGATTCGGGGTCATGGCACGAAACTTCTTGCCGGCGCATTTACCCTTCTGGCCCTCAACAATTTTAACCGGCCCCAGTGGACCTCCGGCGAGATGCACCTGCTGCGCTTTGCGTTTGACCATTTCCTGAACGCGAGTCTGGGCATCGGAATGATCGTCTTGTTGCTGGAGGCCGCGCGGACCCGCTCGCTGGAGATCAGCGAAAAGATGCGCCAGTTCACGTTGCTGACCGCGTCAAGCAGCCAATCGCTCGCGTTGCCGGTGATGCTGCAAAAGGTGCTGGGACAAATTACCGGCAGCCTCGGAGTCAGCCACGGCATCATCCGGCTGAAAGAAGGCGAGGCTGACGCCGCGGAATTTGTGTGCCGCGCTTCGGTGGGATACACGGAGACGTACCTGAAGCAATTGGAGCGCATGGCGGCTTCGTCTCCGGCCTTGCAGGCGATGATCCAGGAAGACTACCGAGTCACCCGCTTTGAGGATGAAAAGGATTCCAAGCTGCGCCGCGCCATGGCCGACACGGGCATCACGCAACTGATTAGCGTGCCGCTGCGCGGGAAAAAGGGAATCGTCGGCCTTCTGAATGTGGGGGCGCTGCCCGGAAAGCGATTCCACGAGGATGAGTTGACTTACCTTGTGAATGTGGCAAGTTTTCTCGGCACCACCGTCGAGAACGTAAACCTCTTTGAACAGATCAAGACCGTTCAGCAGCAGTGGGTATACACCTTCGATTCCATCGGCGACCCGATTATCGTTCATGACAGCGAGGGGCGCATCGTGAGGGGGAATCTGCGGCTGGCCAATCTGCTGGGGAAGGATTTTGCGTCGATAGTGGGCCGCTCGGTCAGTGATCTGTTCAGCCCGCGCGCCGGGTTGTTCAAGATTTGTCCTTATTGCGAAGGGTGCTCCGGCGACGCGGACGCTCCCGACCCCTGGCTGCAAGGCTTTTTCCTGGCTTCCAATTCCGAGTTCTCCGATCCGGAAGGACGCAAGCTCGGCACGATTCACGTTCTGAAAGACATCACGGAACGCAAACGCGCGGAGGAAAAATATCGCAACCTGGTGGCAAGCGTTCAAGAAGGCGTGTTCATTTCCACGCTGCAGGGACGCTTCCTGGATTTCAACGGTGCGCTGATGCGTATCGTCGGCTATGAGAATCGTGATGAACTTCTTGGCGTGGAGATTGCGCTGACACTGTATGTGAATCCGTTGGATCGCGAACGCCTCAAACGGCTTCTCCAGGAACACGGGTCCGTCAACGACTTTGAGTTTGAGATTCGCCGCAAGGATGGGGAAACCCGCACGGTCAGCGAGTCGTCCACGGCCATCCGCGATGCGGCCGGAAACGTCACCGCGTATCAGGGATTCCTGCTGGATGTGACGGAACGGCGGCGCGCGGAGCAGGAGATCCGGCGGCGGAATCGCGAATTGCTGGTGCTCAACTCCATCGCGGAAACGCTGGTGTCCTCCCTCGATCTGCACGATTCGCTGCAACGCACGCTGCGGCAGATTATGGAGCTGTTTGGCATCGATGCTGCTTCGCTGTACCTGTTCGAGCCGGATGGCTTGTCCCTGCGCCGTGCCGCGGCTGTCGGGCACCGTTCAGAGTTTGCAAAAAATTTTCCGCTGCTGCCGGTTCCACCAGAATTGATTCAGCAGATTCGCGCGGTGCGTGCTCCATTTCTGTCCGCGCAGGGACTACCGCTGCCCGGGCTGATCGCCGATCTGCGGAAAAAAGAGCAGATCGAATCGGCATACATCGTCACGTTGTGGTCGAAGGACAAGATCGTGGGCGGGTTGGTGGTCGGCAGCCGTGCTCCGCGGGAATTCTCAGCGCCAGACATCAGCTTGCTGATCGCCGTTGGCAGCCAGGTTGCTAGCGCCGTGGAGCGCAACCAGCTTTACGAAGAAACGCGCCAGGCCTACGACAATCTGCGCCGCACGCAGGAGCAGTTGCTGCACAGCGAAAAGCTTGCCGCCGTCGGGCAGCTGATTTCCGGCGTGGCCCACGAGCTGAATAATCCCCTCACCGCCATCCTGGGATACAGCCAGCTATTGGAATCGAGCGGTCAGGTCGGGCCGCTGGCTTTGAGCTATTCGGAGAAGATGTACAAACAGGCGCAACGCACCCATCGCATCGTGCAAAACCTGCTCAGCTTCGCGCGCCAGCACAAGCCGGAGCGCGTCCCGGTCGCCGTCAACACCGTGATGGAAGATACTCTCACCCTGCGGGACTATGATCTGCGGATGAACCAGATCCGCGTGCACCTGGAACTTTCGCAGGAGCTTCCGCTCGTCCCAGCCGACCCGCACCAGTTGCAGCAGGTTTTCTTGAACCTGATCAACAACGCGGTGGACGCGATCCTGGAGCATTCCTCGCAGGGCGATCTGTGGGTTACTTCGGGTGCGGACGGGAAATATATTTTCGTGGAATTTACCGACAGTGGCCCGGGCGTGAAAGACCCTTCCCGGGTGTTTGATCCGTTCTATACCACCAAGCCGGTTGGCAAAGGAACCGGCCTGGGTCTCAGTATTTGCTACGGAATCATCACCGAACACGGCGGCACGATTCGAGTGAAGAATTCACCCCCGCGCGGCGCGAGCTTCCGTATTGAGTTGCCGATGCAATTCGATGCGAAGGCCGCTCAGTTGACGGAAGCGTCCGTAAACCGCTAGCAAAACGAAGCGCAAGGGATGGACTGCCTCTGTCTACGGGCCGCCGATATTCTGGTTGCCTGTGGGGGAAGGTTCGGAGCCGCGCACCGCCGCTTCGGCGATGCGGGTTGTGGCCATCTCCAGTTGGAGGGCGATGCCCGTGGCTATATTCGAAAGCAGGGCGAAGCCTGAGAAGGGTTGAAGCCCCAGCCGAAGTTTCCACCTCAAGAGGGCACAATTCGTCGAGAACGACAGGCCCAGCTTCCACCGATTCATTTCTTGCAGGCCCGTTACTTGCGGCGACATCACGGCCAAAACGCGCGAAACCTCCAGGAGTTCCTCGAACTCTGCCTGCAGCTGATCCAGGTAATTCAACGCAATGCGTCTGCGTTGCCGGCGCAGAGTCTGCATCAACTCCAGTTGGCCGGTTTCCCGGAGGTACTCCGTATCCTGGGGCTGCAAAGCCTGCATGACATGGGAGATGTGCGAACAATGCCGGGGCCGTGAAAGCGCCTCGAAAACGTCGACGGCTGGCCTTACCGGGCGTTCCGGCGTGCGCAGGGCCCAAGGCAGTAAGCCGACCAGCAGAAACGCGAACAGGATCAGCAAGAGGATGGGGAAGCTCATTGAGCCCGGTCTTTCAAGCGCAGCAGCTGGATGAGTTGACGATTGAGCAGGTACAGGCGCGTGTTCAGTTCGGATGAAAGTTTTCCGTGAAGTTCGGGCGACATTGCCGGCACTGGCACAGTTTCTTCGGATTCCGCATAACGGCTTGCCGCGCTGATCCAGACGAGCAGGCTTGCGATAAACGCAATAATGCCCAGGAAATTCCAGAGGACCGCGTACTCCTGAACGATTTTTTCCAGCAGCGAGTAATTAATTACGTAGAAGGAAGAATAGAGACATAGTCCCACCGCCAGAGCACGCTGTAACTGGCTGACCGGAATCCGGTAGTAGCGTGCGAAGATCAGCATGGTCACAATCACGGCGGCCATCGCCAACTCCAGCCCGCGAACTCCATTCAGGATCAGCCATTGCCACTGGCCCTTCGACAAGGCGAGGTCATATCCAACCACCACTGCCGCCACGCATAGGAACAACCTGCTGGCCAGCCCCCAGATACCAACATAGCGGGAGAGCACTTTTCGGTTGAGCTCGACCAGCGCCAGGGATCTCATGAGCACAGCCATGCCCTGCGTTCCCCAGGCCATTTTCCAGACCGTCATTTTGTCGAGATTTGCGTCGCGATAGAGAAGGGCAACAGCAATGCTTTGTAGGATGACCACCAGGAGATAGGCGAAAAAGAGAGGATAGGTCCGGCCAAGTTTGCGCCGCATCAGTTGAACGAATAGCGCAAGTTCAAGCGTTGTGGTGACGGCCCATGCGGCAGCCTGCAGTTGAAGGGGCTCGACCATACGCTGGACACACTACCATAACTTAACTGGCCAGTAAATAGTCCGAGCCCCATACATCAAGCAGTCAAGATGTGAGTATTGGAGTTTTCTTAAGCAACCACGGCGCGCATGTACATTCTGCTTTCGTCGTTTACGCAGCCACGAGCTTTGGCGGTGGTTGTGTCGGCGGAGGCAGCGGGACCCCGTCCGCAGTCAGCACCGCCCCAAACTTCGGAGGAGGCTGGGTGGGAGGAGGCAGTGGGACGCCGTCTACAGTCAGGACAACGCCAATCTTTGGAGGCGGTTGCGTGGGAGGCGGAAGCGGCACTCCGTCGGCGGTTTGCACGACGCCAAGCTTCGGGGGCGGTTGAGTCGGCGGAAGCAATGGCACGCCATCCGCGATGTGCTTATTCAAGCCTCCAGCTCCACCGGGGAGCCCGTAGTTGACCGGAACAACGATGGAAAGTACGATTACGCTTATTGAAAGCGTAACTTTCAGGATAAGAAACTGATTCTTCATGGAAACCCTCCTGGCTGCGAAGGGTGACCCAGATCTGAATGGTTGCTTTACGGACGACGAAGAAGTTCCGGTGGCGGAACATTCCCCGCGCACGCGGGAGGACCAGATGCAGGAACAACTTCGCATCCACCGTCAGATTCTTTACGACCTGGCCCTCCATTACCTCGAGCCACTCACCAGCACTTTTGCCCGGCTCGCATACCTCGCCAGCTTGAAAAACCATTCCACCAAAATCTATGCGCACAACCGCTTAGCCGCGGTCTACGGGCACGAGGCTCTCGGGCAGACTTTGGCCAAATGTCACGAGGAATTGTTTGAGCGATTGCTGGAGATGCCGTTGGCGCAACAGGAGCAGGATCTTCGCCAGTTTGTTGGCACGATGCCAGAAGGGGTGGCCGAGGGCCTCGAGAGTTGCCAGCAGCGGGCGGAGAGTTGGATTCCAGCGGAGGCGCCCGACTACCTCAAGGAACTTTTCCGATCGAATCTGACTGCATTGTGTGAGTTACTTCGCGACCGCAATCCCAAGGGTCGTTCAGGTAAGTGATTACCCCGACGACTTTTCCGACCACTTCTGCCTCCTCTGGCGTTCGCCACGCTTCCGGTGCGCAATGCGAAAGCATGTGCGGCTGCATAACGAGTCTTGATTTCAATTTCAGGAACCAGCCGCAGCGGTAGCCGCCTCGTGTTTCCACGAAATAGAGCGGACGGTCATACTCGGTATACCATTCCGCTTCCTCAATCTTTCTCACCGCGGTGTCCACCATCACCATGCTTCCCGGACGGAGAATGGGCGCCATTCGCCGGTCTGCGAGCCCAATGTATCCGTAGCGGATGTGCGCGTTAGCTTCCTCCTTGATTCCGGGGAAGAGACGCAGGTTGTCGGGTGGCTCGTTCACCAGACCGGTGCACTCCGAGCCAGGTCCCGCGCCAAATCGTGAGTCTAAGGAAAATCCTGCGGGGAACTCGTGCAGGTGGGTTTGAGGGGCGGGAAAGGCCGCGCCATCTTCAAAGGTTTGTTGGAAGGGCGCTTCATACCATCCGGAGATTTGGAGCGGACTGAGATGATAAATAGTGGCGAGTGAATACAATTTGTGCAGGCTGGGCACTACATTCCGATTTTCGATATCCGCCAGGCGGCTGATGTGCAGGATGAAGTCCGGCCGGCCCCGCTTGGCTGCAAGTTCATAACTGGCTTGTTCTACATCCCGATAGGTTAGCCCCAGCGTTTCCCGCGCTTGGCGCAAACGCAGTCCTGGTGGATACATGTCTTCCCCCGACGGTGAAGTGATCGGCAACTATCACTCTATGAAATTACCACTGTGTTACGAATTCAGAACACCATAAACATCTGTGGAAATCTTTGAGTTATATGACAGATCGAAACAAGCCTTTCGGCAAATCCCTGATTTCGGTCCCATTTCGGGGAATCTGCTATCCTGACCTCCTATGGCCCCTCGTTACCGATTGTTCGGGCGTTTTCTTGCCTTCGTTCTGCTTGGGACTCTGGTTCTCTCTTTCGGCCCCTCTTCACCCGCACAACAAGCCACTCCTGCTCCCGCGTCGCCTGCCCCCTCTGTGGGAACGAGCAACCCGAAATTTCTTGACACCGCCGACGAAGTTGTTAAGGAAATGAGCCAAATTACCGGCTGGAGTATTAAGACTCCGCTGAAGAAATCCATTCGTTCCCGCGAGGATATTCATGGCTACATCCTCCACCAGATGGACGATGAAAAGGACGCGAAAGAGCGGTACGCCTCCGCCCGCAGCGCCGAAGCCTTCGGGCTGATTCCAAAGGATTTTAATCTCGACACCTTTCTGGTTGACCTGCTGACCGAGCAGATCGCCGGCCTTTATGACCCCAAGGCGCACGAGTTCTATATCGCGGACTGGATTCCAGCGGACGAGCAGCGCATGGTGATGGCTCATGAGTTGACTCATGCCCTGGAGGATCAGCACTTTGACATCGAGCCCTGGGTGCACGCCGCGCGGCCGAATGACGACGCCGAAATGGCGCGCGAATCGGTGCTGGAAGGCAGTGCGATGGCTGCCATGCTGGAATACGAGTTAAAAGGGAGGGGGTTGAAGCTGAAGGACCTGCCCGAGTTTGATCCCTCGGTTTTTGTGGGCGACTTGGCGGAAACGCCTATCCTCAAGAAGGCTCCGCAGTTCATCAAAGATTCGCTGATGTTCCCCTACTTCAGCGGCCTCACCTTTTCGATGGGCGTGCTGAAGTCCGGTGGCTGGCCCGCGTTCTCCTCCGTGTTTGCGCGGCCTCCCGCGAATACCCAGCAAATCCTCCACCCGGAAATGTATTTTGCGAACCGAGCGCCCCTGCCCTTGAAAGTGGAGTTGCCGGCAGTCGTCCCCGGCGAGAATTGGGTGCTGCTGGAAGAAAATTCCCTGGGCGAGCTGGGATGGAAAGAAGTGTTGAAGCAATTTCTGGATGAACCGCGCGCCAAGGCCATGGCCGCGGAATGGGATGGCGACGAGTACGCGACGTTCGAACAGAAAAATACCAAGCGCGTGATGTTGTTTGCCCGCATTCGGCTGGCCGATATTGTTTCCACCGCGCGCTTTTTCACGGAGTATTCCGAGGCGCTGGAGAAGAAATATCCGGACCGCACGGATATCTCCCGCCGCTCCAATTTTCTTTCGTTTGATTCCGGCCAGGGCAACGTATTTTTTCGCTGCAGCGGCAGGGAATGCATCACTTTGGAAGGCGGCAGTTCCGGGATGTTCCTGCAGTGGACCGCGAAGCTCAACTGGCGGCTTGTGCCCGAGTCGCCTCAATCGCCGTCTTCCACCGATATCAAGACAGCGGACTCCGATGCGCTGGCGACGGAGTTTGATTCCGTTCCAGCGTTTTAAGGGCAGGTCTAGTCGAGTCCTGCCGGCCCGCCGACCGCGATTCAGTTTGAGTGTTGCATCACCAGCAGCGTCAGATCATCTGTGCGTTTTACGCCTGCAGAAAAGTCGCGAACTTCGCTCAGGCACGCCGCGAGCATCTGGTCGGGAGACTTGGACGAGTGGTGCGCAATGAGCGCTTCAACGCGCCGCAGGCCGTACTCATCGCCCTTGGTATTGAACAACTCTGACAATCCATCCGTGTACAGAAACAGCGAATCACCCGCCGCCAGCTTCAGTTGGCACACGGGAAAATCCGTGGTGCAGAACATTCCGAGAGGCACGCCCGTGGCTTGCCGCGATGTGACGCCCGTGCGCGAAACGTGCAGCAGCGGAAGGTGACCCGCGCTGGCGTATTCCACCTTGCCGTCGGGCCACGCGCGCCCCACAACCAGCGTGACGTATTGCCCCGCCGTGGTGCTCTCGCAGAACAGACGGTTGGCATGCCCCACCAACTGGGCCAGCGGCAGGTTCTGGCTTGCTAGCGTGCGAAATGTCGCGTGCAAATGGCTCATCAGCATCGACGCGGCGACTCCCTTGCCGGCAACATCACCCAGCAGGAACAGAAAACTATCGTCGGCTTCGATCAGATCGAAGTAATCTCCGCTGACCACCGAGGCCGGCTCGTAGTGATACCGCGCTTTCCAGTTGCCTGCACACCAGTCGGTTCGCGGCAGAAGTCCTCGCTGGATTCCCGCGGCAAGCACGAGGTCGCGTTCCAGCGCGCGCTGCTCTTCCGAGGAAAGATGGTCCAGGCAGAAGCGCAGCAGTGGATTGCAGAGCAGGCGATCGGCTTCGATCGAGTCGTGGCAGACCTCGCAAATGCCGAACGTTCCGCCATTCAGCCGCGCGAGAGCTTCGTCCACGCTGTGAAGTAGAGTGTGGATGGATGCGTCCGAAACGCTCGCGCCGGCCGCCGCTTGCAGGCTTGCCCGACGCCGTTCAAGCTCTGTGTGCAGGTAAGAATGTGTGGTGGTGTCCATGTTTGCCATGCTGAAAGTTTGCTGCCTTGTGCCTGGGGATTCCATCCGTTTTGTGCCTCCAAATTCGAACGGTTCGTGAAAGGGAACGGAAAATCGGAAATGGACTAATGAATGCCGGTGCCCGCCGCCGCGGGCTTCGCCAACAAGGGAGCCCGGGTGGCAGCATCACTCCTCTTTATGCGATGCCGCAGGCGCTCTACCCGGCACATCAACTTTTCCGCGAGACGGCGGATGCGCTCGCGTGCGTAGGGATCGCGGGAGGGAACACGCTGGTGCGAGAGTTTAGCAAGGGCAAGTTGCGCGTAGGCTAGAGCTTGGTCGAAATCCTTGGCCCGGCGTTCGTAGTGAATGGCCAGCTGTTCGCAGGCCTCGATGCCATCCGTTGGATCGGCCGCCAATTCGAGCCACAATGCCGCCGCACTTTCGCCATCCCCACGGCGTTTGGCCATCAGCGCGAGCTCTCGCGTCGCGCGCGGCCGGAATTCCGCCGGCAAACCCGCGTCGAGGGCTTGAGCACACATCGACTGCGCACGTTTGTTAGCGCCGCGTCGCTGCAGGAATTTCGACAGTCCGAAGAGATCGAGTGAATCCTCCGCCGCCAGCGATTGCCGTTCATCGAGCAGGGAATTGATCTTTCCAAACAGCGCGGCGAGTCCCCGCAAATCCATCTGGTTGTGTTTCGCGACCCCCGCGAGCGGATCGGCGGTCCCCCCGCGCAGATAGTCGAAATAAAATTGGGGGATCAGAGCCGAGGCGACATCTTCGCCGCGGTTCCAGCCGAGGCGCTCCGCGTCCAGTACGTGCCGCTCCAGTTCCACCAGCCGCACCGAGCCGAGACGCAACTTCCAGAGGGCCCGCGCCGGATGAAGCAGATCCAGGTGCGCGGCAAGCGGCGGCACCTTGATCGCGCGCGTCATCGTGAAGCGATTCTCCAGCAGGGGCCAGTCGAACGATTTCCCGTTGAAGGTGACCAGCACCGGCCGTTCCGCCAACCGCGCGGAAAGCGCATGCAACAGCGAGTGCTCCTCCGAAAAATCACGCAGGAAAAGCTGTTCTACCTGCAACCCTCCGGCGTCCCACCACGCCAAGCCAACTAGAAACGCATACGTGCCAGTTCCGCCCGCAAGCCCGGTAGTCTCCGTATCCAGAAACAACCATTTCTCCGGATCCTCCAGCGCCGCTCTCGCCTCGAACGCCGCATCCTTTTTGTAGTGGCCGGTCTCTAGACCGGCCCTCTTGGCAGAAGTCACCTTCGTCAAAAGCTCCAGTGCTGGGCGCGAAGGCTCCGCAAATTCCGGCGTAGAAAACCAATTCCGAATCGCCAGATGCTCGCCATAATGATTCCGCGCAATCACCGCCCCCAGCAAACGGCTAAGCGAATCCGTCTCATCCGGCGCGCGCAATTCCGCTGGCCGCGGCGCCCCGCCACGCGCCGGCTTCAACGCCGCCAATCTCGAGAAACGATCGATGTTGCCCACCAATTCTCCGTGACCTCCGTGCTCTTCCTCTGTGTCCTCTGTGTGAACTCTTCCCTTAACTACACAACCGATCTAGAATCGCCAACGCCGCCTCTTTCGCCTTAGGCGCCAAATCGCCGGCCGGCCCCACGCACGAAGGGCACCCCGCATCGCAAGGGCAACCCTGAATCAACTCCCGCGTCTTCCGCACCACCAACTCATGCGCGCGAAACAACGGCTCCGAAAACCCAATCCCGCCCGGATAAGCGTCAAACAGATATAGATTCGGTTCGAAAAATTCCTTCGCCTTCGTGCCAACGGCTTCTTGCATACGCATCGGCGTGAACTCCTCGCTTTCCATCCCCGGCGCCGGCGGCCGCTCGCCAATCGCCGTTCCCAAGTCGCGCCCGTCGCACATCAACAGCAAGGTGGCCACCGACGCCAGCGCATATAACAGCCCAAACATCCCCGACTGCCGCTCGCTGATCGTGTACGGCAGCGCCTCCAGCAGCGCACGCTCCAGCGTAATCCAGTACGACGTGGTGTGCATCTCGTTCTCTGGCAGTTCGAGCTGCCCCGCGCCGATATTTTCATTCGTGAAAAATTTAATCTTTTTGAAGCCCACCACCTGCGAGCGCACCAGCACGTCCCCATGCGACCGCAGAGCTGGAGCATCGGGCCGCGATTCATTCGCCCGCGCCGTCTCCGCAATCTCCAACACCCGCACCTGCGTATGTCGGATGGCGTCCGTGTAGTAATCCACGTTAACTTGTTTCACGTAGGCCTTGCGCTCCTTAAAGTCCAGATGCTCCACGTGATACTGCTGCCCTCCGTGCAAATAGATCGCCTTCTCGTGCACGGTTGTGAGGGCGCTAGGGAAATCCACTTCGCCAATCACCTGCGGCGCGCCAGTAATATCGATAATCACAAAATTGTCGCTGGTCACCGAGCGCAGACTGACTGTGTCCGCAGGATACGCTTCATGCGTCCAGTGATAATCCTCACCTGCGAGGTGGAGATATCCAGCCACCGCCAACCGTGCGCACAAATCCTGAACATTCACGTCGCCGAATTTCTCCTCGGGGCCGATCGGCAGCTCAAAGGCCGCGCATTTCAAGTGATTGATCAGAATCTCCAGATTGTCTGGCTGGATGAACGCGTGCTCCGGCGTATTCCCGAAAAAATAGTCCGGGTGGCGAATAATGAATTGATCGAGCGGCGCCGAGGAGGCGACCAGCACCGCGCAGGAGCTTCCGCTGCGGCGCCCGGCGCGGCCCGCGCGCTGCCAGGTGGCGGCGATCGTTCCGGGATAGCCGGTCATCACCACGGTATCCAGCGAGCCGACGTCAATTCCCAACTCCATAGCCGAAGTCGTCACCACGCCGCGGATCCGCCCTTCTCGCAAGCCTCGTTCAATTTCTCGCCGCTCGTTCGGCAAATAGCCGCCGCGATACCCGCGAATTGTTTCCGGCCTCCCCGGCTGCTGCGGATTCGCCTGCTGCAAGTAAGTGAGGATCAATTCTGTGTGCAGGCGCGAATTGGCGAAGACCATGGTCTGCAGATCGTGTTTCAGAAATTCCTGCGCCACTCGGGAGCCTTCGTTGATGTAGCTTCGTCGGATGCCCAGCGCGCGGTTGACCACCGGCGGGTTGTAAAACACAAACGTCTTCTCTGCTGCTGGGGCGCCGTTCGACGCCAGCACCTCTACGTCATCTTCGATTAGCCGTGAAGCCAGTTCACCTGGATTCGCGATCGTCGCCGAGCAGCAGATGAATTGCGGCTTGCTGCCATAAAACCGCGCGATGCGCTGCAATCGCCTCAGCACGTTGCACAGGTGGCTTCCGAAGACGCCGCGGTAGGTGTGCAATTCGTCCACCACGATATAGCGCAAATTTTCGAACAGCCGCGTCCACCGCGTGTGGTGCGGCAGGATTCCCGTGTGCAGCATGTCCGGGTTGGTCAGCACGACGTGACTTTTTTCGCGAATGGCTCTTCGCGCATCGGTCGGCGTGTCGCCATCGTAGGTGAAAACGCCGACGCGGTTCGTCAGCCGTCCATTCACATCGTGCAGTTCTGCCAGTTGATCCTGCGCCAGCGCCTTGGTGGGAAAAAGGTAAAGGGCTCGTGTGTCGTCGTTCGCAAGAATCGCGTCCAGCACCGGCAGGTTGTAGCATAGTGTCTTTCCCGAAGCCGTCGGCGTCACGATCACCACGTTTTTACCCGAGTGCACCGCCTGTGCGGTCTCTGCCTGGTGCGTGTAAAGCTGCCGAATGCCCTTGGCGTTGTAAGCGGCGCGAAGATCCGCGTGCACCCACTCTGGGAACTCGGCCCATTGCGCTTCCCGGGCGGGGTAGTGGCGCACCGCCGTCAACGTTTCCCCGTCGCGGTCGCGCGCCGCGAAGGCGTCCAGCACCTGCGTGACGCGGGCGAGGGTGGAGGAACTGCCGGCCCTGGCCAGGGAAAACGCGTTGCTTGCCATTGTTCTGTCTCCCGAAAGGCTGCGAAACAATTCGCCTTTTGTTCGCTTAGGCTAGCATCCCGGCGCGCGCCACGCAATACTGATCCTGCGCACTGCATTCCAATGTGCGTGCTGCCCACTTACTCCCTGTGTTAGGATTCATGCCTGGTGGAGACAAAAACCCGTAGTGTCGTTGACATATCTTTAGCGTGTCCCATTTGCGGTGGAAACCTTGACTCCCTGCCCGACCAGGTGACCTGCGAAAAGTGCCGCCTTGCTTTCCCCGTCGACGGCGGAATCTCGTAACTCTTCTGGCAGAATCACTGGCCCGCCGATAGGCCAGACGTCACCCGCGCCATGCATCAGCAAACTGGTGAAGAGCGGCGGGTTTATTTTGATGGGGCTCTATAACAAGTACAGCCGCCTGGCGACCGATTTCCGCCGTTGGATGTTTCGCTTGTCGGGCGATCGGATGCAGTTTCTGGATCCGCAGATCCGGGACCGCGCCGCAAATCAGGGCCGCAAGGATGCGTGGTTTCTCGACCAGTACAAAAATCCGCACGAGTCGAAACACACCTTCGGAGAAGTGCAAGGCTGGTTCAAGGAAAACGACTTCGAATTCATGAACAGTATTCCCAAAGCCCAGGGTGAGAGTTTTGCTGCGGACGAAAAACCTTTTGAGCCGCACGCTCCGGGCACTGCCTTAAATCATTTCCTCGTACAAGCCGGCGAAACGCTGGTCGGCGGCCGCGACGGCGGCTTTTTTATCATGATCGGCAAGCGCCTCTAGCCCAGGCGTTCAAGTCGCACGATGTGACGAACCCCCTCAATTCGCGGTACTCTTTTCTTTAGAACATCTATCCGGAGAAAGAATGAACGAGGAGACTCCCGTAGCCGCACATGCGGCGCCGAAGCGCACAGGCCTGAAGTCCTTTCTGTCCTTTCTGAAACTTTTCGTCGGTAATTTTCTGCTGTTCGCCGTTTTGATCGAACTGGTCTGCCTGGTTTATATCAATGTTACGGATTGGCACTCCAGCAAGCCGACGTATCACGTGAATTACAATAATTTCTGGGCAGACATTAATCCGGACTTCGGCGTGTGGCACCGACCGAATGGGCATTTCTATCACCAGGGCGGCTGCTTCAGCGTGCAATACACCACGAACAGCCATGGAGCGCGCGACGTTGAGCGCAGCTTGCACTCTTCGAAACCGCGTACCGTCGTTCTCGGCGATTCCATGATTGAAGGCCTCGGACTCCCCGACCAGGACCGCTTGACGAACATTCTTGAAAAGGACACCGGGCGCGAGTATCTGAACTTTGGCACCAGCGGCGATTTTGGCCCGCTACAATATGCGCTGCTCTACAAAACGCTGGCCGCGAAATTCGATCACGACACGGTCGTTGTCGGTGTGTTGCCCGACAACGATTTCCACGATATGTCGCTTGAATGGGGCAAGGTCCACCACGCGGACCGCTACCGGCCCTACTACGCCGACGATTTTTCCATCGTTTACACAAATCATGTTCAACCGCAGGCCGGTGAAGGTGTTTGGGACCGCGTCGAATCCGTGCTGCGCGCTTATCTCGCGTCCTACCACGTCGGGCAATTTCTCTACTCGAGCATGTACTGGCGAATGGCGCCGCCGTATTCCGGCTACAACGATTTCAACGATGAGGACATTGCCCGGCTAAAACATTCACTGGACCATATTCATGCCACCGCGGACGCGCATCATGCTAGGCTGGCGGTAATCCTCATCCCGACGTCCAATGATTTTGTGAGATGGAAGCAATCCGGTGCGAATCGGCTGGGCCCCGTGGTTCTCAGTTGGGGGCAGGAGAAGGGAATTCCGGTGAAAGACCTGCTGCCGGACATGGATGGCCGCTCCGGCGGAAACTTCCACACATTCTTTCTAAGTTGTGACGGCCACTGGACGCCAAAGGGCAGCAAAGTTGCCGCGGAAATCCTCGAACCTTGGCTGGCGCAAGTCGACCAAACGTCCGCTAAAAACTAGGACGGTTTTTCGATGAGGAAGTTTCCCAGCACCAGGCAATCCATCTGGCTGCGGGAAAAAGTGCTGTAGGCATTCGCTGGCGTCGTCACGATCGGCTCGCCACGCAAGTTGAAAGAAGTGTTGAGAACTACCGGAACGCCCGTGGCCTGCCCGAAGCGTTCGATCAATCCATAGTAGAGCGGGGTTTGTTCACGGTAGACCGTCTGCACCCGCGCTGACCCGTCCACGTGGGTGATCGCCGGCAGCGTAGCGTGGTGCTCGGGCTTCACCGGGGTCACGTACAGCATATAGCGCAGCGGATACTGATTCACTGCGTCCCCCAGCTCAAAATACTTCGACGCGGCTTCCGCAACAACCGATGGCGCGAACGGACGATATGGCTCTCGGAATTTAATTTTCGAATTGACGATGTCTTTCATGTCCGCGCCGCGAGGATCAGCCAGAATGCTGCGATGTCCCAGCGCGCGCGGGCCCCATTCAAAGCGTCCCTGATACCAGCCGACCACTTTGCTGTTGGTCAGAAAATCCGTGGTGCGGTCGAGCAACTCATCGGTGCTGGCGGCTTCGTGGTAAGGAATATTTTCGCTCTCAAGGAACGAACGAATCTCCGAAGCTCCGTACTCCTGCCCCCAGTAGGCATGCTCCATAAGAAAAGATCTCGGCTTGCCGAGCACGGAATGATAGGCCCAAAGCGCTGCGCCCAACGCTCCACCGGAATCACCCGCAGCCGGTTGAATGAATAATTCATCAAATCCCGATTCACGCAGCATTCTTCCATTCGCCACGCTGTTCAAACCCACGCCACCCGCGACGCAAAGTTTTTTCAGGCCGGTCTGCTTGTGAATATTCCGCGCCATGCCCACCAGCAAATCTTCCGTGACGCGCTGGATGCTGGCTGCGATGTCCGCGTAATGCTCGTTCACATGGCATTGCGCAATATAATCCGCCGGCTTTTTTCCGAAATATTTCGGGAAGCCCGTTGATTCGGTGAAAAAGGGTGTCTCCCGCGGCCGGGGCTCGCCGAAAAGTTCTACCAACTTCGGCGTGTACATACGGTCGGTCGCGTAGTGGAAGCAGAAATAATCCATGTCCAGCGAAAAAGAACCGTCGTCGTTCTGCTTCACCGTCTTCCAGACTTTGTCGACGTAGCGCGGCGTCCCATAAGGCGCCATGCCCATCACTTTGTACTCGCCTTCATTCACCTCAAAGCCGAGGAACGCCGTAAACGCGCTGTAGAGCAGCCCGATCGAATGCGGAAACTCAATTTGCTTGGTCAGCTGGATTTGGGTGCCGCGTCCCACGCCGCAAGCGGCTGTCAGCCATTCGCCGACACCATCAACGGTCAGAATCGCCGATTCCTCAAACGGAGAACAAAAAAACGCGCTCGCCGCATGCGAAAGATGGTGCTCCGAGAAGAGCACGCGGTCACGGTCGATGCCCAATTCCGATTGGAGCGTGCTGGCGATCCACAACTTGTCCAGCATCCAGCCGATCATGGACTCGCGGAAAACTTTCCAGGATTGCGGATAGGTCTGCAGCACGCTGATCAGCAGGCGGTCGAGCTTGCGAAACGGCCGCTCGTAAAAAACGACGTAGTCGAGATCCTTGGCGTCGATTTTCGCTTCGCGCAGGCAAAACTCGATGGCATGCTTTGGAAAACCAAAATCGTGTTTGACGCGCGAGAAACGCTCTTCTTCGGCGGCGGCAACCAGTTGGCCATTGCGCAGAATCGCAGCGGCAGCATCGTGGTAATAACAGGAAATTCCTAGAATGTGCATCAGCTATTGCCTGTGGGCCCAGTCGATGTCGTGAACTTCGGCGGGATGCTCAATCCAATTCGTGGGGCGATGCTTGATGCGCAGCGGATCGGAAAACAGCCGTACCACCAAACCAAAGGGCAGGACCGCGACGGCGTAAATGATCGTCAGAATGACGCGCGCCTGGAAATTCCCGATCTTGTGGGCCAGGCGCTTCCATGCGTTCCAAAGAGTTTTCAGGTTTTCGGCAAGAATATTGACCATAGCAGCGCGATTCGCCTAAAAGAGGGCGTAGACGAACGGCGCAAGAGCCGAGCTTTGTCCCAGAACGATAAGAGCGGCTGTGAAGAGCACCACCAGGATAACCGGCAGCATCCACCAGCGCTTGTTGCGCGCAAAAAAGGAGAGTAACTCTCCCGCGATGCCGAGCCGGCGCGAAGCCGTACTGAAAAACCCCATGAAATCTCCCTCAGAAGCAAATTGGACTGGAGGCCCGAAGTACTAATTTAACACACGCATCACTTCGCAGCAAAGCGCACTTCCGCTTTAGTCGCGTAAGAATTCATGATTTTGCATCTCGGTTTTTGAGACTAAACACGATTTGCCGGAGCTTCGGCGTCCCCGGAAGAGATTTTGGAGGTATCTTACTCCCCCGCTTTTGCTGCCAAAGCCTCGATGACTGCAATGTTGGGCAGAAGATCTGCCGGCAAAGCGTGCCTCGATTGCAGATAAGACGGCGCATTGTAGGAAATCCAGGTCTTCCCGACGCCATCCTCCGCTACCAGAATCTTCAGCGGCAAATCGAGAGCCGCGGTTGGCGACGCCAGCATCAACGGCGTCCCGGCTTTTGGATTCCCGAATATCAGCAGCTTGGTGTTCGGCATCTTCAGCCCTGCGCCCGCCGCCTCACCACTATGATCCACCACCACAAATAATTTCACGCCTTTCGCCTGCAGGATTCCCCGCAGCTTGGCCACAGTTTCATCCACAGAGTGGTTGCCGGGTATCCGCACAATTCCATTTTCCATGCTAGTCGCCATGGGTTTCTCCTGCCAGATAGATGCATGAACGAGTGTCTTCGGATTGGCGAAAACCAGGTATCCGGCCATCAAGAGTCCCAGAATCACCAGCGCGGCAGTGACGCCAATCACCAAGCGCGGCCGGTGCAGGTAAAGCGATTCGCCGGCCTCCAACTGCTTCAGCATCCGCAAATGCCGCAACGTGGACAGCAGGCACACCGACACGCCCATCAGGATCAACGCGACTCCAATCCACAGCGAAATCCCATAAGATCTCACCTGAAAATCGGGTTGCAAGTGGTTGAACTCCTGCAGAAACAGCCCGAATCGTGCCAGCACAAATCCCAGCCCCATCAGGGCGATTCCCGTGCGGATCCAAGCCAGCACCGTTCGTTCCGCCGCCAGATAATCGGTCGCGCTGCCTCCCATCGAGAGCCTCCTGCATGCACCGAAACTCCGGCAACATAGCTCCGACAGTCCCGAATGTAAAGCGTCTCATTTGAGCTGCGAGTCCTGTGTTCAACTGGAAAATGGCGGGAACAGAACATCGTTTTACGGTGTCTGAAACAATGTGCTCCTTTTCGGCGTATCTTCAGGGCGTAGGCTCGCTGCTTGGGTTCGACTTTGCGCGCCGCCCATCTCCCAGAGGAGCGCCGTCTATGGCCGTGGTGGAATTGGGGTCTCGCCATCTCGATCGCCGCAGGGCACCCCGCTACCCGTATCAAGCCAGCCTCGAAATCGAGTGGGGTTCCGCCCGACTGAAAGCCCGCACGCGCGACATCAGCGCCGGGGGCATGTTTATCGAATCCGAAGATGTTCTCTGGGTCGGAGCGGGATTCCGCGCCCAACTGGTCACCGATCGCCCGGTGTGGCTCGAATGCTCCGTCAAACGCGTGGAGCCCGGCCTGGGCATGGGGGTGACGATTGCGCTCCCTGAGGAACCGAACGCCCACCCTTACAAGGAAATCCTCTCCAAGCTCGCCGAAAACGGCTGAGGCTTTATACTATTTTCCATGACCCATTGTCTGGATTGTGGCTCCGAGCGCGCCAGCGATCAGTGCCCGGTCTGCGGATTGACCTCTGCCGCCGCGGAACTTGTGTTCCGCCGCCGCCTGATTCGACAGATGACCGTGTTTCTTGCTGGTTCGCTCCTGTTTCCGTACGTCAGCCAGATTTATCCGCCTCTCGACCTTGACGGCATGCTGGTCTTTTTCGGCCTGGTATTTTTTGTGACTCTCGCGCTGGCGATTGTGCTGGAGAACCGGGCCCGGGCGCGCAAAGAAATCGAGGTTTTACGGCATCTTTTTACCGGACTGATTCCGATTCCGTTCATACTTTTGACCGCGCTGGTTTTGAACGGGCGACTAGACTCGTCCCGGAACGTCACCTATCACGCTGCCGTGGTGGAGAGCCGTTATCAGATGAAGGGCATCGTGCGCGGCACGCGGCGGCTTTTCGTGCCTTCCTGGAGAGCAGGGCATCGCGTTGAGCGGCTGGCCGTCGACTCGGATGACTACGATCGATTTCGACAAGGCGATGCCGTCAATGTCGGAGTTGCGCCTGGCGCCCTGGGAATTCCGTGGTTTTATGGTGTTTATCGGCGCTCAAACCAGGATTCGCGGTGGCCAGTTCAGTAGATCGGCTCGCGATTGAGCCCCAGCGGAATCTGCAATTCCAGCACGTGGCCGTTTTTCCCGAAGCGAAAGGTCACCCGCTGCATGGAGCCGACGTTCCGCTCTTTCCATTCCACAATTTCAATGGGCTTTTCTGGGATGTCGGCATACGACCATTCCGCCGTATCGCCATGCACCGTGATTTTCTGGGGGTCGATGTCGTACACCTCTTCGTCCTGAATCTTCACCAGCATGTACCGCTTCCACAGGCGCACCAGCAAAATGCCTTTTTTCTCCGAGTGATAAATGTTCCAGGAGTTTGGCGCCTGATCGTTGAAACGCACGATCGCAAAATCCACTGATTTCCACGTCACTTTTTTGGGAGGCTCGGCCTGGGCCGCTGCAACGCGAGGCAGAAATAGGCACGCGAACATGGCGGTGAGTATGATCAGCTTTGCCAAACAAAGAATTTTCACTTTGCGGCACCGCTCGCGCGCGGATGCCAGACCGGCTTCGACAAGCGGGAATCTGCCTTCGCCGGAGCTATTTTCGTTCTCGGCATACTAGGGATCACTGGGGAGAAGTGTACGACAGGTTCCCGTCCCGGAAAAATGCAACGCCCGGAACCGGGGGAGGAGGGTTCGTTACATGGGCAAATTCATCTTTTTCATGAGTTCGGCGCACGGCGTTATACTTCCGATTTGAGGCTAGCGGAGAGTTCGTTTGCGCAGCCACCCCTCGACGCCGGAGGCTTTGACACGCTTCTCGATCTCAGCAAGGTTGTTTCGTTTGCGATGGGCGTTCTCTCGCTCTGCGCTTTGCTGGATACCGCCTTCTTCATCCCCGCCACGCGCTGGGAGGATCGCCTGGTCGCTTCCGTGGCGCACGTCGGTTTCGCCGGCTGCATCTGCTTGATCAGCGGAGTGCTCTTCCATCTCTCGGAGCCGCGGGTTCCGCTTGCGCGCACCTTGCCTGTGCGCCTGTTTGTCTGGGCGCTGACCGGGTACTCGCTCCTATTTGCTCTTGGTTGGTATCTGGATGCGTACTATGTGCCGCTGCTTTGGCGCAATCTTCCTCATTAGCCTTCCGCCGGCATATTCGGTTCGCGCGCAGGTCTTTTGGCAGCCACTGCCAACTACTTAAACCGAAGACGTGCTAGGCGTACGTGTTCAGCAACGTTCCCGACGTATCCGGCGCTCCGCCACCAAGCACGGACGCTTCACTCAATTGCGCTTCTGTTTTGGCAATTTTCAAGGTCGCGGCGGTATTCTGCGCCGCCGCTGCGGAAGCCTGTCGGCCCGAATCCACAAGTCTCTGCAGC
>Ga0210402_10000679_pt1 | contig 37605 bp, 21 predicted proteins | sample IncBWC7MmetaG_FD_161055 | JGI IMG/M metagenome (GOLD analysis project Ga0210402, IMG submission 161055) | Forest soil microbial communities from Barre Woods Harvard Forest LTER site, Petersham, Massachusetts, United States - Inc-BW-C-7-M | ecosystem: Environmental > Terrestrial > Soil >...
TTTCCGTGCCCTGGTTCCGAAAAAGGCCATGGCGGAATTGATGAAGCTGGCAGATGACGCCGATGGGGAAGGCAAGGCGGTCTTTGCCGGCGATGAGAATCACTTGTTCTTCCGGGTTGGTCATCGTTTGCTGATCACCCGGAAACTCACCGGCAACTTCCCGGATTACGAACGCGTCCTGCCCAAGGATCACCAGCACACCGCTACGCTCGAGAGAAACGAAATCCGCTCCGCGATTGAGCGTGTGGCGCAATTTGCCGATGAGCGCTCCCGGGCCATCCGCATTCAGTTCGCCACCGGCGAAGTCCGCGTCTTCTCGTCGTCGGTAGAGACCGGTGAGAGCGAAGAGAGCGTGCCCAGCGAATATCAGGGACCCGATCTTGAGATCGGCTTCAACGCGCAGTACCTGCTCGATTTCCTGCGGGCTATTTCGCAGGACAAGATAGCATTTGAGCTGAAGGACCAAAAGAGCGCCGGCGAATTGCGGCCGGCCGGTGACAGCATTCCCGATCAGTACCGGTATGTAGTCATGCCGATGCGAATTTGACCGGGCTGATTCACAAGAAACAGTTGAAAGATCAGTAAGGAAATATGGCTAACGAATTGAATACAGGGGACAGCGGGGTTTACGATTCCACTAGTATCAAAGTGCTGGAAGGGCTCGAAGCGGTACGTCTGCGCCCCGCCATGTACATCGGTTCCACTGGTGAGATGGGCCTGCACCACCTGGTCTATGAGGTTGTGGACAACTCCGTGGACGAGGCTCTGGCCGGACATGCCAACGAAGTAACCGTTACCATCCACGATGACAACTCGGTCACCGTGGTCGATAACGGCCGCGGCATACCGGTGGACCTCCACGAAGACGAAGGTGTCTCGGCGGCGCAAGTGGTCATGACCAAATTGCATGCCGGCGGCAAGTTCGATTCCAAAAGTTACAAGGTATCGGGCGGCCTGCACGGTGTGGGTGTGAGCTGCGTCAACGCGCTCTCTGAGCGGCTGGAGCTTGAGATCTGGCGCGAAGGTTACACCTGGCAGCAGGAATATGCCTGCGGCGTTCCCAAAGCGCCGCTGCAAAAGGCCGGCCGCGCGGGCCGCAAAACCGGAACGCGGGTCACGTTCAAACCCGACACCACCATCATGGAAGCCACCGTGTTCAACTACGATACGCTGGCCCAGCGCTTGCGCGAGTTGGCGTTCTTGAACAAAGGCCTTAAGATCACACTCACGGATGAACGCGTGGATCCCGAAAAGGTCTCCGAGTTCATGTACTCCGGCGGCATCTCCGAATTCATCAAGCACCTCAACAAAGGCAAACAGGTGCTGCACGAGAAGCCCATCCAGTTCGAAGCCGAACGCGAGATGCCGAACGGCACCATGGGCATGGAGGTAGCGCTGCAATACAACGACGGCTACTCCGAAAACGTCTTCAGTTTCGCCAACAACATCAACACCGTGGATGGCGGCACGCACTTAAGCGGCTTCCGTTCGGCGCTCACTCGCACCATCAACGCCTTCGGCCAGCAAGCTGGTCTTTTTAAGGACGTGAAGGAGAACCTGAGCGGCGACGATGTGCGTGAAGGTCTAACCGCTGTCGTCAGCGTCAAGGTGCCGCAGCCGCAGTTCGAAGGGCAGACGAAGGGCAAACTGAACAGCGACATCTCCGGGCTGATGACGCAGTTCGTCAACGAAAAGCTCGGCGAGTATTTCGAGAAGAACTCGGCCGTGGGCAAGAAGATCGTCGGCAAAGCCATTGAGGCTGCGCGCGCGCGTGAGGCCGCCCGCAAGGCTCGCGATCTGACGCGCCGCAAAGGCTCGCTCGATTCCGGCGGCCTGCCGGGCAAACTGGCCGATTGCCAGGAAAAAGATCCCAGGCTGTGCGAGCTCTTCCTGGTGGAGGGCGAATCGGCCGGCGGCACCGCCAAGCAGGGCCGCGAACGCCGCTTCCAGGCCATCCTGCCCCTCAAGGGCAAGATCCTCAACGTGGAGAAGGCCCGCTACGACAAGATGCTAGGCCACGAGGAAATCCGCTGCATGATCACGGCGCTCGGCACCGGCATCGGCAAGGACGATTTCGACGTTTCCCGGCTGCGCTACGACAAGATCATTATCATGACCGATGCCGATGTGGATGGCTCCCACATCCGCACCCTGCTGTTGACTTTCTTCTTCCGCCACATGAATGAGCTGATTCTGCGCGGCAAGGTCTACATCGCCCAACCGCCGCTCTACCGTATTAAGAAGGGCAAGAGCGAGAAGTACATTAAGGACGAGAAGGAATTCACCAAGGAGATCATGCGCCGCGCCACGGAGAACCTGACGCTGGAGTACGGCGGCACAGTCAATGGCTCGGGCGTCAGGCCGCTGGTGGAAGGCCAGGAACTGCGCACCTACCTGCTGAACCTGGATGAGTTTCAGGAGACATTCCACAAGCTGGAGCGCCGGCTGCGCGTGGCACAAGCCGTGGACGTACTGGCGAACATCGATCTGCGCGTCGACACGAAAGCCGAATTCCAGGAAGAAGCCAACCTCAAGCCGGTTTTCGAGGCCATCCAAGAAAAAGGTCTGAACCCGCAGATCCGGCGCGATGAGGAGCACTCGTCCTACGGTGTGGTCTTCCGCGATATCACCGGCGCCGAACGCACCATCGGGATCGCTCTGCTGGCGCAGCCGGAGTACCGGCGTTATCGGGCACTGGCCCGATCCATCGCCAAATTCAATCTGCCGCCGTTTGTGGTTTCGAAGAACGACCGCAAGGAAAGTCTACCCAATTGGCTTGAATTGCTGGAATATGTAAAGAGCGAGGGCAAGCGCGAAGCCTCCGTCCAACGCTACAAGGGGTTGGGCGAAATGAACGCCGAGCAACTCGCCGACACCACCATGAATCCCGAAAAGCGGACGCTGCTGCAGGTCAGGCAGGAAGACGCCACCGAGTGCGAGATCATATTCTCCACGCTGATGGGTGAGGACGTGGAAAGCCGCCGCCGCTTTATCGAAGAGAACGCGCTCGACGTCAAGAATCTGGACGTCTAAGTGGGGCAGGAGCTTGTGGGGCAGGTTGTTAACCTGCGGCGGATTGTTAATCCGCCTGCCGCGATGCGGCAGCGAGCCGGCTGCTGTTTCCCGTCTTCTATATACCCCGCCGTGCTTATACTCAAAGCATGCCCGGCCTGCTCTACGTTGTCGCCACGCCCATCGGAAACCTGGAAGACATCACCTATCGCGCCGTGCGAGTGTTGGGCGAAGCCGGCCTGATCGCCTGCGAGGATACGCGGCAAACCCACAAGCTGCTGGAGCATTACGAGATCCAAAAGCCCACCATCAGCTATCACGACCACAACGAGGCCGAACGCACCGGCGACCTGATCGCCCGCCTGCTGAACGGGGCCGTGATCGCGCTGGTCTCCGACGCCGGCATGCCGCTGGTTTCCGATCCCGGCTACCGTCTAGTGCGTGCCGCCATCGAAAACGACATCCCGGTGCAGCCTATTCCAGGCCCTTCGGCCACGCTCACGGCGCTCGCAGCCTCAGGCCTGCCGACCGATTCGTTCCGTTTCGGCGGCTTCCTTCCCCACAAACCGGGGCAGCGCGCCAAACTCCTGGAGTCGCTGGCCGAAGAGCACGCCACGCTCATCTTTTACGAAGCGCCGCACCGCATCCTGGATGCGCTGGAGGCGGTCGAGACGGTGCTGGGCCCGCGGCCCGTGGTGGTGGCGCGCGAGTTGACCAAGATTCACGAGGAGTTCCTGCGCGGCACGGCCGCTGAGATCCGCGCAGAACTGGAATCGCGCGACGTCATCAAAGGGGAGATGACGCTGCTGATCGGCAAAGCCCTGGCGCCTCCGCAGGATGACACCCCGGTGACGAAGGCGGTGGAAGTCCTGGTCCGCGCCGGCACGCCCAAGATGGATGCCATCAAGCAGGTGGCCAAGCGCCGCGGTCTATCAAAAAGGGAAGTGTATGAGCAGGTGGTGCATGATAAGTAGCGATAGGGCATGCTTCATGTTGCCGGAGTAGCCGCGTTTCCGGGTCGATGACGCACTTGAGGCCGTCAGAATCGTCAACTTATCCACGGCTCTGTAGTCCCTGGCGTTGTGGGTGACCAGTGGCACGTTCAACTGCAAGGCCGCGGCCGCAATCCAGGCATCAGCGAATGTGATCGGTCGGCCTTGGGTTTCACAGCCGCGCTTGATCCTCGCCCACACATGAGCCGTCTCAGTGTCCGGCAGGAGAAGCGTAAAGCGTGTGAGAAAACGGCGCATCAGATCGCGACTCGTGGCACCCCAGTTCTTCGCTTCCATTCCGTACTCGATTTCCGCGAGCGTAATCAACGGTATACTCACTGATAGAACGACCATGGCCACTGAATACGTCGAGCAGCGCGAGGAGAATTATTTCATTCGAGGGTCGCGCGTGTCGCTGGATTCCGTTGTTTACGGATTTCTTGACGGCGAATCTCCGGAAACCATTCGCGACAATTTTCCCACGCTAAGCCTCGAGGCTATTTATGGGCGCTATTGCATACTATTTGGGCAATCAAGTCGAGGTGGATACCTATCTGAAAAAGAAAAGGGCGGCCTATGAAGATGCCCGGCGTTCCCAAACGCACGTCTCGAAGGACCTGCGCGAACGGATCGAGCGATCCAGGGAGCACTTCGGGCAAGCTAGGTGACGCTGCGCTTCCTGGCCGACGCGGACCTCAAACGCGCAATCGTCAGCGGCGTCAAGCGGCGGGAACCCGGCATCGATTTTCGCAGTGCCCAAGCCGCCGGACTTGAGGGGATCGAGGATCCGGAGGTTTTGGCAATCGACCTCCCGGGAAGGCCGGAGTCTTGTGTCCCACGATTACGGAACCATGCCACGCCATTTCCGTGACTTTGTGTCCAGACAACCCAGTCCTGGAGTTTTCTTGATCCCGCAGGACTTTCCCGTCGGTGCGGCCGTGGAGATGCTGGTTTTAATCTGGGCGGCGTCTGACGCCGTGGAGTGGGAAAACCAGTTAACCTATCTCCCGCTATAGGTCGGCAAAGCCGCAAAGCCTACCGCGGCCAAAACGTGTTAGCATTCCCGATCCTTCAGTGAACGGGATATATCAGGCTCGGCCGAACCGACAGCGCAGAGCCTCCCGCGTGGCTTTCGTAACCCGCTTCTGACTGAGATTCGGAAACGCTGTGATCTTTCCCAATCCGTCCAATGGCTGGTGATACCCATTGTTCACTGAAAGCGTTGGCATGATTGCCATTTTACGCTGCCATTTCCGTGCGCTAAAACGCCACAGGTCACGCCGGCGATGGAAGCCGGCATCGCAGATCACCCGTGGGCCACGCCCCAATCCCCCGCCTCCCCCGCACCCCTCCCCCGCCATTTATCATGAATCGATGCCGTCCCGTCGTCTCGCTATCCTATTTCTCTTCGCCGTCACCGCCCCTTTCCTCGCCTTCGCCCAAACTCCAGCCCCCATCGCCGCCAACCTGCTGAACGGTCTCGAGTGGCGTGGCATCGGACCCGCTGCCACCGGCGGGCGCATCGCCGACCTCGCGGTTTCCAAGGTGCCCGGCCAACCCGCCGAGATCTACGTCGCCACCACCAGCGGCGGCGTTTTCAAAAGCGTCAACGAAGGCGTCTCCTTCACCCCCATCTTCGACCACGCCGGCGGCATGATGTCCATCGGCGCCATCGCCGTCGCGCCCGCCAATCCGGCGGTCGTTTGGGTGGGCACGGGCGAGGCCGACAACCGCCAAAGTTCCTCCTGGGGCGATGGAGCGTTCAAATCGACCAACGGCGGCCTAACCTGGCAGCGCATGGGCCTCGAAGAAACCCGCCACATCGGCAAGATTGTCATCCATCCCACCGACCCCAACACCGTCTACATCGCGGCCGCCGGCCACCTCTGGGGCCCCAACCCCGAGCGCGGCGTTTTCAAAACCACCGATGGCGGCAAGACCTGGAAGAAGGTCCTCTATAAGGACGAAAACACCGGCGCCATCGACCTGGCGATGGATCCCAAAAATCCCGACGTCGTCTTCGCCGCCATGTACCAGCGCCAGCGCAAAGGCTGGGGTTTTAACGGTGGCGGCCCCGGCAGCGGCATCTTCCGCACCAGCGATGGCGGCACCACCTGGTCCGAGCTAAAGAACGGATTGCCCCGCGGCGACAAGGGCCGCATCGGCCTCACCATTTTCCCCGGCGATAACCGCATGATCTTTGCCATCGTGGAAGCCGGTCTTGAACCCGGTCCGGATGCCGGGGCGCCGGGGAACGGTGCGACGCCTGGTGTGACGACGCCTGGTGTGACGACGCCTGGTGTGACGCCTGCGCCCGGCGGCGGACGCGGCGGACGTGGCGGTCGCGGTGGGCGTGGCGGCGCAGGCCCCGGTTTCGCAGTCCCAGGCGTCGAGGCCTCGCCCATAACCAGCCAGGGCGGCGGCGTCTTTCGCAGTCTCGACCAGGGCGAAACCTGGGAACACATGTCGGGCATGAATCCGCGCCCGATGTATTACAGTCGCATCTACACCGACCCCAAGGACGCCAACCGCGTCTACATCATGGGCTCGAACCGCGGCTTATATGTATCCGACGACGCCGGCCGCAGCTTTCGCGATGTCTTCAGCAATGTCCACGGTGAGGACCACGTGCTGGGGATCGACCCCGAGAACCCTAACCGCCTGGTAATCGGCGGCGATGGCGGCGTTTCCATTTCCTATGACCGCGGCCTCACCTGGCTCTTCCGCCTCAACCTCCCCATCGGCCAGTTCTACAACATCTCCGCCAACAATCAGGACCCCTTTCTGGTTTGCGGCGGCCTCCAGGATAACGGAAGCTGGTGTACCCCCGCCGCCACCAACATCGGCTATGGCATCTCTTTTAAGGATGCCTTCAACATCGGCGGCGGCGACGGCATGCAGGCGGTCTTCGCGGGCGATGACCACACCGTTCTGGTCAGTTCGCAGAATGGCGTCACCAGCCGCCTGGACCTGAATAATATGGAGCGCCAGTCCATCGGCCCAGTGCAGGTAACTGAACGGTCACAGCCAACCGAACGGCCGCAGCCGGGGAAGCCGGCCTATCGCTGGTATTGGACCACTCCCCTGATCGTTTCCAGCCTCGACCCGAACACCATTTACACCGGCGCCAACGTGCTGTTCCGGTCCGGCGACCGCGGCATGAACTGGCAGGCCATCAGCCCCGACCTCACCGCCAATATCGACCGCGACACGCTCCGGATGATGGGCGGGCCGGTCCCCGCGCACGCGCTCTCCCGCCATGACGGCCAGGCGAACTTCAGCACGCTGACTGTGGTCGCCGAGTCGCCCCTTGACCGCAATCTTCTCTACACCGGCGCCGATGACGGAACAGTCCAAATGACGCGCGATGGCGGACGGCACTGGACCAATCTCACGGCCAACATCCGCGGCCTGCCGCCCATGCTCAACATCAGCGGCATCGTGGCGTCGCAGTTCGCGGCCGGGCGCGTGTACCTCACGGTGGATGGCCACTTCAATGACGATTACCACCCGTACGTTTTCGTGAGTGAGGACTTCGGCCGGAACTGGCGCGCCATCGCCGGCGGGCTGCCGATGACTTCCGTGCACCGCATCCGGGAGCATCCCGCCAACGCCAACTTTCTGGTTGCCGGCCTGGAGATGGGCGCTTACGCGACCTTTGACCGGGGCGCGCACTGGACGCAACTCGGAACCAACCTCCCGCCGGCGCCCGTCTACGATCTGGCCTTTCAGGAGCGCGCGGGCGCTCTGGTGGTGGGCACGCACGGGCGCAGCATCTGGGTGTTGGACCACATGGAGCCGCTGGCCCAACTGACGCCGGAAATGCTGTCGGGCGGCGCCTTTCTGTTTCCGCCGCCGCCGGTGCACCACCAGAGCATTTACGGCGGCCAGTTCTGGTTCGGCGCCGGCGAGTTCTTCGCGCCCAATCCGCCCTTCGGCGCGGTGATCACCTACTACCTGCCACCGTCCGGGTCCACGGGCCAGGTGTCGGTCGATAGGGTGCAGATCGACAGGGTCCAGATCGACATTAGCGATTCGTCCGGTAAACTCGTTCGCAAACTGCGCGGCCCGGCGCAACCCGGCCTGAACCGCACCTGCTGGGATCTGCGCCAGGCTTCGCCGCTCTTCGAAAACGGCCCGTTACAGATGGCCAATTGCAGTAACACCGGGGCCAGTCTATTCGGCGGCCGCTCCGGCGCGGGCCCGGTCGTGCTGCCGGGCAAGTATACGGTGCAGGTGACGCTGGGTGGCGCCGCGCCCCTGCGTGCGGATCTGACCGTCCTGCCCGATCCGCACTTCACCATTTCGGATGCCGACCGCACCGCCCGCCAGTCGGCACTGATGAGCGCCTACACATTGCAGCAGCAATTGGCGCCGGCCCGCCAGGCCGCGCAGTCGCTCAACAGCCAGATCGCCGCCATGCGCCAGTACCTCACCGGAGCGGGCGAGAGCGGACGCCCGGCACTGGCGGCGTTGGACCACGCGGCGGGCGCGGTCCCCCTGGCGCAGAACCAGGTGGAACAGGCCATGACCGCCGCCAACACCGTGCAGAACGCCATTGATGGATACGCCGGCCTGCCCACGGGCTCACAACTTCGCCAATTGGATTGGGCCTGGGAAGATGCCGCAGCCGTTGTATCGGCGCTGAACCAGGTGATCGGGCATGATATGCCCGCGGTCTACGCGTTGCTGGACGGGTCTATCCATTACCCGGAGATCAAGCCGGTTCCAGCGCTGGCGCGGCCGAAATAATCGCCCCACAACCGCTTGCTTACGCGCGCGGCTCCGATCGCTTTTTCGCACGATCAGAGCCGCGACTGTCCGATCAGAGCCGCGACCCTCCGATCAGAGCCGTGACCGTGAGGGAGCGGTAGTTCATTTCAGCTTGGCCACCTTCTTTTGAATTTCAGCCGCATTTTTGGCATCCGGCGCCAGTTCCAGGTACTTGGCATAGGCTTCGCGCGCGGCTTGATGGTCCTTAAGTTTCTCTTCGGCCTCGCCCAGCCGCAGCCAGGCCTCGGTGTCGCCCTCGTTCCACTTGGTCGCTTCGGAGAACCGCCCCGCGGCCGCTCGGAAGCTGCCCTTTTTGAAGTATTGATTGCCGACGGTGATGTCCTTCTTGGCCTGCAGCGGATTGAACGAATAATCCGTGGTGGAGGCCGCCGATTTGTCCTCTTCGGGCGGAGCCATATCCTTGGTCGGCTTCTTCCCGGAAGGTTGGCCGCGCCGCTTTAGTTCGGGCTGGTCTTTGCCGGCCGGCTGCGGGTCCGGCGGCTTCGGAGGGTCCTGCGCGCCAAGCGGCAACCAGTCCGCCAAGACCCCCACCATGACCAGTGTCAGAACCCAGCGTGACATAATTAAATTGTAACTCTCCCAGTGTTTTGAATCGCAGCTCCGATGGAACTCCGAGACAAGGTAGACCAGATCCCGTTCGCGCCCGGCGTGTATCTCTACAAGGACGCCGGCGGCCGCATCATCTACGTCGGCAAGGCCAAGAGCCTCCGCAACCGGGTCCGCAGCTACTTCTCCGAGGACAAACTGGCCGACGTCAAAACCGGCACTTTGATCGCCGAAGCCCGCGATATCGACTACATCCTGGTCGAAAACGAAAAAGAAGCGCTGGCCCTGGAGAACAATCTCATCAAGCAGTACCAGCCGCGCTACAACATTCTGCTGCGCGACGACAAAACCTACCCATACATCAAGCTCACCAACGAAAAGTACCCGCGGGTCTACGTGACGCGGCGGCTGCGCAAGGATGGCGCCACTTACTTCGGGCCCTATTTCCCGGCCAACCTGGCGCACCGGCTGGTGCACTTCATCCACCGCCACTTTCAGGTGCCTTCCTGCAAGGTGGATCTCACGCGGTTCCATCCGAAGCCCTGTTTGCAATTCCATATTCACCGCTGCCTGGGGCCGTGCGTGCAGGGTCTCACCACGGATGAAACCTACGCCGGCGCGGTGCGCGATGTGCGTCTCTTCCTGGAAGGGCGCCACAACGACCTGGCCAAAGGGCTGCGGGAACGCATGGAGAGTGCCTCCGCGGAGATGCGCTTCGAGGAGGCCGCCGCCATGCGCGACCTGATCGTCACCGTGGAGGAGATCGAGGAGCGCCAAATCATGGCTGCCGCCAAAGGCGATGACGTCGATATCTTCGCCGCCTATGCGGAGCCGCCGCTGGTGGCGCTCAACCTGTTCCATCTGCGCAACGGACAGATCGTGGACCGCCGCGAGTACTTCTGGGAGGACCAGCACGAGTTCGATGAGCCGGTGTTCTTCTCGTCGTTGCTCAAGCAGCTCTATCTGGACCAGCAATTCATCCCCGCCGAGATTCATGTGCCCGTGGAATTCGAAGACCGCGAAGCATTGGAAGAGCTGCTCTCGGAAAAGCGCAACCGCCGCGTGGAGATCCGCACGCCGCAGCGCGGCCAGAAGAAGGCGCTGCTGGACCTGGTCCAGAATAACGCCAGGCACAGTTTCGATGGCCGGTTCCGCGTGTTGAAACCTTCGTCGCGGGCCATTCAAGAGGCGCTGCAGGACGCGCTGAACCTGCCCGACGCGCCGGCGCGCATTGAGTGCTTCGACATTTCGCACATCCAGGGCACCGACAAAGTGGCCAGCATGGTGGTGTGGGAAGACGGCAAGATGAAGAAGGCCGACTACCGCAAGTTCATCATCAGGACGGTGGTAGGCAATGACGATTTCGCCAGCATGCGGGAGGTAGTGACGCGCCGCTACTCGCGGCTGCAGGAAGAAAAGCTGCCCATGCCCGGCCTGGTGCTGATCGATGGCGGCCTGGGCCAGTTGCACGCCGCCGCCGAGGCGCTGGAAGCCATCGGCATCAGCGACCAGCCGCTGGCGTCCATCGCCAAGCGCGAGGAGATCATCTACGTGTACGGCCAGGAAGACGAGCCCCTCGCGCTGGACCGTTTCTCGCCGATCCTGCACCTGATCCAGTCCATCCGCGACGAAGCCCACCGCTTCGCCGTCACCTTCCACCGCTCGCGGCGCAACGCCCTGCAACTCACCTCGGAACTGGACACCATCCCCGGCGTCGGCCAGCGGACGGTGCAGAAGCTGTTAAAGGAATTCGGCAGCTCCGAGTTGGTGCGCGCCGCGACAGAAGATCAGTTGGCGGTGGTGGTAGGGCGTGCGGCGGCCAAGAAGGTGCGCGCGCATTACGTGACGGAAACGCCGCAGCTCTGACCGCGGCCGCAGATTGTTAATCTCTTCGCGATGAGCGCCGGGCGTGGCGCTATGTGCGGCGGATTGGCAATCCGCCCGCCGGGAGTTGGCGCGCAGCCGAACCTCCACAAGCGACTTTCGAGAGTGCGGCGGATTGTTAATTCGCCCGCCGCGATGCGGCAGCGAGCCGGTCCCCGTTTTCCGGCTTTGCAACCTGGCCCACATACGCCCTTCGTACCCGGAACCCGAAGGTGGAAAGCGCGGGTTCCCCGCGCGCGATAATGATTACGCGGCGGGATTGCCCGATGGGCGCGATATACGAAGAATTCGAGCGCCAACTGGCGGCGTGGCGCCAGCAATATGCGGGTCAGCCGCGGCGGGAGATGATCCGGCTTTGCCTGCTCGCGCTGGAGCGTGAAGAGCTAGTCTCGGTTGCCTACCGGGAAGATCTCATCGCCAAACGGCTAGCCTCCATGCCGGTGAACAAACAGATCCGCGAGATTGTCCGCCACGCGCTGGTGTGGGCGTGGAAAGACGAGGAAATGCACGCGATTTACATCCGCGGGCTGATCCTCAAGCTCGGCAGCAGCCGGCTGCGTGCCCTTGCCTTTGCGCGGCAGATGGCGGGCGGGCTCGGCGGGTGGGCGGGCTCAGTGCGGCAGCAGGTGCGGTGGCGCGATGCGCCCCTTTCTCGAGCGCTCGCGTCTGCGTTAATGTGGAGCGGGCAACTGCTGGGACAGGTTCCCCCGGAAGTCCGTCATTACCTGAAGCACGGCTCGTTCCGCGATTTCTGTATCTTCAATGTGGATGCGGAAAAGACGGCGCGCCTGTGCTGGGGCCGTCTCACCGAGTTGGCCCGCCGGGATTCCACGATCAAGCCATCCACAATCGAAGATTTCCGGCGTGTGGAGGCGGATGAACTCCGTCACGAACAGCTCTTCGAAATCCTCGCGGCGGCGTTCGATGACAGCGACCGGCTAATGGACGGTGAGTCCGAAGTCAACCTGGCGCGCCGCATCGGTGGCGTGAGCGATTTCTTCCTCCCGCGCCATCTGCGCGGACCCTCGGCGGCGAATCATCCGCTCGGCGCGGGTGGAAAGGTATGGGTTGCGGCTGGAGAAACCGCGGAGCAGAAGCTGACGGTTTTTGGCAAATTGCTGGACGATTCGGAACTGGGCGCGCGGCTGCGCAACCGCGCGCGGGCCTTAGGCAAACCGCTCGCCGGCATGCGCGTTGCGATCAAGCCCACATTCATGATGGGCTATGACAGAAGGGACAAATCCGTCATCACGGACCCCGTGCTGGTGGACGCCCTGGCAGTCTACCTGCGCCGGCAGGGATGCGGTGACGTCGCCGTGGTCGAAGGCAGCAATATCTACGGCGAGTTTTTCGAAAACCGCTCCGTGGAAGAGGTCGCACGGTACTTTGGCTTCGGTTCGGGCGGCATGGGTTCGGGCGGCATCGGTTCGGGCGGCATCGGCTCTGGTAATTACCGGCTGGTTGACGGATCCGCCGAACAGGTTCCGCATTCCTACTACCGTGGAATGGCGCAGTACACCATCGCGCGAACCTGGAGCGAAGCCGATTTCCGCATCACCTTCGGAAAGATGAGGAGCCATCCGATCGAGCTGGCGTACCTCTCAACGGGCAACGTGGAGTGGATGGGCGCGCGCTGCGACGAGTTCATGTTTCCGGAGCGCCAGGCGGAACGCCAGACCGCGATCATGATGCTTCTGGATGAGTTTCCGCCGCACTTCGCGCTGCTGGATGCCTACGATTCGGCTGCCGACGGCCTGATCGGCGTAATGGGATGCCCGCATCCGAAGTCGCCCAAACGGCTCTACGCCGCGGCCGATGCGCTGGCACTCGACATCGTGGCGGCCCGTCACCTCAAGGTCAACGAGCCCGGCGATTCGAGTATCTTGAGGGCGGCGATCCATTGGTTCGGAAACCCCGCCGAATGCACGGAGGTGGTCGGTTGCGATGAGCCGATCGCCGGCTGGCGCGATCCTTACCATAACGAACTCACCGCGCTGCTCAGCTTTTTCGCATTTCCCGTGTACGTGTACGGCAGCGGCCGCGGCACTCTGTTCGTGCCCGACATGGACGAGCAGGCGTTTCCGCCGCTCCATCGCAGTTGGTTGGTGCGAATCGCGCGCCGCGCTACCATCCGGCTTCTGGGCCTGCGGCTGCACCAATGAAACGGGTCGTGGTTATCGGCGCTGGTATGGGCGGGTTGACGGCCTCACTACGTCTGGCCCGGGCCGGCTTCGATGTGCTTGTAGTGGAGGCGCGGCGAGACTCCGGAGGACTTGCCTCGGGATTCCAGATGGATGGTTTTGTATTCGATGCCGGGCCGTACATCCTTCTGGACCGTCCCGGCCTGGAGTGGGCTTTTGACGCCGTGGGGTTGAATCTGGCGGAACGCGTCTCCCTGCGCCGGATCGAAGACGTGTACGAGGTTTCCGGGCCGGGTGCCACCCTGCGGTTTTACGCCAGCGCCGAACAGACCGCCGCCGGGTTCGACGGCGTCTGGCCGGGCAGCGGACGGCGATATCTGAAATTCGTGGCGGAGATGGCGCGGATCTATGCGAATTTGCAGCCGCTGCTCACGCGATCCCAGCCGGGCATCCGCGATCTCCTGCGGCTTGGCGCCTGGAAGCAAACCCGGTTTCTCACGCGTTCGCTTGGCTCCGTTCTGCGCGCCGCGGCATTGCCCGAGCCGGTCCAGCAGGCAATCGCGATCTGGACACATATCGCGGGACAACCGGCCAGCGAAGCTCCCAGCCCCATGGCGTTCGTCCCGGCGTTGATTCATAATTTCGGCTGCTTCTCCGTTAGCGGGGGCATCGGCAGCATCCCACAAGCTCTCACTTCTGCGGCGGTTGACGCGGGCGTGAGGTTTCGATTCGCCACGCCGGTGCGCACCATCCAAACTCGCGACGGCCGGGTGCACGCCGTGGAGACAGGCGAGGGGGAGCGCATCGAAGCCGCCGCGGTGGTCTCGAACTGCAACGCCATCGGAACCTACCTGGATCTGCTGGATTCCACGCCGCGCGATGTGAGAGGACGACTGCTCCGGCTGCCGCTGCAATCGCCGGGTGTCTGCGCCTACCTGGCCCTGAAGGGAACGCCGCGCGCGCCTTACCTGCGCTTTCTGCTTCCGGAAAACGCGCGATGCCGGCTGCTGATAGCACCTGGTGTGCTCAATCCGGAACTCGCCCGCGACGGCTGGTTTCCCGCACGCCTCCTCGGACCCATGGACTATGCCGAAGCCGAGCGCCTGGGTGCCCGCGGCCAGCAACAGTACGTCGAACGCCTCGTGGAAGAGGGGTGGTGGCGCGAGAATGCCGGCGCATTTCGTGTGCTGGCGACGCGAACGCCTACCCAGTGGGGCTCGGAGTTTCACCTCTTCCGAAATAGCATGAACCCGGTGATGACCGCGCGTTTCATGCGCCAGGGGCGCTTCGCTCATCGCAGCCCGCACATCCGCGGCCTCTATCTGGCGGGGAGTTCGACCCACCCCGGCCAGTGGGTGAGCTTCTGCGCGATATCGGGAGTGCTGGCGGCAAATTGCGCCATTGAGGATCTTCCGGCTTCGACGAACGGGACGCCCGAAAGCGGCCAGCCGAAATGCTGAAGGCTTCGCTCGACCTCTTACCGAACGGGCGGCGGGTTCGGGTGGCCCGTCTCGGCAGCGGGCCTCCGCTGGTGATGCTCCACGGGTATCCCGATAATTTGCAGATCTGGTGCGACCTGGCGCCGCGGCTGGCGCACCGTTTCGAGACTATTGCCTTCGACTGGCCCGGCATGGGCCGGAGCGATCCCTGGCCGGGCGGCGTTACTCCGTCTCACATGGCGGACCGGCTGGCGGCACTTTTGGATGCGTGGCATATCGGACCAGTCACGCTGGTGGCGATGGATATGGGCGGCCAGCCCGCGCTGGTGTTCGCAGCCAGGCACCCGGAACGCACGCGCCGCCTGGTGGTGATGAATTCGCTGGTCATGTGGGACCAGAAGACCTCGTGGGAAATCGAGGTGTTACGGCGCTACGGCTGGAACCGCTTCTTACTGCGCCGGTTCCCCAGATTGGTATTCGCGAGGGCGGTGCGGACGTCATTGCCGGAAGGTGTCCGGCTGCCTCCGGATCTGCGCCGCGACCTGTGGGAGTGCTTCCGTCAGGAACCGGTCCGAAACTGCGTGGCGCGCATGTGCGCCGGATATCAAGGCACGCTGCCTCAGCTTCCGGAGATGTACGCGCGGATCACTAGCCCGACGCTGCTGCTGTGGGCGGAAAACGACCGGCATTTTCCGCCTGTGCACGCCGAGTGGCTGCATCGGTTGATCCCGGGATCGTACTCTGAGATCGTTCCGGGCGCCGGCCACTGGATGGCTTGGAGCCGGGCCGAGGATGTGGCCAGTCGAATTCTGGCTTTCGAGGCGACTACCCGTTAGTGACACGGGAAAACGCCCGGCGTTCACTTCGACAGCATGTCGAGAGCCCGCTCCGCGAGGCTGGCCGGATTCACCGCTCCGCTGGAGAGTACGATCACTCCAACCCCCGCCTTCCGATTCATGAGCAGCGACGCCGTATAGCCGGCAACCGCTCCGCCGTGTCCGAAGGCGACGTAGTTCTCGCGCCGGTGCACTTCAAAACCGATGCCGTAACCATTGGCTAGTCCGAAGTCGGCCGGCACCGCCGATTGCGTCTGAAAGCCCTCCAGACTGGCGGTCTTCAACACGCTCTCCGGCCCTTGGCCCAGCAGGAAAGAGGCGAAACGCGCGAGGTCCCCCACCGTGGTGTAGATGGCTCCGTTCGGCACCTTATAGCCGCGTCCCGTTTCGTGCTCGCGCTGCGGAGTTTCGGAGTCCACCTCGCCGCTGGGTCCCATCGGCTGGTACCCCTTCGATAAATGCGGCATCACTTGAGCATTCCGCTCCAAAGCCGAATGGGTCATTCCGAGCGGTTGGAATATGTGTTTCGGAATGTACTCAACATAGGGTTCGCCCGCCGCGCGAGACAACGCCGCACCCAGAATGGCGAATCCGATATTGGAATAGGCAAAACGCGTGCCCGGCTCGAGTATGTAGTGGGTGTGCGGCAGCGCGGCGATCAGCGTCTTCTCCCAATCCGCGACCGGGCCTTTCACGTACGTGTCCGTGTTATCGGGTTCTCGCCCCAATCCCGCGGTGTGCGTAGCGAGTTGGACCAGCGTAATCGGCGGAGCGTCCGGAAAGCGGCCTTGCACGGTCTTGATCTCCGGAAAGTATTTTTCGACAGGGTCGGAGAGGTGCACCTTCTTGGCTTCCACTAACTGTTCCAGCATCAGCGCGGTAAACATTTTGGTGATGGAGCCGATGCGGTACACAGTATCGTTGTCCGCCGCCGTCTTCTTCTCCATATCGGCGTCGCCATAACTCTTCGACCAGATGAGTTGCTTGCCGGAGACCACGCCCGCCGTCACGCTGCCAACCGGGCGTCTGGCAAGATCGGCCGCGATCAGAGAATCGATTTCCGGTAATTGCGGGCGTAAACTCGCGGCCGTCGCCGCCACGTCGTCAGGGTGGACGTTGGCGCTCTCCACTTTTCCATCCACGCCGAGCCAGATCCGGTACTCCAATGCTCCCTTCTCAAATCTGACCGAATAAATATCCGCGCCGCCCGGTCCGACTCCTTTGAAGACCATCGATTGCATGGCGCCAAGCTTCGAAATCATCGACTGGAGTTGCGGCAGTTGCTGACGTGTTGCCTCAGCCAGGCCGGGGCTCATCAGATCGTAGTTCGGTTTGCCTAGCCCTAAATCCTCAACCATCTGGCGCAGCGCGGTCTCGCCCCCGGGCGCCGCTGTTTGGTCCTTGAACCTTTTGGCAAAGGCGGCGGCTGCATCGGCCAGCAGCTTTGCCTGGGCGTCGTCCAGCCGCTTGGCCGGCATGTCCCGCCCATTCTGATGAAGGATCAGTTCGGTTGGCCTACCCCGATCGTCGTCCTTGGTAAATTCGAGTTCGGCGTCGACCACTTTCGGGAAGAACATGGTCTTCGACTCCGGAAAGATAGGTATAGCTTGCTGGTTGCCTAACTTCGAGAGGAGTTGATTGTTTTCCAGAGTGATGAGCATGTTAGCTCCCGAAGCCATCTTGTAGGCGCCCACATAGCGGCTCAGCGTCTGGGAATCGAGCGTGATTTCCTTGCGGGCGGTGTCCTGCCCTTGGCAGAGGCCCACCAGAAGAGTGAGGAGTGTAAATCGGGAAAGCATGATTCGATATACCCCATTTCGAGGGCGGGAACAAGAGGGCCAAGGAGTGACAGGTGTGACCGGAATGACGCGGCCCGTCGCGGCCCGGCGCGTGAGGAACTGGCGCCGGCACACACCGCGTGTCGCCAAACGGTTCACTACAGGCACGCCGCCCCCAATCTTCAGTCACAAGACTTCAAAATAAACTTTATCCCGCTTCAATCCTGTTGGTTGGAGCGAAAAGACGGCCTTCGCATACCCCGGTTTTTTGGAAGCGTCGTGGGATCATGTAGGTGGCGGTTGCCGCCGGGAAAGCATTCCCGGCCAAGCGTCTGGGCCAGCGTGGCCCAGAAATTTAACCGCTAACTCCCTTGTTTCCAATAAAACGGCAGTAAAATTCCGGGCCAGGATGGCCCAATTGCCAGAGGTGTCTATTAAGAACATGATCAAAAGTGAAGAACCAGCGAACGGCGAGGCCGACGATCTCAGCCTATGCCTGGGCCGGTGGATGGGCCGGCGCGAAGCCTTCGGCTTGGTGGCGGGGCGCTGTGCCGCCGCCGATATCGAGACGCTGCACCAGATCCGCGAGCAGAAACTCTACAAGCAGAAGCGCAACTCATGGGCTGAGTGCTGCACGCTGGACTTGCATGTGGCGCGGCGCAGCGTGGACCGCGAAATCGGATACCTGGAAGAATTCGGACCCGAATTCTTTCACGTCCGGCAGATGGCGCACATCGCGCCCAAAGAATACCGCAGCATCGCGTCGCACATCACACCGGAAGGCGTACACCTGAATGGGACCACCGTGCCGTTGTTGCCGGAGAACACTCAGCAGGTGACCGCCGCCGTCGTTGAGTTGTTGAAGCAGATCGAACCGAAGGTGCCGAAGCGTGTGCTGGTGGCCTTCGATGCGGCCTTGAAGCGCTGCCAGACCGTCACCGGGATGCTGGAAGCGCTGCTGGAGCCGCTCGATGTCAACCAGAGGATGGATTTGGGCAGCGCGGTCGCCGACCTCCGCACAGCCGCAGCCGGTCTGGGGGTGACGATCTTCGATCGGCGCTAAGAAGGCACCGCTCCCTGACGGTCCCGGCCCCGTAATATGCAGAGCCGCGACCATTAGGGAGCGGTGGCCGCGCGCGAAGAAGGTCTGCGCGCATTATGTTGCGGAGGTGCCACAATCCGGGCTACTGCAATCGATCGCGGAATCAAGGATGCCAATGAAGGCCGGGCAGTCTCCCTTGAAGAAAGCCCGGCAAAATGATCCCCAAGTGGATTTCCAAGTTCGAATCACGGAAGAAGCGTTAGCCGGCCTTGAGGAAATCATCGATTACTCCTGGGCGAAGTTTCCCGGCTTGACGGAGCGTTTCGCCAACGCTCTTCTCAATCATGTCGATCTGCTGAAGAGTTTCCCCTATATCGGCAGCCCGGTGGCGGACAGTCGGCTGTGCGCCAATTAGTGCATACGCCAATTCGCCGATTCTAATGGCTCGTGGTCAAATTTGATATCCTTGCCCCTGTCATGAGGTTCATCGCCTTCGCCGCACTTACTCTGTCTGTTTCGACATTTGCTCAACAACCGCCGCCATCCGCTGGTACGCCGCCCGCCGGTACGCCTCCCGCCGGCACGCCTCCCGCACCGCAGGCCGGCCGCGGGGGCCGCGGGGGACGTGGCGCTCCACCCATCCAACCCAAATCGGAAGAACTGGCGCAAATCAAATCCAAGGCCGAGCAAATCGAGAGCCTGGTCAATCCGCTGAAGGCCAAACATGCGGACGCCGACCTCATCGGCGATGTGGAGGTCTACGCCAAAGCCGGCCGTTTCCTGCTGGAATTTCCGGAGCTCTTCGGTACGCAGGTGGCAATTGACCACGCCATGACGGTGCTGGACCAGGGCATCGCGCGTGCTCGCCAACTGCAGAACGGCGAATCGCCGTGGACCACCGGCAAGAAGCAAGTCCACGCCTACTATTCGGCAGTCGATGGCTCGGTTCAGCCATACGCCATTACCCTACCCGAGAACTACGACCCGGCCAAGGCGGCGCGGCTTTACGTCTGGCTGCACGGCCGGCAGAACAACACCACGGAATCCGAATTCATTTTCAGCCAGCAGACGTTCCGGCCCGGCAATGTGCCGGTGGCTGACCAGGGCCAGATCCAGCTTGACTTATTCGGCCGCATCAACAGCGCGGGCTGGCACTGGGCCGGCGAGGCCGACGTTTTCGAGGCCATCGCCGCGGTCCGGAAGCGGTTCAGGATCGACGACAAGCGAATCCTGTTGCGCGGGTTCTCGATGGGCGGCGAGGGCGCATGGCACATCGCGCTGCACTATCCCGACCGTTTTGCGGCGGCCGAAATCGGCGCCGGCACGTGGTCCCGCCGCTCGCAGACGCCCGGCCTGCAGCCCTATCAGTACGCCACGCTGAAGATCTGGGAGAACATGGAAGAGTGGGCGCTGAACGCGTTCAATCTGCCGCTGGCCGGCCACGATGGCGACGCCGATACGCAGATTTCCTCGCTGCCGGGTCCGCCCCCCGGCACGCCGTCGCGCGGGCAGTTGGAGTCTTCCCTGCGCGCCCGGGCGCAACTTGAAAAGGAGGGCTTTCCGGCGGAGGGCGACGCCGATTTCCTGCGCATGAAAGGCACTCCCGATATCTTTCTGATCTCGCAGAACACCGGCCACGGCACCAGCCCGCTGGTACGGCAACGCCTGGACGCGTTCCTCAAGGAGTGGGGCGACAAAGGCCAGACCTCGCCTGACCATATCCGCTTCCTGACTTACACCACGCGCTACAACCGGGATTACTGGGTGACGGTGGACGGCCTGGACCAGCACTACGAACGCGCCGATATCGATGCCCAGCGCAGCGTTGACGGCAAGACGGGCGGCAAGACCTACGAGATCAAGACCCGCAACATCTCGCAACTCACCCTGCGGGAGACCGAACAGGCCAGGGAACTGCGCATCGATGGGCAGACGTTGAAGCTGAAGCCCGCCCCCGCCATCATGTTGGAAAAGGCCGGAGGAGCCTGGAAGCTGACTCAGCCAACTAAGATGGCGAGCCTGCGTAAGACCCACGCGCTGCAAGGCCCGATCGACGACGCGTTTATCGATCCGTTCCTGCTGGTGCGGCCGACCGGCGCCGCATGGAACGAGGCCGTCAACCAGCAGGCGTTGCGTTCGCTCGCCCGCTTTGAGCGGCTTTGGGCCAAATACTTCCGCGGCCATCCGTTCGTGAAGGACGACAAGGACGTAACCAGCGCCGACATGCAGAAGTACCACATCGTGCTGTTCGGCGACCCGGGCAGTAACAAGCTCATCGCCAGGGCGCTGGCGAGACTGCCGGTCAAATGGACCAGGGAATCGGTCACGCTGGGAAGCCAGACGTTTCCCGCTAACGAAAACTTTCCGGCACTGATCTACCCCAATCCGTTGAGCCCCGGAAAGTACGTGGTGTTAAACACCGGACTGACCATCGTCGACCGCGAGTACAACGGCGATTACGGCATGCCGCAGTGGGGCGACTACGCCATCGTGAAAGCCAACGCAGGCTCGGATGTTCCCGACCTGGTGCAGGCCGGGCTGTTCAACGAAATGTGGCAGCCCGGCAAGTAAGGGAGCTACTGCACCGCGATCGTCTTCTTAAAGTCGCCGGCTTTGACGATGGTCAGCGCGGCCGGGTCGACGTGTTTGCGGAAGGCCGCTGAAATCTGGTCCGGCGTGAGCGCCGCCACCCTGGCGTCCAGCGTTTTGTCGAACTCCATGGTGCGGTCGAAGCGCAACCGTGCCGCCAGCGTACCCAGCAACTCGCCGTCGTCGGCAAGGCCCACCATGCGTTCCTGCAGCCAGGATTTCTGCGCGGCGGAGACTTCGTCGGCAGTGAAACCCTCCTTCAGCGTGCGCTTCAGTTCGTCCACCAGGCTGGCTTCCACCTTGGGAGTGTTCTGCGGATTGCTCAGCGCCACCGCCAGGAAACTGCCGCCATCGTCGATTGTGGGGGCGCCGAACTGGGACTGGACGGCGTAGCTAAGGCCCTCTTTGTCGCGGATGCGGTGGAACAGGCGCGAGCCAAGCGCGCTGCCGCCCACCATGTAGTTAGCCAACACCATGGCCGGATAATCCGGGTCCTCATCCGTCATCTTCACCTGTTCGCCAGCCACGAACATGGCGTTCTGCTTGTCGGGCGCCTCGATTTTCTCGTTCGCCGCCGGCACCGCGCGGTACTGGCTGGGGACGCGCGTGTAAGTACCCGGGCTCTTCCAGTTGCCGAACAATTCGGCCGCCAGTTTCCTGGCTTCGGCCGGATCGAACTGGCCGGCCACGGCAAACTCGCCGACGGATGCGCCGTAGAACTGGGCATAGAACTTGCGAACGTCTTCGATGGTAACCTTTTTGAGGTCCTCGATCTGTTCGTCGGGAGTGGAGACGTAGCGGACATCGCCGCGCGGATATGGGTTGATATGCCGCTGGAAAGCCGAGATGGCCAGCGACTGGGGTTCGCTGCGGCTGATTTCCACCGTGGCGATACGCTGCTGCCGCACGGTTTCGAATTCGTTTTCGGGGAAGGCCGGCTCCTTAAGCAACTCGGCCGCCAGGCGCACAGCACCCGCGAAGTTGGCTTCCACGGTATGGATCGAGGCTGTGGCGCTGGTCGGGTTGCCGCTTACCAGAAGGCTGGTCTTCAGCTTGTCCATCGCGTCCTCAATCTGCTGCCGCGATTTGCTCTTGGTGCCGCGCATCAGCAGCCCACCCGCCATTTGCGCCGCGGCCGATTTACCCATCAGCGATTTTTCGTCGCCGAACCGCACCGTGATGCTGGCTTGCACGATGCCGCCGCGGGTCTTTTTCGGCAGCAGCACCAGTTTCATGCCACCCGGCAGCTTGTCGCGTACCACGCGCGCTTCGATGTTGGCCGGGGTGGGGTCAAAAGTCTCGCCTTGGGCAACGGTTTCGGAGCCCTTGAAATCCTTGAACACGGACGAAATTTCCGGGGCCTCCGGGATTTCGGAGCGGTCGGGCGTCTTGGTGGGGATGAAGACCGCCAGCGTGCGGTTGGATTCCTTCAGGTAGGCCTTGGCAACGCGCATCACGTCTTCCGGCGTTACCTTCTTGATATGGTCGCGCATGATGAAGATCAGGCGCCAGTCGCCCTGCGAGGCGTACTCGCTAAGATCCAGGGCCACCGCTTGAGAATCGGCCATTTCCTCGTCGATCTGTTTGAGGAACCGGGTTTTTACGCGCTCCACTTCCTCCTTGGAGGGCGGCTCGTTGACAAAGCCTTCCACGGTCTTGAGCATGGTTTGGCGGGCATCGTCAAGAGACTGGTCGGCGCGAAGCCGTACGCTGGCCATGATGAAGCCGGGGTCGTGCATTTCCTCCATTCCCATGCCGGCGGAAACCGCTTTCTTGTTATCGACCAGGGCCTTGTACAGGCGTCCCGAAGGTGTATCGCCCAGCAGGCCGGCCAAGACTTCGAGCACCGGCGCGTCCGGGTGGGAGCCCGCCGGAACGTGATAGAGGGCGATCATTCCCTGGGTATCGCCGACGCGGCGCAGGGTGACCTGGCGCTCGCCATCCTGGGTGGGCTCGACGGTATAAGAAGGCGGCAGCGTGCGGGAGGGTTTGGGCAGTTTGCCGAAGGTATTGGCAATCAGGGCCAGCGTTTTGGCGTCATCGAACTTGCCGGCGATGGTGAGCAGCGCGTTGTCAGGCTGATAGTACTTCTGATAGAAAGCGGCCAGGCGGTCTATCGGCACGTGCTCGATATCGGAGCGGTTGCCGATCGGCAGTTTGCCGTAGTTGTGCCAGGCGAAGGCAGTTTCCAGCGCGCGCTGCATCAGGACACGATCGGGGCTGTTTTCGCCGATTTCGAATTCGTTGCGCACCACCGTCATTTCGGCATCGAGGATGAGTTTCTCCATCTTGGAATTCACCATCCGGTCGGCTTCCAGATCGATGGCGAATTTCAGGTTTTCGTCGGTGGCCGTCATGGTTTCAAAGTAGTTGGTGCGGTCCCAGGAGTTGGACCCGTTCATGTCGGCGCCGTGATCGGTCAGTTCCTGTTTGACGTTCTTGCGGGTTTTGGTTTCCTTGAAGAGCAAGTGTTCCAGCAGGTGAGCCATGCCGGTTTCGCCATAGCCTTCCTGCCGGGAACCCACCATGTAGGTGATGTTGACGGTCACTTTAGGTTTGGAAGTGTCCGGAAAGAGCAGCACATGGAGACCGTTGGCGAAGGAGTATTCGGAGATTCCCTCAACGGCAGTGACCTTCTGCACGCCCTGGGGCAGGGTTTGGGCCAAGCCGCTGAAAGCGAGAGCCAAAACGATAAAAACGGATGCGAATCTGGGGACACAACGCATATTTCTACCTTATTGGAGGATTTATTCAGATTATAGCAGTTCAAGCTTGGCGGCCGCGTGCCGATGAGTTATGCGAGAGGAGCCCCATCATGATCGATTTCAGTACGCCCTTGCAGGGCATGCAGACCGCCATGGGCCGTGTAAACGCGGCTGGACGCCAGATTGCGCAGGCCGCGCAGACCGATTCCGGCGACAACGTGGACCTGAGCCCGGCGGCGGTAGCCCTGCTCGACGCGCGCAACGCCTTCGCAGCCAATGTGAAGGTGACCAAGACAGTTGCGGAGATGGCTCAGAGTCTGATTAACGTGCTGGGTTGAAGCGTGTCGGTGGGGCAGATTGTTAATCTGCGGCGGATTGGCAATCCGCCCGCCGGGAGTTGGCGCGCAGCCGAACTTCGACTAAGCGACTTTCGAGAGTGCGGGATTGTCAATCCGCCTGTCGCAGTTTGACGAGATTCTTCAGGCAACACGAAAACGCTCGCTGCCGCATCGCGCAGGCGGATTCACAATCCGCCGCCGATTAACAATCGGCCCCACATGGGTTTCTTACTAACAGGGAGCGAAAGTAAACACCACCACTCCGACGACAAACCAGATCAGACCGAAGACCACGCCATACCCGAAGAAGCTGCGGAAATCCACCCGGGCGATCCCCGCTATCACGATGTACCAGAAAGGAGTGATGAAATTGCCGACGTGATCGCCCACCCCCAGCGCCAGAATCCCGCGCTGCACCGAAACGCCCACCGCCATGGCCGTTTTTACCGTCACGAATCCCTGCACCGCCCATTGGCCGCCGCTCGAAGGAATGAAGCAGGCGAACAGGGCTCCGGCCGCGGCGGTGATCAGCGGAAAAGTGGACGCCGTGCAGATTGAGGCAGCCACACGGGCCACCTTGTCGCCGACCGTCGTGAACTGGATCAACCCCGCAACCCCGGCGTACAAATGATACAGCACGATCACTGCCCAGCTTCTGCCGGCGCCCTGTTCCAACGCCGCCGCGAAGCGCTTCACCGTGCGGTGCAGCAGCAACGTAAGCAGCAGCAGGGTGGTGTTCAGCGAATTGATGTCGTGGCTTAGGCGTTTCATCACAAAGTGGTAAAACAGCCAGCCGATCAGCAGGCAGCCCAGCGCCAGCGGCACCAGCGGGCTCCTCTCCAGGCGCTGCGCCAATCCCAATTCGCGCGGCTCCTCCTTTTCCAACGTCCCAACCGCCTTGGCCAGCGCGTATGACTCGGGAAAACTGGAAATCGGACGGACCGTCTTCGGCATCATCCAGCAGGCGGCCAAAAACGCCACGCCGGAGAAGGCCACTTCATGGATGATCGCGGCTGGAGACCAGATGGTGGTGGATAACGGAATTACGCCAATGGTGTTTTGAAGAAAATGGCCCGGGCTGGCCACGAGCAGGGGCGCGCTCGCCGAAAGACCGTACTGCCAAAGCGCCTGAGCCGCGGTGGTCACCGCCAATAGAAACGGGAAATCGATTTCGATGTCTTTGCGCTCAGCTTCGGCGGCCAGGTAAATGGCTATCATCGGGCCCAGCGCGTAGCCGAGCCCCCAGTAGACATAGGCCGTCAATCCGGAACTCAGAAACGCCAGCGCGATGAACTGGTTCCTGGTATTCGGAACCCGCGCCAGCCGGGCAATGGCTCCGCGGAAAAATGGCGTGGCCGCAAGTGCCAGGCTCAGAACAAGGATGAGCGTCATCTGCATGGTGAAGGCCAGCAGCATCCACAAACCCTGGTGATAGGCGTCCAGTACTCGCGATAACGGGTTTCCCAGCGCCAGCGCGACACCCAGCGTGAGGAATGTAAGGATCACGCCCGCGGTGATGGCATCGGGCACCGACCGCGACATCACGTTCGCAAACCTCTGAAGCCCGCTATCACGCGACTGTGGAGTCACAGCGCCTCCTCAAACCTGTGGTTCAAACCTGTGGGTTCAGAGCATTATACCGTGGCGGTTCCGCCGTGCCTGTTGGGGCCCCATGTGCAGCCTACGGCGGTAAGCGGATCGGGACCGGTTAACGGTCTTCGCGCAAACCTTGTGCCGGTGGCTCCCCCGCGTGCTGACGAGTTGCCGCCCGTCGCTCTCAATCCGTTTGATCAGGTCGCGGACCTTCACGGAAGCCGGTTCCCGGAGGGGCCTTGCGCGCCCTAACCGCGGCGCATCCGGGGGTTGCGCCACATCTGAAACCACGCGCCGAAGAGTGCCAGTATCGACGCGGCCACCAGGTAGAGGACGGTGCGGAATTCACCGGCGGCGAAACGGTAGCTGCTGAGGAAATATCCCTTCACTAGCAAAACCGTTACCGTCAGGCTCCACAGAAAAAACAGCGCGCGCAGTTTCCCTTTGAGCGCCAGCAGAACGGTTAACAATCCGAACAGTGATCCGCAGAAAAGGATGTATATGAGGGTGGTGCCGGTCCAAGGCAGAATGTCCACATGCAGCGACTTGGCTCCGCTGGCCAGGGCCAGGCCAGAGACGCCGAACAAAAAGAGGGCTAACAGAGTGTGGAACAGATAGCTGAGAAAGCGCACAATTGCCTTGAATACCCCCACTTCGAACCACCTCCCGGAATTAAGGAAGCGCTATTTTAGCAAGTCTCCGGGAGGGGAGCCCAGGTTCGAGGAATGACGCGGCATCAATGCCCACTATTCCATCCGAACTGGCTAGCGAAGGTCATCGAGGTGCCGAAACCGCAAGAAGGTGACAGCGATCAAGCGACGGAACGGCGGTCAGTCTCTTCCTCTTCACGCAGTTCGAGGACCCAGTCCGATTTTGCATAAGGGGCTAAGAATGCAGTGAGGTCTGGCCGGCTATTGGAAGCCGCATACGCCTCCGATAGAAATGCCCGCCACGCAGTACGGTCCATTCTGCCAGAGTTGTAGACTTCCTCAGCCCGCCTGGCGATGTCGCGGATTGCATCCATATTGGGCTCGGGCATCCTCATCGCATCACTTCCGTACCTCCGATAGAACCGCCTTCACCATCATACTACCGACGGGATCATAGTTTTCCAGGGCTCCCGGATCTACAAAATACGCTACAAACGACTCCGCGAAATACTCTCTCCAGCCAGCGTCAGCGGCATATTTCGTGATCGGCCGCTTGCTGGAGTTATCAAACCCGCGCCGCATAATCTCGCCCGCCTCGCCGATGCCCTCCATATGGTGCGCAAACTTCCTGCAGGAGGGCACGGCGCATACTTTCCATTTTATTGGTGGTAGCTGCGGAGATGTTGATCGTGACGCCGGGTCGAAATTCCTCTCCGAAATGGACGCCCGGCTTCCGGGCGGAATTTACCGTAACCGACTGATCGTCATACCTGTAGAATGCCGAAGTGTTCTCTCCGTGAGACGTCGGATGACGATCTCGTTGATTGGCCGCCGCGTCAATGCGTCCAGGATCTCAGGCCTCTGCAGCACAGCCAGCACATGACTGGTCTTGGCCTGCGAGAGATCGCTCTCCAGACGGTGATAGTGAACTCCTCTTTGAATTTACGGTTCCTCACGGCTAACATCCAGTATCCACTGATGCTGGTAATTCTAGTGATGCCGGCAATTCCGGCCGCGGCCGTCAGTCTCCGGACAGAGGAAGCCCGGCTTCGGGCGCATGCCGCGTACGGCCCCAAACCCGCTGCCGAAGCGCGGCGCAGCGCAGCCGGAAGCGGTCCAGATAGAGGTAAACCACGGGCGTGGTATAGAGCGTCAGAAGTTGGCTCAGCGTCAGCCCTCCCACGATGGCGATACCCAGCGGGCGGCGCAGTTCGGAACCGATGCCGCCGCCGATGGCCAGCGGCAATCCGCCCAGCAGCGCCGCCATGGTGGTCATGATGATGGGACGGAAACGCAGCAGGCACGCCTCGAAGATGGCCTCTTCCGAAGTCTTGTGATGCTTGCGCTCGGTGTCCACCGCGAAATCGATCATCATGATCGCGTTTTTCTTCACAATGCCGATCAGCAGAATGATGCCGATCAGCGCAATCACACTCAAGTCGGTGTGGCAGATCAGCAGCGCCAGCAGCGCTCCTACGCCGGCCGATGGAAGCGTGGAAAGAATCGTGATGGGGTGAATGATGCTTTCGTACAGCATGCCCAGCACGATATAAACCGTAATCAGGGCGGCCGCGATCAGCACCGGTTCGTTGGCGAGCGAATCCTGAAACGCCTGCGCGGTGCCGGAGAAGTTGCCGTGGATGGTGGCCGGCATACCCAGGGTCCGTTGGAGTTCCAGTATCCGATCCACCGCCGTGCCCAGCGGCATGCCGGGCGACAGGTTGAAGGAGATAGTAACCGAGGGAAATTGGCCGGAGTGGTTCACCGCCAGCGGGCTGGTGGTGGCCTCATAGTGCGTGAATGCGCTAAGCGGCACCTGGCCGTTGGAGCCTTTCACGTACAGGTACTTCAGGCCATCGGGATTCTGCCAGAAGCGCGGCTCCACTTCCATCACCACGTGATACTGATTCAACTGCTGGTACATGGTGGAGACCTGGCGCTGCCCGAACGCGTCGTACAACGTGTCGTCGATGGCCTTGGCGGAGATGCCCATACGGGCCGCCGTGGCGCGGTCGATCACCAGCGATGCCTGGAGCCCTTTGTCCTGCTGGTCGCTGTTGACGTCGACCACCCCGGGAATAGCCCGCATGGCCTGCACCATTTGCGGCGCCCAGTCGGAGATATCGGCCAGCTTGTCGCCCTGCAGCGTGTACTGGTATTGGGCGGCGCTGCCTCTGCCGCCGATGCGCAGATCCTGCACCGATTGCAGGAACAGCGTGGCGCCCGGAATGTGGGAAGCCTTGCCGCGGCGAATGCGGGCGATCACCTCGTCGGCGGTCAGCTTGCGTGCGTCGCCGCTCAGCGTGACGAACATGCGGCCGGTGTTCAGCGAGCCGCCGCCGCCCATGCCGCCGCCGCCCATGGAACCGATGACAATGGTGACGTCCGGGTCGCTTCCCACGGCGCTCACAAACGGGCTGAACCTTGCGTCCATGGCCTGGAAGGACGTCTGCTGGTCGGCCTGGATGGTTCCGGTTAAGCGGCCCGTGTCCTGTTGCGGAAAGAAGCCTTTGGGAATGACGGCATATAAGTACACGGTCAGTGCGACGGTGCCCAGCGTGACCATCATGGTGAGCGGCTGATGGCGCAGCACCCACGTCAGAGATCGCTCATACACGCCGAGAACGGCGTTGAAGGCGCCCTCGCTCATGCGGTAAAGGCGGCCGTGTTTCTCCTGATCGTGCGGCCGCAAGAGCCGGGCGCACATCATCGGCGTTGTCGTCAGCGAGATCAGCAGAGACACCAGGATGGCGACGGAAAGCGTGACTGCGAATTCGCGGAAGAGGCGGCCCACAATGCCCGTCATCATCAGAATGGGAATGAAGACGGCGATCAGCGAAAGGCTCATCGTCACCACGGTGGAGCCGATTTCCTTAGCGCCCAGAACCGTGGCCTCCATGGGCGTCATGCCGGCTTCCAGGTGGCGCGTGATGTTTTCGATCACCACAATGGCGTCGTCCACCACAAAGCCGGTGGCAATGGTGAGCGCCATAAGAGACAGGTTGTCGATGCTGTATCCCAGCAGGTACATGACGCCGCAGGTGCCGATCAGCGACACCGGCACGGCGACACTGGGGATGATGGTGGTGCGCACGCTGCGCAGGAAAACGAAGACCACCAGGATCACCAGCACGATCGAAATCGACATGGTGATCTGGATGTCGCGCACCGAGGCCCGAATGGTGGTGGTGCGATCCATGGCGACGTGCAGCGTCATGGCCGGCGGGATTTGCGCCTGAATGATGGGCAGCACCTTGCGCACGCGGTCGGCGGTCTCGATGATGTTGGCGCCGGGCTGGCGGAAGACCACAAGCTGAATGGCCGGCTTGCCGTCCAGCAGACCGCCGGTGCGCAGATCCTCCACCGAGTCGACCACGCTGGCGACATCGGAAAGCAGCACGGCGCCGGTGTTCCGGTAGGCAACCACCAGCGGCCGGTATTGCGCGGCGGTCAGCAGTTGATCGGTAGTGGCGATGGATTGGTTGCGGTCGCGGTCGGCTAGCTGGCCTTTGGGCTTGTTGGCATTGGCGGCGGCCAGCACGGTGCGGACATCCTCCAGGCCGAGTCCGAAATTGTTGAGCAGGGTCGGGTTGACCTCTACCCTGACGGCCGGCAGAGATCCGCCGCCGACGAACACCTGCCCCACGCCTTCGATCTGCGCCAACTTCTGCTGCACGATCGAGGAGGCGACATCGTACATTCGGGCCGTGCTGTAGATATCCGAGGTGATGCCCAGAATGAGGATGGGCGCGTCGGCCGGATTCACTTTGCGATAAGTGGGATTGCTGGGCAGGTTGGCGGGCAACTGGCCGCGGGCGGCGTTGATGGCCGCCTGCACGTCACGCGCGGCGGCGTCGATATTCCGGCCCAGATCGAATTGCAATGTGATGGACGTGGTGCCCAGGAAACTGGTGGACGTCATCTCCGTGACCCCGGCGATGCGGCCGAACTGGCGTTCCAGCGGGGTGGCCACCGAAGATGCCATGGTTTCAGGACTAGCGCCGGGCAAGGCGGCGTTAACGCCGATGGTGGGGAACTCCACCTGCGGAATCGGCGAGGTGGGCAGGAATTGATAAGCCACGATACCGGCCAGGGCAATGGCAATCGTCAGCAGGGTGGTGCCCGCGGGCCGGTTGATGAAGGGGGAGGAAAGGCTCATACGAGGCGCTCGATTTGTGGGGCAGGTTGATAACCTGCGGCGGATTGGCAATCCGCCTGCCGGTAGTGCGGAGAATTCTCGCCCTTCGAACGTTCAACCGGCACCGGTTGTCCGGCATCAGGCATTTCGTTTCAGTTTATCATGCCGATTTCGATGGCGTCCTGAAGGTGCGTTGAAGGCAATTTTGGCGGTCTTCACGGGTCGTGTCCGTGGCAGACGGCTGTCGACTACCGCCGCCCGACTCAGTCTTGAGCCCACACCAGGTTGACGCCGTGTAGAACCAGTCGGGCCTCCTGAAGCAAGGCGTCACGATGCCGTTCTACCGCGGCGGTCATTTCGTCCGTGACGCGCGCAAAACCGAAGAGCCGGCAGACCGCAACGGGAACCTCGGCCGGAGCGATGCCGCGGGATTCCCGCACCACGATGAGGATCGCGCGCCGGATCTCCTCCGGCGCCACGAATTCGAACTTTCGGAATGCCGCTGAGAGTTCGCTTCGGTTGCGTACAGGCGGCTGCTGCATGGCCGGGCTCCAAAGGAAGTCGTTGCGCTCCACGAAGAGGCTGCGGGCCACACCCAGCCGCACAGCCTCCTCAAACGCTTGCTGGATCCTGCTTCCGAAACGCTGAATGCCGGCGCCACTGAGCACGCGCCGAGCCGCTTCCGTCCCGTGCACCGGGCTTTCGACATTCACAACCTCGGCGAGAAGCTCTGCCAAGTGCCCGCGGTCCACCAGGTGCATCTCGACACCGCCGAGCCGGCATGCTATCCGCGCGCATTCGTACGGAATCGCGGGTGAGCCCGGCGGGCGGGTTTGCGCTAGAGTCGGTTCAGACGGCGTCTGTCGCACGATTTCCGCCTCGCGAACTGAGGGCGACGGTGCCGGTGCCGGGCCAGGCGTCTTGGCCGTCTCGATTGCTTGCACCACTTTTCGCAGTTCCTGGTCCGGGTTGTGGAACCAATCCGTCGACCAGATCCGGTGGATGCGCCAGCCCAACCCTTCCAGGACGGCTTGCCGGAGGCGGTCGCGGTCCCGGGCCGACCGGGCGCTATGATAGCGCGCGCCGTCGCACTCGATCCCCAGCAAATACCTGCCCGGATTCACTGGGTCCACGACCGCCAGGTCCAGAAAAAAACCGGCGCTGCCAACCTGTGTGTGCACTTCGTGACCCAAGGCGCTCAACTGGCGAAGCACTTGTTCTTCGAACTCCGAATCGGGCAAACGGCCGGTTCGTAGCGGCACGTCCATTTGCCCGCTCTGCGCGTAGTGGAGGAACGTCTTCAGTGCGGATACGCCCGCCGAACTCGTCTTTGAGATGTCGATGTCGTCGGCTGTAAGGGTAGTAAACACTTCGCACCGTTTGCGGGCGCGGCTGATCAGAACGTTGAGACGGCGTTCGCCGCCTGTTCGATTGAGAGGGCCGAAGCTCATCGCCAGATATCCCTCGGCGGTACGTCCGTAACCCACGCTGATGAGAATGACGTCGCGTTCGTCACCCTGCAGGTTTTCGAGGTTCTTGACGAAGAACGGCTCATGTGGCGGATAGGAGAAGAACTCTTCGCACGAAGGGTCCTGCCGGCGCAGCAACTCCACCTGGTTCAGCACCGCATCCATCTGCGCCACGCTGAAGGCGGCGACTCCCAACGTCTCGCGGCTCTCGCGGGGAAGCAGTAGCTGGCTGCGGGCATGGGCCATCACCGCCGTCGCGACCGCCTTGGCTTCCACTGGATTCGTCCGGGTGCGGCTTCGCTCATACGGCGCGTTCTCGATGCGCCGGTAAACCAATCCTAGCTTGTTCCGGCCTCGATCCGGACTTGGGAATACGACCAGGCGGTCTTCGTAGAACAAGTGATTAGATACCGCGATCAGCGATTCGTGACGGCTGCGGTAATGCCACCGCAGCATTCGCTGGTGTGCGCCGCGGGCACAGAATAGTCCCAGAACGCTTTCGATGTCTGAGGCGGTCGTAGTTTCCTCGTCCGGCTCGTCTTCGTCCGATGCCACCAGCGCATCGAAGAAACTGGTCGGAGGCAACTGCCGGCTGTCACCGACCACCACTACCTGCTGCCCACGCACGATGGCTCCAAGGGCATCCACTGGCCGGACCTGACTGGCTTCGTCGAAGATGATCAGGTCGAACGTCAGTGCACCGGGCGGGAGGTAATTCGCAATCGAAAGCGGGCTCATCATGAACACCGGTTTGATGGACTGGATGGCGTGGCCGGCCTTCGAAATCAAAGTGCGGATCGGAAGGAACCGCGCCCGCTTCTCAAATTCGCGCCACAAGATTCCTATCTCTCCCGTGCCACCACCCGCCGGCAAGGACTGGGCGTGCTTCGCCACCAGCACAGCCCGGTTGTACTCGATCTGAAGGAGATCGAGCCGACGGAATTCCGAGACCGTATTAGCGTGCCGAACCCCATCGAAACTGGCGAGCGCATTGCGCTCCTGGAATGCCCGCTGTAGTAAGGCGGCAGCCCGGGCGCTCTCGTATAGCCATAGCAACGATGTGCCCGAGGGCTCCCAACTTGTGGCAACGGATGCTATGTTGGCGAGATCTTCTTCCTTACATTCCGCCGCGATCTGGTTGAAAGCGACCAAGGCATGGAGTTCGTCGATACGGGTGCGCTGAGTTGCCCAACGGGCCTTCAATGTCTGGAACGGTTGAACGGAGAGCGGCCCCTCGGCCAAGCGTGCCTCATCGACCTGAAGCCGGCCGGACCAGTTGCGGACTGCGGCCTGATAGTCCTTTCGAGCGATCTCAAACTGGCGGTCTTCCGCGGCGGCATCGCTTCTGCCGACGGCTATGCGTCGAGGGTCCAGGCACCAGTCCGCGAGAGTTCCTTCGCGTATACCCTTGCAGGCGCCGATGACCCAATTGACCTGGGCTTCGAGAAGATCCCAATCGGAATCGATCCCCTTCCATGAAGAACCAACCAGAGCAGCCACGCAGTCCGAACCACGAGCGACATCGTTGGCGCACGCGGACGCCTCCCCGATCGCATCGAGCAAGGTAAGTTGCGATGTCTGACCCGACGGCGCCGGGGGTACGCAGATAGCCGCGAATGCCTTCCGGGCGTCACGCCACCGCCCTGACAACAAGCGCCACCAGCGGCCTCCGACATCGGCAATGCTTTGCCGTATCCCCGAGACGTCCGTCGTCCAGGCTTCCCGTCGCAATACCGTACCGAACTGCCCGTGAAGCTTTCGGTGCCGTTGACCGGCTCCGAGTACCTGCCGAATCACCGGCTCGCCGCCAATCCAGTCGTCCCGAGTCAAGTTGACACCGGCTAGCTCCGGTGCCAGTCGAACAAATTGGGCCGACCGGAAAAGCGCGTCGACGGCATCCTCCGTCGTCGGCGCTTCTACGGAGAATGCCTTGGCTATAGAATTTGCCGACGTCTCATAAGGCGCAGTTGCAGACTCGGCCTGAAAACATAGATTCCGAATCTGATCGCGGTCGGTCGGGAGCAGTACTGTCAGTCGGCTACCCCAGAACGGGTGCCGGTTTGGAATCCCGGACCGTAATACCCGGCTCTGCAACTGGGCCACCAACTGCGTCCGCCTTACCGCTTCCTCAGCGGTCCAGCCGGCCGCCGCATCCATCTGCAGATGCGGCAGGTCCACGCCCTGGAGGGAAACCTGAGCACCAAGCAACTTACCATAGACCGTACAGGGATTCTCGCCGGTAGACCCGATGGGCTCGTTCACGGCCTTACAGTATGCGTTGAGGCGGTCTCTGGTATCGCCGAGCAGGCTGAGCTCGGCCCTCGCGCGCGGGCTGGCCAGCCGTTCGCCCAACACCGTGTGGCGAAGTTCCTCGATGATGGTTTTCTTGTTGGTTCGGTTACTGTGTAACTCCAGGCATCCCGCGCCCAAGCCCACACGGTCCAGCCGACGCTTGACCACATCGAGCGCGGCCATCTTTTCAGAGACGAACAGGACTCGTTTCCCCGCGCCGACGGCAGCGGCGATAAGATTGACGATCGTTTGCGACTTTCCGGTTCCGGGCGGGCCCTGGATCACCATCGTGTGGCCGTCCAGCGAGTCCAGAATCGCCAGCGTCTGGGAGCTGTCCGAATCGACGACATTAGCGATGTCGCGATTCTGAAGCTGATCGTCGAGCAGCCGGTCTTCGCTGTAGTTCGACGTCGCAGGATGAAAGCCTTCTTCAGCAAGCAGGCAGCGCAGAGTCCCATGACCGAGGATGGAGTCCGCCGCAGGCCATGTGGAGGGATCGAGGTCCCGGTACATCAGGAATTTCGCGAAGGAGAAGAACCCCAGGGCGACCGCGCCCGCATCTACCGTCCAACCGGCCTGGCTGCCGGCTAGCCGCTGCACTTTAGTGAAATAGTCGTCCACGTCCAGGTCATCAGCTTCGGGCAAGTCTGGAAAGTTCTTGATGCCGAAATTCTGCTTAAGCTTCTCAGCAAGCGAGACATTCTCGTCCAGTTCGTCACCGGTGTATTTCAGGTGAAAGCGGTCGCGCGCGTCGGATCGCTCGAGTTCCACCGGGATGAGAATCAGCGGCGCTCGGCTAAACTTATCACTGTTGTCGTCTTCACGCCAGGACAGCATGCCCAGCGCCAGATACAGCGTGTTTACGCCCTGCTCCTCCATTGACGTTCGTGCCGCGTGGTAGGTGGCCAGCAGCCTGCTCTGGAGCTGAGTGGACGCATAAGAAGTCTGCAGACGCGAATCCGTGTGCCGGGCGGCGATACCGCGTTCATCCCCCGGCTGTGCCAGTTGCTCTTTAGCGCCATTCCCGTTTCCTGCTTCTGGCTCCCCGCCAGGCAGAAAGGTCAGGGACTTCTCTTCCCGGACAAGAATCCGGAATATCTCGCCCGGCTTTTCATCGACTACCTCGATGCCTTTGGCCCGCAGGGGGCGATAATTCAAGAGGGTGTTACGTAGTCCGAGATCGAGCAGGTCGCGGCGGGCGATCTCCAGGGCGCCGATGAGTACGTTGGTGTTGGGACTGGACGGTGGCATCCTGACGCGCGATATCGAACTGACGATAGCACGCAGCAAAACGGGCGTGGAACGTCCAGGTCTACCCGGACAAGCGCATTGGGGCCGCCTGCGAGTGGGGTGGTGCACCAGTCATGCTCGTTGCTGCCCTTCTCACCAAGGTTGAAGCCGCGTGGCCGGCGGATGTTAGTCGCCCCAGATGTACTTGGTGAACCACTCGTAGTTGTGCTCCATTACGGCGCGCTGCTGTTTGGGTTTGTTGATGGGGTGGCCGAAGCCCTTATACAGAATCAGCTTCGCCGGCACGCCGCGGTCCTTGAGCGCCTGGTAGAGTTCGAAGGCGTTGGGCGGCGGCACCCGCTTGTCCTGGTCGCCGTGCTGGATGAGCGTTGGGGTTCTGGCGCGGCTCACATAAGTGATGGGTGATGTCTTCTTGTAGATTTCGGGGTCTTCCCACGGCGTCGCCTTCAAATACTGGCGCGTAAACGGGTGGATGTCGGTGTTGACATAGTAAGTCGTCCAGTCGGAAATACCCGCGCCCACGGAGACAGCCTTAAACCGGTCGCTATAACAGGTGATGAAAGCGGAAATGTAACCGCCCTGGCTCCAGCCCATGGCGCCCACGCGGTCCTTATCCACCAGACCCCTGGCGATCAGCGCGTCTACGCCGGAGATCACATCTTCGTAATCGCCCACGCCCAGGTTGCGGACGTTGAGCGACCGGAACGTCTCGCCATAGCCGGCCGATCCGCGGTAATTCGGCTTCAGGACCAGCGCTCCCTTGGCCGCGAACATCTCTACGGGGTAGTAACGGTCGGCCGCGCGTACCGCGGTATCGACGCCTGTGGGGCCGCCGTGGATCACCACCAGCAGCGGATATTTCCGCGAAGGGTCGTAATCGGCGGGCTTCATCAGGATGCCTTCAATCGCGGTCCCGTCGCTCGATTTCCACTGGACCACCTCGCGCGACGCGAGTTGGAAATCCTTCCACTCCGCGCTGACGTCCGTGAGGTACCGGGGAGCGAAATCGGCCACGGCAGAGACCAGCACCTCGGTGAAATGGTTGGGCGCGGCGGCGGCGCCCGCCATCATGCGATGGTCCTTGCTGAAGGACGCCGCGGAAATATGAAGCTGATCGGGGCTGCTGATGCGGCGGATGCTGCGCGTGGCCGGGTCGATACGGAAGACGTGGGCGTTGGTCTTCTGCGAGGCGGTGAAGTAGATACCGTCGGGGCCCCAATCGATCAGATTCGGGTCCTCGTCGAAGGCCTCCGACAGCACGCGCGGCGACAGCAAACGCGGCGAGCCTCCATCGGCGGGGATCACGGCGATGCGGCTGTTGGCGTAAAAGTAGAACGGGTTGCCGTTGGCGGTGGTGTAGGCGATCTGCTTGCCATCGGGCGACCACTTCGGATTTCCGTTGGGGCCGCCGGCATTGAGCAGCTTGCGCACGTGCCGATCGGCCACGTCGAGCAGATAAAGCTGCTCGGTATCGCCGGAACTCAGATCGGGGTCGCGGCCGGCCTGGAAGGCGATGTGCTTGCCGTCCGGAGACCAGGAGAAGGCGCCCACGCTGAACTGGTCGCCCGAAGTGAGGGCCTCGGGATGGGGCAGCTTCTTCGGGTCGGACGGAATGTCGGCCGGAACCTTCACCAGCCAGAGATGGTTCATGGTGTAGTCGCCGGTGACGATTTCGAAATCGCCGTATTTGTCCTTACGGTCCTTCTTGGCCTTGGCATCGGGGCCCGAGGCGGCGAACGCGATGGAACCGCCGTCGGGCGACCAGGCGACCGCGCTCACGCCGTTTTCTTCGGCGGTGAGCGCAACGGCCTCGCCGCCCGCGGGCGCGATCAGGTAGATCTGGCGTTTGCCATCGCGGTCCGAAGTGAACGCGATGCGGCGGGAATCGGGCGACCATTGCGGAGCGCTGCTGTTCTTCTTGCCGCTGGTAAGCTGGTAGCGCTCACCGGTGGCCGTTACGGCAATCCAGATCTGCTGGTAGAAATCGTTGTCCTCCCAGTTGGCCTGTTGCACCCCATAGGCCACGTAGCGGCCGTCGGGCGAAATCTGCGCGCCGCTGACCGACTTCATGCTGAGCGACTGATCGATGGTGGGCGTCCCGGCGATTGCACAAGCT
>Ga0210402_10000680_pt1 | contig 37574 bp, 30 predicted proteins | sample IncBWC7MmetaG_FD_161055 | JGI IMG/M metagenome (GOLD analysis project Ga0210402, IMG submission 161055) | Forest soil microbial communities from Barre Woods Harvard Forest LTER site, Petersham, Massachusetts, United States - Inc-BW-C-7-M | ecosystem: Environmental > Terrestrial > Soil >...
CCCCATCGCACATCGCGAACCCTGACCCGCTGCCTGGCTCAAACAACCAGTACACGGTGGACATCAATTTCGACGGCAATTTCACCAAGTGCGGCGATCGCACGCAGCCGGGAATCAAACCCATTTTGGATTATCTGGAGTCCCTACCTTACGATCCCGCCTCCAAATGCAAGCCTGGCCACTTCTACATGGTCAACAACGACAGCCCGGGCTTCTTGCCTGACGGAACCGTGGACACCAAAGGTATTGCGGGCGGCGGTTCCATCCCGCCTAGCAACGTCCGGACTATCGGCGAGGCGCTAAACGAAAAAGGCATCTCCTGGGCCTACTACGGTGGAGCGTACAACGCCGCCGTGGCGTTTCAGCAGAATCCCACTAACCCAGATCCGACCGTGCAGATTGGCAGAGCCTACTGCAATATTTGCAACTTTGAGTCCTACACTAACGCAATCATGGGTGACCCGGCACAGCGGGCTGCTCACATCAAGGACGCCACGGACTTCTTCGCCGCCGTTGACGACGGCTCTTTGCCTGCCGTCTCCTTCGTGAAGCCAGACGGCTTACTCGACGGCCATCCAGCTTCCTCAAAGTTTGACCTGTTTGAAGCTATGGCAAAGAAGATCGTGGACCACCTCACCGCCAACAAGGAACTCTTTGCATCCACCGTTTTGTTCATCACCATGGACGAGGGTGGGGGCTACTACGACTCCGGTTACATTCAACCGCTGGACTTCTTTGGCGACGGCCCGCGCATTCCGCTTATCGCCGTCTCACCTTTCACCCGTGGCGGCCACATCAGCCACACCTACACCGATCACGTTTCGATCCTGAAGTTCATCGAGCGCAATTGGGATTTGAAACCACTAACGGCCCGCAGCCGCGACAACTTCCCGAATCCGAAGTCCGATGAAGACAACGCCTACGTGCCGAAGAATAGCCCCGCCCTCGGCGATCTATTCGATCTCTTCGATTTCGATCACCACGATGGCGGTCACGACTAGCGCGACAAAAAAGTAGTGCTACGCAATGCAAAAAAGGGCGGCCGGTTATCCGGCTGCCCTTTTGCTTTCAAAAACCTAAGAATAAAGATTTTACACAGAGTTCGCAGAGGGCACAGAGGACTCGGAGACTTGTGAAAACTAGTTTGCGGCGGCCTTTACTGCGCCGGTAGATAACTCGGAAACGAGGAATTCCATGACGGCGCGCACGTCCTGCGCACCGCCTTTGAGGCGGTCATCGGCTTTTTGCAGGGCGCTCAAACCCGCCAGCAATTGCGCCTTGGGAATTTTGCGGGACGCTTGCAGCGCGAGCTCGGCTTGTTGTGGATTCATGCCTAGCACGCGTGCGGCCTGGTAGCCGTTGCTCATCCCTTTTATTTCGCTGGCTTCAATGAGTTTGCGGTACATCCATGCGATCGCCCCGACCATAGGCAACGGCTCCTCGCCGTCGCGCAGCAACCGGTCGAGAAACTCCAGCGCCTTCGCGGAGTTCCTCGCCGCCAGCAAGTCCGCCAACTCCCACACCGTCGTCGTCTTTTCGGAGATCACCAGGGAGGTGACATCATCTCTGCTAATGAGTTTTTTCTCGCCCGCAAACGTAGACAGCTTTTCAATCTCTGTTTTCAGCCGCATCAAGTCCGCCGCCACCAGCTCCGCCAGATCCTCCGCCGCTCCTTTCTCAAACTCCACACCCTCGTCTTTCGCGATCGCCCGCGCAAACGCCACCGCGGCATTTTGCCGCTCTCCCGTGTCCTCGCCTAGCCCGCATTGCACCACAAGCGTTTTTTCGGACAGCAGCTTCCCCCATTTCATCCGCTGGTCCAGCTTCGTCGCTTCCACCACCAGGACCGTGAACGGCGCAGGATTTTTGAGGTACGCTTCGAGCTGCGCCACGGCCTCATCGCGGGTTTTCTCGCCGAGCTTCTCCATCGCTTCCGCGTCTTCGAGGAAAACCACTTGCTGCGGCGAAAGCATCGCCATCGTTTGAGCCTGCTCCAGCGCCGCCTGCGTTTCTCCGCGGCCCGCGGAGTACCGCGATACCGCCCAGGTGCGCGCCGCCTCCGGCACGAACTTCTCGATCAACTGCTTGCGGCATTCATCCCGCAGGTACGGCTCTTCGCCATACAGCAGCAATGCCGGAACGGGTTTTCCGCGTCCCAATAGTGCGAGCAACTCTTCCGTGGAAACCTTCGGCATCGCTCGTGCTCCCGATACCCCTAATAATTCTCTGTGACCGCGGCCACCAGACGCGCCGCAAAATCCTGCGCCAGACGGTCCAGCGCCGGGTCTTGCTCCTCGAAAAAACTTTTCAGGTCCGTCGAAATTTCATACTGATTTCGAAAAATAAAATTGTCCGAGTGATAGAGAACTTTCTGTGTCGCGCTCTCCGTGAACGTCACTTCGCATTTCACGGTTACAAGCATCGTCGTTGCGCGTCCCGTCGTCGTATCGAACAGCAGAGGCACAGCCTCCAAACTCACAACCTTGCCTCTCAGCACCGCGTCGCCGGCTTCCGGATTCGACACCACCTTGTAGGTGGTCTTTGCCAGAAACTCGTGCACCGTCGCCGCCGTCAGTTTTTGCTCCAGCCGGTAGCTCGTCGTCTTGTTCTCCAGCGCCGGAACAGCGATTACGTGAATGCTTTTAGGCAACGCCGAACTATGTCCCGCGACGTGATACCCGCAGCCAGCGCTGCACATCGCTGCAAATGTTAACGCACACACAATCCGCCAACTCATGGCAGCAACTTCTCCGCCAGCTTCACCGCATTCCATGCCGGCAATCGAATGTTATCCGCCGCTCCCCAAAACCACCAATTCCCGGGCTGCAACGGATCTGCTTCCGGTTTCGACAGTTGGATGACCGTTTCGCCGGCCGCGCTGATATTGTTAGGTCCAAGTCCCGGTTCGTCCAGTATCGCGAACCCGGTGCGCTGGCATGCGCCGGAAATTCCCTCTTTATCCACACCTTCATCAAGTTTGGCGGACGCCGCAAACGTCACGCCATAAAAGACTGGCACATGGACCAATTGCATCGCGGGAAGCACGCGTTCATCCCGAAGGCAGGCGCTTACCTCATTCCGAAGAGTTGACCGGGCCCGGTTCAAATCGAATCGGCTCTGAGGCCCAAATCGATCGAGCGAGTTGAAAGCTACTTGCGCGTCAAAAAGCTCTTTGCCTGGAGTTTGAAACGACAACAGCTGCTTGGTCTGGGTCTCAAGCTCCTCGATGCCGCCCTTACCCGCGGCCGACACGGGCTGCAAGACAGTAACGACGATGTATTTAACGCCAAGTTCGCGCAACGCAAGAGAGAGGCGAACGATCGCTTCTGCCGCAGCGGAAGGGACTGCCGCAAGGTGCGGTTTCTCAGGGAAAGCTTGACCGCGAAGTTTCTCCACCCCTGGATACCAAACGAAAGTATTTGCGAAAGAGATAGAATGGCCGGACAGATCGATGATGACCGCGCCGCTGCGGCTAGCCATCTCGAAGTTTGCGAGCGTAAAATCGGACGAACCAGCGAAGAAAATGATACGGGCCTTCTCAAAACTTCCTTCTTCCACGGGTTGAATCACGGCAGGCTCACCGCCCGCCTCGGTCAGCGTGCCCGCGGCAATTTCTTCGTCCAACAGGCGAAACTCCGCACCTCCAAAGCGGCTCTCTTCCAGCAACGAACGGAGCTCCGCTCCCAGCAGCGACGAGGCACCAGCAATCACGATTCGGTTCGAGCCCCGTTCAAGCGATGGCATGAATCACACGGTCCGTGGGGCCATACGGTGACGTGCCATTCTCACCAGATGCAATGCCACATGCGAGGCTGCATAGGAACACGAAAGAACGACCAGTAGGGGTTCAGAGAATTTCCAGACCAGCCATAGGAGCAAGAACAACAAAACGATGGCCAAGGATGGCTGCTTGCGAGTCCAGGGAATTTCCTTGAAGCTGTTGTATCGAATAGTGCTGGTCATGAGTCCGCCCAACGCTCCCACCATCAGCAACCACGCGACGGACCAGCGCCAGTCGTGCAATGGCTCTTTGAAACCATGCACCATTGCAGCCACCACGCCCGCGGCAGCCGGCGTGGGCATGCCCACAAAGTACTTCGATCCGCCCGGCGCCATGCCCTGCACGTTAAACCGGGCCAGCCGCCAAGCGCAACAAATCAGAAACAGCAGGCAGCTGCCCCAGGCGAGATCACCAACGAGCTGTCCCGGCCCTCCCTCGTGCATGGGCAAACTCCGCACGCCCCACGCGTAAGCCATCACTGCCGGTGCCACGCCGAAACTCACCACATCCGCCAAGGAGTCGAATTGCACGCCAAACTCCGTGCTTGTACCCGTCATCCTCGCCACGCGCCCATCCAAGGAATCGAACACGACAGCGAGCCCGATCGCTATAGCCGCGTGGTCAAAATCGTTCCAGGTCCCCATCAGAGAGGCCACCACCGCGTAATAGCCGCAAAAAAGATTTGCGGCCGTGAACAGGCTTGGCAACAGAAAAATCCCCCGGCGCAGACGCGGATTTCGCAGGCGCCTCTCCTTAAATGGGATCTCGTGTTGTTCGATGTCTGCCATAGTTAAGGCTGTCTACTTTCCACCGGCGCGTTCACGTCTGCCTCTGCATTTTGCCGCTCTTGCGCGGGCCTATCACCCGTTTTCTTGGGCCACGACGCCAGAACGCTGGCGCCACCTTTTACGTTATCGCCCAATTTCACCAGAATCTCAGCATCCTTCGGCACCCACACATCCACCCGTGAACCAAATCTCACCAAGCCGATTCTCTCGCCCCGCGCCACTCGTTCTCCTTGTTTCTTCCAACTCACCACGCGCCGGGCAATCAATCCCGCGATCTGCTTGAACACTATTTCTCCGGCATCCGTCGAGAGCGTGAACACATTCTGCTCATTTTCCGTGGAAGCCCGCTCGCGCATTGCCGCCAGAAACTTGCCAGGCCGGTATTCCAGCTTGGTAATGACTCCAGCCGCCGGCGCCCGATTGACGTGCACGTTCCATACTGCCAGAAAAATGCTAATACGTTTTCCAGGGCGCCCGGAATCTTCCTCATCGGTTACGACCACAACCCGCCCGTCTCCCGGCGAAACGATCGCCCCGGGGTCGGACGGAATCACACGGTCTGGATCACGAAAGAAGGAAAAGACAAAAAGCGCCAGGCACACCAACACAACGGCCACAACCGTCCATTGCGTCAAGTAGGCCGCGCCGGCCAGCAGCAGGAGCGGCAATCCAAAGTAGTAGCCCTCTTTGACCATGCCTCAGAGAATATACCTCATCAGCCTCGCCCACGCTGTACTCGAGCGGACAAGTTTGGCCATTCTACGACAGAATTTTCGTGATCGCGGGCTTATTGAGTGTACTGCGCCCGCGCACGTTGGATACGCAGGGCAATCCGCTCCATCTCGTCTTTACAGTGGAGCTTCATCTTCTTTAGCTTGATTTCTTCCAGGAGGTCTTCCGAACTGAGGTAGGTAGCGGTGGAGATTCGGTGAAGTTCTGCTTCGTATTTCGAGTGCTGCTCGGCCAGACGCTGATACTCGGCGTCTGTATCGAGGAGTATGTCCCGAGGTGCCCGCTGAGCTGTTGCCATGCGTCCTCCTCACGACTGCGCGGATTGAATTGTGAACACTACATGAACGAACGATAGCACTCTGGCTGGCGGCGTCAAGAGGCAACCTTTAGTAAGTTGGTCCTAGCCTGTGAGTTTTCTCTCCATGGTCACGGCGGCCTCGTCCGGCGCCCGGTAATAGCCCTTTCTCCGGCCCGTCTTGGTAAACCCTAGTTTTTCATAGAACTCGATGGCCCCAGTATTTGATTCACGTACTTCGAGATACACACTCCTCACGCCTCTTAGGCCAAACTCTTCCAGCGCCGCAGCCAGCATGGCCGTTCCCTCCCCCTTGCGCCTGTAGTTTGCGGCTACAGCGAGGTTCAATACCTCGGCTTGGTCTGCAACGATTCTCACAACCAGGAATCCGCTTATCGCCCCGTCCGTCTCGGAGACGAGCGCCAACGATCCGGTCTCTTCGCCCAATTTCAGATAGCTGTCTTTCGACCAATTCGCTGCCTCCGGAGACTCCGCCACAATCGCCATCACCGCAACCGCGTCGGCCGCGCGAAATCTCCGGACACTCGCAATACGTGGCTTCCTCGTACTTTCAATTCCCACGGCCCGTCCTGCCCTTCCAAAATACTTCCGCATCCGGCCGTCTAATGTATTCCGCATCCAGCCCCAGCGCATCCGTCAGGCGCCCATCCAGAGCGCGCTGGCGTCCGATTCTTCCGATCATGGGGGCAAGCAGGCTCGAGCCAACTTCAACACTCTCACCTTCCGCTGCGCGCACTCGCCATCCTTCCTGGGCCGTCATTTTTTCCGGGTCCATCGAAATCCAGCTCACACGCCCATTCATCGACCGTTCTTTAACCCAATCCATGAATTCTACCGGCGACGCGACCATCTCATCTTCCACCAGACTCAGCGCCGTCGCTTGTCTCCGATACAATCCCCCGAACACCTGATCCCTGTGTGCATCCACAAATGCCGCCACGTACTGGCCACCAGCCGTCGCTTGCGCGGCCACTGCTTCCAGTCTCGATACACTTGCTATCTTTCTCCCGAAGGCCTCGCCCCAGGCTTTTACCGTCGTCAACCCCATCCGCACTCCGGTGAACGATCCTGGGCCTGAAGCCACTGCAAAGAGGTCTACATCTCGTAGCCCCAGTCCTGAGGCATTTAGGGCATTTTCTGCGCTGGGCAGCACCCAGGACGAATAGTCAGCCGTCCCCTCATGCGGGATAGCCTTCAAAACCTCGTCATCCCGCAAAACGGCCACACTTCCTCGCGAATCGCAGGTATCCAGCGCCAGTAGAATCACGAGCGCATTCTACCGCACACTGTTGGGACTTTCAGAAGTCTCCTGTCGTCTGAATAATTGCTCACCGAAGGCTGAAACGCATGTTTCAACTCGCAAATTCCTTGGCCCATTCCCGAATCACGCAATCTTCGGACATCCAGCCGGCTGGAAACCCGCCACTAGCAATTCGACTGCCAAATTCATATCTAATTTTCGCTAACTCCATGATTCCACAGGATATATCTTGACTCTTGCAACACATACCATTAGAATCTGTAAGTATCTCAGGGGGCATCTGAATCCATGGACTACAAAATCGGTGACAAGGTCGTTTACCCGAACCACGGCGTCGGACTTGTAGAACAGATTAGTTACGGTGTCTTGAACGGTAGAACCGAACGTTACTTCATGATTCGCATCGTTTCCAGCGGCCTGCGTGTCATGGTTCCGCAATCAAACGCAGAAACTGTTGGCCTTCGTTCCGTCATTCGATCCACGGAATCCACCAAAGTCCTTGGCTTCCTCGAAAAGGGCAAGCTCAATTCGCATCACGACTGGAAACACCGCTTCAAGGAAAACTCCGAGCGCATGCGCACCGGTTCCCTCCTCGAAGTCGCCGTCGTCCTCAAGAGTCTCGTATCCCTCAGCCGCAGCAAGCCTCTCTCCTTCCGCGAAAAGAAAATGCTGGAACGCGCGAAGTATCTACTCGTCAGCGAAATGGCCACTTCCCGGAACACTACGGCGGAAAGCGCCGAAGCCATCGTGGTGAAGTCGCTCGCCAAAGCCAAGCTGCAGTTTCCGGTAATGACTGAAAAGTTTGAGTAGCCTACGCGCCCCACATTGGGCGCGTTCTTATTTCCGGCGGGCAACTTCGGTTGCCCGGTTTTTCTTTTTCTCCGCCTTCTAAGTCCCAACCAGCCCGCTGAGCGCAATTCCCGCTTGCTGCAACGTCCGTGCGACTTCCTCGGCAATTTTGGCCGCACCGGGCGTATCTCCGTGAATGCAGATTGTTTGCGCTGCAACCTTAACCTCGCTCCCGTCGATTGCGGTGACGACTCCACGTTCGACCATACCCAAGGCCTGCCGCGCTGCCTCGGCGGGATCTCGGATCAGCGCATCCTCAAATTTCCGCGAACGCAGCGTTCCGTCCGGCTCATACCGCCGGTCGGCAAACGCTTCCGCGGCCACCGCAAATCCCGCATTGCGAAACACGTCCAGCATGGGCGAGCCGGCCAATCCCACGAGGACCACGTCGCGCCTCCACAGCGCAACTCCCTGCGCAATTGCGGCAGTAAGTTCCCGATTCTTAACTGCCTGATTGTAGAGTGCTCCGTGCGGCTTCACATGTACCACTGGCGCGCCGCAGCTATCCGCAATTTTTCCAAGCGCTTCGACCTGCTCGAGCACGGAATTAGCAACCGCGTCCGGCGCCATCTTCAGCTCCAGCCGCCCGAAATTCTCGCGGTCCGGATACCCCGGATGGGCTCCGATCGCGACCTTGAACCGCATAGCCTGCTCAATTGTCGCGCGCATTGTTTTTTCATTGCCCGCATGCCCTCCGCAGGCCACGTTCGCCGACGTAATCGAGCGCATCAGCGCTTCCTGTGTGCCATCGGCGATCGCCTCGGGCATCTCGCCCATGTCGCAATTCAAATCAATGCTCAGGTGAAGGCTTGTCATTCCACTATCAACTCCTTTGAGGCCAGCAATTTCTCCTGTTCCAATAAAAGCATTCGCGCCGTATCCAGCTCCACTCGTTCGAACCGGATTTCGTCGCGCGGCCGAAGCTGCCCGAGGCTGCTCAAATCGGCGGAAATCACATTGGCAATCTTGGGATAACCACCGGTCGTCTGTTGTTCGACAAACAAAATAATCGGCAGCCCGGACGCGGTAATCTGCACCGCCCCCAGCGATACTCCCTCGGAAATCATTTCGCCGCCAGATGGCGTTGAAATCGCCGCGCCCTCCAACCGCAGCCCCATGCGGTTCGACTCTTCCGCAACGCGAAATGTGTTTCCATAAAAAACTTTCTGAACCTCTTCCGTAAACCACTCGCTCTGCGGCCCTGCGGTCACGCGCAATACCCTACGCGGCGACAGCTTCTCCAGCGCCCGCCCCGCCATTTTTGTCTTCCGAAAGGTCCGAAAACCTCCGTTCGCCGCTCTGATCCTTAGCACGTCTCCCTTCCGCAATGATCTGCCTTCGAAACCACCAAGCCCACTCAAGAGATGAGTGGAAGCACTCCCCAAAAACAATTTCACATCGATGCCGCCCTTCACGCACAGATAACAGCGCGCTCCGGCACGCGTCGGCCCCATTCGCAAAGTCTGCCCCGGCTGAACTTCCAGGGAACTCCACATCTCGATACTTCCATTGTCCACCGTCGCCCCAAAATTGGCTCCCGTCAGCGCCACCACGGCGCGCTCCGGAAACACAAACGTTCCACCGAGCAGCGTCATCTCCAAGCCAGCCGCACCTTCCGCGTTCCCCACTAACCGATTTCCGATGCGTAGCGCAACAGGATCAGCTGCTCCCGAAGGCGAAACGCCCATGGGTCCAAATCCTTCGCGTCCCAAATCCTGCACGGTCGTGAGCAGTCCCGGAGCCCGCACTTCAATCAGGCTCATGAGTTCTCCAATTCCGCAAATTGCGCTCGTGAAATGGACACGAATCGAACGCGATCGCCAATCGACAACAGACTCATCTCCGGACTCTCCGGCCGGAACATCGCCACGGGGGTACGTCCGAGCAATCTCCATCCGCCCGGCGTAGAGATGGGATACACGCCCGTCTGGCTCCCCGCGATGCCCACACTTCCCGCCGGCACGCTTTTCCGCGGCGTGGCCAACCGCGGCGTGACCAACTCTTCCGCGACTTCCCCGAGATAGGCGAATCCCGGCGCGAATCCCAAAAAATAAACTGTATAGGTCGTCGAAGCATGCAGCTCGATCGCGCGCTCCGCCGTCAGGCCGTGCGAGTCAGCTACATTCTGCAAATCCGGCCCAAACTCCCCGCCATAACAAACGGGTATTTCCACGAACCGCGGCTCCGGGAGGGCCACTTTCTCCATCCGCGATATATAACCGCGCAAGATTTTATCGAGCTCTTCGTGCCGCAACTTCAGAGCATCGAACTTAATCAGCAACGAACAATACGCCGGATGAAGATTCCGCACGCCCGCGATCGGCTCTAACTCCATCAAGCGCAAGAGTCTACGAACTCGTTCATGGCCCTCAATTGTGATTTGATTTTGTAGCGGCGGGGCTTTGGCCCCGTTCTCGTCTGCCTGCGGATCGAAATAAACGATCAGGGCTTGATCGCTGGCAACTAGGAATCGCCCGCCTCGGCTCGCAGAAGTCCCCATGCGATCGAAAGTATACCGCACGCACTCTCAGCCTGTATTCCGCGCCAAGATTCAGCGCCGTCGTCCTATAGAAACTTCAGCAACGCCTCGGTCGTCTCTTTGGGCCTTTCTTCCATCACCCAATGTCCACAGTCTTTGAGCACTACCATCTGCGCATCTGTAGCCACAATTTTCATCTGCTCGCCCAATAGAGTTCCGTTGGCCTTCTCTCCGCCAATCGCGAGCACCGGCATGGTCAACTTGGTTTTGGAGAGCTCTGCGAAATCTTTCGCAGCCTGCTGGAAGGAGACGAAATAGGCCCAACCGGCGCGCATGCGTCCGGGACGCGCATACGCAGTCGCATAGGCGGCGCGATCGGCTTCCGGCAACGAGTGGTTCTTGTCGGCAGCAAAGTTGTTCCAGAAGTGTTCGAAATAGGTGCGCTCCCTTCCGCGCACCAACGCTTCGGGTGTCGGTCCATTAAAACGGAAATGCCAGATCCCCGGATTGTTGTAAACGTTTTCCCATCCGGCGACGCCAGGCAGAAATGCATCCATCACCACGAGCTTTTCCGTTTCCCGAGGAAACTGCGCCGCGTAGGCATAGGCCACCATCAAGCCGATGTCATGGCCAACCACTCGCGCGCTCTGCACGCCCAACGACTTCGCTAGTGCGTGTATGCGAATCGCCGCCGTCTTCATGTCCAAACCGTTCTTCGGAATCTCCGAGTCTCCAATGCCAGGGAGGTCTGGCGCAATGACCGTAAATTTTTCGGCAAGAAGAGGAATGATCGGCGTCCACATTCTCGAGGTCTGCGTATAGCCGTGCAGCAAAATCACCGCCGGCCCATGCCCGGCCGTCAAGTAGTGCAGCTTGACGCCCTCGACGATGGCATAGCGTGTGGCGATACCTTCATCCGGACTGCCTGCCAGCGAGGATTCTACGTCCCCGACAAACACGCACCCAATCGCAATCAATGACACAAATAGCCTTACAGTCCGTTTCATAAACGCTCCTGAAAAGAAGTGTGTCACGCCACGTTCCAGCAAGATTAGTAATACTTATTTTGCATTCTGCCGTTTCACGCCAGTACCAGACTCGGATCCGCATTGAGAGATGAGTCAGCAAAGACGCCTGCGCGAAATCTCTCGTAAGCCGCTGCCGCAATCATTGCGGCGTTATCGGTCGAAAGCGCCCGGCTTGGGAAAAACACTTCGAGGCCACTGCTTTTCGCACGTTCTTCAAAGGTTGCGCGCAATTGAGTGTTGGCCGCCACTCCGCCCGATACCAGAACGCTTCCGACGGCTAGCTCTTCCGCGGCCATCATCGTGCGCTCCACCAAATCGCGCACCACTGCGTTCTGAAACTCGCGCACCAGCGCCACAATTTGCGGCGAGCACAGCGGCAATAGTTGTTCGAATTTCCGCTCGCCCCGTTGCAGAGCCTCTTCGCGCGTTCGAATCTCCGGCGCATATTCCGGGCGCTCGCGGACGTGATAGAGCACAGCGGTCTTCAATCCGCTGAAGCTGAAATCCAGCGGATTTCCACGCGTCTTCGTCGGACCGAATTTCACGGGAGCGGGGGCGCCATTCGAAACCGCTGCTAACCGATCAAGAATCGGCCCACCCGGATATCCCAGGGCCAAAAGCTTCGCGACCTTGTCGTACGCCTCCCCCGCCGCATCATCACGCGTCTGCCCAATTTTCCGATAGTGCAAAAGTCTCCCCGAATCCCGCCCATTCGAATCCTCGGCCATCACTTCATACAAAACCGTGTGCCCGCCCGAAACAATCAGACAAACCGCCGGCAATTCCGCCACTCGGCCGGCTTTATGCGCTTCTAGAAAAACGGCGTGGACATGCCCTGCCAGATGATTGACTGGCACAAGAGGCTTTCCGAGCGCCGCAGCCAAAGTTTTTCCATAAGTGATCCCGACCAGCAGCGCTCCCACCAATCCCGGCCCTTGCGTCACTCCAATCGCATCCACATCCTCCAGCTTCATCCCCGCTTGCGCCAGTGCTTCCCGCACAACCGGCACGATGTTGCGCAAGTGCTCGCGGGACGCCAGCTCCGGCACAACGCCGCCAAATTTCCTGTGAATATCGATCTGAGAGGCGACCACAGTGGACAGAATTTCGCGCCCGTCGGCCACGACTGCCGCGGCCGTCTCGTCGCACGACGATTCGATCCCCAGTATTCTGGTCATTCGTAATCCGCAGTTCGCAAGACTTCTCTTAAAGCTTCAAGCCCTTCAGGTACTCGCGGAAGGGTGCGCCTAACTCTTCGTTCCTGAGCGCAATCTCCACTGTGGCTTTCAGAAATCCGAGCTTGTCACCGGCATCATAGGAAATGCCTTCGTAGATGTAGGCCCACAGCCCGTCTTCCTGGGCCAGGATTCGCAGAGCGTCGGTCAATTGAATTTCGTTTCCCGCACCTGGTTTGGTGCGCTTCAAGCAATCAAAAACCGCCGGCGGCAAAACGTACCGTCCGGTGATCGCCAGGTTTGACGGCGCATTTTCTGGTTTCGGTTTTTCCACCAGATCGCGAATCCTCAACAGCCGTGCGCCAAAGGGCGGTTGTGGGGCGGATTCGCCGTCGACGATTCCGTAAAGATGAGTTTTTTCCCTGGGCACTTCTTCGACGGCAATCGCGCCGACACCCGTAGCGGCATACACATCAATCAGTTGTTTCGTTGCGGGATTCTTCCCGGGAATCAGCACATCTCCCAGCAGAACGGCGAACGGCTCGTCGCCGACCAGATCCTCCGCGACCAGGACAGCGTGCCCCAGCCCAAGCGGTTCCTTCTGCCTGGTGTAGCTCACCTGGACCATATCGCTGATTCGCCGAACCATTGCCGCTTGATCCTTCTTCCCTCTTTCCTCCAGGAAGCGCTCCAACATTGGCGCATGATCAAAGTGATCTTCGATCGAGTTTTTTCCCTTCCCCGTCACGATGATGATGTGTTCGATGCCCGATGCCACGCACTCTTCCACCACGTACTGAATTTGCGGCTTGTCCACCACGGTCAGCATTTCTTTCGGTTGAGCCTTGGTGGCCGGCAAAAATCGAGTACCGAGTCCGGCGGCAGGCAGCACGGCCTTGCGCACTCTCCGTGGGGATGCGCCTGCGGTATGGATTGCGTTGGCCATGAGTTTTCTCTCTGGACTTATTTTTTCTTTGCGGGCTTCTTCTCTTTCGAGGAACTTTCCTTGGAGCTCGTGTCCTTAGCCGGGGAATCCTTGCCGCTCGATTCCTTCGCTCCGCCATCTTTCGCGCCAGCGTCCTTCCCACCGCCATCTTTCCCATCCCCAGCGGGTTTGCTCTCTTTGCTTCCCCCGTCCGTGGATTTGCCCGCGTAGTCCGTCACATACCAGCCCGAGCCCTTAAATTGAATGGCCGGCGCGGTGATCACGGACTCCACTCTCCCGCCACAGTGCGGACATTTCTTCAGGTGCGGGCCAGCAACGGATTCAATCTTGTCCGTGTGCCGACCGCACTTCAGGCACTTGTATTCATACAGTGGCACAGCAACTCCCTCCGCTCTATCTCCAAACGAAAAAGTATAGCATGCGTCACAAAATGTCTGCGTAGCGCATGCTAGACTCTCAAGCATGAGCGGAGCTGCTAAAACCAAAACGGAAGCTGCATTGGGCTGCTTGTACCTCGTCGGGACGCCCATCGGCAATTTGGAAGACATGACGCTGCGCGCGCTCCGCATCCTGAAAGAAGTCGACCAGATCGCCTGCGAGGATACGCGCCATACGCAGAAGCTCCTCAACCACTACGAAATTCGCAAGCCGCTCATCAGCTACCACGAGCACAACGAGATGACGCGCGCGCCGGAACTGCTCATCTCTCTCGAACAAGGCGCGAAAATTGCTCTCGTCAGCGACGCGGGCATGCCGTTAGTGTCCGACCCGGGTCATCGGCTGGTCACGCTTTGTTTGCGGCATCACGTTCCAGTCGTCCCCGTTCCCGGACCATCGGCGCTTCTAGCTTCGCTGGCTGCCAGCGGCTTGCCCAACGAAGAATTTCTTTTTGTCGGTTTTCTCCCTGCGCGCAGTGGCGAACGCCGCCGCGCCCTCGAACGTCTGCGCATCGAGGACCGCACCATCATTCTTTATGAAGCCCCACACCGCATCGCGGAATGCGTCGCGGACGCCCGCGAAGTTCTCGGCAACCGGACGGCATGTATTGCGCGCGAAGTCACCAAGCTCCACGAAGAGTTTCGCCGCGGCAAATTGTCGGAGCTTTTCGCCTCGCTCCAGGAACGTCCAGCCAAGGGTGAAATCACACTGCTGATTGGCGCGGAAGATCCCGCCGACGCCCGCACTCCGGCCAACTCGATGCAAAGCCTCGCGGAGCGCGTCGAAGAACTGATCCATCAAGCCAAACTCGACCGCAAAGAAGCGCTGAAACTCGCGGCCAAAGAACGTGGACTCACCCGCCGCGAGGCGTACGACAAAATGGTCACCGCGCGCGAACCAGAAGGCAGCGACCTGTAAGTTGGTATCAGTGACATTTTGGTTTTTGCCGTGAGTGTTCCAAATTGGATAGCTTTTCCCAATTTCTTATCGCATTCTGTCGAGATGCGAATGAGTGACCTGACGCCCAAACAGCTATCCTCTGTCCCTTGCCCCACGTGTGGTGTACCTGCCGGGGAGCGTTGCCTCCTCCATTCAGGTTCGCCGCGCTCTGAATCTCACCTTGACCGGAAGCTCTGCGCGGCTGAGGCCGTTGAAGCGGAAAGATTCCGGCGCGCACAAGCCCTCGCCAAGCGGGTCGATGGCGGCCATCCCGCGATCAGCTAGAGCACCTTTGGCTGCCTCTTCCTTTCCGCGATTCTTCGAGGGCATTCACTCGACGGTTATCCCTGCACAGACGCCACTTTTTCTTCGGTACTCGCGAATCATCAGTCACGCCCCCTCTCCACTTGCGGCGATAAACTGTTTGATCCTGAAACAGTCGAGAAAATGCTACGAGGCCCCCTTTATCATCGACAGCCATCGACAGGTGTAGACTGTGTCCCTATGAAGACACTTTTCAGCGTTACGTTTGTTACCTTCGTGATTGGACTGGCTATTTTGTGTTTCTTTGCTCCCTGGACAATGACGCCCGCTGGAAGTTCCGCAGTGCACGACTCCTTGGGTTATGCAGCCATCTGGTCGCAGCAGTTTGCTGCGCTGCCTGGAGCCAGAGTGGATTCAGGAGCCTTTGCGATGCTGGCTGGAGTGGTCCTTTTTTTCGCCATTGTAATTGGCGCGGCTGCGTACTTTTTCCGCGGTAAGCGTGGGTCGGAACGGGAAGACGTTTGAAGATTAGGAAACGCCAATGAAGGAATGCCTGCTGGAAAAATCCACATAAACTTGACCTCTCCCACACAGGGGGCAAAAAGAGCCGGCGAATTAGGTGCCCACTCTCCACTTATTCGCAAACATGTGCGTTTATAGACAGTATCTACGAGCTCGACGATGCACACTCTGAGTCTCGCAGTTTTTCGAAGGAGACTCATGCACAAGATTTCAAGAATCACACTAGGACTGGCAATCGCGCTCGGTGCTTCCGCCTACAGCCAAGCACAGAGGCAGTCGCCCGCACAGCCGGGCGATCCCATACCAACATACCGCGTCACCGTCGTCAGCCGCACGGCGCGGGCCGTTAACTACAGACATCGCAGCGGAGCGACAAAAATTGATTTCCAGGGCACCGACCTCATGCCAAGCGCAAGGGGCGAGGCCAAAGTGGAGAGCAAGCGCGGGGCGCTGGAAATTGAAGTTGAATTTGCAGACCTCGACAGACCGACAGCATTTGGCAACGAATATCTCACATACGTCCTTTGGGCAATTTCGCCAGAGGGCCGTTCGGTGAATCTCGGCGAAGTATTGGTGGGAGACAACCACCGCAGCAAGCTGGATGTGACCACTAATCTCCAGGCTTTCGCGATGATTGTGACCGCGGAACCTTATTACGCCGTGCGGCGCCCGAGCAATGTGGTGATCGCGGAAAACGTCATTCGCCAAGACACCAAAGGCACGTCGGAAGCCATAGACGCTAAGTATGAACTGATCGATCGTGGCGGTTACATCCCGACGGGCTATAACTTCGACCCGGTGGTCTTGAACGCCAAGTTGCCGCTGGAATTCTTTGAAGCGCGCAACGCAGTACGTATCGCAAAGTCGGCAGGAGCCGAGAGGTATGCCACTTCCAGTTACGAAAATGCGATGCGCCAGATGAAAGAAGCGGATGATCTGGCCAGCGGCAGGCACGAGAGCAAGAAGACACTCATTTCCATCTCGCGTGAAACCGTGCAAACGGCAGAAGACGCGCGCGAAATCGCCACGAAGCGCATTGAATCTGACCGCGCAGACCATGAGCGCAACGCGTCAGCAGGCCGGGAGGCCAACGCCAACGCCGCCACCGCCGACGCCGTTCGTGACCGCGACGACGCCGACCGCAAAAAGCACGAAGCTGAAGAAGCCTCGCGGCGAGCCAAGGGCGCTCAGGCCGACGCCGAAGCTGACTCCGACCGCAATCGAGCGGCCGCAGCCGCTTCCGATCAACAGGCCGAGCAAGCCAGGAATGCTCAAGCCACCGCCGAGGCTGACTCCGACCGCAATCGGGCCGCAGCCGCCTCATCCGATCTGCAAGCGAAGGATGCCGTGCGCGACCGCGAAGAGCTTCGCGCAAAGCTGCTGCAGCAGTTCAACCTGATTCTCGAAACACGCGACACGGCCCGCGGTCTTGTGGTGAATATGTCTGATGTGCTGTTCGACAGCGGACAGTATACGCTTCGCCCGCTGGCACGCGAGAAGCTGGCCAAAATATCGGGCATCGTGCTGGCTTATCCGGCGCTCAGGCTGGCTGTGGAAGGCAACACGGACAGCGTAGGGACGGAAGAGTTCAACCAGACGCTTTCCGAGAATCGCGCCAACAGCGTCCGGACCTACCTCACCAAGCAAGGTGTGCCTGAAGCCTCTACGACAGCTCAAGGTTTCGGCAAGACGCGGCCCATCGCCTCCAACGATACTTCAGACGGACGTCAGCAAAACAGGCGCGTCGAGTTGGTCGTTTCGGGTGAAGTGATCGGCACGAGGGTCGTTTCGCTGGTGGTACTGCCAGTCAGCGCCTCATCGACGCCTCGCTAATCAACAACAGCACAGACGACAAAAAGCCGGCTCCCCACGAGCCGGCTTTTTCATTTGTCCTAATGTTTCAGGTCTCTTGATACGCGCCGGCCTTCTGGTTCCCTCGGCGAACTTTGTCCGGTGTGGCGATCTGCAGCGGGAGTTATGCTGCTGTATCTCTTTGGCGCGTCGCTTTAACCCCCGAAAGAATCCCAACTCCGATGAGTACGATTGCACCGACAACAATCCAGTGGCTGGGCAGGTGCACCAGGTAGGCGCCATAGATGAGGCCGATGGTGAGAATCGCGAATCCAATCGCGTAAAGTGCGAATGACATGTTGATTCCTTTCCGCTGCAGTGCAAGGGCTATGGTTTCAGAACTCGAGGGGCTCACTGCCATAAGGATGTTGAAAAACCAAAACCTTCCTCCACGCTGCGGTGCATGGAGGAAGGAACCTTGGTTGGCACGTTTACGAAGAAACTAGTCGCGATCTGGATGGCTATGGCGCCACTGCCAGTAGCGATTCTGCTCGCGGCGGTTATTGCGATGGAAATCGCGGTAGTCTCTGTGCCTTTCGCCAAGGTATATGCGATAGGAATGGTCTTCGCGGTCATTCCACTCATGATAGTCATGATGGTCGCGATCATAGTAGCGAGGATGATCCACTCTGACTTGCACTTCCTGGGCCGCGCCCGCCTTGGGCGCCGCCGAAGCAGTCAGTGCTGCCGTCAAGAACAGAAAACCCAGATATCTAGTTGCAATGTGCACTTGTGTTCCTCCGTAAATCGCGAACTCCAGGATTGGAATTCTGGCTTGTAGCAAGTATGGGCGAGGAGGGTTCCTGAGTCTGTGCAGTAGAGGACATAACGAGCGGATTGTGTCTATCTGAAGACTGTGCTGGTGAGAAAGAAGGAGCTGGAAGCGAAGTCCGAGCGGAAGTACGGCTTGACCCTAGTGTGCCGAACTGAATCACCTTCGAGTCGCAGTGAGTTAGAGAGGGGGCGTTGCGGAGACGTGGAGTTCAGTGTACGGTATCGACGACTGGGAAGGAGATGCGGGCCCGGTCAAATCGACGAGGATGGTGGACATGGCCGGGGAAATCGAGAAAGAGCAGTGGACGCGGAGGGGATTTTTGGGAGTGAGCACGGCGGCGATTGCAGCGGCCAGCGTGCTGGGACCGGATAAGGCTGCAGGGCAGGACCAGAGTTCCGCTCAAACTCCCAGGGGTGACAGGAGCGCAAGCGATCCGGGACCGACGAATGCGGCTTTGGATTCCGCAAATCCGTCTGGCAACCACCCCCTGCCAACAGACGCGGGCGGAGTACAAACGTTCAAGTACCCGTTCTCGTTCGCGCACAAGAGGTTTCAGGAAGGCGGATGGTCGCGCGAGGTGACCGTGCGCGAGCTGGCGGTTTCAAGGTCGCTCGCGGGCGTGGACATGCGGTTGACGGCCGGCGGAGTGCGGGAGTTGCACTGGCACACGGCGGCGGAGTGGGCCTACATGCTGTACGGAAGCGCGCGGATTACGTGCATTGATGCGGACGGAAAGAGTTTCGTGACGGACGTGAAAGAAGGCGATCTGTGGTACTTCCCTCCTGGCATCCCGCACTCGATCCAGGGGTTGGCGCCGGACGGGACAGAATTTTTGCTGGTCTTCGATGACGGGAATTTTTCGGAGTATGAAACGGTACTACTGACCGACTGGATGGCGCACACGCCGCCGGACGTCCTGGCGAAGAATTTTGGAGTCGCGCAGGCGGCTTTGGCGAAGATGCCCAATAGAGAAAAATTTATCTTCCAGGCCGAGGTTCCCGGACCGCTTGCGGAAGATCAGCGGCGCGCGGCAGGAGCGCTAGGCGCGTCACCCATTGATTTCGCGTTTCGAACGACCCAACACCCTGCGCCTACGCGGTTGAAGAATGGCGAAGTGCGAGTGATTGATTCAAGCAACTTCAAGATCTCGACGACCATCGCCGCGGCGATCGTAACAGTCAAGCCCGGAGGGATGCGCGAATTGCACTGGCATCCCAATGCGGATGAGTGGCAGTTCTACATCAGCGGAAAGGCGCGCATGACGGTGTTTGCGACAGGCGCGCGGGCGAGAACGATGGATTTTGAAACGGGAGACGTCGGTTACGTTCTAAAAACGCTTCCGCACTACATCGAAAATACCGGCACCACGGACCTGAAATTCCTGGAGATGTTCAAGAGCAGCTATCACCAGGATCTGTCTCTTTCCCAGTGGTTGTCGCACACACCGCCGGAACTGGTTGCGGCGCATTTGAATCTGGATAAAGCCACGCTCGACGCTATGCCAAAAAACAAACCGTTGATCGTGCCATAGCCAGCCTCGCTGAAAAGCTGCGCCAGTTCTCATTCGTAGCGAAGAGCTATCAACGGGTCGACGCGCGTGGCGCGTCGCGCTGGGATGAGGCACGCGGCAAGCGCGACAAGTGTCAGCAGCATCGCTACGGTAATCATCGTGAGCGGATCGTTGGCGTGGACATCATAGAGCATCGAGGTCAGATACCTGGTCACCCCCAGTGCCACGCCGATGCCCACAGCGGCTCCTGCGATCGCCAGCACAATGCCCTGGCGTAAGACCAGCTTCAGCACGCTTCCCGGCTCCGCGCCAAGCGCCATGCGAATTCCTATTTCGCGAGTGCGCCGACCGACTTCGTAAGAAAGCAAGCCGTAAAGTCCAATGCACGCTAGAACCAGCGCCAGCAAACCAAAGAAGCCGGCGAGTCGCGCTACCAGCCGCTCCTGGAACAGCAGCCGGTCGATTTGCTCCGATTCCGTTGTTACGTTGAAGAGCGGAAGATTCGTACTTACTTGCGCCACCACTTCTCGGATGGCGGGAAGAATGGCTTGCGGATCAGCAGCCGTGCGCAATTCAAATGACGCTCCCCCGGCGCTTTGCGGCGAGTAGATCATGGCGTGAATCTCCCTGCGCAGACTGTTGTATTTTGCGTCGCGCACCACACCGATGATTTCATATCCGGCGCTCGCCGGACTGTTTGCGTCTCCATCCGATTGTCCGAACAGCTTCCCGACAGGTTTTTCTTTGCCGACGTATTTCTCGACGAATGCCTGGTTCACGATTACCGGAGTTGGCGCTGAAGTCGGCGCTGAACTCAGAGCCGCTCCGCGATTTGCGGCAGCCATCTCAAAATCGGAAGCGTTGAATCCGCGGCCGGCAAGCAATGGAATGTGCAGCGTCTCGAAGAAATTCGGCCCCACCCCAAGCATGTCGGCTTCGGAATCCTGGTCCTGCGGAGTGCCCGGCCAGTGAAAGCTAGTGACCATCAGCCCGTTGCTCAACAGCGGCATCATCGAGTAGCTCGCGGACTTCACCCCGGGCGTTTCCGCCAGCCGGCCCTGCAAGTCGCGATAGAGGCTGTCCACTTGCGCGTTCTTGTAGCCGATCAGCGTCGGGTCGATTCCGAATACCAGGATGTTGTGTGAATCGAACCCAACATCAACGCTGCGTAGGTTAGCGAGTGTTCTCACCAGAAGTCCCGCGCCTACCAGCACGACGATCGCGAGCGCAACTTGCGCCACCACGAGCGCATTGCCGATGTTTAACCATTTTCCGCCGGAATGCCCCGAACGGACGGAGCTGCCTTCGCCTTCCTTGAGCGCGGGCGTCAAATCGACGCGCGCGCTCCGAAAAGTCGGTGCGATGCCGAAGAGTATTCCCGTCAATAGCGAAACCCCGACCGTAAATCCGAGGACGCGCAGGTCCAGGCCCGTCGCGAATCCAAGCGGACGCGGCTGATTGCTCGAAACAAACGAAAGAATCGCATGTGCTCCCCAATACGCAAACAGGATGCCCAGTGCGCCTCCGAGCACGGACAGCATTACGCTTTCTGTCATGAGTTGTCGCACAATCCGCGCCCGGCCTGCGCCCAGCGCCAGCCGCACAGCCATTTCTTTTTGCCGTGCCGCAGCCCGTGCGAGCATCAGCCCCGCGACGTTCGCGCAAGCTATCAGCAAAATGATTCCGACAGCGAGCATCAAAACGTACAGGGGATCCGCATAACGGGTTCGCGCGCCTGTCAGGCCGCTCTGGGCGGGCACAAGCGTCACTTCCGGGTTGTCGGCGGCCGTCGATAATGTTCGTGGCTCACTGGGCGTCGCGGACGGGTGCGGGCCTCCTGGCGGCGCTGCTCCTGGTGGCCCAGCCACGATAGTCGGCTGATTCCCCGTGGATGACGGCCTCGGGCCACCAGGCGCTTCATGTCGAACCTGGACGCCGCCCTGTCCGGATGCTGGTTGGGGCGGCGCCGGCGCGCTTGTGGGAGCCTGACCACCTGCGGGTGGGGGTCCTCCGCCGAAAACCATTTCGCGCCGAACTGGCCCGCCGCCGCTACCCGGTGCTCCCCCTCGCAACGCAGGCCCTCCAGCAGGGCCGCCACCATGGAACAGCGGCACGGCCCCGTGCAGCATCTCGTTGCTGAAGAGGCCGCTCACTTTCGCTTGCGCTTGTGCTTGTGGTGTTCCTGGCTTGAGCCTGCCAATGATCGTCAGCCACCAAAACGCCACATCGGCCTGGCGGTCGTTCCAACGGAATGGCCCGCTGTTGCCGATACGTTGACCATCGGAAAGCGGCAGCCACACGTCGTAGTCGCTGCCCGGAGTTATTCCGGTGAATTGCTGTTCAGCCACACCGATAATCGTGAACGGCACGTTGTTCAGTTCAATGCTGCGGCCGACGACATCCCGGGATCCCCCGAAGGCGCTCTGCCAGTAGCCATAGTTCAACACAGTGACAGGTGTGGCCGACGCCCTGTCGTCGGACGCGTCGATCAGGCGGCCAATGGCGGCCCTGAGACCCATCGTGCGGAAAAAGTCCCCGGAAACCAGTTGGCCGTTGATGACGCTGGCTGGGCCGTTCCCCGTCAGATTCAGTCTGCCGGAGTTGGCAAATGCTGCCGTTCCTGAAAATACATTCGCTTCTGCTATTTCCTGAAACATCGGCTCGGAAAATGAACAGCCTGAGGGTTTTGCCGCGGGATTCGCCCCGCTGAAGCGCAGATCAGACGGGCAATCGCCCGCGGACATGTAACCGTGAGTGTTCGGCGCATTGCGCGCGCTCCATCGAAGCAGGACCAGTTGCGAAGGATTCTCGACTGGCAGCGATCGCAACATGACTGCATCAATCAAGCTGAAAATCGCTGTGTTTGCGCCAATGCCCAGCGCCAGCGTGAGAATCGCCACCGACGCAAATCCGGGCGACTTGGCGAGCATGCGAAGACCATAGCGGATGTCTTGCCAGAGTTGTTCAAACCAAACGAAACTCGACAGCTCTTGTTTCTTCATGTCGCTCTGCAAGCGGATGTTCATGTTTCGCCCTCCGGTTTCGCTGGCTGCAGTATCTGTTCGATCGCCCTTGCCAGCTTCTCCCATTTGCTGTTCTCAACCGCCACCTGTCGGCGTCCCCTGGCCGTCAGCCTGAGAAACTTGACGCGGCGATTGTACTCCGAGTTGTCCCACCCTCGCGAAATTCATGCTGCTTGATAAGCGGCTGCAATGCAGGACGGAGCGACCCCGGTGACTTCTTTCATATTTCGGCTGTGGCTTACTTAACCATCAGTCATTCGTAGCGTAGGGCCACCAAAGGGTCGACGCGGGCGGCACGGCGAGCCGGGACCCAGCAGGCGAGCAAGCCGGTGATGAGAAGCAAAATGGGGACGGCGACGAGCGTGACGGGGTCGTAAGGCGAGACGCCCCACAGCTGGCTGGACATGATCCTCGCGACTCCGAAGCTGGCGGCCAGTCCAATCACGACGCCCAAAATCACGAGGCGCAGGCCCATGTTGATGACCAGCTTCAGGACGTCGCCCCGCTCCGCGCCTAGCGCCATGCGGATGCCGATTTCGTGAGTCCTGCGCGCGGCGGTGTAAGCAAGCACGCTGTACACGCCGATGGTCACAAGCACCAAACCAATCGAGGCGAAAATTCCCAGCAGGAAAAATCCGAATCGTGGACCAGCGTATGAAAACTGGCTGATGTAACCCTCGAGCGTGCCGTTCAACGTGAGCGCCACGCTGCGGTCCGTGGCCCAAATCTCCTGGCGCACGGCGTTCAGCATCGCGAGCGGCTCGCCGGCGGTGCGAACAAGAATCCCGCGCTCGTTCGATCCGGTGATCGTGTACGGAAGCCAGAGCTCCGGGTCGACTGGATCCTGCAACCCGTGGTTCTTTGCATCGGCGACGACGCCGATGATTTCAAACCACGGATCGTGGACGGGATCGGGAAATTTTTCGAGCTGCGCTACGCCCACGCGCTGCCCGATCGGATTGTCTGAGCCGAGATATTTGCGAGCAAACGTCTGGTTGACGACGGCAAGTTTTTTCGCGCCGTTCACTTCCCCTTCCGTGAACGGCCGGCCCGTCAGGAATTGCAATTTCAACACCGCAAAATTGTTCTCGCTGCAAAGCTGGACAAGCGCGTTCCACTTTTCGATATGCGTTTTGCCGGGGATTTCAATTTCGGCTCCCATGCCTCCGTAGGGCGGCAAAGAGCTGGTCTCCGTGGCCGCAACGACTCCTGGCATCGCTCGAATCCGCAGGAGCAGCGGACGATAGAAACTTGCGAGTTGCTCAGCGGTTTTGTAGCGGTCCCTGGGAAGCACCAGTCGAGATACCAAAATGTGATCCGGTTGCAAACCGAGGTGCACTTCCCGTAACGCGACAAAGCTGCGCATCAATAGCCCCGCTCCAACCAAAAGCGCGAGTGAGAGCGCAACTTCGAGAACCACGACCGCGTCCCGCAAACGCCCGTGGCGAAAACCGCCGCTGACTCCCTTGCCGCTGTCTCGCAGCGGGTCGTTCAGATCGCGGCGCGCCGTTTGCAGCGCTGGGACCAACCCAAAAAGCACCGCGGTAACCACTGAAACTCCAAGCGTAAAAAGCAAAACGGTCACGTTCAAACGAATCGTTGCTTCCGCTGGAACGATATCTTGCGGAATCAGCGCAATCAGGGATTTAAGTCCGGCCCACGCGAGCAATGCGCCAAGGGTAGCGCCTCCGACAGCGAGAATGAGACTCTCGACGAGAAGTTGGCGCACCAATCTCCAACGTCCTGCGCCAAGCGCAGCCCGGATGGCAAACTCTTTTTCCCGAGTGGTAGCGCGTGCCAGTAGCAGGTTGGCCACGTTGCCGCAGCCAATCAGCAGCAGCAATCCAACAGCTCCGAGAACGATGAAGAGCGTCGTGCGAAAGCGCCCGACCACCAGATCTGTGAGAGATTGAATCTCGACCGTGAAATGTTTTGGGTAGTCCTTCGGATAAACGGTAGAGAGATGTTGCGCAATTACAGCGAGGTCAACCTGAGCCGCTCGTTCGGAAATTCCCGGCTTGAGATGGCCCATGAAAAACCAATAGCGATTGTAGCCGAGCGTCGGCGTTGTATCGGCCTTGCTTGGTTTTTCTGGAATCCACAGATCGGAATCGCCCCAGCCGAAACGCGGCGGCATGATACCGATAAGCGTCCGGGCCGTGCCATTCAATACAAACGTCTTGTTCAGAATGGAGGGATCGGCGTTGAATCGGTTGACCCACACCTTGTAGCGCAAGACGAAAACAGGTGGAGCGCCCGGCTCATAATCCGCTGGCTGCATCACGCGCCCAACCAGTGCGGGCATGCCCAGAAATTCGAACGTGCCCGGCGTCACATAGCCGCCGCTGAAGCGGTCCGTGCCCTCGCCAGAAGTGTAGAGCACGTCGCCACCGTCATTGGCGATCACCCCGTCAAAGACGTGGTTTTGCGCCACATAGTCCAAAAACTCTGGTCCGCTGTAGCCAGCTCGCCCGCCAGGCTGATTCTGTTCCGTGTCATGAATTTGGACGGAAACGAAGTGCTTCGCATCAGGATAAGGGAACGGCTCCATGAGTACGTTTTCAATGACGCTGAAAATGGCCGTGGACGCGCCGATGCCCAAAGCGAGGGTTATCATGGCCACGAGGGCGAAGCCGGGACTTTTTCTCAGATTTCGTCCGGCGTAGTGGAGATCTTGCCAGAATGAGAACATGTGCGGGCCTCCGTTGGTTCGGTCGAGAACTCTCACCTAATAAACTCGAAAACTCTCATCTAATAAACGCCCGAAAAGCGAATAAGTTCCTTTGGCTTCGTGGAACTGGCGAACAAGCTACTTGCCGACACTCCCTTGGACGGCAATAATCGGCGGGGGTTTGCCTCGAACCGTCCTCTTTAGCCACGTTGAATGAACTTTTACATAAATTAGCGTTTCATTGACCCCTTGGCGGACCCTTTGGCGGAAAGGTTCGTTTCGGCTAGGATGTGCAGGCATGTTTGGTGCAAGCTCGCGGTCCAGATGGCAGCAAAGCGGGGTGCTTGGGCGGTTATAAGAGCCGGAGAGGAGATTCTCATGAACAAAATTGCGATGGTGGCTTTGGTTGCAATGAGTGGGGTGTTTGTCCCCCGCGTTCGGGCTGCGGGACTGGCATGCGAACAACTGGCGCAACTCGCGCTACCCAATACTAAAATTACATCCGCACAGACGGTCGCGGCAGGGGCGTTCGCGCCTCCGGCCAGCATGGCTCCGTGGCTGGCTGGTGATCCGTCTTTTTACAAAAAACTCCCTGAGTTTTGCAGAGTGATCGCGGAAGACAAACCGACCGCCGACTCCGATATCAAAATCGAAGTTTGGCTGCCCGCGAGCGGATGGAACGGGAAATTCCGCGGCCAGGGCAACGGCGGTTTCGCAGGAGAGATTGACTACCGCTCGCTGGGACTGGCGGTCCTGCAGGGCTACGCTTCGGCGGCCACAGATACCGGTCACGCCGCGGAAGGCACCAACGCCGCTTGGGCGCTCGGACATCCGGAGAAAATTATTGATTTCGCGTACCGCGCGATTCACGAGATGACTGTAGTGGGCAAAGCGACCGTGAAGGCATTTTATGGCGACGCCCCACAACATTCGTATTTTGCGAACTGCTCGAACGGCGGGCGGCAGGCGTTGATGGAAGCACAGCGTTTTCCCGAGGATTACGACGGAATCTTGGCTGGAGCTCCCGCGAACTACTGGACGCATCTCCTGTCGAGCGCTTTGTATGATGCGCAGGTTACGACGTCGGATCCGGCGAGCTACATTCCGACGAGCAAGATCCCAACGATTGCGAAGGCCGTTAACGAATCATGCGACGCGAAGGATGGCGTAACCGATGGCGTGTTGAATGACCCAAGGCAATGCCACTTCGATCCAGAGAAGCTGCTTTGCAAAGAGAGCGATTCGGATTCGTGCCTCACGCAGCCGCAAGTCACCGCGCTGAAAAAACTTTATCAGGGCGCGCATGATACGAAGGGTCATGAGATTTTTCCCGGCTTTTTGCCGGGAGGGGAAGACGGCCCAGGCGGCTGGAGGACTTGGATTACCGGCGCGGGGCCCGGCAAGGGTTTGCTGTTTGCGTTTGGCGGCGGATTTTTTTCCGACATGGTTTATGACAAGGCCGATTGGGATTACAAACAGGCCAATCTGGACGAAGCTGTCGCGTCAGCGGACAAAAAGTTTGCTGGCGTGCTGAATGCGACGGAGACAAACCTGAAGCCGTTCGCATCGCGCCGCGGAAAGCTGGTTATCTATCACGGGTGGAACGATGCCGCGATTTCGGCGCTGAACTCGATCAACTACTACGAGGGCGTGACCAACAAAATGGGCAAGCAGGATACAGAATCGTTCTTGCGGCTGTTTATGGTTCCGGGCATGCAGCACTGTGGTGGCGGGCCGGGACCGGATGTTTTCGGCCAGTTTGGCTCGAGCCCGCTGAACGATGCGCAGCACAATATTTATCTGGCGCTCGAACAATGGGTGGAAAAGGGCACGGCGCCTTCTACGGTCATCGCATCGAAGCAGTCCGGCGAAGGCCCCGCGGCGGCAGTGAAGGAGACAAGACCCCTATGCGCGTATCCGCAAGTAGCAACTTACAAGGGCAGTGGCGATACGAATGACGCCGCGAATTTTGTTTGCGGAGCGCCGCCGGCGAAATGAGGACGTAGCCCGCACGACTAGAGGTTAGAAACTCAGGCGCAAGCCGAGCTGGAATTCACGCTTCGGCAATACAGAAGTGAAACCGAGCGGCTGGCTCGGTCCGACGGCACTCGTGCCCGAAACGTGGAATGTGGTCGCTCCAGCACCTCCAACCGGTGTTGGAAGTCCATAGCCAAGTCCTACCACATTGTTCACGCTGGCGAAGTTCGTGCGATTCAAAAGATTGAATCCCTCGGCAATCAACTGCAAGTTCGCCCTTTCGCCCAACTTAAACAGGCGCGAGATGCGCAGATCGAAGGCCGCGTAGTCGGGGCCGAGGCCGGTGTTCCGCCCGGCACCGATGGGACGATCGTTTGTGGAATGGCGGTCGCCATTGACGTCGGAGCCTGCCAGAAGATTGAACGGATGGCCGCTGTTATAGCGGACGATGGGTGCGAGCTCAAAGCCCGAAAGGATGGCATTTTTCCAAGGGCTATCGAGGATGGCAGCCAGAATGAATTTGTGGCGCTGGTCGAAGTCCGAAAGACCGCGTTCGGCGCCGAGATTGGTGTTGTCTATCGGGCCAAAGTCGCTGTTGAAGTCCGTGGAAGTGTCATACGCCTTGCTGTAGGTGTAATTACCAATAAGCGTGAAATTGTTGCTGAAGCGCTTTTTGACCTCAATGATGCCGCCTTCGTAAAGAGCTGATGCCTGTGAGCTGTATTGATCTGCTTGGAGAATCCCAGGATTCACAAAGCATTGGAGGATAGCAGCGCCGGCGCACGGAGCGGCGTGTGTTGGGTCAAGCGCCGGATTTGAATTCCAATCGCGATAAGTCACCGTCTTTCCGCTCGCCAGCGGTACGGTGACAAGTTGGAAAGGCTGCGGAACGGCGTTGACGTCGATGGCCACGGGAAGCCGCAGCGTATGCGAATAGATGCCGCTCAGCGAGACAGAAAATCCATTGGCAATTTCACGTTCAATGCCCAGGGAAGCTTGCTGGGAGTACGGATTTTGGTAGCCGGGCTGGCCGCTAAAGATTACGGTGAGCAAGGGGAGCGGCCCGGTGTTCGAAACGGTGATGCCGAACTGCGTGAGGTCAGCGGGCGTAATGCAAGCTGCAGCGCCGGTGGCCGGCGTCGTGCACGAGACTTTACCCTGGGCGAAGAGCGTTTGAAAAATGCACGCCGATAACGGAATTGTAGGAGTGCTGACGCCCGCCGGTGGACATGGTGCATTGATGCTGGCGGGCGCGAGGAGATTGGCAATTTGGCGGGTATTGTTGACGTTGCCAAGAGTTTGGATGACGTCGGCAATCTGCCCGTAGATCTGCGAATAAAAAATACCGTAGCCGCCGCGAATGACGGTTTTGTGATTCTTGAAGGGATCCCAGGCAAACGAAACGCGCGGTGCAAAATTGTCTTTGTCGGTTCCCAGCGGCCCATATTGCGAGTCGATCTCATAGCGAAGGCCGAAGTTCAGAGTGAAGTTCTGCGCGATTTTCCAAGAGTCCTGCCAGAACAACGCCGAAAACGGACGGGGATAGTCGTAATTGGGATTGCCGAAACCTTGTTCGTAGAATTGCGGGACTCCCAGAGAAACTGATTGCAAAGAGTTTATGAAACCCCCTTGTGAAATCAGGCCGCAAGGATTGGGCGTGGACGCGGAAGCCGAGGGAAGCAGGCAAGGGCTGAGCACGGCTCCGGGCAGATTGCCAAATACAAAGCGCCCCGGAAAGAAAGTGTGGGATTCCGTATGATTCCCGCGATAAAGGAATTCCCCGCCGAATTTTACCGTGTGATGGCCACGGATCAGGGTGAAGCTGTCCGAGATTTCGGGGCGGCGCATGATCGTCAAACTGGGAATGAAGATTTGTGTCCCCAGGCTGGCGTACCCAGGGATGTCCAGTCCAACCTGGCCGGGTACGTTCGGGATGACGTCGAAAGTGGAGTAGTTGAACTGCACTTGCAGGGCATTTTGCATGGACTGGCTGAAGAGGTGATACCAACCCCCCTGGATCGTGTTGTCGTAGGCATGAATAGAGCTGCCGCGCGTGAACCCAGTAAGGGAGTGCACGTCCGGCGATTCCTCGCGGTCGTGAGAATAGTTGTAGCGGAGGAAAAACTGGTTTTGGTCGTTGAGATGATGGTCGAGCCGGACAGAGGTTTGATAGCGATCGGTGTTGTAAGGAAAGACGCCCCCATTGGCCTCCAATTGGCCGATGATGAAACCATTGAGAGCAGCTTGTCCTGGGCTGACAAACGGGTTCGCTCCTGGATTGGCGTTCACCGTCAAAATGCTTTGAAGCGCGAAGGCACAAGTTTGGGCGGGGAGCACCACGACAGGTTTCCCTGGAGGAGTGAGGCAGGGGACATTCGGATTACCCGCTTCGGCCCCCAATCCATTAATGGTGGCCACCTGACCGGCGTTGGGGCGGAAGATGTTCGTGTTTGTGAGAATTGGAACGGCATTTTGCGCGTCCTGGCGCAGCCCTTCGAACGCCGCGAAAAGAAAAGTCTTGTCTTTCTTAATTGGCAATCCCAGAGTGCCGCCGAATTGCTGCCGGCTGAGTGAATTCTTGATGTTCGTGCCTTGCAGGTCCGGGGCCGCCGGATTGAATTGGTCGCCGGGCTGAAGGGCTTGGCTTTTGGCAAAGGGGTCGGCGGCGTCCAGGGCATCGTCGCGGAAAAATCCATAGACATTTCCGTGGACCAGGTTTGTGCCTGTTTTGGAGACGATGTTGATGGCCGCGCCGCTCGCACCACCCAGTTCCGCGGAATAGTTGCTGCGGTTGATCTGAAACTCCTGGACTGCTTCTTGGCTCAGGGTCAGGCGGACACCACCCGAATCGTCGTTGGCTTCGCCGCCATCGATCGTGACGCTGTTGCCGCGGCCGTTGCTACCGTAAAAAGATAGACCGCTTTGCGGAGTTTGTTTGACGCGAAAGTCTTGATCACCGGCCAGATGTGTGGAATCGGAGACGCCGGGCATCAGCAAAGTGAAGGTAAGGTAATCGCGGCGGTCAACGGGGAGATCTTTTATGTATTGCCCGCTGACAGTGTCCGCCAGATGACCCCGCTCGGTGTCCACGACCGGAGACTCGGTGCTCACCTCAACGAGTTCGGAGCCTGAGGACAACTTCAAGTGAAAATCGACGATGACGGTCTGACCGACACTGACCTCAACGTCTTTCAGGATTTCCGTTTGAAAGCCAGAGATCTTCACCGTGACTCGATAAGTGGCCGGCGGGAGTCCGGTTAATTCGTAAGCACCGCTCTCGTCGGAGATTGCAGTCCGGCGAATGCCTTTCTCTGGCTCCTCGACTGCGATGTTCGCCTTGGGAACGCTCGCGCCGGAAGGATCAGTCACTGTTCCGCGGATAACACCTGAAGTGCCTACACCTTGGGCGAAGAGGATTCCAGCAGAAAACAAGATGGACGCGAGGACACCCGTGAGTGTTCTAAAGATTCTCACTTCACACCCCCTGAAGTTGTCGTCAAACGGACTTGCATTACCCCAGTGCTTAGACTGCTTATTGCCCGAGAGAGATGCCCAATACCCCTATTGGGCGGTTCTGCCCTGACGTACTGGCGTGCATTCTAACTCTGACAGGAGGGATGGCAAGAGGAAAAAATAGAGAATGGGCTGAGGGGAGCGGCAGTCCCCGCGGACTGAACACGTTAGCCGGGGAGGCCTGGGTTCAGGCGGCGTTTTCGGGGCGGAACATGCGCTGGAAGCGGGGTCCGGTAAACTGCACCCCTACCAGACGCTCGCCTTGCCTGGGAGAGTCGATGACGTGGACCACGCGACCAGAGGTGGCGAAGTCCGCCTCACTGCGGCGCGAGGCGTAGTGCGAAAATGGAATCCTGATTTCAAGGTCGGAGCCAATGGCAACGTCGAACCGCGTGACGAAGGCGGCGCCGCTGCGGCATAAGTTTTCACTGGAAGTTTCTTCTTCAAACAAAACGCCGCGGCTGTCACGTCCTCTGACTTTTAGCGGGAGGCGGACGGCGATTCTACGCTCCGAGCGTTGCCTCGAGGCGGTCTGCGTCAATGGGACCATGGGCTGGGTCCTCTTTTCTGGCGGCTGCGGAGTGGGCGACGAGAGATTCGTCCACAGACCGGCCAGCCCCCGCGGCGGCTCGGCTCTCGAAGAAGGATTCGACCTTCTCGACAACCTCACTGGGCGTTCGCGCCGCATGTACGATTCGTCGAAGCTCGCTGCCGTTCCCCACGCCGTGAGTAAACCAGCAAGCGAACTGCTTCATTTTGCCTATACCATCGGGCAGGTTGGCAGCGTTAATTTGCCTATAGTAGCCAGAAAGTAACCTACGGCGGTCATCCTCGGTGGGTATGTCGTAGCGGCCGCTTGCGGCGTATTGCCCCATCTGGCGAAAAATCCAGGGATTGGTGGCGGCGGCGCGGCCGATCATGACGGCGTCGCAGCCAGTCTCGTGCACCATGCGCTCGGCATCCTCGGGAGTATTGATGTCTCCGTTCCCAATGACAGGAATCTTCACCGCCTGCTTCACCGCCGCGATAATGCTCCAATCCGCGGCGCCCGCATAGCCCTGGAGGCGCGTGCGCGGATGCACGGCCACACCCTCTACGCCGAGACCTTCCGCCATTTTGGCGACTTCGACGGCGACAATGGAGTTTTCGTCCCAGCCAGCACGAAGCTTGATGGTCAGCGGAATTTTTACGGCAGCGCGCACCGTTTTGAAAATTTCCCCAAGGAGCGGGAGATCGCGTAACAAACCGGAACCTCCGCACTTGACAACTTTCTTGGCGGGGCATCCCAGATTGATGTCTACCGCGTCATAGCCGAGATCCTCGACCATGCGGGCCGCTTCGGCCATGACCGCGGGATTTGCGCCGAAGAGTTGCGCGGTGATGGGATGCTCGTCTTCCTGAAAATAGAGATAGCGCAGTGTTTTGGCGGCGCTGCGCGTGATTCCTTCGGAGCTGGTGAACTCCGTCATGAGCAGTCCGCAGCCGCCGAGGCCGCGGATGACACGGCGGAAAAGCGTGTCCGTCACCCCCGCCATGGGAGCGAGAACCGCCGCAGGGCGGATGATCAGGTCGCGAATTTGGAACGAGGCAGGAAGCATGTGAATCCACTTCTAAAGTACAGGAATTAGCTGAACTGTTCTAGAACCTATTTCAATAGTTCGGCCTCCCCGGAACCTGAAGAAGATGTGAAAATCGTTGGTCCATTCATGAAGCGAACGTAGGCGCGGATCTTTGTCGCGGCCTTCGGGAGTGACCTGGAACAGTTCGGCCACGCAAGTATCTTCCGTCAACGGCAGTTCATCGTCTCTGGCACCGATTTCGAGAAAGTACAAGTCTCTGAAAAAAAGGTTTACACCGGAGAAGTTATTTCCATGGCCGCTCCAAGGATAGGCCTCCGTCCACTTCATCAATACCGAATTTTGATCGACCAGTAAGTCGAGCCCCTCGAAATTCCCGCAATTGTGAAGGTCCCAAATGAGGCCATCGGAGGTCAACTCGATGGAGGAATCTATAGCGAAGTTCAGAAGCTTCATTCAACCTCTCATGCAGCGGGGTTCTTATTTCTTGAGGAATTCGTCGAGTTTGAGGAAGCGGCGGCCGAGAGCGGCGCTGTAACTGGACCATTCTTCTTCGCCGGAATCGGCTGCCAGGGCGGCACGGACGGCGGCCATTTTGGAGTCCATGTCGTCGAGGTAATGGAAGACCATCGCTTCGCGAATCATCGGCAATTTGGGCGAGCCAAACTCGTACTGGCCGTGATGGCTGATCAAAAGATGCTGCACTACGGTTTTCAGATTTGCGGGAAAACCTTCGATGCCGTCCATGGCTTTCGAGACGGTTTCCAGTTCCATCACGATATGACCGAGGAGCTGGCCTTCCGTGGTGTAGCCGATGGCACGGTCGTAGCAGAGTTCATCCAGCTTGCCAACGTCGTGGAGGATGGCGGCGGTCATCAAGAGATCGGCGTTCATCTCCGGATAGTGCGCGGCAACTTGTTTGGCCAATTGACAAAGGCCGACCACGTGCTCGAGGAGGCCTCCGAGATAGGCGTGGTGCATGACTTTGGCGGCAGGGGCGCGTTTGTAGCGTGCGGCGATCGCTGGGTCGCCGATGATCCCGTTTACTAATTTTTTTAGCCAGGGATTGCCGATGGAATTTGCATACTCGAGCAGTTGGGCCCACAGCTTGCCCACGTCTTCCTTGGTGTGGGGTAGAAAATCAGCGAGATCGACTTCTTCGGGTTTGGCGCGCCGGAGATTCTGAAGCGAGAGCTGCGGCTTGTTTCGGTAAATCTCGACGCGCGCCTGAACTTTCACGATGTCGTCGCGGCCGATATCTTTTGCGGCGGCCTCAAATTGATCCCACATGACGGCTTCGATGGCCCCGCTGCGATCGCCGAGTTCGAGACGGAGATAGGACTTCCCCGCCCGCGTATTGCGAATCTCTTTTTCGTGAACGAGAAAGAATGATGTGATCGTTTGCTCGGTGGCCAGATCGGAGACGAAGGGCGCCTTCATCAGTCGCCTGAGTCTCCGGGACGTTTGCCGAACAGGAGGAATTTCTTGTGCCCCTTCTTGGTCTTCGTGACTTCGGGAGTGGCGCTCACTTCCTGAATCTCGGAGTTGCTTCCGCCGGCGGCATCCTGGTAGCCAGGCTTGATAACCACGTAACTTTGCTCGCGCAGCGTCTTGAGATATTCGCGAAGCGCCGGCTCCATGCGCTGGCTATAGAGCTTCTCATTGATCTCATTTTCGACTTTGGCGAGCGATTGTTCGCCTTCGTCGTAATGCTCGAGGATCTGCATGATCAGGAAACCCTGTTTGGTTTCCATCACTTCGGTGAGATCATTTCGCTTCATCTTGAAGACGGTGTCTTCAAGTCCCTTGGAAAGCTCGCCGCGCTTGTATTGCCCCAGATAGCCGCCTTGTTTGGCGGTCGCGCCGTCGGAATAGCGCTTGGCGATTTCTCCGAAGTCTTCGCCGTCTTGGATGCGCTTCAGGGCTGTATCGGCCTTCTTCTTTAATTCAGCGGTTTCCGTTGCGTCTTTACCGGCAGTGTTGATCTCGATGGATCTCAGAGCGACTTGCTCGGGCCGTACGAACTCTGCCTTGTGCTCGTCGTAATATTTTTGGATTTCTTCCTTGGGGACATTGATGTGCGAGCCGACTTCGCTGCCAATCACTTTTTTGGTGAGCAAGCCGTTGCGGATGTTGTTCTTGAAATCTTCCCAGTTCAAACCCTGGGACTCAACCGCCTTTTCGAGAGCTTCGAGGCTTTCCAGCTTGTTCTCAATACGGATTTGGTCCAGCTGCTTGATGACGTCCGGCTCGACGCTGATGCTCATATCCTTGGCGCGCTGCACGAGCAGGGACTGGTCGATAAGATCCCGTAGAGCATTTTTCTGGCGGTCGTCGGTGAGTTGTTTCAGTTGCTCGGGGGTACAGCGGTTTTGGCAGTCGGCTTTGGCATCTTCCTCGGCCGTGACCTTCGAATGCTCGAGCTCGGAACGAGTGATGACTTCGTTGTTGACGCGCGCAACGATCTCTTCGATGACTTTGCCTTCGGTGGCGGACACGGGCGGCTTTTTGACTGGCGCGGGCTTCTTGGCCGCAGGGGCTGGAGCATCCGCATTGGCCGGAGGAGCCTCATCCGGTTTCTCCAGAGTGGGCTTAACTGGTTTCTGCGTTTGGGGAGCCGGAGGGGGCTCCTGTGCCGCGAGCGGCATGGCGATAAACAGCGCCGCTATCATTGCAAGATTACGCATGTAGTTCCTCACCCATAGAGTTTAGCCCTGCCCTTGAAGGCCGAGCAATACGTTTCTGAGAGCCCCCGGGACCGACTCTCCCCGCGTGGTCTCCAGCCAGAGGACGCCACTGGGGTCCAATTTGATGCCCTTCCGCGAACGGACCACCTTAACGAGTGTTGCGGGGTCCAACGGAGTCTCCGCATGAAAACGGATGGCGATACGATTCCCCTGTCGCTCGACCGCTGAGATGCGCAGACGCTCACACGTGGATTTGAGGACGGCGTACTCCAAAAGGTTTTCTACCGTGGCAGGCGGGGCGCCGAAGCGGTCGGTTAGCTCGCGGTGGACGTCTTGCTTTTCTTCCTGGCTGGCGATGGAGGAGATGCGTTTGTAGGTGCGCAGCCGGAGATTCTCGCTGGGGATGTAGTTCTCCGGGATGCGAACGTCGAGGCCGAGGCTCAGGGTGGTGCGAAGCTCTGGGACGGATTCCTCGCCCTTTAGTTTGGAGACGGCTCGCTCCAGCATTTGGCAATACATGTCAAAGCCAATGGCTTCGATGTGGCCGTGCTGCTGGCGGCCTAGCATGTTGCCTGCGCCGCGAAGTTCAAGGTCGAGGGCGGCGATGCGAAAGCCGGCGCCGAGTTCGCTGAACTCTTTCATCGCGGAAAGGCGCTTGCGTGCGATTTCGGAGAGAGAGGTGTCTGGGGGAACGAGCAAATAGGCGTAGGCGCGCTGATGCGAGCGGCCGACGCGTCCACGGAGTTGATAGAGTTCAGCGAGGCCGAGGCGGTCGGCGCGATTGATGAGAATGGTGTTAGCGCGGGGAATGTCGAGGCCATTTTCGACGATGGTGGTGGCGACCATGACATCGGCTTCATCCCGAATAAACTTGAGCATGACGCTTTCGAGTTCTTTCTCACCCATTTGGCCATGGCCCACTACCACACGGGCTTTCGGAACAAGTTTTTGGACGAGGGTTGCTAGCGAGTAGATGGATTCGACGCGATTGTGGATGAAGTAGACCTGGCCGTCACGGGCGAGTTCGTTTTCGATGGCGCGGCGAACGAGATCTTCCTGGAAGGAGGCCACGACGGTCTGAATGGCCAGGCGGTCCCTCGGCGGAGTTTCGATTACGGACATATCACGCAAGCCGACGAGCGACATGTGCAAAGTGCGCGGAATGGGGGTGGCGGAAAGCGCGAGGGCATCGACGTTTTGGCGCATTTCCTTGAGGCGCTCTTTGTGCGCGACGCCGAAGCGCTGCTCTTCGTCCACAACGAGCAGCCCGAGATCCTGGAACTTTACGTCTTTCGAAAGGAGGCGGTGAGTGCCGATGACCACATCGACTTTCCCGGCTTCCAGATCGGCGAGAATTTTCTTTTGCTCCGCGGCGGTGCGGAACCGGCTAAGCATTTCGATGCGCACGGGAAATGCCGCGAAACGCTGCTTGAAGGTTTCGAAATGCTGGAAGGCCAGAATGGTCGTGGGCGCCAGAACCGCGACTTGCTTGCTGTCGGAAACCGATTTGAAGGCCGCGCGCATGGCGACTTCGGTTTTGCCGTAGCCGACGTCGCCGCAGAGGAGCCGGTCCATCGGAGTGGGGCGCTCCATATCGCGCTTGATGTCAGCGATGGCGGTATTTTGGTCGGCGGTTTCTTCGAATTCGAAGGCGTCTTCGAATTCGCGCTGGAAATTGCCGTCGGTGGAAAACGCAAAACCTTGTGCTGTTTTGCGGGCGGCGTAAAGAGTGAGAAGTTGGTCCGCCATATCTTCGAGAGATTTGCGGACACGGGTCTTGCGCGTGTTCCATCCCGTGCCGCCAAGTTTGTCGAGCGTTGGATGGGAACCTTCGACGACGCGATAGCTTTGGACGAGGTCCATCCGTTCGAGAGGGACATAGAGGCGCGCATCGTCAGCGTACCGAAGGAGCATGAATTCGCCGCGGTGGCCATCCGATTCGATTTGGCGTAGCCCTTCGAACTGGCCGATGCCGTGATCCACGTGAACGATGAAGTCGCCGGGTTTCAGCTCGGCGAAATCGGTGAAGAATCCGGAAGTGCGGATTTTATGACTGGGACGCTCGACAGTAGGAGTAACGTCGAAGAGGTCGGCGTGGCCAAAAATCGTGAGCTTGGCATCGGGGAAAGCGACGCCTTCCGCAAACGGGGCGCGAATCAGGAGCAGGCCGGCAGTTTCGAGCGCGCCCTCCGCCGTGAATCCCGCTGCGGCATTTTCCGATTCGCCGAGCACATAGGGCACATCGTATTCGCGGGAGATGTCCGCGAGGCGTTCGAGTTCCCCGGTGCTTGCGGCCGTGAGGAAGACCTTCCCGCCGGAAGTCAGCTGCGACTTCACCGCATCCATGCAAGCCGCGACATCGCCGTGAAAGCGGGCGCTGGGTCTTGAAGAGAGTTCGAATTGCGGGGCCGAGCCGATGTTGACGGCAAGTTGCTCCAAATGGGCTTGAGAAGTTTTTGCGAGCGAGGTGGC
>Ga0210402_10000681_pt1 | contig 37504 bp, 64 predicted proteins | sample IncBWC7MmetaG_FD_161055 | JGI IMG/M metagenome (GOLD analysis project Ga0210402, IMG submission 161055) | Forest soil microbial communities from Barre Woods Harvard Forest LTER site, Petersham, Massachusetts, United States - Inc-BW-C-7-M | ecosystem: Environmental > Terrestrial > Soil >...
GACCAGCCTGCGATGATGCGGCGCGGCAGTTCCATGGGGAACGCGGCGAAGTGGTCGATGCCGAGGTGCGCGGGGACGGTGAGTGGCTGGCTAGGTATGTCCCACACCGACCCGGGCAGCTTCCCCAGCGGGTTGTAGGTCCGGTGTTCGGTCATGCTGCCCTTGACGCCTGGGTCGACGGCGTGGCTGCGCCTGCTGGTGCCGATGCCTGCCCGGCCAGTGAACTCTGGCCCCGTCTGCGGCTCGCGGATCTCGTCTACGGCGCTGTAGTACCGGGGCTGTTTCACCAGGTGGAACACGTATTCGTGGGAGGACCGGCAGCGGTCGGTGACGGATTCGGGGAGGCCGTTGGGCTTGGCCCAGATGATGTCCCGCCGCAGGATGAGCCCGAGCTGGTCGGTGCACGCGATCGCGTACCGCCAGGGCAGCCCCAGCAGCGACTTCGGCGGCATGCCCTCAACAGCTGGGCTGCGAATCTTCGCCTTGCCGTCCGAGTGGCCACCGCCAGCCCACTTCTCGCCGAGCTTGGCCATGCCGGATTCGCCGCTGTTGCCGGTGCTGTACTTGTCTCCCAGGTTGACGAAGATCGACCCGGACGGCTTCAGCACCCGCACCCATTCGGCCGTGCACGCCACCAGGTTCGCCAGCCACTCCTGCGGGGTCGCCTCCGACCCGATCTGGCCGCCGTAGTGCGCGCCGCCGTCGGTGTAAGACCTGAGCCCGAAGTAGGGGGGACTGGTCACCACGAGATCAACACTCGCGTCAGGTAGCGGCAGCTCACGGGCATCGGCGCGGAGCACGGCCACGGTCATCCCGCTGCCGCCAGGACGCGTCTGCGGACCACCTGGCGGACAAACGGCAGCCACGCACCACCGAACTCCCACCGCGCCGCGCACTCGGTGCACCCGATGAATGACTTGCGGTGGTCCGCCGCGTACACGTACACCGTCACCCACATGCGCCCGCTGTCGCAGTCCAGGCAGGCCCCGTCCGGCCCCGGGATCTCGAACCGCTTCGTCACCCACGGGTCCAGCAACGCCGCCGCCCTGGCCCGGTCAGCGCCGATCGCCCCGGCCATGTCCGGCGCCCAGTCCCGGAACGAGCACCACGTCACCTGCGGCTCCAGCCAGTCACAAATGACCGTGACAGGCCGGTCAGCCCACCCGGTGCCCGTCACCGGCGGCGCGTCGTCACCGCGGATGTCCGTGATCCACCGCGCCCAGTACGTGACGTCGTGGCGGATCTGGCTGCGGCAGTCCGACGCGGGCTCGCTGAACGGCAGCCCGGTGCCGTCGCCGCCCCTCGCCGCGGGGATGTCCTCCAGGTCCGCGTGCAGCGCGGGCAGCCGCCGCAGGTCCGACGCCAGGTCCAGGCGGCAGCGCCTGCACAGGGTGGCGGCTTCCTCGGCAGGGGTGGGCTCGTCCTGGTCCTGGTGGCGCGGCGCCGCGCAGAACCCCGTCACCAGGCGTCCGCGTGATCGACGCACTTGATCGGCCAGTTCGCTTCGCACAACTCGCAGTCGACTGCGCCCGTGGCAAGCTCCCGCCGCTCGTCTTCGCAGCAGATGCCACCCGCGCAAGCACAGGGCCCGTCAGGCGTCGGGCAGCCGTCACAGGGCACCCATGTGTGCTCATGTGGCGCGGCGTTTGGAACGATTGCATCCGTCGGGCTCATCCTGACGTGCCTCCCGGCGCTGAAACCTCGCCTGCGGCGCCCCCAGGGCCGTACAGGGGCACACGTGGCGAAGGCTGGCACTGCGGCCACTCGCACAACCGCCAGTTGTTCCCGCACCCGTCCGTCCCGCAGTGCCCGTGCCAGGCCTCCGGGTGGCCGCACAGCGTCGGGTACGGCAACGCCGCGCCGAACGGGCGCCGGTGACCGCCCCCGCTGTCAGCCACCGTCATCAGGCGCTCCGTCTGCGGCCGGGGCGATGATGGCGGCCGGTTTCCGCGCCGCGGCCTTGCGGGCCCGGGGCGGCTTCGGCGCCTCGATCGCCAGCGGCGCCGGCTTCGGCGGGGACGTGGCGCATACCCAGCACACCCACGTCTCGGCGCCCGCCACCAGCCAGTCCGCCGGGTCCGGGCCGGAGTAGTACGCCATCCGGCACCGGGTGCACCGGTACGGGGTACCCGCCGCGTCGTCGGGGCCGTTGAGCAGCAGCAGCGCCGCCCGGTCCTTGGCGGCCTCGTCGCGGCGGGGATCAGGGGGGCGGCGCAGCGCGTCGGCGAACACCCAGCACGCCCGGATCACCCGCAGGTCGAACTCGGGGGCCGGGCCGGCGCTGGTGAACGCCGGGGCGAGCACGGTCTGCGCTTCGGCGAACTCATCGCCGGTGAGCGTCCGCGGTTCAGTCATCAGAGCGTTCCCTTCTCGGTCTCGTAGGCGCCGAGCCACATCTTGGCCGCGAAGATCGCGGCACTGCCCACGTGCAGGTGCCCGTCGTCACCTACGCGGACTGTCTCGGCGTCGAGGATCCGGATGATCGGCGCTTGGTCGTTGACCAGCAGAACGGTGATCGATTTCGACATCAGGTGGTCCTTTCCGGCGCCGGGGGCTTCCCCGTGCCAGCGCACAGGGGCTTGCCGTGGGCGGCCATGGTGCCGTCGACACGCAGGCGCCACTTCCGGCCGCAGACGGCACAGCGGCCCCACGGGCGTACCGGGGCGTAGGTCATCAGGGGGTCCTTTCCGGTGGGTTGCGCAGCAGGTCAGCGAACGGGACGCGCACCACGCCAGGCTGTGCGCTGGTCCAGCCATGGCCCGGCTTGTCCCAGGCCATGGCTTGGTGCTGGTTGGCGAGCTGGGCGTCGGCTTCCTGCTGGGCGGCTCCCGCTGACGCGGCGTGAATGGCCAGGAGTGCCTGAACCCACTCACGGGTGACGTAGCCGTGGCGCGAGCCGTCAAGGTTCGTGAACTGGAAAGCGTCGTCCAGTTCGTTCTTGACCTCGTCGATCATCTGGCTGCGGTTGGCCAGCCTGGAGCGCTCGGCGGCGGCGATCAGCGGCGCGGCAGCGGTGAGGATGCGCAGCACCGCGTCCTGGTTGACGAACGGGCACGCTTTCCGGGCTGCGGTGACGGCCTGTTCCAGGGTGGTCGTCATCGGGCGTTCCTTCCGTTGCGCTTGACGGGGCGTTCGCGGTGCCACCAGGCGGCGGCGGCGTGCCACGGGGCCAGCCACGGCCGCCACCACCACGGCGGCCCCGCGCCACGGGTCACGGGGCGCCGCCGGGGAGGGGCCGCAGCGCCCGCCGCGGGCGGGCAGCCTGCCGGGCCCTGGCCACGAGGGCGGCAATGCGGGCCCGGGACTTGGCGCCGGCGAGAGCGGCGGCGCGCTTGCGCTTGCGGCGGTTCCAGTAGTCCCGGGCCATCCACGCATTCACCACGGCGAGGACGCCCATCCATGCCACCAGCCACCACGGGACGCCTCCTGCGGCAGCCAGCGCCGCCACGACGACGTCCAGCACGGCGCCGCTGGCGTACCACAGCACGCCGATCATGGGCCGCGTCGTGGCGGCACCGATCACGAGCGCGTTGATGACGCACCCTGCGGTGGTGGCCAGGAGGATCCAGACGACGGTCATAGCGTTCCTTCCGGCGGGTTGGCGGCCCGCCACGCGGCGGCGAGGGGCCCGGCGGCCAGGGGGTGGCAGACGGGGCAGCGGTACGGCGGGTCGCCGGCGAGGCGGGTGCGCTCGTCGCAGCCGCCGCACCACCGCGGCCGGGGAACCGCCTTGCGCCTGGTCACGGCGGGTCCGGGTACAGCGGCAGGAACCGGGTCCGCGGGTCGGGCTCATTACGGATCGCCGAGCGGATGTAGGCCGCCGGGCTGGCCGGGTGACGGCCGCCGAGGATGGTCGCGTAGGTCCGCTGCGCCCACTCGGCGTCGAGGCGCCGGCCGGTGACGTTCTGAACTTCAGCGATGATCAGATCGATCAGCTCTGGGCTCGCGCGCTTACTACCGTTCGATGATTGATCTACCTCAACCACAGGAAGAGGAGATGGATCAGGATCCAGGGGAGACGCCCGTGTAGACGCGTCTACATCCCGTCTACCGCGAGGCGGGGACCTGCCGGTTTGCTCGTCCCGATTCGCGTTTGAGTTATCCACAGCGTCTACAACTGCGTTATCCACAGCGTCTACACGGCGTCTCGCTGCGCGCCACCGGGCCTGCCGTTGCGCCTTGCTTTTGCGACCCCTTTCCACGTCCTCTGCGGACGGGATTTTGCACGTGCCTTCCTGGATGAACCTGTAGCCGCCGCGTGCCCTCTTCCATAGCCGCGCGTTCACTAGCTCACCTGCCAGCTTGGGGGTGCTGCCGAGCGCCGTGAGGACATGATCTGGCACGGCATCTTCTGTGGGATGCGCGCTCAACCATGCTCCTGCCGTCGCCCATAGGCCCCTGGCCGCTAGCGAGGTCGCCAGAACGCCGGGATGGGTGGGAAATTGGTCGTCCACAAGGAACCAGGGCACTCACTACTTCCCGTCTCCTCGGTTGATGGATATGGCTACGCGTCTGACTTGGCGTGATTGCAGTCCCTGTGCGCCAGGCGCAGGTTCCTGACGTGGTTGGTACCTCGCTTGGCGCGGGGCTGGTCGTGGTCGATGTGCCAGGACTGGCCGGGGATGTAGCCCTGCTGGCAGATGTGGCACTTCCACTGGTCACGCTCAGCGATGCGAAGCAGCAGCCACGCCGGGATCTTGATTCTGCGGCTCACTTACCGCTCTCCAGCATCTTGAGCTTGCGTTCCTGGATGACGCCGCGCATCTCGGCCCACCGGGTCTCGCCGGGCTCGTCTTCGGCGATCGCCAGGTCTTTGGCGAAACGCCTGTGGCGGAGGCGCTGGGTGGAGTGGTGCTGAAGCGCCTCCTTGTTCCACTGCCTGACTTGCTCAGCGGTGGCTTCAGCCTTCGGGATGATCAGGTCACCGTCCGGGGTGGTGATGCCGATGACGCCAGGGATGTCTGAGATGAGGGTGGCTTGCTCGGCCAACTGGTAGGTGCGCTGGCGTAGGCCGGACATAGCACCAGCCGCGAGCGTTGCCGCAGCTTCGAGCAACGCATCCGGATTACTCCCGTACCGTTCCCGGAGTGCTTGCTTGCAAGCCTCGCGGACAGCGATGGGCACGGGACTGTTGTAAGTGATTTCCTGTGCCCTTGCCTGGATGGTTCCACGGTCAAACGTCTTCACTCGGTACTCCATTTCTGTGCAATCTCCAGCAGGGCTGTAAGGCGCTCAATGAACTCGCTTACGTCTACGTGGCTGTCGGGGATGCCAGCGGGTGGCGTCCAGGTCTTGGCGTACGACAACGCCGAGGTCAGGCCGTCAACGGCGCTGCTCCAGGCGTTGAGAGCCTCTTGCTTAGCAGCCTGATAGACACTCGCCATCTGCTGCGCGGCGGCGCGGTCAGTCTCCGCCGTTATCTCGTGAGTCTCGATACGTTTAGGGATCTCACCAGGAGGGAGTTGAGCTAGAACGGCAAGCGTGTACCATGACGCTGGCAAATCGCCAGCGTGCTGGCGATTTGAAAGGTCAGGATGCTTGGCTATCTGCATTAGATAGCGGGCGGTTTGCTCGCTGAACGGCAGCAAGTCGACAGTGGGCAGCCAGTTGCCGTGGCCCACGCGGATCTTCGCCTCGGCGAGTCGGCGCCCCGTCTCTACGATCGACTCGACAGCGCCTTGCCATGCCTCAACCACCCACGCCGATGCCTGCTCCGGCGTCCACTCATCGGGGCGCATTACGCGGCCTTCTAGGAGTTCCTGTATCTCTGTCACGTCCTGGCCCTCAGCACTGCCCTGAGGTGCGCTCTGTGCGCCAGGTTCAGCGGGGAAGCCGCGCCTGCCACCTGCCCAGTTCAGGCGCGGCTTCCCGGCACCGTCACCCCTCGCTGCCCTAAACGGCCGGCGGTGACGGGCTGGAAGGCGGTCCCGGCGGTCGGGCCGGGACCGCCGCTCTAGGGCGGCACGTCCTCGTGCTCGCGGGCCCAGTCGTCGGCCTCGGCGCACGCCAGGAACCAGATGCGGCTGAAGTAGTCGCGCTCGGCGGCGGTGGCGATGCTGACGCCTTGAACGATCACGGCCCCGTGGTCCACCTCAACCTTGAGGCGCTGCCGGCCGTTCGCCCACAGGCTGCCGACCTCACGGAGCGGTGCTGCGCTACTCATCGGTGCCCTCCTGGCTGCCCTCGGCGTCGTCCTGGGCGCCCACGGCGGCGACGGCCTGGGTGATGCCGGTGAGCCGTTCCATCAGCGCCCCCCGGTCGCCCTGGAAGCCCTCCAGGGTGTCGCGCAGCTTCCGGGCTTCCTCATGGGACAGGTTGTTGTGCGACCTGGGGCCGGGGCCGACGCCGAGGGACCGGCCGATGATCTGCTCGGAGATGCCGAGCAGCTGGGCGCGGTCGGTGCGCGAGTCGAACCCGAGTTTCCCGTAGGCGATCTGGATCTTCTGCACGTCTTTGGGGTCGTACGAGCCGGGGAGTTCCTCGGGTGGTACGTCCTGCCAGAGGTTCTGCTCGTCGGGCACGGGACCGCGTGTGCGCTCGGCGGCCCGGTCGTCGGGGGTGGCCTCGACGGTGCCGTGCCGCAGTCGCTCATGCTCGGTGCCGGTTGTCCTGGTGTGCACCGGCTGGGCCGTGGGCCGTGATGGGGGCCGCTGGCGCTGCGGCTGGCGGCCCTGCCGAACGTCAGCCGCAGCGGCACCGTCGTCGTCCTCGCCGACCGGCGTGGCGCCGGTCACGGCGCACAGGCAGTAACGCCGGGCGTAGGTGATCGCGGACCCGAGTTGCTGCGGCGTGCCGGTGCCGAGCGGGTACTGGCCGTCTTCGCGTTCGCCGCTGGCGTGCAGCAGCGAGTAGGCGAGGACGAAGTGGCCGTCGTCACCGAGGGTGGGCCGGGCACTGAACGCCAGGTCGTGCTTGCTGAGCAGCGGCAGGACGGTGTCGGAGACGGCGGCGAGGTCGGCGTACCGGTGCTCGCGGGTGCCGGTCTGGCCTTTGGCGTTGCGTTTGATGGGAGCCAACTCGGCTTGGAGGCCGGCGAGCGCCTTGTTGAGTTCAGCGCCCATCGGGCACCTCTTCGTCGTCGTAGAGCACGTCGGCGTACCGGGGGCACCACCAGTGGCACAGGCGCCCGGGCTCGGCCTCACAGTCGGGGCACGGCCACTCGGCCTCGTCGGCGAGCAGGGCGGTCACTGGTCCTCCCGTTTCGCTTCCGCGCAGACGCCCCGGTACCAGAGGTCCCACTTGTCGGGCCGCTGCGGCGCGGGGGGGCGGTGCAGGATGGCGATGGGGAACCCGTCAGGGGCGTAGTATTCGCGGCGCCCGCTGGCGTAGTGGTAGACGACGCATTCGAGGACGTCGCCGGGGCCCGGTGCCGGAGCTGGCCGCAGCGGATTGGGGGGCTGCGGCGTCGGGGCGTGTCGCTCCGGCACCGGGGGCTTGACGGCGCGGGTGCCGAGCACGAATCCCGCGGCGAACAGGACGGCGGACCATGCGGCCGCGGCGGCGATGATGACGCCGGTCATGACGCCTCTTCCCATGCGCGGTCCTGCAGCCATGCCAGTGGCGCACTGAACGGCAGGCCGGCCCACCGCAGCGCGGGGTCGTCCCATGCGGTGGCTTCGCGGACGGCCAGGCGTGGCGGCCGGGCGGCTTCGGCTTCAGCTTCGACGGCGCACTGCTCCTCGTGGAACAGGCGCATGAAGTCGGGGCGGTGCAGGGCAGTCAGCCGCTTGAGCGCCCGCGCGCGCGCTTTCATGCGCCGCTTGTGGGCCTCGTAGCCGGGGTACTGAGTTTGCTTCGCGGCCATCACGCGGCACCTCTGGCGGCGAACTCGGCGGGGCATTCGTGGCCCGCGCCGCCGCGCCAGCACGTGTAGCAGCCGGGCCGCTGGCACAGGAGGCACGCTTCGCAGGCGTAGCCGGTGATCGCATGGCCGCAGGCGCAGTAGGCGGTGAACGGGCGGGCTGGTGCCGCCCCGCACCGCCGGGCGAAGGCGATCAGTTCCACATCGCACGGGTATCTCATGGCCGCTGTCCTCCCGGCTCGTCGGTGAGGCACATGTAGGTGAACCAGCCGGCGACGCAGGCGAGGGCGCAGCCTGCGGCGATGAGGCACCCCGGGTGCACGATGACGACCCTCACGACGTCTCCTCGGGTGCGTAGGTGGTGCGGTCGAGGAGGTCGGCGACGACGCGGTGGCCGTGCTGGAGGGCGTGCCGTTGCGCGTCGCCGCGGATCGCCTGGGCGGCCGTGCCGTGGCCGGCGCGGCGGTCGAACGTGCAGCCGTCGTGCGTGCACCAGGCGTGGAGGTGGTATTTGACCCGGATCTCCCCGACGCCTTTCACCGGGTCACCTCGCTGCCGGCGATGCGCTTCCACGCCTGGTACTCGGTGTCGGCGCCCTTGCCGAGGTCGCCGTCGTAGAGGGCGGTGGCGGCGGCGAGGGCGAGCGTGGCGTGCACCTGGGCTTCCGCCGTGAGGGCAGCCCGGCGCTGCAACCGCTCCTGGGTGCCCATTGAGGCGTAGAGGCCGTGGTCATAGTCCATGACGCCAGCAGCGGTCATCGTGAGCGACTCAGCCATCTGGTAGTGCTCCTGCGCGGTGCTCACCGGGTCACCTCGGGGTCGAGGACGAAGCCGACGCCGCCGCGTTCGGTGAGGCCGTCGTCGATGCAGTCCGCCCAGTCGCTGCCGGGTACGCGCCCGATGAAGTGGGCGCGGGTGATGCGCCGCAGGCATGCCCCGGCGCGGGGATTCACGCAGGGGTGCCCGGGTGCGGCGCCGCAGTACCCGCAGCGGGTGTGCCGGGCTTCCTCGACGATCTGGTGACGTGTCATGTACTGTCTCCTGTTGTTGCTGGTTGTTGTCGCGGGGCCCGCGCCCGGGGGAAGGGTGCGGGCCCCGGTCCTTTTATGTGCGGGCGAGGATGGCGCGGATGAGGGCGCTGGTGCCCGCGCGGTCCATCGGGTCAGGGGTGCCGGGGCCGCGCTCCGTGGCGGGGTAAAGCTGGAAGTACAGGGCCAGCAGGTCGAGGTACCGCATCCGGCCGAGTTGGAACACGCTGGTGGGTGCCTTCATGCGGCTGCCTCCAGGACGGTGAGCAGTTGCCGGCCGATGTGCTCGGTGTATGCGGGCGGGATGGCGTGGCTGAGCTCGTCCCGGCTCGTCCAGTCGATGCCCATGAGTTGCCGGTACTCGGCTGCGGTTGGGTTGCGGCCAAGCTTTTCCCGGGCGTAGCTAGTGGTGCCGTGCCCGACGACGCTGATAGCGGGGCCTGAGTGCTGGCATGGTGGCCGCATCTCGAAGCCGTGCCATGACGTTTCGAACCACCGTTCGCGGACGAGTTGGCCGACACCTGGAAGGGCGAGGCCGAACATGCAGCCGCAGAGCTTGTAGTCGGCCCGCATCGGCGCGCCGGGGACATTCTCGATGACCCACGCTGTACCGCTTGCCTCGAGCCGTGCCCGAGTCGCGGCGAGCATCCACCCTGTCCCGTGAACGGGATGAGAGCCGCCGCGCGTGTGGTCCTGGCATGGCGGGCTGGCGTGCTGAGCGTCGAACGGGCCGAGAGTGGCGATGAAGTCCTCGTCAAGCGCGTCGCCCTGGACGAACTCGAACGGATAGTGCGGCTGTGGCGCGATGTCCACGCCGACCACAACGAACCCGGCCCGCGCATAGCCTGCAGCGGCACCGCCTGCCCCGCAGAACCGGTCGAGCAGCCGCGCCTTCATGGGGTCATCTGCCGTAGTTCGACGCGGACGCAGGCGTCTTCCCCGGTGCCCCAGATGTCGACGTACCGGATTTCGATGCCGGGGAGGGCGCCTTCGGGGGTGCAGAGGGGTGCCCAGTCCCGGCGCGCGGTGATGAGGTACCCGGGCGCTTCGGTGGTGGTCATGCTGCTGCCCCCTTGCTGGCAATGTGCGGTGCGCGGATGGCGGCGACGAGGTCGGCCTGGTCCTGGGTGAGCGGTTCGTCGTCCTTGGCGTCGGCGAGCGCGGCCGCGCGGACCTCTTCGGCGGAGCGGCAAAGAGTCATGGCCGCCTCCCGATAAGCCAGGCGCCGATCACCATGCCGAGGAGGACAAGGCCACCGCCCACAAGCGCGGATACGATCTGCTGGCCCCAACTCATGGTGTGCGCCGTTTGGCTGATGCGCGGAGCCGTTGCTGCGCGGCGGGGGTGAGGCGGTGCCGGCGGAACATGCGCCGGGTGCGGTAGGCGGCGAGGGCGGCGATGCGCCGGTCGCCCAGCCAGAGGAACAGCCTCACGACGCCGCCGCCTCCGGCTCGGGCTCGGGAACCGGGTAACTGATGGCGTCGAGCGTGACGCCGAGCTGGTCGGCGATGCGGCGGAGCACGTCGGGGGCGGGCTGCCGTATGCCGCTTTCGATCTGCGACATGTACGCCTTGGTGATGCCCGCGCGGCCGGCGAGGGACATCTGGGGGATGCCGAGCGCTTTGCGGATGGTGCTGATGCTCGCGCCGTTGGCTTTGCGGTTCATGGGAAGTGACTCTAGCTAACTCGGGTTTACTCCGCAAGTGATGTGCAGAAAACTCTCGTTTAGTCACACTAGTGCCAACCGTCACAACAGTTAGCGCAGGTAACTCGTATGTTGACTTAGCCAAAGTTAACAGGACAAAATGCCTGTCATGACATCCGCGGTCGGTGAGCGCATCCGGTTGCGCCGGCAGCAACTCGGGCTGCGGCAGGCGGACCTGGCTGCGCGTGTCGGCGTCAGCGAATCGGCAGTGCTCGGCTGGGAAAAGGACAGGTTCTTCCCGTCGCGCCATCAGGGCGCGCTCGAGGACGTGCTCGGCATCAGCCTGGCCGCTGCTAACGGCACCACCCCGCCGCCGCCCGCGGACCCGCGTGAGCGGGAACTGTGGGACCTGGCGGTGCAGGACATGCCCCCCGCTCAGGCATGGGAAGTGGTTGAGGAGTACCGGCGGCGCAGGCGCCGCATCGCCTAGCGGGCTTAGGCCACCGCGTTTATCCACAGGGAGGGAAACAGGTGGGTGACGACGCTTCATCGCGGTCACTGGACGTGCAAGCGGGGCAACTGAGGGAGTTCGTGGCCGATCTCGCCGCGAGGGTGGCGGCGATCGAGGCGGCGCGGGACCGGGCAGAGCGCCGGGACCGGATCGAGGAGATCCTGGCCACCGCCGGCCAGCCGCCCGGTCCGCGTCACGCGGCGCCGAAGCACCGGGAGCGGCCGGACTGGCTGCGGGTGATCCCGGGGGGGATGGCGGCGCTGGTGCCCATGCCGGGTCACGGCGCGGCCGGGTTCCTCCCGGCGGCGGGACATGTGTTCCTGGGCCGGCGGGCGTGGCCGCGGTGGGCGGTGGCCGCGCTGGCGTTCGGTCTCGCCGGGGCGGTCGCGGCGCCTACGGCCGCCGATGTGCGGGACACGTCCGCGGTGGTGTGCGCGTCCCGGTGCGGCGACGGTGAGGGCGGCCCGCAGCCTTTAGTGCAGCACCATGTGCACGCCCGCGTCACTGACCGGCTTATCATGATCCGTCATGATCTAGGGCATCCCTAGCCGCACGTCTTCGGTGTTGAACCCCGGGCCGCGCTTGCTGGCCGGGAGGACGGTGACGGTGAAGCACGCGGCGACGAGGGCCCGGCGGGCAGCGAGCGTCAGGGCGTCGAACTCTTCGCGGGTGATGCTGGTGTGGGTGCCGCGGAGTCTCGCCTGCGCGTCCCCGGCGGCCAGCTCGCGGAGCTGGGCGAGGCGCCGGTCGATCGATTCGATACGGCGCAGCAGCAGCGGCAGGTGGCCGCCCTTAGCGGGGTCGGCGGCCAGGGCCTCGGCCTCAGCGCGCTGCATGGCCAGCGCCCGGAACTCCCCCGCAGTGGCCGCGGTGACCGGCCGCGGCGGCGGGTTGGCCTCGTGGCCGAGCCGGGCGATCGTGCGGGTAATGACGTACTCATCGAGGAGTGCCATGGACCGCTGCACTTTGCGGCATCCGGGCTTGATGCAGCGGTAGCCGGCCGTTTTGCCCGGCCGGTTCTCCGTCTTGATCATCAGCGGTGAGCCGCATGCGCCGCACCGGGCGATGCCGGACAGCAGGTACTTGCGCGCGTTAGTGGTGTAGCCGAACCCGGCCGCTTTGGCGTCGAGGACGGCGCGCACCGCTTCCCAGGTCTCGCGTTCCAGGATCGCCTGCCAGGCGCCCGGGTGGACGCCGTCGGGCATGAGCCCGGCGTACCGGGGCCGGGCGAGCATCTTGCGCAGCGCGCCGTGGGTGAACGGGCCGCCGGTCGGCACCGTGTGCCCGCGGGCGGTCAGGTCCCGGGCGATGGCGAGCGTGGCTTCCCCGCCGAGGACGCGCCGGGCGGCTTCCTGGACGATGACGACCTCAGCGGGGATCTGGTTAATGCCGTCGGTGGCGAACCCGTAAGCCCTGCCGCCCCTGCCGCCGGGCCTCGTGCGGCCTTCGCGGCGCCAGCGCTTGTACTGATCCTGGCGGCGTTCACTGGTGCGCTGCGATTCCTCTTCCGCGAATGCGGCGCGTATCCATAGTTCGAGCCGGTTCTTATCCAGGTCGTAGGTGCCAGTGGGGCTGGCGAGCTTGACGCCTTTATTGTCGGCCAGGTCGAGCAGCTTACTGAGATCCTGGGGGCGCCGGACGAGGCGGTCACCGTGATAGACGACGATGGCGTTGATGCGGCCGGTGTCAACGTCACCGAGCATCCGGTCCCACTGCTTGCGCTTGCGGTTCTTCTGCCACGCGGACTTTGAGTGGTCGCAGTAGACGTCCACGACCTCCCAGCCGAGCCGCCCGGCGAGGTCGCGGCAGATGCGCTCCTGGTCGTCGACCTTGGTGGTGTCACCGAGCGCGGCGAGGGATATGCGGGTGTAGATCCCGGCGCGGGGAGGGTCAGCGGCTTTCATAAATGCCCTGTTACTGGCGTGGCGTGCGTGAATTAATGGGCCTGGGATTGCCTTTTGTGGTAACGCAGGGTGAATGCGGGTACAATTCTAACATGGAAGGTCCCATGTCTCCCGAACACCCCATATCGAAAAGTTACCGTGACCTGCCGGAATGGCAAAAGGCCCACGCGGCATATCTCGCGGAGCCCGATGATCTTGAATTGCGCTTCTTTAACCGGATCGAGGCGGTGCGCAGGATGCACGAGATCGAGCGCCAATGGGAAGCCGGTCACTGACCGAGGTTCAGCCCGGTCTCTTCGGTGATCTTCCGGCCCGCGGAACTGCGGCGAAGGTCGCGCCGTGACTCATCCGCTGGCTCCTGGATGGTGACCGTGCCGGCCGGGCCGGTGACCCTCAGCCGTCCGCGCCCGACGCGCTCGACGGTGCCCCCGGCGCCGCGGATCGCGGCGGCAAGTTCGCGGGCGGCGCTGCTGCGCCAGCGCTCAGGCACCGTGGCTCCCTCTGTGCCTGCGCAGCATGTCGGTTATGGCCCAGAGCGCCCAGGCGGCAGCGACTACGAGGAATCCGATGGCAGCGAGGCGCACTGCCATCGGAGCGGGAAGCAACGCTACGGCGGCAATGCAGACGGCAGCGACGGCGATGACGCCTAGCCGCGGGCGGTTCATGGCGTCCGGCCCCACATGACCCGGAGCCGGGATACCTCCCGCTCTAGCTCCGGTCCCGTGTCCTGCCTGTTCACGAGGAGGCGCCCGAGGAACTTGGCCGTCTCCCAGTACTTGCGGAACCCACGCTCTTTACTCACTGGCCGTTCTCCCGCCGCGCGACGTAGGTGCCCTTGCCGGGTCGGACGATGACGAGGCCCTCGTCTTCCAGGATGTCGATGCCCTTGCGGACGGTGACGTGGGTGCAGCCGGTCATCTGCTCGATGCTCTTGACTGACGGGATCACGGCCCCGGGAGGGTAGGTGCCAGCTTCGATGTCGGCGCGCAGCAGGTTCGCGATCTGCTGGTAGAGGGGCACGTCGCTGTCGCGGTCGAGTTCCACACGCCAAGTCTGTACTGGCATAGCCCTCTCGTCTCTATCGGAACATGATCTATCACGCTAGCTAAGGTACGGCAGGATTGCCTAGATACTACTAGCATGATCTATCGTGATTCCGTAACGTGTAGGCCACTACCGTCTCCGCTAGGAGGAACCATGCCAGTCATCGCCAAGCGCGCTCTCGCCGTCCTCGGTGCCCTCGCGGTCGCCGCCGCTGTCGCCGCCGGGGTGAGCGCCCCGGACATGCACCTGCACGGGCCCCCGTCCGCTGACGGCAGCGGCACGAGCGCCCCGGACATGCACCTGCACGGGTAATGAAGCTGCTCGATCCGCCGCTGACGTACGGGCGGCCAGGAGGGGGAACGATGACGGAGCACCACGCGGCCCCGGGGCCGTACGAGACGCTGGCCGAGGCGGAGGGCGCGGTGGCGCACATCCTCGCCTCACCGCCGGCGGCGGTGACGGACGGGAATCACCGGCTGATCGAGGACACGCTGCGCGCGGCGGGGGTGGAACTGGCCGCCTATGATCACGCGATCGCGCTGTGGCTGGCCGGGACGGCTGCCCCGGCGACGGTGGCCGTGGTCGTCGGCTGGATCACCCGCGCGGCGGAGCACCGGGACCGGTACACCGACGCGGCGAACATCCCGCCGCTAGGTGTCGGGATGAACAGCGGCCCGTCAAACTGGCCCGAGGGGTGGGGGGAGAAGAAGTGACCGGGTGGCGCAAGTCGTCGTACTCGAACCCTTCGGGGAACTGCGTGGAGGTTGACGTGCCTGAGCCTGAGTTCCACAAGTCGTCGTACAGCGGGGTCAACGGTCACTGCGTGGAGGTGGCCCCGGGTGCCGTGGTGGCCGTGCGCGACTCGAAGGACCCGGCTGGCCCGGTGCTGGCGTTCGCCCCGGAGGCATGGGCCGTGTTCGTGGCCGGGGTGAAGGACGGGAGGATGCCGGGATGAGTACCGAACTGCGCAAATCCAGGCTGGCCTGCGCCGTGGGCCGCTGCGAGTCCTGCGGGGGCGGCCTGATCCGGGACGGCATCGTGTGCGAGTGCCGGTGTCACCGCCGCGGTACCACCAAAGAGGCCCGTGCCCGGGACGAGATCGTGCGCCGCCAGCAGGCCGCCAAGACCTGACGACAGTGGCCCCGGGACGCTTCCGCGTGCGCCCGGGGCCCGGCCCCGCTAGGAGGGACCATGACGAACCGTACAGGCAACCGCGCTGGCTGGCAGTACGCCCTGGCCGGGTTGTTCATCGCGTCGATCGCCGCCGTCATCTCCTACAACGACGGCCTGTTCGTGGCCCGGCTGGCGGGGAACCACGACCGGCAGGCGTTCCTGTACCCGTTCCTCCCGGATGGCCTGATCGTGGTGGGCCTCCTGGCCCTGCTGGAGGCGGCCCGCCGTGACATCCCCCGGTCGAGGTGGGCGACGGGCGCGGTGCTGCTGGGGGTGGCGATGACCCTGGCGATGAACGCGGGCGCGGGGATCGCGCATTCGGTGCTGGACGCGGTGATGGACGGCCTGGTGCCGGTGGCGTTTTTCGTCGCCGCCGAGGTTGTGCTGTGGCATGTTAGGCGTGGCCGGGGCGGTCCCGTCCTAGACGCCCTAGGCACCGCCCCGGCCGCTTCGCCCGGCACGGTTCCGTCGTCGTCTTTCGAGGCGGCGAAAGCGCGCATGCGGGAGGCTGCGGACCATCGTTTCCGGTACAGCGACAATGAGGCGCGTGCAGACTTTGGCCTGACCCGCAGCGAGGCGGCGAAAGCGCGCGGCCAGGTCACCCAAGAGACCAGCCGGGGCGGTTCATCCCAGCGGGACCATTCCAGGACCGTCCCGGCTGCTCACGTCCCGGCCGGGGTGGCTGACGCCGCCATGCCCCCGGCCCCGGCCGGGACTCACCTCAACGGGTACGCCACCCATGGCGGGTAAGCCCCAAGGGTTCCTGGACTCCCTCGGCGCCGCGCTGTGGGTGCTGCTGAAGCTCACCGTCCGGGCCGCCACCGGGCAGCACCTCGACGGCCACCGGCGCAGCGACGCCACGATCTGGCACGACGGGACGGAAGCCGAACCGCACCACTGGTCCCGGAACCCGTGGTGGCCGCGCCTCGCGGGGTGGAAACGCGCGGTGGTCATGTTCTGGGTGCCGGGCGCGGCAGGGTGGGCGCTGCTGTTCCACCGCGGCGGCACGGAGCGCGTGATGGCCGTCGTTGCGGGCGTTCTCCTTGGGTGCGCGCTGATCCGCGCTGCCTTGTGGTGGCCGGAGTGGGGGCATTACCGGTCCCGGGTGCGCCCGCTGCACTGGAAGCTGGCCCCGCTGCTGGCGCTCCCGCCGAGCACCAAGCCGGGCGACTGGCTGGCCATCCCCCCGGACTACGCCACCAACCGGGATGCCGAGGTGGTGCTGTACCCGCCGCGGGATTTCACTGCCAGCGACCGGAACCGGGACGACGTTCAGCGGGCCGTGGCCGTGGCGCTCCCCGAGCTGGAGGCACCCGACTTCGACTTCGGCGCCCTGGCCGGGCATAAGCCGCGGATCATCGTGAAGCACAGCGACCCGCCGCCGACGCTGGTCACCTGGGATCAGATCGCCCCGAAGGTCGCCGCCAAAGCGGCGCATGAACTGGTCACCGGCATCGGGAAGCACAGCGAGGTCATCAAGGTGTCGGTGGAAACCGACTCGCCGCACTTCGGGATCAGCATGGGCACGGGCGCGGGGAAGTCGAACCTGGCGGCGTTCTGGCTGGTGCAGCGGTTGCGGCAGGGTGACATCGCCCTGATTCTGGACGCCAAGCATTTCAGTCATCCGTGGGCATTCAAGGACATGGACGCCGAGTACGGGCTGCTGCCGAACGTCCGGTATGCCCGGTGGATACCGGACCTGCATGAGGCGATGCTGTGGCTGGGCCGGGAACTGTCGTCCCGCACCCTCGCCGCGGAGCGCGTCATCAATGCGAAAGGTGACCTGCTCAAGGATGTCGGCCCCCGGTTGTGGATCGTGGCGGAGGAGATGAACCTGGCCACCCCGCTGCTGAAGCAGCACTGGGCTGACGTCCGGGACAAGGAGGACGTGAAGAAGTCCCCGGCGCTGACCGCGTTCGGGGGGGTGGCGTTCGCTGGCCGGGCGGTGAAGATGCACCTGATCGTCATCGGGCAGCAGCTGACCGCGGAGACGCTCGGTGGCGGGTCGGTGCGGGAGAACATCGGGGTGCGGTGCCTGGCCCGGTACACGCAGAACTCGTGGAAGATGCAGGCGGGTGACGTGCCCATGCCGCCGTCACCGTCTGTGCCCGGCAGGGTTCAGTGCATCGCGTCCGGCGGGGTCAGCGAAACCCAGGTGCCGCTGATGGACCTGGAGCAGGTGCGTGAGCTGGCGGTCGGCGGCACCGTCACCGGCTGCCCCCTGGATATGCCCGGTGCCGCGTCCCCCGCGGAACTGCCTGTCCCAGCTCCTGACGCCATCCATATGAGCCCTGACCAGCCGAATGTCCTAGGAATGACCCTCGCGCAGGCCATCGCTGAGAGTGTGCTGCGCCGCAGCCTGGAGTCGGCGCGGAAGGAAGCGCAGCGCCCGGGATTCCCGGTGCCGCTGAACCCGGAGGACGGTTCCGGTGTCGCCAAGCGGTACCGGCCGAGCGACCTGGACGCGTGGGAGAAGGAGAAGGTGCTCCGATGACAGACAGTGACACCCTGACAGGCAGGCCGCCGGACAACCCGCCCCCCGGCCAGGAGTGGATGCCGTACCCGGGCGCGGGGTACTACGAGTTCTCCCACCGCGGGAAGGCCCGGTCGGTGGACCGGACGATCGGCGGCAAGTTCTACCCCGGCAAGGAGCTGGCGACGAGGCTGAACAACCAGGGGTACGTCCTGGTGGACATCCGCCTGGATGACGGCACTAAGAAGACGGTCACCATGCACTCGGGGGTCCTGCGGTCCCATGACCGCGACCCGGAGGCGTGGGAGGAGTGCTGCCACGGCCCGGGAGGGCCGCAGGACAACCGGTGGCCGGAGAACATCCAGTGGGGAACCCGCGGGCGCAACCTGGCGGACATGGCCGCGGCGCGGCCCCCAAGGCCGGAGAGGACGTGCCCCCGGTGCGGCATGGGCCACCGCGGCCGGGCACGGAACTGCCCCGACTGCATGACGGCGATGGGCGTCGCGGCGGCGGGGGAACTGGCGGGGGGGAAGATGCTCGACCAGGTGGCGGATGACCTGGATTACCCGCCGGCCGGGGTGTACCGGCTGGCGGTGACCAAGGGTGGCCTGCACGTGCACGCCGGCCCGTGCCCGCGCCTGGTCGTCGTGGAGGAGGAGCTGAACGCCGCAGCCCGCGCCGCTGGTCACACAGGGTCATGGCTACGCAGGGTGATAAATCGCCGGGAAGCGTCCCGCCGGAATAGTGACGCACAGTGACCGATTTGGGGCCCCCGAGAATACAGGGGCGAAACGCCCGCCCGCTGGGCGCGGCTTCGCCGCGCTGTTTCGCCTGTGGCCTGGGACAACGTGGGACAGTGTCACAGCCCGTGTCCTACACGGAGAGTGACACTGTCCGGGGCCCCTGGTGGTGGTGGCACCCTGTAATCGGTGACGGTGTGTGACGGTGGGGGGGTGGCTGGCCGTGGCCGTGGTCCTCGCCGCCGGGGTGTGGCGGGCAGTCGACCTGGCGTTCCGGCCGTGGAAGAAGTGCTGGGCGTGCAAGGGGACGGGCAAGAGCAGGCTGTCCGGCGAGAAGTTCTACGACGACTGCCGGTGGTGTGACGGCGGCAAGAAGCCCCGCCAGCTGAGAAGAGGCGCGCGGCTCGTGCGCCCCGATCTGAAGGAGAAGTAGATGTGCACGCCTAGTAACATGCCGCCGATGTGTTCCTGCCCGCATGACCCCGGCCGCAGCGCAGTCGGCCGCGGCGCAGACCCCGCCGTGAAATGGGTGGCGGCGGTCGTGCTCGCCGCGGGCATCGCGTGGGTGATCATCGCGGGGTATGGCGCGTGGCTGCTGCTGGCCGGGTGGCTGATGCTGATGGGAGTGGCCGCACTGGTGTCCCTGGCCCGGGATCGCAGGGCGCTGGAGGCTGCCACAATTGCCCTGGACGTTCGGAGTTACGGGAGGGACGCACGTGCCGTACCAGCCGCTGTCGCCGCTGCTGACCACGCTGACCACCTGCAAGCAGTGCTGGTGCACGGTGGCGCACCTGGACCAGCGGGCCCACGACGAGAAGTGCCCCGCCCGGCGCGAATGCTGCCGCGACCAGGGCGACGCTGAGCCCGTCCTGGAGGTCGCGTCGTGATTGTGTTCGTCAGGATGCGGATTGAGGTCCCCGATGACAGCCGCCCGTCAGCGGTGATGGCGGCGGCGGCGGACGCGGTGAACCGGGACACCCCGTACAAGGTCACCCTGGTGGAACTGGCCGACCCGTGGCCGCAGCTGCCCGGCCCGCCGGACCCCCCTAACGCAAAGTGACCCCCGCCCCCTCCCGGCTGTGCTGGTACCCGGGAGGGGGCGGGGGTTGCCTAGGGCTTGAACGCGACGACGAGGACGGTGGCGAGGGACACCAGGATCGCCACGGCGGCGATGAGCGTCCCGTAGTCGAGGCGCCGTTCCGTGCGCTGCCCGGCCGCGCCGACGCCCATGGACTCGATGCGCACCACTCGTTCCTTCAGGTCGGAGATGGTGGCCGCCTGCGAGGCCAGCCCCGCAGTGGTCTGCGCCGCGTTGGCCCCGATGGTTTCCTTGGTGGCCTGCTCGGACTTGGTGATCGCCAGGGTGTTCGACTTGTTCTGTTCCGCCGCCGCTTCCTTCTGCGCGGCGAGGGCCGCGGTCAGGGCCAGGGCGTTAGAGGCGAACGTCCCGTCGATCGCGCTGAACTTTTCCAGGGACGTGTCCTGGACGTTGCGGAGCTGCGACTGGATGAGGTCTTTGGCGGAGGTGACGGCCCGGTCAATGTCAGTGGGGAACTTCGCCACCGAGTCGGCCAGCACCTTGGTGGCGACGTCCATCCCGTCGATCCGGGCGCCGAGCAGTTCGCGGAGGCCGCTGACGGCCTTGTCCACCTCGGAGGGGATTTTGTCCTGGGTGGCGGCGAGGAGCCTGGTGGCCCGGTCGATGGCGTCGATGCGGGATTCGAGGAGTTCCCGCAGGTTGACGATGGCCGAGGCGGTTTCCGCCCGGAGCGCGGTGCGGCCCTGCGCCAGTTCGGGGTCGATCTTGCCGATCCGCTCGGCGAGCAGGATGGTGGCCTGGTCCATCCCGTCGAGACGCTGCTCGATCAGTTCCCGGAGCCCGGCGATCCGTTCGGCGAGGGTCCGCAGGACCGCGGCTTCGGTTTCGCGGAGCTGAGCCGTAGTCAAAACTGTTGGATCAGGCCGCGGTCTCCAGTCGTACTGCCGGGAGGCCGCGTTCGCGGCGGCGGCTTCGTCTTCCATCGGCTCACCGCCGTTAGCCACTGTGGCCCCCCAACGGTCCGTGCTGTTGCTGCTGTTACCAGGCCGCGGCGGTCACAAATTCCGCCCACGCCCCTGGCGTAACGTGCCGCCAGTCGTTCGGGTGCGGTGCGGCCAGCCCGACCTTGTCGTACACCCAAGCAGCAAGGGACGAACACACAACGTGCCCTGGCACGAGCCCGGTGGCGGGGTCCTTCTCGGCCCACAGCGCGCCGAGGCCGAGCGCGTTGAACGCGTCTTCGGCGATGCCGCCCTCCCAGTCGTAGGCAGTACCCAGGAGCTTGACGGCGAGGTAGCACACCTGCGCCCGCTGCTGGGCCGTCTTGGGCTGGGTGCTGTTGGCGATGGTGCGCGGGTCGTTCAGGTAGGCCCTAGCATCCGCCCACCCCACGCCTCCCGGTCTCGCCTCGATGGCCCATGGCACCCCGGCGGCGTCCAGGTGGTGCATGACGGCGACGTGGGAGGCGGCGGGTTCGCCGGCGAGGACGGCGCCGAGTTCGATGAGCTTGGCGGTGTCCGAGGTGCCGGCGGTAACGAGGACGTCGCCGGGCTGCGGCGGCGCGGTGATGAGCCGCAGCAGCGGTTCAGCGGTCACAGCGCCTCCCTGAGTATGGTGCAGTCATGACGCCAGATGAGGTCGTTGCGCTGGAAGCGGGCGCGGCGAAACTGCGCGCCCGCATGGAGCAGTTGCGCGGCCTGTCCCGCCGTCTGCCACCTGAGATCAAGGCGGAACTGAACCGCCTCGGCCACGGTGCCGATCCCGATGGTTTCTTCATGTGCAACGCCCACGACGAGGGGCTTCAGTGCTGCCTGGATATCCTGGCCGGCCAGGACCCGCAGGCGACCTGAGAACTCACGCGCTGGGATGCCACTCGTCGTCGAAAACGAGTGACTCGTCGTAGTGGCCGCCGGTTTGCGCTTCGCCGGCGTACTGGACGGCGACGACGCCGGTCATGTCGTGGACGGTTTTGGTGCCGTCGAGGGTGGCGATCCACAGGTGGAAGTCGGTGACGACGTGCAGCCCGGCGGCGTTCATGGCGTTGAACAGGGGGGTGAGGGTGGCGCGGTTGCAGTAGATGACCGCGTACGCGCCGGGGAGGGCCTTGTGCCGGGCTTTGACCCAGGTGACGGCGGTGGCGGGGGTGGCGTCGCCGGTTTCGACGTCGAGGATGCCGGCGCCGGCGGCTGCGGTTCCGTTGACGTCGATGCGGGCGTGCGCGGCGTGGCGGAACCGGTCGAAGTCCGCGGGCTTCCAGGCGAACGACCCATTCACGTACCCCGCGACAATGTCAAGCCCGTGGGTCGGGATGTCTCCCGGGGTGGTGGAGTCGCGCATGATGCGGGTCATTTCTGGCTCCCTGTGGCCGTCTTCCGGTCCCGGTAGGGCAGATCATGAGGTTCCCCGAGCCACATGCAGCAACTGCCGTCCCTGCGCAGAGGTGCCTCGCAGTAGGTGCAGCGCGTTTCGTAATAGTCGGCCGCCCGGGTCATATCTGGCCTCCGGTGGGTGGTGGCATGGGCGGCGGCACCGGGGTCATGCTCACCACGGGCGGCAGCACCGGGGGCACCGGGTCACCGGGGCGCACCTGGTGCGGGGCGAGGTACGCGGCGGCGAACGCGAGGATGCCGGGGACGGCGGCGTAGATCAGCGACACCAGTCCCGGGTCGATGTTCCCCTTGAACACGTACGTTTGCAGCAGCCAGATGGCGGCGCCGGAGACGACCCCGGCGAGCCCGGCAGCCTGCGTTTTCGCCTCTACCGGGGCGCGGGCGGGGGTCATGTCAGCCGATCCTGCGGCCGGTCAGGTACGAGTTCGCGAACAAGGTCGTATTGCCCGCATTTGAGGTATTTTGTGCCCACTGGAAGATCAGGTTCCCGGCGGTGCTGGCGGTGACGATGGTGCCCCAGAACTGGGCGTTCTGGTGGGTGGACGCGCCCTGGCCCTGGCTGGTGACGCTGTTGGTGTCGAGGTTCTCCCCGGTGCCGACCAGGATCCCGGACGCGTCGGTGCCGAACCGCTGGAAGATCGCCGTGGCCCCGGCGGGGACGGTGAACGACGACTTCCAGTCACCGCCGGTGGGGGAGGCGTACCGCAGGTACACATGGAACTCGTAGATCGAGTTCGCGGCGACGGGGAACCGCATGTCCGCATCGTTGACCAGCGTGGTCTGCGAACTGATGATCTGGTTGGCGGACTTCACCCCGGACAGCGCCACCAGGAACACATTGATATCGCTCGCGGTGAGCACGTCGCCGACGTTCCACACTTTGGCCGTCACTGGCGTACCTCCTGGGTCAGAATGCGAGCTTGCCGGTGTTCAGCAGCCCGAAGACGGGGTCGTCAAGGATGAGGAACCCGGTGTAACGCAGCGCCGACTGGAGGGTCCAGGTGGTGGACCAGGTCCCGGCGACGGCGTCGAGGTCGTGCTGGATGCCGCGGATGAAGCAGTCCTGGACGATGGTGGTGCCACTGTTCTGCGGCCGCCGGTACACCTGGATCCGGTCGCCGATCTCCCTCGCGAGCACCTGGGGGAACAGGCCCGCGGGGTCGGCGACGGGGTCGAGGGTGATGGCGTCGAACCGGTCATCGCCGGCCAGGGACACCGCGAGGACCCACTGCGCCCATTCCAGGGTCGTGGGGTCGTCGTTGAGGATCAGGTCACTCCGCGCGTAGGTGCGGGGGAACAGGTACGTCCGCTCCGACGCGGCGGACTCCGCCTCCTGGAGGGTGCCGCCTACGCTGGTGGCCTGGATGTCGTTGGCGAGGGTGGTGTCGTCGGTGGCGCGGCGGTGCGGGATGCACGCCAGCTCGGTGAACGCCCCGTGGATGGTGCCGGGCAGGTCGCCGAACACGGCCTGCACCTGCGCGGACCGGGCGTCCTCGAGGATGGCCTGCCGGTTGCGGAACACCACGAACCCGCCGCCGTCCATGTACAGCGCGCCGATCTCCGAGTCGGTGGTGAGCTGCAGCAGCTTCAATGCGGTGTCGCCCCACGTGGTGCCCTGCACGGGGGAGTCGCCCACGGAGATGCGGCGGTGGTCGGTGTACCAGGCGGCGGCGTCGAGGATGCGGGTGACCCGGGCGCCGGAGTCTTCCCCGTCGCCGTCGCCAACCCCGCCCCCGCCGCCGCCGCTGGCGGGGATGGTGATCCCGGCGAGGACTTTGAACCCGTCGTCGGCGGTGATGGTGACCTCGTCGTAGCCCATGTCGTAGGTGAGGTCCGCACCGGCGAACGACGACGTGAACCCGGCCCACATCGGGTAGCTGACGGACCCGTAGACGGCGCGGACCCGGAACGGCACCATCGGCCGCAGCGACCCGAAGTACACGCTGGACGGGTTGTCCGGGTCGAGGTTGCCGCTGGAGTTGTCGAACGTGCCGGTGGCGGTGCCGCCCTGGTAGGTGATCAGCGGCCCCTGCACGCGGGTGGAGGGCCGGCTGATGGAGCCGTTGATGAACAGGCCGGCGATGTCTGTCCAGGTGGTGGAGTCGGCGAGCATGTTCCCTTCGGACAGTTGCCCGTACACGGGGTCGTCGAGGATGAACGTGCCGGCGGGGACCTGCGGCGCGGCGGCGGTGAGCCCGGCTTCGATGACCACCTGCGGGTACCCGGCCCTGGGGGTCATGGGGTTCGGCGGCGGGGTGAGGGACGCGACGACGGTGATGACCAGGGCCGCCGTCGCGGTGAGGTTGTTCGCGTCGGTGATGGTGACGGTGAAGGGGGAGGTGGCCGCGTCCGCCAGGGGGGTGCCGAAGATGAACCCCAGCGGGCCGAGGGTGAGCCCGTCAGGCACGGACCCGCTGGTGACTGTCCAGGCGAACGGGGCGGTGCCGCCGGTTTCGGTCAGCGCGGTGTTCGGGTAGGCAACACCCACGGTGGCGGCGGGCAGCGATGTGGTGGTGATCACCGGGGGCCCGGCGCTGCCGGTGATGGTGATCGACAGGGCGGCGGTGGCGGTGACCGCGTTGGTGTCGGTGGCCTTGGCGGTGAACGAGCTTGTCGCCGCGGCGGTGGGGGTGCCGGTGATGGCGCCGCCGCCTACGGTCCCGCCGGCGATGGTGGCGTCGATCTGCTGCAGCAGCGGGATGCGGAAGTCGGCGGGGTCGGTGATGATGTTGTTGACGTTCTTGTTCTGCTGCTGATACCACGCGTACAGGCCGGGGGGCAGCGCGGCAGCGAACCCGTTGACGTAGTTCAGGTACTCGGTGACGCTGCCCGGGCCGGTGTCCGGCGGGACGGCGGAGTTTCCGAGGGAGGACCCCATCTCCCCGACGCCGACGCGTTTGCCGGTGGCGGCGGCCATCGCCATGAACGGGTCGATCCGGGTGCCGGAGTTGTAGGTATTCGCGTAGAAGTCGATCATGTACTCGTCGACGACCGCGGCCGACGCGCCGGAGGGGAAGAAGGACGACCACAGCAGGTGCTTCGACCCGGCCGAGTCGTGGACCAGCAGGGCACCGGGGGTGTGCACCGCCCCGGCGTAGAACACGAGCCCCGCCTTGTACAGGACCGGGCTGGCGACCTGGTCCTCCACTTCCTGCCAGATGATGACCTTGACGGTCAGCCCCAGGTTCTGCATCGCCGTCACCGACGCCTGCAGCCCGTTGTAATCGTGGGTAGTAGGCGGGTTCAGCGCCGGCTTGACGCACAGGTACAAAACCAGGTTGTTGTTGAGGCAGTCCTGGATCGTGTTGTCGGCGGCGGTGGTGGGGAAGATCCCGGACCCGTCCGGGTTGACCTGGAAGTAGCATTTGCGGCCGGTGCAGTTGATCCCGGTGAGCGTCTCCCACGCGGCGGTCACGAGGGTCGGCGACGGCTTGTCGCCGGACGCCACGGTGATCCCGGACAGCCCCCCGCGCCCGCCGGTGGTGGCCAGGGACGTGCCCGCTGGCAGGGAGCCCACGGTGATCGCCCACGAGTACGGGGGGGTGCCACCGGCGGCGGTCAGGGTCTGGTTGTAGGGGAGCCCCACGGAGCCGCCGGGCATCGGCGAGGTGGTGGTCACCGACAGGCCGGACGCCGCCGTCTCCTTGAAAATGACCAGGGCGCCGGCCCAGGCGCCCTGATGCAGCGACGACGAGTACGACGCGGTGACCGACTGCACCCCGGCCGCCAAGCCCGTCTTGTACGACGCGGAGAAGGTGTTGAGCTGGTTGGCGATGGTGCGCAGCGCCGTGTACCCGGTCGGGGGCGTCCACGTGGCGCCGGCGGTGGCGGTGGTGAACACGTCCTCGAACGCGGCGATACCCAGGTCCCCCACCGCCGTGGACCCGCTGGCGGTGATCGGGAATGACGTGCTGGGCGGGCTGCCGCTGCCGAGGGTGGCGTTGTCCACGGACTGGACGGTGCCCGCGGCGGTGGAGAACTCGGACATGCACCCGCGGCAGTTCCCGGTCGAGGTGAACGTGGCCGTGGTGATCCCGCCGGGGTTGTTCGGGTAATACCAGACGCTGGTGAAGGAGAGGGTGCCCCCGGCGGCGAACACCCACCCCGCCGGCGGGGTGAACGCGGACCCGGACGTGTTGAACAGGCACGCGACCAGCAGCGTCCCCGCCGTCGACCCGGCGGGCAGCGTCGTCGCGACGGTGCCGGTGCCGTTGACGGCGACGCCGATCTGCACGCTGGTGAACGCCATCTACGACCTCCACCCCGCGCCGGAGTTCCGCTCGAACAGCTTGATCGCCTCGACGACCTGCCGGCCCGTTTCGGCCTTGTTCGCCGACACGGGCACGTGGACGTTGATGTTGTAGGTGTTGCCGCCCTGGCCCGGGCCGAGGACCCGTTCCGGCTGCCCGGTGTTGTTCCACGCCAGGGACAGCCCGGTGGGCAGCCAGCCGCCGGTGTCGTATCCGTGGCCGGAGCCGATGCCCATGCCGCCGGACATCAGCGACGGGCCGTACACGTGCCGCGCGTAGTTGAGCGCCGCTGCGATGTTGGCCAGGGGGTCGTAGATGTTGCCGCTGGTGCCGGGCCAGTGGTACGCCTGGAACGTGGACATGATCGTCTGCATCAGCCCGCGGGACGGGTCACCGGCGGCGGCGTTGGAGTCGGTCAAGTTAATGGCGTTGGGATTGCCGCCGGACTCGGTCTGCATCTGGTACAGCACGTTCCCGGCGAGCATCGGGGACAGGCCCTCCATGGCCAGCGCCTGGCGGACCAGCGGCGCCCACCGCTGCACCCCGGACCCCACGTTCCCCACCTGCCGCGACACAGTCCGCGCTGCGGCGACGGCCTTGTGCGCGTGGTCCTTGATCCCGTTCTCCAGGCCGAGCATCAGGTTTTTCCCGGCGGAGTAGAACAGCGATGACGGGGAGTTGATGCCGAAGAACTTCTTGACCGTGTCCCAGATGGTGGAGACGAAGTTCTTCACCCAGCCGAAGACCGACCCGGCGACGGACTTTAGCCCGGACCAGAACTCGTTCAGCGCCGCGCGGGCGAACGCGTACAGCTGGTGGCCGAGGCCGAAGAGGGCGTGCAGGATGCGCCCGGGCATCCCGTTGAACCAGATCAGCACCCCGTTGACGCCGTTCCGCACCTGGCTGAGGGTGGTAGACCAGATCTGGTCCCATGCATGCGAGATGTCGTGCCGCTGCCCGTCGAAGATCACCGCGGTCTCGTGGCGCCCCGAGTTGAACCAGGTCTCCACATTGTGGGTGAGCCGGATCACCGTGCCCATGGTGTTGGAGAAGATCTGGTCCCAGGTGTGGGCGCTGTCGTGGCGCATGCCGTCGAGGATCACCGCGGTCTGGTGCCGGGCGTCGTCCCACGCTTTGCGGATGTCCCCGAGCGCTGGGATGAAGTGCTTCTCGATGTAGTTCGCCACGCTGGTGAGCGCGGCGACCATCGACAGGGCGAACCCGGTGGCCTTGAACAGGAAACTGATCATGGCGGCGAACGCACCCGGGTTCTTGCTGATGGCGTTCGCGATCCGCTCGATGCCGATGGCGATGTCCTTGATGTCGCCGGGCAGTTGCGGGGCGAGGGCCTTGAGGATGTCGCCGAACGCTTTCGCCACGTCCTTGATGGAGGTGGCCACGGCAGGCTGGCCGAACGCTTTCAGTAGCGTGTCGGCGAACAGCTTGAACGGGCCGGCCATGATCTGCGCGGCCGACTTGAACACCGGGGTCAGGGCGTTCAGGACCGTCCCTGCCGTGCGCATGATCGACGTCAGCACCGGGACGAACGGGGCGCCGATCTTCACCAGGTCCGCGTTCGCGGACTTTTTCAGGTCGGCGAACGAGTCCTTGACCGCCTTGGTTTTCGACGCCCCGAGAATGGCGATGCCCGCCAGCCCGGCGCCGAGCCCGGCGACGATTCCGGCTCCGGCGGCCTGGGCGATGAACGGCAGCGCGGCTAGCGCGGCGCCGATAGCGGCGATTATCGCCGGTGCGGGCAGCGCGGCGAACGCCCCCGAGAGGTTGCCGAACCTTGATGCCACCCCTCCCGCGCCCCCGGCGCCGCCTGCGGCACCCCCCGCGGCACCCCCGCCGAACAGGCCGCCTAGCCGGGACAGTGCACTGCGGTCCACGCCGACGGACACCTCAACGCGCTTGGCGTCGAGCCGGTCCAGTTGCGCGTTGATCTTGATGATCTCCGCCTGGAACTTGCCGTCCTCCAGGTTGACGCCCGGCTCGGCCATCTGCGCCGACAGTTTGTCCAGCCGCTTCGCTGCGGCGATCATGCCCGCCGTGAACTTAGCGTCTTTGAGATCGATTTCAGGGGTGGCGACGCGCTTGCTCAGATCCTCCAGCTGCTTGTCGAGCCCGTCCGCCGACGCGCCGATCTTCGCGAACACGGCCGACGCGGCGTCCGTGGCCGTGACGACGTACTGGATCGAGGCCATCAGGTCACCTCCGGGCGCCGCGACCGGGCGTCAGCTTCCGCGCGCTCGGCCGCTTCCGCCTGGTACAGCGCCGCCCACGCGGTCAGCTCGGCGCTGGACACCTCGCTCAGGAGCCCCTCGGCCGTCTTGCCGAGGCGGGCGGCGAGCTCGAAGACGAACCTTCGCCATCCGCCAGCGCGAAATCCCGCGTCATGTCCTCCTGGTCGTCGTCGCCCATCCCCGACAGGCGAGCGGCGACCGCGTACACCCGGTCTACCGCCGCCGCCGACTTGGCCCCCAGCTCGTTGGCGTCCGCGTCGGTGAACAGCCGGTTCCCGTCGTCATCCACCACGCACCGGGCGACCAGCTTCGCGCGGACGTTCACCGGGTTCACCTCACGGCGGCCACCCCGGCCGGAGGTCATCATCGACACCTCGAACGCGTCCCGCTCCCGGCCCGTCATCCCGCGCACGAGAACCGAACCGCCCCACTCGGGGCACTCCACCTCTTCGGGGGCGTTATCAGCAGCCTTGAGGATGTCGTCCTTGGACAAGCGCAATGGGATCTCCAGTTGACAGCGGTATAACCGCGCGGTACGGTGACGGTATAACCACAACAGAACAGGGGAAGCGCCCGGTTGAGGGCGTGCGTGCGGTGACCAGAACAACCCGGAACCAAGGATCAGCCGCGGCGATTCGCTCGCCGAAGGAACCCTCCGGACCTGGTCAGCAGTTTCACGGTGGGGAGAGACACCAACAGGTTGCTAGCTCCCAGGTAGGCCACCTGGGTATCCCACGTGCCGCACGTACGGCCCCATCCGGGCACTTTCTCCCGAGACCGCCCTTGGTGACCGATGCCCCGTAAGCATTCCGAGTCGCGGCAGCGCACGGTGCTCATCGCACTGCGGCTGCTCCCAGAGGAACGGGCCGTCCTGGAGGCAGCCGCCCGCGCCCGGAAAATCAGCAGCCTCTCAGAGTTCATCCGCGCCAGCGCACTGGCTGCGGCAAAGGAGAAACCATGATCCGCCACCACCGGCTGCGGCTGTACCTGCGCGGCCACCTCGGCTGCCTCGGCTGCTCCGTGCCGCTCCTCGCCGTCCTCGCAGCCATCACCGCCGCCGAGATCCTGCTCACCGGCTGCGGCAGCACCAACGCCGGCGCCAAGCCTGCGTCATGCCTCACCCAGTACAAGGCGTGGCAGCACAGCGCCGCCCGCGGCGAAGCCCTCACATTCGTCACCGACCTGCAGAAAACCAACACCGCCGCAGGCGTCCAGGACATCCCCCAGCTCGCCGCCGCCCTGAAACGCGCCGGCGCTGACGCCGCTGCCCTGCAGCAGCACCCGATGCCCGCCTGCGCCGACCCGGCCCGGTACTGGCATCAGGCCCTCACCGAAGTCCGCGCCGCCGCCGACAACGCCAATGCCGGCGCCGGCATTGGCGCGCTCATGACCGCCATGGCCCCCGCGCAGAAAGCCGAGACCCTGATCGGCAGGCTCGGCACCGAACTGCAGCACACCGTCCCCTCAGCGCTCAGCCATTGAGCTGCCGGGTGATGTCGTCCAGGGACGCCTTCAGCGCTTCCCCCCCAGCGCGGCCGAACCCGTCCGCCGCCTGATGGAAATACGGGTGCGGTGCCTGCGTGACCCACACCTCCCGGTCCCCGTAGACCGGGTGACGCCACCGCTTCGCGCCTTCCATGCCCAGCGGCAGCGCCATCTCCCCCCGCGGCATCCGCTGCGGGTTCATCTGCACCGCCACGTTCACCGTCCGGCCCGTCCCCCACGTCGCCGTCTCCGCGCACGCGGCGATCCTGGCCCGCAGCCCCGTCTGCTTGGTGCCGGCGACCGGGATCGCCAGCGCCGACGCCTTCACCGCCCGCACGAACGGCGCCGCGGCGGGCTCCAGGGCATCACGGAAGATCCCGGTCACCTTCCGGGAGTCCATATCGCGCAGTTCGCGGCCGATGGTGCGCAGCGACGCGCCGGAGGGGCGCAGGCTCGCCTCGATCCGCAGCTTCGCCATCAGATCGCGCTGGACTCCTTGGACACCAGCTTGACCTGAATGACCGGGTTGGTACCCGAGCCGTCGTCGTACGCCTGGAAGCCGATGCTCTGGGGAATCACGTCCGGGCCCCCGATGTTCACCGAGCCAGTCTTGAACTTGACCGCCGGCAGGATGAACGACAGCCGGTACGGGTTCGCCCCGGCGGCGGCGCCGTTCGCGTCGTTGCCCGCGGCATCAAACTTGGTGAAATCGACCTGCAGCGGGACGGTACCCGCTGTCTTGAACACGTCGTACAACTCGGTGCGGGAGAAGAATTCCGTCGAGAGCGTCCCGGTGATGGTGGGGATCGCGTTCTCGATCGGCTCCCCCTTCAGGCCGGCGTTCCCCAGCCCGTACCGGTCCACCTTCATCGGCGTGCTGCCGGTGATGACGATGCCGTTGACCCGGGAACCGAGCGACACCCCGGCGGCGATGGTGGTCTCGCCCGCCGACGTGGAGGCCGTGCCGCCGATGGTCATCACCGTCGCGTTAGCGAACGAGAACAGGCCGTTCGGGGTGGGGTAGGACGCGGCGGCGAGGCCGGTGGAGGTCAGCTCCGTCTGCCCGTCACAGGTGACCTTGAGCTGGGCTATCTGGTTGTCGTTGCACGAGAACTCCCAGTCGGTGACCTTCACCCCCGTGTAGGTGAAGGGCTGAACCGTCACGCCGGAGATCTGCGGGCGGCCGACCTGGCAGGTGAGGAACTGGCCCGCCTTACTGCCGTTGGTGTGGACCTGCTTGAAGGCGGTGCCGACGACCACCGTGGGGGTGACCAGCGCCGACCCGAGAGCCCACTTCCACCAGAACCCCATCGAGTCGGCGACGGCGTTCGCGGCCTCGCCGGAGGTGTGCTCCATGGTCAGGTCGCCGTTCACGTCAGCCTGCGACACGACGGTCCTGCTGGCCCGGTTGTACGCCTGGCCGGCTTTCAGCCCCATGCCGTCGAGCCAGGCCGGGTTGAACACGAAGTTCTCCGACAGGAACTCGTAGAAATGAGTCACGGTGACCGGGGTGCCGTAGGTCGTCTCAGCGACGGCCCCGACCTGTCCCGAAAGCCCGCTGGCATAGACCGGCATGTCTCACCTCGTGATAGTATTTACGGTATGACTAAAAGCCGTGGGCTACGGGTCAAGCGCGGAACGCGCGCTGCGTGGGTTGCCGAGAATCAGGGGCAGCATTTCTGCGGCTGTGGCTGCGGCCAGCCGATCCCGCTTCAGCCGGTGCATTTCAACCTCGGCGTCCCGGCGTACCTGCTCGGGCACAACTCGCGGATCGACAATCCGAACCCGAAGCAGGAGCCAGTTCCGCGCGAGCCATGCGCGTGCGGCTGTGGCGAACTGGCCGCTTCTGGCAAGCGCTACATAAGCGGCCACAGCAGCCGGGGGCGGCGGCTGTCAGCCGAGGCCCGGCAGCGGCTCAGCGAGAACCACCGCGGTGAGCTGAATCCGATGTTCGGGAGGCCGGCGGCGAACGCTAAACCGAAACCGCCGTCAGTGCCCTGCGGCTGCGGGTGTGGCCAGAGTGCCGGTCCCGGCCGCAGGTACATCAACGGCCACAACATCCGCGGCGAGACTGCCGACCTTGCGCGGGCATACCAGAAGGGCTGGTACAAGCGTGTCGACGGTTACGTCTTCGTCTTGTCGCCAGATCACCCGCTGGCGAACCGCGGCTACGTGCCCGAGCACCGGCTAGTGATGGAGCGCTTCCTGCGGGCCACCCAGCCAGGAAGTTCTTACCTTGTCCGGCTAGGCGGTCAGCTTTACCTGCGGCCGGAGTTCATCGTTCACCACATGGACGAGGTCAAGGATCACAACGTCATCGAGAACCTTCAGCCGATGACGAGGAATGAGCACAAGGCGTGGCACAACAAGCACCCGCACAAGTAGCTACCCGTCCGCCTTCGTGGTCGTGTCAGCCGCTGCGGCGGCTTTCGCTGCTGCCTTGGTGACCGGCTCCCAGCGGTTGCCCGGCCACACGATCGGGGACTCGCCGTCGGCCTGGACGTCAGGGACCTCCACGACCTCGTCCGCCTCCACCACCCGGTCGAGCAGCGGCACGTCCAGCGGGCCGCCGCTGATGTTCTTCACGGTTGACACAGGTCACCCTCCGATGCGGGCTTGCGCGGTGATCTCGAATACGGCCCGGGCCGCGGTGCCGCCGCCGGTCAGCCCCGGTCCCTGCTGCCACCGGATGGCGGTCACGGCCGCGTTCCCCGGGGTGGACACAACCCCGCCGAGGGACGCGTCACCGCGGACCAGGTCCTCGGCGGCGGCGACGATCGCGGCACAGGCCACCCGCATGGACCGGGGGTCGTCGCTGCCTGACTTCGCCTGCGCGGTGCAGTAGATAACCAGTTGCTCGTTGCGGGCCATGCGGCCGAGCGCGGCCCACTGCTGCGTGTCGTCCGCGGCGGCGGGTGCCGGGCTGGTGATGTCATCCACCCCCACCCACAGGGCCAGCGGCCCGGGGTCGGCGGTGACCTTCGGCCCGTCGATGACGTTCACCGGCGGCACGGCCGCGCCGAGGGTGGCCGCGCCCTGGAACAGGGTGACCAGGTAGTCGATCGCCGCCGGGACGCGGCTGCTGCTGGTGGTGCTCATGCGGCCATGAACGGGTAGCGCCGGTAGGTGCCGAGCGCTTCGCGCAGCAGCGGGGTCGCCTCGATCACCGCGACCGCGAACTCGCCCGGGACGGAGCTGCCGCCGGGGACGTCTTTCATGCGGAACACCTCCGCGGCGACGGCCAGGGTGACGGTGCGGATCACTTGCGGGATCGACGGCCAGCCGAACACGCCGGTGACCTGCACCCGGTCCATCCGCATCAGCAGCAGCGGGGTCACCCACGGGAACGTCAGGCCGCCGACCGCCTTGACCGACGTGTACGGCCACGGCTCGCCGACCTGCCCGGGGTTGTACGGCAGCAGCTGGAACGCTGCAGCGGGCCAGGTGACGGGGAACGTGCCGCCCTGCGCGGTGGTGCCGGCGGGGTCGGTGGCCAGGGTGGTGACGGACACCAGGTCGTTGACCTTGCACCGGTACAGATCCTGCGGGACGTAGGTGCGGGTCGCGGTGGCGTGGTAGAAGTACCGGCCGCAGAACCCGTCGACGGCCCGGGACGCGGCACCGACGGCGAGGTCTATCTGGTCGTCATCTGTAGTGCTGGTGATCTGCAGCCGCGCCTTCAGTTCCTCGGGGGTGCAGTAGTTCAGGTCGGCGGTGGTGAGCTCGAACGGGTCGTAGACGTCGAAGTCGCCGAGTGAGACGCCGGCGCCCGTGCCGGTGGCCGTCCAGGTGAACCGGTAGTTGCCGAGGGCGGCCAGGTCGGTCACCGGGATGTCCTGATGGTAGGTACCAGTGGAATCATGCGACGGAGTGGTATAGGTGCCGGTGGTGGTCATCGTCCCGTCGGCGTTCACGAGCTTCACCAGCAACGTCAGCGCCCCGGCGTCCACCAGCGGGCCCTGGGTGCCGTCAGGGTTCGCCTGGTGGACGGTGGTGCCGATCCTGGCGGGCTGGCCGAGGGGGAATCTCAACTCGGTCCTCCCGTCCGGGCTGTGGTGGCTGTGAGGGTGCTGGACGGCGCCGTGCTGGCGCTCAGCGCGCTGCTGGGCCCGCCCGTGACTGCCAGGACGGCCGAAGGCGCCACAGTGGCGCTCAGCGCGCCGACGGTGAACGCGACCTGGATGCCCCCCGCGGCGGTGACTGACCCCGCGCCCGCGAGGGATGCCGTGGCGGCCTGCGCGGCGAGCGCGGCCAGGGCGCCGGCACCAGCTGCCGTGGCGCCAGCGGCCTGTGTGACGCTCGCCGCGACCGCACCGGCCCCGGCCAGGTTCGCCGTCCCGGTGATCTGCCCGGACGCGTTAACGGCGCCCGCGCCGGCAGCCGTGGCCTTCGCCGCCTGCGTGACTGCGGCGGTGACCGCCCCGGCACCCGCGGCCGTGGCGGGAGCTGCCACCGTGGCCACTGCGGACACCGCACCGGCACCAGCGAGCGATGCCGTGGCCGGGGCACCCGGGACGGTCGGCGCAGCGGTGACCGCCCCGGCGCCCGCCAGGGACGCGGTGACCGCCTGGACGGCCGCGTCAGCGACCGCGCCCGCACCGGCCAGCGCAGCGGTGACCGCCTCAGTGACGACCGGGGTGACGGTGCCAGCGCCCGCCAGGGACGCGGTGACGCCCTGGACGGTCTTCGCGGTGACCGTGCTGGCACCAGCGGCCGTGGCCGTGGCGGCTTCGGTGACAACCGCGGTCACCGACCCCGCGCCAGCGGGAGCCGCCGTGACGGTCTCGGTTACCAGGGCGCTGACCGCGCCCGCCCCGGCGATCGTGGCGGTGGCGACGGACAGCCCCGACACCGTCGCGTTAGCCGTGACCGCACCAGCGCCCGCCAGGCCCGCGGTGACCGCCTGGGTGACAACGTCAGCGACGGCGCCCGCACCTGCGGCGGCGGCTGGGGCGATCTGGGTCACGGCGCCGGTGACCGCGCCGGCACCCGCGATCGTCGTAGTGCCTGCGATCTCGGTGACAGCGCCCGTCACAGCGCCCGCACCAGCGGAAGCAGCGACGGCAGCCTCAGTGACCAGGGCGGCGACCGCCCCGGCCCCCGCGATCGTCGTAGTGCCGGGGATCACCGTGGCCTTCGCGGTGACCGACCCCGCGCCCGCCAGGGACGCGCCAGCAGCCTGGGTGACCACCGCAGCGGCAGCCCCGGCGCCGGCGGGAGCCGCTGTCACAGCCTGGACAGTGACCGCGGTGACCGCACCAGCGCCGGCGATGTTCGCGGTGCCCGTAGCGGCCGTGGACAGCAGGAACGTGGTGACCGCTGCGACCCAGTTCGCAGATGAGGTGGTGACACTGGCGGTCTGGGCGGTGGTAGCCGAAACTACCTCGTCTATCTCCGAGAAAAAAGCGTTGAAGTTACGAGACAGGACGGTTCCGAACGATGGCGAGGCCGGAACCCCGCCGCCGGAACTGTCGTAGAACGCGCCGAACACCACTTCGCTGGCCTGCGTCAGGGTGCCCGAGGTACCCGACGACGGTGCCGTGGAAGAGCCGGTTGCGAGGACCGCCTTGTCCGCCGTAGCGGACGAGACACCGTTGCAGCCCTTGACGATCATCGCCTTGCCCAGGGCGGCCGTGTTCGCCCAGTGCCCGGTGATCACGTCCGTGCCGGCGACCAGCGCGGCCGTCGTCAGGCAGGCGTAAACGGCCAGGCACGGGCTCCCGGACGTATTCACCGACGTGACCAGGCTGTACGTGTTGCCCTGGGTGTCGGTGGGGGCGTTGATCGTCGTGCCAGCGCCGGGGGTGTTCGCGCAGATGACGACGATCAGGTCCCCGGCAGCCGCGCCCTGGAGGGTTCCGGTGCCGGTGGTGCCTGCGGTGGCTGCCACCGTGGAGACGCTGGCCGTTGACCCGTTGTTGCAGAGGTTGTAGACGGCCACGCCACCGGGAGTACCGCCCACCGCGGTGACGGCGCCCGCACCGGCCAGGGACGTGGACGTGCCCGCGTCCTGCGTCACCAGGGCGGTGACCGCGCCCGCGCCGACGATGGCAGTGCTGGTGCCCGCGTCCTGCGTGACCAGGGCAGTGACCGCGCCGGCGGCCGCGATGTTCGCGGTGGCCGTGATGGTGACCGCGCCTGCGGCCGGAAGCTGCTGCTGCCGGTGGTGGAACCGGCGCAGCCACGTCCGCCCCGGCTGCGCCTGCGCGGCCCCGGCCACCACCACCACGGCCGCCGCGCGGACCGCGATTGTGACCGTCTGCCCGTCGATCGCGGACGGGGTGATCGTCGTGACCTCGGTGCCGGTCGCCGCGCTGGAGGCCAGCGCCAGGCTGGCGGCCATCATCCCGGACTCGGTGACCGCCGCCACCGTCGTCGACGTGGACGCTGCCAGGGTCATCCCCGACGGCGTCGAGTACGTGATGACCTGCGCCGACGCGGGGGTCCCGCAGCCGAACCCGATGAGCAGCAGGTCATTAGACGCGGCCGGGGTCAGCCCCGGGGACGTGATCGTGGTGATCGCGCTGACGCCGCCGTTGTCGGTGACGACCGCCACGTCCTCGGGCGTGGTGCCGTCCGCGCCCTGCACCGCCACGCAGACGGCGGAATACCGGCCGGACGTGCCCGCCAGCGCCGGGCTGCCCTCAGCCCCGGTCATCACCTTGCGGTAACAGACCATGAAGCTTGACGTGGACGCACCCGAAGCGAACGACGCCGCTACGGCAGTCCACCCGGAGGGGGTGGTGCCGAACGAGCCCGCGGACGCGCGGCCCTCCGCGAACAGGTAACAGACATCCCCGGCGGCGAACCCCGCCGGCAACGGCACCGAGAACGCGGCCTCGGTGACCGTCGAAGCGTACGTGGAAGCGGACCGGACGGTTGCGGCCACCGCTACCGCCTCTCAGCAGGGATAACCCGCGAAAGCCCTGGCCTCCCGCCTAATTTTCGCCGTACAGCTTGACGCATTGCAGGTTAACCAGGTTCAGCGCGTTCGACGTTCCGCACGCCGCCGAGATGAACAGCGAGTAGGTCGCGCCGACGTCGATGGTGGACACCAGCGGCGAGGACCCCGGCGCCGGGATGCTGCCCTCAGCGGCCGTGAACGCCGGCCCGTCGATATTGCCCTGGCACACAACCCCCGTCGTCGCCGACCCGGCCGCCGCGATCGACCGCACCCCGATATGGGCACGGAGGCGGAACGGCGACAGCGTCACCGTGGACGCGGCGGTTATCGCGTTCGACGCGCCCAGGATGATCCCGCCCGCCGACCACGCCACCGACGCGCCGGAGATCAGCCGGATCGTGAACGTGAACGTCGGCGTCGCGGTCGTGCCGATCTGCCCGGCGGCGACCAGCTCGAACGACGACGACTGCGGGCCCACCTTGCTGAACAGCGACCCGGGAAGCACGCACGACGGGTACGTCTTCATCAGGTTGTCTTCGGTGGTGAACGTGGCCAGGTTCGTCGACGCGCCGTAATAGGCGTACAGCAGCTCCGTCTGGGTGCCGGTCAAGAACGAGATGGGAACCACGCCCCTTTGCGTATGCTGGGCTCAGCTTCGGCCCCGGGTTTGGCGAGACTTGTTCCCTCCCTGGCCTGGGGCCGGGGCGCCCCCGCCCCTGTCAGGTCAGCGACACCTGGATGCCAGCCGCGCCACCCGAACCTCCAGTGACTTGGAACGTGTTTCCGCTGGCCACAGCTATGGGCTGGCCGTTGAAGTTCCCGAAGAACCCCCGCTGGCCGGCGTTGCCGACAATGTCCAGCGACACGATCCC
>Ga0210402_10000682_pt1 | contig 37441 bp, 33 predicted proteins | sample IncBWC7MmetaG_FD_161055 | JGI IMG/M metagenome (GOLD analysis project Ga0210402, IMG submission 161055) | Forest soil microbial communities from Barre Woods Harvard Forest LTER site, Petersham, Massachusetts, United States - Inc-BW-C-7-M | ecosystem: Environmental > Terrestrial > Soil >...
CTTCGGATTGCACGTACTCACCGGGCGGCGCGAGGACCGGTTGCTGTTCGACTATCAGATCAAGCTCGCGAAACTGTTCGGCTACGAGGATGCGAGCTTCACCCTCGCCGTCGAACAGCTCATGCAGAAATATTACCGCACCGTCATGGATGTCAGTCTTCTGAACGAAATGCTGTTGCAGCTGTTTCGCGAAGCCATCCTGACGCAAAGCGCGGCGCCGCTGCCGATCAACGCGCGTTTCCAAATCCGCAATGACTACCTGGAAGTGACGCATCCGGAGGTGTTTGCGCGCTACCCATCGGCGTTGCTCGAGCTATTCGTGTTGCTGCAGCAATATCCCGAATTGCGCGGCGTGCGCGCCGAAACCATCCGGCTGATCGGCACGCATGTCGGGCTCATCGATGAGGAGTTTCGCCAGAATCCGCGCCATCATCGACTTTTCATCGAGATATTGTGCGCACCCGTGGGCGTCACGCACGAATTGCGGCGCATGAACCTCTACGGCGTGCTCGGGCGCTACATTCCCTCCTTCGGACGCGTTGTCGGCCGCATGCAGTACGACCTGTTTCACGCCTACACGGTGGATGCGCACACGTTGTTCGTCGTCAGCAATCTGCGCCGTTTTGCGATGCCGAAGTTCAACCACGAATTTCCTGCCTTGAGCCAGATCATGCAGTCCTTGCCGCGGCAGGAAGTCGCGTATCTGGCGGCGCTGTTCCACGACATCGCCAAGGGCCGCGGCGGCGATCACTCGGAATTGGGTGCGGTGGACGCCGAAGCCTTTTGTTTGGAACAAGGATTGGGGCGCTACGAAGCGCGCTTGGTCGCGTGGCTGGTGCGCAATCACCTGATCTTGTCGATCACTTCCCAGAAGAAGGACATCAGCGATCCGGACATCGTTCAGGAGTTCGCGCGGCATGTCGGCGATCAGGTTCACCTGGACTATTTGTATGTTTTGACGGTTGCCGACGTGCGCGGCACCAATCCGAAATTGTGGAATTCCTGGAAGGCGCGGCTGTTTGAAGAGTTCTACGAGCGCACCAAGCGGGCCCTGCGCCGTGGGCTCGAGACGCCGATCGACCAGGAACAGCTGGTTCGCGAGACTCAGGATCAGGCGCTGGCGATATTGCCCGCGGAGGTGCAGGGACAGGCCGCGGCGGTTTGGACGCAGTGGACCGAGGCGTACTTCCTGCGCTACACGCCCGGGGAAATCGCCTGGCACACGGCACTGCTCGCCCAACGGCCTCCCAAAGATGACTCTCCGCTGGTTGCCGTGCGGCAGCTCACCGATCGAGGCGGCACCGCGGTGCTCACGTACACGCCGCGGCGCCTGCGAAGCTTTGCGCGCACCACCGGGGTTCTCGATCAAATGGGCCTCAATGTCGTCGACGCGCGGCTGATAACGAGCGCCAACGGGTTTAGCCTCGAGACCTACGAGGTGCTCGAAGACAATGGTGCCGTCATCGCAGACCCGACGCGCATTCGGGAAATCGAGCGCGGCTTGTGGCGCGTTTTGCAGCAGGCCGAAGATGCTCCGCCCGCCGTAACGCGCCGGGCGCCCCGTCAGGTGCGCATGTTTTCGACGCCCACCCAGGTCAATTTCAGCGTCGACACGCGCAACGATCGCACCATTCTCGAGCTGATTGCGGCCGACCGCCCGGGTCTGCTGTCGGAGGTCGGCAAGGTATTTCGAGCCGAACGCGTCGCCATCAACGGCGCCAAGATCATGACGGTGGGCGAACGCGCCGAAGATGTGTTCTACATCACGCGTGAAGACGGCGGCCTGCTGCCGGAAGAAGTCTGCCGGCGCGTGCAGGAATCCCTCATGCAGGCGTTGGATCGACGCGACGTAGCACGACCTTGAATTCCCACGACGATTTGCGTTCGGCCATCGATGCCGCCTACGAAACGCGGGCGCAGCTAAATCCGCGCAATACGCCGAATGCGCTGCGCGCTGCCATCGAGCGGGCGATAGAGTTGCTGAATGAGGGCCAACTGCGCGTGGCGCAGCCCGACGGCAACGCCTGGCGCGTCAACGAATGGCTCAAGAAAGCCGTGCTGCTGTCTTTTCGCATCAACGACAATGAGGCGATGGCGGCGGGCGCCTTGAATTTCTACGACAAGGTGCCGCTCAAATACAGCGGTTGGAGCCCTGAACGCTTTGCCGCCGCCGGCGTGCGCGTGGTGCCTCCGGCAACCGTCCGGCGCGGCGCGTTTGTCGCGGCCAACGTGGTCTTGATGCCCAGCTACGTCAATGTGGGCGCCTTTGTGGACAGCGGCACCATGGTGGATACGTGGGCAACCGTGGGCTCCTGTGCGCAAATCGGCAAGAACGTGCACCTCTCCGGCGGTGTCGGCATCGGCGGCGTGCTCGAACCGCTGCAGGCCGGTCCCACCATCATCGAAGACAATTGCTTCATCGGCGCGCGCTCTGAAATTGTCGAGGGTGTCGTGGTCGAATCCGGCGCCGTCATCTCCATGGGCGTATTCATTGGTCAAAGCACGCGCATTTACGATCGCGAACGCGACCAGATTCTCTACGGTCGCGTGCCCGCGGGTGCGGTGGTGGTTCCCGGCACCCTGCCCGCCGCCAATGGCAAGTACGCTCTCGCCTGCGCCGTGATCGTCAAGCGAGTGGATGCACAGACTCGCGCCAAAACTTCCCTGAACGAACTGCTGCGCAATACCGACTAACCATTCGCGGCCGATGACCTTTCGCGGCCGACGAACCGTTCGTTACGGCTAACAATTCGCGGCGCGGCTGGGTAATATTCGGGTTCGCTTTGGACAGCGAGAGAGGCCAAAGAATGAGCGACAAAGCGCCTTCACCATCCCGGCGTCAGTTATTCAAAACCTTGAGCCTGGCACCCATCGCGGTCGCCGCAGCCGGTTGCGCGCGCGAGGCTGACAAGCCGGCCGACGTGAGCGCCTCCGCAGGCGACTACAAGCCGACCTTTTTCAATGCCGCCGAGTGGGCGTTCATCCTGGCCGCCTGCGATCGATTGATTCCGGCCGACAATATCGGCCCGGGCGCGCTGCAAGCCGGCGTCCCCGAGTTCATTGACCGTCACATGCAGACGCCGTACGCCAGCGGCGACATTTGGTACATGCAAGGCCCTTTCATCGAAGCCGCGCCGCAATTCGGCTATCAAGGCCGGCTGCCGGTGCGGGATATTCTGCGCGTGGCGATCAAAGGGATCGACGCTCACTGCGGCAAGCACTTCAACGGCAAAAGCTTCGCGCAGCTCCAACACGCCGACCAAGAGACCCTGCTCAAATCGGCCGAAGCAGGCAAGCTGGAGCTTGAGAACATTTCGTCCAGGGAATTTTTCAATCAACTTTTGAACGAGACACGCATGGGGTACTTTTGCGATCCTAAGCACGGCGGCAACAAGAACATGGCGGCGTGGAAGATGATCGGCTATCCCGGGATGCGCGCCGACTATACCAATTGGGTGGAGGTCCGCGACCAGCCCTATCCGCTGCCGCCGGTCGATCTCGCCGGGAAACGCGGCTGATGGCCATCGTCAAACCCAAGGTCGATGCCGTCATCGTCGGCATGGGCTGGACCGGCGCGATCATGGCCAAGGAACTCACCGACGCGGGCTTGCGGGTGGTCGCGCTCGAGCGCGGTCCGGACCGCGACACTCAGCCTGATTTCGCTTACCCGCGCGTCGTCGATGAACTCGAAGGCTCCATCCATCGCAAGTTCTTGCAGAGTCTCTCGAAGGAGACCATCACCGCACGCCATGGCATCAAGGACACGGCGGTGCCCTATCGGCAAGTAGGCTCCTTCAAACCCGGCACGGGCGTCGGCGGCGCTGGCTCGCATTGGTCGGGCTGCCATTTTCGAGCACTGCGCGAGGACTTCAATCTGCGCAGCAATGTGAAGGAGCGCTTCGGTGCGAAATTCATTCCCGAAGGCATGACGATTGCGGATTTTCCGGTTACCTACGAGGACCTCGAGCCGCACTTTGACCACTTTGAGTACGTCTGCGGAACATCGGGAAAAGCGGGCGTACTCAACGGCAGCAAGATTCCCGGCGGCAATCCCTTCGAGGCTTCCCGCTCGCGCGAATTTCCGCTGCCGCCCAATCGCAACTATCTGGGCGCGGAATTATTTTACAAAGCGGCACGCGAGATGGGCTACAGCGCCTATCCCATTCCCGCCTCCAACGCCTCGGCCGCCTACGTCAATCCCTACGGCTGTCAAATGGGGCCCTGCAATTTTTGCGGCTTTTGCAGCGACTACGGGTGCCTCAATTATTCCAAAGCCTCGCCCAATGTGAGCATTCTGCCGGTACTGCGTCTGCGCAAAGAGTTCGAATTACGGGCCCACGCACAAGTGTTGCGGGTCAATCTGGACAAGGAGCGCGCACATGCGACCGGCGTCACGTATCTCGATGCGGAAGGCAAGGAGACCGAGCAGCCCGCCGACCTGGTGCTTCTGTGTGCATTTTCTCTATTCAATGTGCATCTGATGCTGCTCTCAGGTATAGGCAGACCCTACGATCCGGTTGCGGGCACCGGTACCGTGGGCCGCAACTACTCCTACCAAAATTTAAACCGCGTCACGCTGTTCTTCGACGAGAGCGTGCAAGCGAATGGATTTATCGGGATCGGCGGCGGCGGCGCCACCTTTGATGATCTGAACGGCAACCAGCTGGACAGCGCGAAGGCGGGCTTCGTCGGCGGCGGTGTGATCTGGGCGAGACAACCGGGTTCGGGCCCGATCCGCGGCATTACGACGGCTCCCGGGGTCCCCAACTGGGGCAGCGCATGGAAACAAGGCGTCAAGGATGCCTTTCGGCATTCGTTTTATTACGAAGTCCAAGGCGCCTGCATGGCGTATCGCTCCAACTACCTGGATCTCGATCCGACGTACCACGACGCATTCGGGCGTCCGCTGCTGCGCATGACCTTCGACTGGAACGACAACGAAATTCGCGCCTCGCAATTCTTGGTCGGCAAGGCACTGGACATGTGCAAGGTGCTCAATCCAAAAGCGCTGTCCGGAGACGCGAAGAAGGCGGGCGAGCACTACAACATCACGCGCTATCAGAGCACGCATACTTGCGGCGGCGCCATCATGGGTTCGGATCCTAAAACCTCCGCCCTCAATCGCTATCTGCAGTCTTGGGATGTGCCGAATGTATTTGCGCCGGGCGCGAACGCGTTTCCGCAGAACAATGGCTACAACCCCACCGGCATGGTAGGGGCGTTGACCTACTGGTCCGCCAGGGCGATCCGCGAGCAATACATCAAGAGTCCGGGCGCGCTGGTGCACGCGTAGCCATGAAAAACTCCAAGCGCACGTGGCTCGTTCTCCTAGGCCTGGTGGTTCTCGCCTTTATAGGTGCGCTGACCTTTGCGCTACTGCCGACGCATACCCGGTCCATAGCCTCGAGCCAGCCAGCTGCCTCGGATGCGGCGACGATCGAACGCGGCCGATACCTGGCGGTGGCCGCCGATTGCACCGCTTGCCACACCGAGCCGGGCGGCATGCCGTTTGCAGGCGGCCTTGCGTTGGATTCGCCGGTGGGCACGATTTACAGCACGAACATCACACCCGACGTTAAGTCCGGTATCGGAAAATTCACGCTCGACGACTTCGATCGTGCCGTCCGCCATGGGATCGACGATGAGGGCGTGACCCTATATCCGGCGATGCCGTATCCATCGTATGCGCTCATGAGTGATGAGGACATCGCCGCTCTCTACGCCTATTTCATGCGCGGTGTAGAGCCCCTGTCGAGCACCGAGCATGCGAATCGCATCCCATGGCCTCTCTCGATCCGCTGGCCCGTGGCGATTTGGCGCAAGCTGTTCGCCCCCTCCCCTCACGCGCCGACATTCAACGCGTCGCGCTACGCGGATCCTGTCGTGGCGCGCGGCGCCTACTTGGTCGAGGGTCCCGGTCACTGCGGCACGTGCCACACGCCTCGCGCTATCACCCTGCAGGAGAAGGCGTTGGATGATTCATCGCCCTATTTTCTGGCCGGCGGGCAGCAAATCGGCGGTTGGGTTGCCGTCAACCTGCGAGCCAATCCCGGCGATGGCCTCGGCGCATGGTCAAAGGAAGACATTGTTGAAACGCTGCGCACCGCTCGCAACGCCCGGCAGACGGTCATCGGCCCGCCGATGAGCGACGTCGTGGTGCACAGCACTCAATTCCTGAACGATGCAGATTTGCTGGCGATTGCCGCGTACTTGAAGACCCTGGCGCCATCGCCGGGCGATGCGCCCAAATTCGCTGCGAATCCCGCCACGGCGGCGGCACTTGCCAAGGGACACGAGGCCAATCGCGGCGCCGAACTCTATGACGACAACTGTGCCGCCTGCCACCGCACCGATGGCGAGGGAAGCCCGAGGGCGCTGCCGAAGATCGCCGGCAATTCTTCGGTACTCGCGCAGGACCCCAATTCCCTCATTCGCTTGGTGTTGGCGGGCAGCGCGTTGCCGGGTACCGCGAGCGCCCCTTCGCCATTGGCCATGCCGGGCTTCGCTTGGCGCTTGTCGAACGATGAAGTTGCGCAGCTGCTGACGTTCATTCGAACCAACTGGGGAAACCAAGCGTCGAGCGTCTCGGCGAGCGAAGTCGCGCGGGTAAGGGGATCGCTGGGTGCGCAGAGATGATCGAGGGATCCTGCCACTGCGGCGCCATTCAATGGCGGTTCGAGGGGATGCCGGAGGGCGCCACCGCATGCAATTGCACCCTATGTCGGCGCTACGGCGCACTCTGGGCCTATGACTTTGAAGGCGAACGTATCCATGTGTCGGGGCAGTCCAAGGTTTACATCCGCGGCAAAGCGATCGAATTTCATTTCTGCCCCGCCTGTGGATGCGTAACCTACTGGCGTTCGCGGCATCCCGAGGACGAGGGGCGTCGACGCATCGCAGTCAACCTGCGGCTGACGGAACCCGAAGCGGTCGCGCAGATTCCCATCGACCATTTCGACGGTCTCGCGAAGTTTGAGGACCTGCCACGCGATGGACGCTGCGTTGGAGATTATTGGTTTTGATGAATACTGTGTGCCTGCCAAGCGCCCGGCTTAAGCTCGTTCTGCGGACACCGGAAGAAGTCTGGGCGGCTATTGAGGCGATGGACGCCTCCGAGAAGGCCCAACTCTCAGCGGATTGGCTGGCGCGTGCTCAAAGGTCCACTTCGCCTGACCCTTGGGTGCATGGCTTTTCGATCGTGCACTTGGACACGGGCATCACGATCGGGCAATGTGGATTCAAAGGCCCTCCGAATCCAGATGGAGTCGTTGAAATTGCCTATGGCGTGGCTTCCGATCAGGAGAGTAAGGGCTACGCCACCGAAGCCGCTCGAGCGCTCGTCGCCTATGCATTCAGCGTGGATCAGGTAACGCTCGTCCGTGCCCACACCCTTCCTGCATCGAACGCATCGCAGCGAGTCCTGGCAAAATGCGGATTTCAATATGTCGGTGAAATCACCGATCCCGAGGACGGGCTCGTGTGGAGATTCGAAAGGAGGAGAGATTGCTGACCAAAAAACAAGTTGTTGCCGCCAAGGCCTCGTTTCGCGCAGTGCTTGCTTCATTCGTGCCCCTCCTGCTCACTGGCTGCGGTTCACCCGCCAACCCTCCGGCGTCCGCTCCCGCCGCGATTGCGGCGAACCCCGACGTGATCGTTACGTTTGACGGCGAGCGCCACACCTGTGTCGTCGCGCTCTACAGCGAGGCCCAAGGCAGCATGGTTCCTTGTACGGATATCGTTCCATTTATCCGCGACGAGCTAAAAGTTGTCAGCGGATCGATCTACGACACCCGCACGGTCGCGCCTGTTGACGCAGCTGAAGTTGCCAAGACCACTCAGACTCTCAAGGACGCCGGCTATCGCTTTATTGGGGGCCATTGAGCCGGCATCGCGAGGGGCGAGACGGATTGCGGCGCTGTAGCGCCTCGATGCTCGCCCTTCTCCTCCTCGCAGGCACGCTCCAAGCCCATGCGCAGGGAGCGGATCACAGCGGCGGGCACGGCGGCGATGCGACCCGCTGCACGTCCGGCAAACCTGAGATGGCGGTCATCGCGTGCACCAACATCATTCAAGACAAGCGCGAGGACGGCGAGAAGCGCGCGATAGCACTGCGAAACCGCGCATTTCATTACCAGCAATTGGGCGACTTCAATCGTGCGATTGCCGATTACACAACGGCCTTGGATCACCCCGAGTACGGCATTCAAGGTAAAACGTACTCCAATCGTGGATTGATGTACTTCACAAAGGGCGATGAAGATCATGCCTTGGCTGACTATGACAAGGCCTTGGCTCTCGATCCTAAATTGGTTTCGACTTATATCAACCGCGCCACGATCTTTATCAAGCGAGGAGAGGATGAGCGCGCAATCGCCGACCTCGACCAAGCAATTCAGCTCCGTCCCGAGGATGCTGCGGTCTATGTCAGCCGCGGCACAATTTACGCTCGGCGCGGCGAGCAGAGCCGTGCCATCGCCGATTTTACCAAGGCGATTGAATTGAATCCGGCGAACGCCACTGCATGGCGAAACCGCAGTTTCTCGTACCGCGCACAAGGCGACCAATCCGCCGCCGCAGCCGATGCGGCAGAGGCGATTCGACTGAACCCCAGCCTGGCCGCCGCCCATCTCGATCTGGGACTGAGCGTGCAGGGGCCGGATCGCGCGGCGCAAGCCATCGCCGAATTCGACAAGGCGATCAAACTCAATCCAAGCGACGCTCAGGCGTTCAAGGCACGCGGCGATGTGTATCTCGCGAGCGGCGATCCGGATCGCGCGCTTGCGGACTTCAGCAGAGCGATCGTTCTCGACGATAAGCTGGTTTCCGCCTATATCGACCGAGGCGACGCCCACATAAGCAAGTCCGACTGGGACTCGGCGATCGCGGACTTCGATAGCGCCATCGCGCTTGACCCAAAAAGCTACGCCTCTTATCTCAATCGCGGTCAGGCCTTCGGCGCCAAGCATGAGCGCGAGCACGCCATCGCTGATTTCACCCAGGCGATTCGGCTCAAGGCCGACGCCGTCGAAGCCTATCGGCAGCGCGCTTTCTTTCGACAAGAGTCAGGCGACAGTCAAGGCGCGCTCGATGATTATGATAGGGCCATCGCGCTCAACCCAAAGGACGCCGAAGCGCTGCGTGGCCGCGGCTACGTACGGCTCAACCGCCATGATGTCGACGCGGCCATTGACGACCTCACCGCCGCGATTGCGCTCAATCCCAGAGACGCCCTGGCCTTCCGCTTCAGGGGAGCAGCCTACGCTGCAAAGAATGATCCGCGTCGCGCAAGCCTCGATGATGCCGCGGCAGCGCGGCTCAATGCATCGATGCATTGACGCGATCGAGCCTTGACGCCATCGATGCGTTGACATCACGCAATCCGTGTCTCGATTGGTTAAACTCATCAAATTTGGTTTGGGAAACATCATGCTGCAACACTTGAGCGCCGCAATCATTCTTAGCGCCATTTCTTTCGGTGCGTTGGCACAGCAACCCGCCGGCAATGCTCCGTCCGAGAAAGGCTGGATCAGGCAAAGCAACGAATACACCAATATGCTGCTGAACGTGCAGTTTGAGCACTCGCCTGAACTGGGTTCATCGCAAGGCGTGGCCAAATTCGACCAGCGCATTTCCGATCCTTCGCGTGCGGACGAAGTGGCGGAGCGGCATGAACTCGAAGCCGCGTTGGCGAAGATCAAGGCGGCACGTGCGACCGTAACAGACAAGAATGTCCAAGAGGACATCGACATTCTGCAAAAGAGCTTCAATTTGCAATTTCGCCAGCAGGACTTCGAACGCGCCCGCGAAGTGCCGTTCTACAACGCAAGCGCTCTGATTTTTCGCGGCTTACGCGGGCTCCTCGATGATCAAGTCCCTGCGGAGCGCCGCTCTGCCGCCCTGGTGCGACTGCGCAAGTACGCCGGCGTCGAGCCAGGCTACAAGCCGTACTCCGATAGATTGAAGGAACGCGAACTTGAACAGATCGCCAAGGCCGGCGTCATTTTCCCGTCGAAGGAGCAGGTCGAAACCGATATCGGCCGAAACTCGAATTACATCGAGGGTATCGCCACGCTCTTCAAGAAGTATAACTTGTCCGGCTGGGAGCCAGCCTATGAAAAGCTAAAAGTGCAGATGGGCGACTACGACGCGTGGGTCAAAACCGCGATTCTCCCCAAGGCTCGCACGGACTTCCGTTTGCCGCCGGAGAAATATGTTCTGGCGTTCGAGAGTTACGGCATCGACATACCGCCGGCGCAAATTGCCAAGATGGCACACGCCGCATTTGCGCAATACCAAGCCGAGATGGCGCCGCTGGCCGCACAAGCGGCCAAAGCCAACGGTTTTCCGTCAAGCGACTATCGCGCCGTGATTGCGGAGTTGAAGAAGAAACAAATCACCGGCGAGGCCATCCTGCCCTTCTTCGAAAATCGCCTGCACGAAATCGAAAAGATCATCGTTGCGAAAAATCTGGTCACCCTGCCGAATCGCCCCGCCATCATCCGCCTCGCGACGCCGGCGGAAACCGCGCAGCAGCCCGCGCCGCACATGACGCCGCCGCCGTTTAGCAACAACACCGGTCAGCGCGGACAATTCGTTCTGCCGCTCAATATTCCTTCCGCGACGGGCGGCGCTGAGGATAAATACGACGACTTCACCTTTGATGCGGTCGCCTGGACGCTGACGGCCCACGAAGCACGGCCCGGCCATGAATTGCAGTTCGATTCCATGGTCGAGCATGGCGTGAGCCTTGCGCGAGCACTGTATGCCTTCAACTCCACCAACGCGGAAGGGTGGGGTCTATACGCCGAATACATCATGCAGCCATACGAGCCGGTGGAAGGTCAGCTGCTGACGCTGCAGTTGCGCCTGCTGCGCGCCGCGCGCGCCTTTTTGGATCCCGAGCTGCAAAGCGGCGCGGTGACCGAGGCCCAGGCGTATGCGGTGCTCGAGAAGGATGTCATGCTGAGTCATGCCTTCGCCAAGGAAGAGGTTGAGCGCTTTACTTTCCGCAGTCCAGGGCAAGCCAACAGCTATTTCTACGGCTACACGCGCCTGCTTGCGCTGCGTAAGGAAACCGAGGCCGCGCTGGGTAAAAAATTCGACCAGAGGAAATTTCACGACTTCATCTTGGGCCAAGGCCTGCTGCCGCCCGATCTGATGCGCGCCGCGGTGCTGGAGGAATTTATACCCGCGCAGCGCTAGGACCTTGGGGGATGGGAAGCTTCCAGGCACGGAAGAACAGTGACTGGAAGCTTCACATGCCCCAAGGCCTTGCAGGCGCGTCGCCCAACACGCGCCGGTAGCGTCGGCAACGTGATATTGATCGGCGCGAGTTCTCGTCAGGAAGGGTAAGAAGACTCAAGGCACTGCTGCCTTCGTGCCTTGAGTCTTCTTACCCGAAACGGCCGGTGATGTAGTCTTCGGTGAGTTTTTGTTGAGGGTTGGTGAAGATGCGGTCCGTGGGGCCGATTTCGACCAGATCGCCCAGATGAAAATATGCGGTGCGCTGCGAGACGCGCGCCGCCTGCTGCATGTTGTGCGTCACGATGGTGATCGCATAATTTTCGCGCAGCTCGTCGATCAAATCCTCGATCTTGGCGCTCGCAATGGGATCCAACGCCGAGGTCGGCTCGTCCATGAGGATGACCTCGGGATTGACTGCGATGGTGCGCGCGATGCATAGCCGCTGCTGCTGTCCGCCCGACAAGCTGGTGCCCGAACTCGACAGACGATCCTTGACCTCCTCCCACAAGCCCGCGCGAGCCAGGCTGCTCTGAACCAGATCGTCCATGTCGGCGCGATTTTTGACCAAGCCATGGATTCGCGGGCCGTACGCCACGTTCGCATAGATCGAATGCGGAAACGGCGTGGGCTTCTGAAAGACAATACCGACTCTTGCGCGCAGCTGCGCCACATCCTGCCGTTTGTCGTAGATATTCCGCCCATCCAGCGTGATGGTGCCGTCGACGCGCGCACTGGGAATCGTGTCGTTCATGCGGTTGAGGCAACGCAGAAACGTCGACTTGCCGCAACCGGACGGACCGATCAGCGCCAGCACCTGGTTGCGCCCGATATCAAGCGTGACATTTCGAACGGCACATTTGTCGCCGTACGTGACGCTGACACTGCGCGCCGTCATGACAGGATCGAATACCTTGTCGCGGGCCTCGGAAGGCGCGGCCGCGCCTGGCCCAGCCATGTTGTCGGTCATGCTCGTGTCGTGGTCCATCGCGTTAGCCGAATCGCCCGGTAATGTAGTCGTCGGTCTTGCGATTCTTGGGTGAAGTGAATATCTCGCTCGATGGGCCGATTTCGACCAGCTCTCCCATGAACATGAATCCCGTCACGTTCGACACGCGCGCCGCCTGCTGCAAATTGTGCGTGACGATCACGATGCAATACTTCTCGCGCAGTGCCTGCAGCGTCTCTTCGACGCGCAGGGTCGAAATGGGATCAAGCGCCGCCGTCGGCTCATCCAGCAGCAATACTTCAGGTTGCACGGCGATCGCGCGTGCAATGCAGAGCCGTTGCTGCTGACCGCCGGAAAGGCTGCGTCCGTCGGCGTAGAGCTTGTCCTTGACCTCATCCCAAATGGCGGCATCGCGCAGCGCGGATTCGACCCGTACCTTCAGATCGGCGCCGCGAACGCCGCCCGCGAGGCGCAGTCCAAAGGCGACGTTTTCAAACACCGTCATCGGAAATGGCGTGGGCTTTTGAAACACCATCCCCACTCGGTAGCGAAGCTCGGCAACGTCCACCGTCGGCCCGAGAATATCGCGGCCGCCGATGAGCACCTCGCCCGCAGCTCGCTGCCCCGGATACAGCGCATACATGCGGTTCATCACGCGCAGCAGCGTCGATTTGCCGCACCCGGAGGGTCCGATGAAAGCCGATATCGACCGATCGGCCAGTGTCATGTTGATGTTGTTGAGCGATTGCACCGCGCCATAGTAAAAGTTCAGCGAGCGCACTTCGATTTTCGGCGGTCCGGCATCTTTCACGGGTTCCGCGGCCACCGGATAGGGCACGCGCATCTTCAAATGCTTCGGCGGTTTGGTCGACGGAATCATCGCCCCGCGCCCCGTTCAGTTTGCAGCAGCGCCAGCAAAACGCGCGCGGAAATGCTCAAGATCAAGATGGTGACCGTGATGATCAACGCGCCCGCCCAAGCCAGATCCTGCCAGTCCTTGTACGGACTCAAGGCGAATTGAAAGATCACCACCGGCAGATTGGCCATCGGCGCATTCAGATTGGTGCTCCAAAACTGATTGTTGAGCGCGGTGAAGAGCAGCGGAGCCGTTTCTCCGCTGATGCGCGCGATCGCGAGCAGCAACCCGGTGACGATGCCGCTGCGCGCGGCCGGATACAGCACGCTCAAGATCGTGCGCCAGGGATAAGCCCCCAGCGCTGCGGAAGAATCCTTCATGCCGATGGGCACGAGATTCAACATGTCCTCGGTGGTTCGCAATGTGACGGGGATCGCGAGAATGGCCAAGGCCAGCGCGCCCGCGATCGCCGAAAAATGACCCATGCGGACCACGATGATTTCATAGACAAACAGACCGATGATGATCGAGGGAGCGCTCAAGAGAACGTCGTTGATGAAGCGGATCACCACGCTCAGGCGCGAATTTCTACCGTATTCCGCCAGATACGTACCCGCGAGCACCCCGATGGGTGAGCCGATCAGAATTCCCAACAGCGTCATGATCCCGCTGCCGTAAATGGCGTTGAGCAACCCGCCTTGGCTGCCGGGCGGCGGCGTCATCTGCGTGAATATGCGCCCCGACAGGCCGGACACGCCGTGCGATATCAAGGTCCACAGGATGGCGGCCAAACAGGCCAGCCCGGCCAACGTGGCGACGAGCGACAGCGTCAGAAAGCTGGCGTTCTTGAATTTGCGAAACAGGCGCCGATTCATGCGACCGCCCCGGTGCGCCGCTCGAGCCGGTTCAGCATTGCCTGGGCAAGCGCAATGACGGTGAATGTGATCAGGAACAGCAGCAACCCGAGCGAAATCAGCGAGGAGGTGTACAAGTCACCCACGGCTTCGGTGAATTCGTTGGCAATGGCCGAGGATATCGTGGTGCCGGGCGCCAACAGCGACGAACTGATGCGATGCGCATTGCCGATGACGAATGTCACCGCCATGGTCTCGCCGAGCGCACGCCCTAAACCCAGCATGACCCCGCCGACAATGCCCACCCGGGAATGCGGTACCACGACGTGCCAAATGACTTCCCAGGTCGTGGCGCCGAGGCCGTAGCCCGATTCCTTCAACATCGGCGGCACGGTATCGAAGACATCGCGCATGGTGGCCGCAATGAAAGGCAATACCATGATGGCGAGCACCACACCTGCTGTCAGGACACCGATTCCGTAGGGCGGACCCTTGAATAAATGGCCGATCGCGGGGATGTCGCCCAAGTTGTGGATCAACCAGGGCTGCACGTGCCGCTGCAGCACAGGCGCAAGCACGAACAGACCCCAAATTCCGAAGATGATGCTGGGCACCGCCGCCAATAGCTCGACCGCGACCCCGATGGGTCGCTTGAGCAGCGGCGGACAGAGTTCGGTCAGAAACAGCGCGATGCCGAAGCCGGTCGGTACCGCAATCAGCATGGCAATCAGCGAGGTGACGACGGTACCGTAAATCGGCGCCAATGCACCAAATTGATCGGTGACCGGATTCCATATCTCGCGGGTGACGAATGCGAATCGAAAGTGAGAGAGCGCCGGCCACGCGCCGCGCAGCAACGACACCGCCACACCGCCCAAAATCAACAGCACCAAGACGGCCGCGACCAGGGTCGCGGAACGGAATATCCTCTCGTAAATCAGCTGCTTTGCGGCGTGCCCAGGATCTATGATCGCCACGATGTGAGTTTCCGCTCCGCGTTGCGCTAAAGTAGCTCGGGCCCGGCATACTGCTACGCCGGGCCCGAGCTACCGTATCTTAACTGCCTAAATCTTGGCTAGCTAATCCGCGAAGACGTGCTTACTTGCCGCTCCAAATCGGTTTGCCGCCCGAGGTGATGTCCGTCGTCCAGGTCTTCTTTACCTGGGAAATCAATGCCGCGGGCAGCGGCACATAGTCAAGCTCGGCCGCCATGCTGGCGCCATCCTTGTAAGCCCACGCAAAAAACTTCAAGGCCTCGCCGACCGCAGCGGCATCGTCCGGCTGCTTGTAGACCAAAATGAAACTGGCGCCGGTGATGGGCCAGCTCTTCGCGCCTGCCTGGTCGGTCAATATCAAATAGTAGCTGTCGGCACCGGCCCAATCGGCCGTCGCCGCGGCCGCCTGGAACGACTCGGCGTTGGGCGCCACTGCGTTGCCGGCCTTGTTGGTCAGCGTGGTAAACGACATCTTGTTTTGCTTGGCGTACGCGTACTCGACGTAACCGATGGCGCCATCCGTCTGCGTGGTCATGTTCGCCACACCTTCGTTGCCCTTGGCGCCAATGCCAACCGGCCACTGCACCGAGGTGTTCGCGCCGATGCTCGATTGAAATTTAGCGCTCGACTTGGACAGATAGTCAGAGAATAAGAAATTCGTGCCGGATCCATCGGAGCGGTATACAGGCGCGATTGCCGTGCTGGGCAGCGTCAGCTTCGGATTGAGTTTCTTGATGGCGGCATCGTTCCACTCCTTGATGTCGCCCATATAGATCGCGGCCACCGTGGCGCCGTCCAAATGCAATTGACCCGGGGCAATACCTTTGATGTTAACCACCGGCACCACGCCGCCAATGATCATGGGGAATTGGATCAGACCGGAGGACTTCAGGTCGTCCGGTTTCAGCGGCATGTCAGATGCGCCGAACGTTACGGTCTTGGCTTTTATCTGCTTGATGCCCCCGCCAGACCCAATGGACTGGTAGTTCAAGCCGACGCCGGTGAGCTTCTTGTAGGCATCCGCCCACTTGGCGTAAATCGGGTACGGAAAGGTTGCGCCGGCGCCGGAAATATCTGCGGCGGAAGCCGCAATACTCAAAGAGGCTGCGACGCCAAGTATCAGAAGGCGTTTAATCATTTTCATCGATGGCGGCTCCAGTTGAATACCCGCCCCGGCGCTCTTCGTGGCCTCAAGGCTTTGGGTTGGCAGGGATTATCGAGATGAATTGTGACGGTTTTGTTACAGCTTAATTGAAACAAGGGCTTAGCGCCCATGCCAGGCCCCTGTTCGGGGAAAACTTGCTGTGTCTTAGCTTTGATAATCGGCTGCGAGGGTCTCATCCACCGGCGTTTTATTGGCGGCCATGGCATTGAAAATGGGCGTCAGCACGATCGCGACCACAAGATTGAGGATCACGCTGTACACCGCGCTGTAGCCGGGGAAGGTGTGGTCGCCGACGTGCAAGGGGAAGGTGTTGGTCAGCTTCACGGAAATGGCCATCCACGTCCCCGCCGCGGTGCCGACTGCCCAACCCACCAGCATCGCCCAGGAATTAAACCAGCGCGTGTAGGCGCCGAGCATCACCGGCGGCAGCGTTTGAATGATCCAGATGCCGCCGAGCAACTGCAATTGAATCGCATATTGGGTGGGCACGAACAAAATAAACACCAGCGCGCCGACCTTGACGATGAGCGAGGTCAACTTGGCGACGTGCGATTCCTGCTTGTCGGTGGGACTCTTGTTGATGAACTCGCGGTGAATGTTACGGGTATACAAATTGGCTGCCGCGATCGACATGATGGCCGCCGGTACCAGCGCGCCGATGCCGATCGCCGCGAACGCGACGCCCGCGAACCAGGCCGGAAAGCTGTGCAGCAGCAGCGCGGGAACCGCGAAATTATTGCCAAACTGCTTGAAGCCGGCTGCGTATTCGGGAAGCTTGTCCACACCACTGGCAATGACAAAGAAGCCAAACAGTGCGAGCAGGCCCAGCATGAAGGTGTAACCGGGCAGCATGGCGGCGTTGCGCCGGATGACCCGGCCGCTGCTGGCGCTCAAGATGCCGGTGAGAGAGTGCGGATACAGGAACAACGCGAACGCCGACCCCAAAGCCAAGGTGGCGTAGGCACTGTATGCGCCCGTCGTGTTGGGACCCGGAACCGCCAGCAACAGCTTTTGCGCGGGCACCGCGGCGAATATTTTTCCGAATCCGCCGAGCTCGTAGGGGATCACAATGACCGCGGCAATCGCGGTCACGTAAATCAGGATGTCCTTGACGATGGCGATCGAGGCCGGCGCGCGCAGGCCGCTGGAATAGGTGAATGCGGCCAGCACGATGAAGGCAATGAACAACGGCAAGTCGGCCATCAATCCGGTACCGGAGATGCCCAGCGCACCGATCACCACCTGCAAGCCGACCAGCTGCAAGGCAATGTAGGGCATGGTCGCTACGATGCCGGTAATGCATACCGCCAGCGCCAACCAGCGATTGCCGAAACGGCCCTTCACAAAGTCCCCCGCCGTGATGTAGCCATGCTTGTGGCAGACGTTCCACAGGCGGCGAAAGATCAAGAACATCAACGGATAGATGATGATGGTGTAAGGCACCGCAAAGAATGCGACGGCGCCGGCGCCGAAGGCCAGCGCGGGAACTGCAATGAACGTGTAAGCCGTATAGACATCGCCGCCGACCAAGAACCAGGTGATCACCGTGCCGAAGCGACGGCCCCCCAGGCCCCATTCATGCAGCAGATCTAGATCGCCGCGGCGCCAGCGAGCCGCTGCGAAGCCCAACCAAGTGATGAATCCAAACAACAACAGGAAGATGATCAGCGCAGTCCAATTGAGTTCCTGCATGGGCGTCCCCTTGTGTTCTTCTTATTCTTCGACGGCGAAATAGACGATGGCCGTGAACACGGCGCTGACGAGCACCCACAAAAGCTGGAACCAGTAAAAGAACGGGATCCCAAACAGGTAGGGTTCAGCTTTATTGTAGAAAGGCGGCCAGAGAGCCACCGCAAATTGAATGACGAAGAGCAGGTACCACCAGCTCCAGCCACCGCGTTTTTTTTCCGTGGCGTTCATCGCGTTCCCCTTCGGCATTTCCGGAAGGAGCTTATGCTACGCGCGGCCCGGTGGGCATGTCGACCCACCCTTAGGCGGAAGGCGGTTCATGGCCGTCAGACCATGAACCGCTTCTGCAACGATCTAGAAGTTGAAGCGCACGCCCACCATGGGGCTGTATTCGGAGGTATAGAGGAAGCCGCTGGCCAGGCCGTTCTGAACTCTCGACCAGTTGACGCCGGCATACGTATCGAAGCGTTTGGTGAAGTGCCAATCCGCCACCAAGGAGATATCGGCCAACTCGCCGGCGCACGAGGTGGCGCTGGCGTTTGTGCAGCCGTTGGCGTTAAAGCTCTTCTGATTGTAGCCATAACCCGCCGCGGTCAGGTCAAAGTCCGGCGTGATTGACCAGCGCGCGCCCACCCAAGATATCGTGAAAATCTTCTGGATGTTGAACGCGGCGTTGTTGACGACACCGAGCACATAGCCGCCGATGTCGATCGATCCCACCGGCACCGTATGGGCAGGATTGTTGTACTTGATGCGCTCCCAGCCCGCATAAAACTTGATCGGAAAGATGTCCTTCATGTTGTAGCTCATTTGCACCGAATAACCGGTGTTATCCGAAATGGTCGCCGCCAACGTGTTGCTCAAGGACCATCCGGGCAGGGGCTGCGGCGCGGTGTTGAGCGCCGTGATATTCGCCGCGCTCAAGGAAGCCGCCGCCACTTCGCCGTGCACCAAGCCGTATAGAGCATCAATGGAGAATCCACCGAGATCGGCGCCGACCGAGAACTCGTTGGAATTTTGCGGCACATAACCATCGCTGCCGAAGCCATGGATGTACGCCACACGCGCGGGTCCCACCTGCAGGTTGTACTTGAGCGAATTATCCAGACGATTGCTCTGGGTGTCGCCCAAACCGCCCGATGTGCCCGACAGCGCGATGGGCGAGAATGCCTGTGCCTGCAGCTGCGGGTCGTACTTGCCCAGCATGTCCAGCATCAGGCCGTTCTGACGACCGAATGTCAGGGTGCCATAGGTCTTGGAACTGATGCCGGCGAAGGCCACGCCGTTGAAAGCTTGACCGGCACGGCTGGAGTCGCCCGCGGAAATCTTCACTGCTGCAGCCTTCCCGTTGTCCGCTATCAAGGATCCGGGGCCATCGACCAAGCGGCCTGACCAGGGATTGAAGCCGGTTTCGAGCCTGAAAATGCCAGTCAGATCACCAAAATGAAGGGACTCCACCCCGGAGATGCCGACTTTCGATTGGCTCAGGCCGTTGCCGTTGACGGAGGTGATCGAGTGGTTGCTGAAATTCTGAATGAAGGACGGTAAGCCCGGGCTCCACAATTGGCTCAGCGGAGCACCATGCGAGACATACTCGACACCGATGTCCACCGTGCCGTAGATCGTGATACCGGCAAAGGTGAGTGAATCGGACGGCGCAGCGGCTTTCGCTGCCTTCGCAGGAGCCGGCTGGCTACTGCTCAAGTCGTCGATTTTCTGCTGCATGACGCGCACTTGATCCTTCAGCTGCTGGATATCTTGTGCGTTGTCTGCGAGAACGATCCCTGGCGAAATGCCGATAGCGGCGCAGGCCCCCATCGCAGCCAGGATGGGCTTGCGCAGTTGAAACTTATGCATTGCGTTGACTCCCGCGGTTATCGATTGTTGGATTTAATCGACGTATTGTTACAATAAGATGACAGTCGCTTTTTGCGTTAATTCTACTGCCTTTCGGAGAGGATGCCACATATATCAGATACGTGACAAACGCTCACCGCTTGGTGTATCTTTTTAGCAACAAAAGGATTGAACTTAATCGGTTCGCCGCTGCCTCGCGGAAATGACCGCCAGCGCCGTGCGGGTGTTGGCATGCAATTTCTCCATGATGCGGCTGACGTAGTTCTTGACGGTACCCTCGGCGAGGCTCATGGCCGCGGCGATCTGCCGATTGCTCATGCCCTCCGTGATCAGCCGCAGTATTTTTTCTTCTTTCTCGTTGAGCGCCTCGGTGTCGGCGCCGCCCTTCTCGGCGATCTGGTCGCCGACGAGGGCCGGCTCAGAACGGGCCAGTCGGCGAAACTGATCCATGACCTTACGGGCGATCTGCGGCGTCAGTCGAGATTCACCGCGGCGCAGCGCGCGGATGGTCTCGAGCAATTCCTGCTCGGTGACGTCCTTGAGCAGATACCCGTGTGCGCCGGCGCGTACTGCTTCGAAAACTGTCTCGTCATCATTCAGCGTGGTCAATACCAACACTTGGGTACCGGGAAGATTGCGCGTAATTTCCCGGGTTGCGGCCACGCCGCCCAAGCGGGGCATGTGCAAGTCCATGAGCACGATGTCCGGGCGCAATTGTCCCGCCATGGCGACCGCCTCGATTCCATCGCACGCCTGGCCGACGACCTCCATATCGGGCTCCATGGAAAGCAGCACGCTGGTACCGCGCCGAACGAGCGCCTGGTCTTCCGCGATTAGAACGCGCACTTTTGCGGAGGTGGCTTCGTGCGTGCCCATGAATTCAAGTTCCCGACGGTGGCCGATTAGCAATCATGCGACGCGCAAGGCATGATTTGGAAACTACTTAAAGTCCTGCGCTTAAGCGAGCCGAACAACAGTGCTTCAAGACCTCGATCCGCGGCACAGCTTGGTTGCCGGCATCATCTGGCTGATGGTAGCGCTGGCGGCCAGCTTCGCGGTCGCGGCATCCGTATGGGCGGGCAGTGTCGCGCGTGAAATCGTCGTGCAGCAGCATGTGCGTAGACTGGCGCTCGAAACCCAGCAACTGGCATCGGATTTGGGACAGGCCGTCACGGCCAGAATTGAAGCGCTGCGATCCGCCGGCTCGTCAGGCCCCGCCGAACAGTTCGAGCATTTGACCCGTGCCTATCCGGATTTGAGCTGGATCGGGGTGACCGACTCCAGCGGTGCCATCGTTGCAGGAGACCGCGGCGCCGGCGTGGACGGCAGTGCGGCGAAGCAGGCTTGGTTCAACCAAGGACTGTCCGGCCTTTGGATTGGGATCATCGAGGAAGCCTCGACGCCGCGAAAAGTGCCGGTTTTGGGAGATATGTCGGCGCCGCTCCAGGACGCATCGGGGCGCACCATCGGTGTGATCGCGGCGCATCTAACGTGGCCTTGGGCATCGGGCGACGTTCAGCGCCTGAGCAGCGCCCTGGATTCGCGCGGCTCGGCGCAATCGCTGATCCTGGACGCGGGGGGAATCGTCGTGGGGGGACCCGCCGCGCTGCTCAATTCGCCTTGGAATGGCGTGCTTCTTGACGAATCGCCGCCGCTTGATTCCGCGCCGGCGCATTTCGAGCGGCTGCCGGATGGCAATAGCGTGCTGATCGCGCGCGCGCCGGTGAACATCCCCGGTTTCAATGCTCCGCGGGCATGGCTGGTGCAGTTGAGCGAGCCGCGAGAACTGGTTTATCAACGCGCCAACGATCTGGCCATTCGCATCTGGTGGATCTCGATTTGTCTTGGCGCGGCGACCGCCGTGCTGGGTGCGCTGGGTGCGCGGCACTTGACCAACCGGCTCAAGAATTTGACGCTCTCGGCCGCCGCCGTGGGCCGCAACGAGACGGCGCGCATCGATGTGCCGAGCGGCCGCGATGAGGTCGCACAACTCGCCGCGGCCTTCTCCAAAGTGCTCGACGACTTGCGCCAAGAGCGCACTGAGCTCCTGACCTTGAGCAGCGAGCTGGAGCGCCGCGTTGCCGTGAGAACGCGCGAAGTGGAACGTCTCGCCGAGGAGTCCCGCTACGCGGCCATCGTACGCGAACGCTTGCAAATCGCGCGCGATCTGCACGATACCCTGGCGCACTCCATGATGGCCATGCTCAGCGAAGTGCGCCTGCTCCGCAAACTCCAGGTACACGATCCCAGCTCGCTTGCCGACGAATTGGCGCGCGCCGAAGAAGTCGCACACGCGGGCTTGAACGAAGCGCGCTCCGCCATCGCTCAGATGCGCAGCCACTCCGTGCGGGATACCGGACTGGGTCCGGCGCTCTCGAACGCCGTCGAGCGCTTCAAGGATCGAACGGGCCTGCATGTTGAACTCACGATCGACGGCGACGCGGCACGATTTGGCGACGACAGAGCCGATGTCATTTTTCGAATGACTGAAGAGGCTTTGCGCAATATTGAGCGCCACTCACGCGCAACGCGCGTACGCATCAGCCTGCAGGCGCCCGACCGCTCGCACTTGACGCTGATGATCGAAGACGACGGCATCGGCTTCGATCCGGCCGTCGCGCGGCCCGGGCATTTCGGATTGATTGGACTCAAGGAACAGGCGCAACTGATCGGCGCGGACATTGCCATCGAGAGCGCGCCCGACCGCGGCGCGAAACTGCGCGTGGCGTTGCGCATTGCGCCGGAGAGCCTGTAGCGCCGCTACCTGCCGTTGCTGCGCGGGTAGCGGTTATTCACGACGTCCTTGACGTTGGCGGCTTGACGAGCGATGGCTTCCGCGTTGCGCACTTCAAATTCCGTATCGACCGGGCCGCTCAAATACACCACGCCATTGATGGTCTGGATATGCAGCGCCGCGGGCGCGCCGAGTTCCGCATGTTGGCTGAACAGCGCGCTCACATCCGCGTTGATCTGCGCATCGGTGGCGCAATTTTCCGGCGAGCATTTTGGAAAAATGGCGCAGCCAGAAAGGGCGGCGGCAATAAGAATGACCAGCATTGACGCTGAAAGCGTTTTAGATTTTTGCATCGAGGCGACCGTAGTTTAGATATCAGACACTATGAACCCAGCAAGAGTTCCAGGGTACGCCGATAGATCGCGTGCAGTCGATCGATGTCCGCGACTCGCACGCATTCGTTCACCTTGTGGATGGATTCATTGATCACACCCAGCTCGATCACTTGCGCGCCCATCGGCGCGATGAATCGCCCGTCGGATGTCCCGCCGCCGGTGGTGAGCTTCGGACTGATTTGCAATTGCTCTTGGACGGCTCGCGCAGCGGCTTGCGACAGCGTGCCCGGCACGGTTAGAAACGGCTGTCCGGAAATGAACCATTCCAGGCTGTATTTGACGCGGTGACGCTTCAAGATGTCTTCGACGATTTGTTTCAGTCCATCGACGGTTTGCTCGGTGGAGAAGCGCAGATTAAAGCGCGCCCGCAATTCGCCCGGAATCACGTTCGGCGCGCCCGTTCCGGCGGATATGTTCGAGACCTGAAAACTGGTGGGCTGAAAATGCTCATTGCCCTGATCCCAGACGCGGGCCGCCAGTTCCGTCAGCGCGGGTGCCAGGGCGTGCACGGGGTTGTCGGCGAGCTGCGGATAAGCGATGTGTCCTTGAATGCCGTGGACGGTCAGACGGCCGCTCAAGCTGCCGCGACGGCCGATTTTGATGGTATCGCCCAGCGTATTCTCGCTCGAGGGTTCGCCGACCAGACACCAGTCAATGCTCTCCTGTCGCTCGCGCAGCACTTCGACAACTCGTCGGGTGCCATCGACCGAGGGTCCCTCCTCGTCGCTGGTGATGAGAAAGGCAATCGTGCCGCGATGCGCAGGGTACTGCCCGATGAATTCCTCGCTGGCGGTCAACATGGCCGCCAAGCCGCTTTTCATGTCGGCCGCACCCCGGCCATACAGCACACCATCCCTGATCACCGGCTCGAACGGATCGGAGCGCCACTCATCCAAGGGCCCGGACGGGACTACATCGGTATGGCCGGCAAAGCAGAACACCGGGCCGCCGCTGCCGCGTTTGGCCCAAAAGTTATCGACCGGCCCAAAGCGCAGGCTTTCCACGGAGAATCCCAGCGTGGCAAGGCGATCGATCATCAGCGCCTGACATCCTCCGTCGGTGGGGCTCACCGATCGACGGGCAATCAACGCCTGGGTCAACTCCAGAGTGTTGGACATCAGAAGCGCAGCACCGGCGGTTGGCGGCGCAGGTTGACCCACAGGCCCCAAGCGCCCAGCGCGATGGCGCTGATCAAGACCCACGCGGGCATCGCAAGTCCGAGGAACTCCCAGGTCACTTTGGCGCATTCGCCGTCTCCCGTCAGCACCTTGACCAGCACTTCGCTCAAGGAAAATATCTTGAGCATATAGTCGAGCGAGGCGCCGCAGGCCGGCACGGCGTCGGGAGGCAAACTTTGAATATAGAGATGACGTAGCGCGACGCCGATCGTGGCGAGGGCCGCCAGCGACAACAGCACCGCGTACACGCGCCGCCCGAAGGCGGCCGGCTCATGGAGCGTGGCGATCAAAAACATCACGCCCAGCGCGAAGATCCCGATCCTTTGAAAAATACACAGCGGGCAGGGTTCAAGATGCATGACGTATTGGGCGTAATAGGCGTACGCCAGCAGACACGCGCAAGCCAGAAATCCGAGTAGATTCCCCCGCCGCGCCGTCATCAGCGACGCATGAGCGCGTGCGCCGCGTCGATCTGCTTGGCGACGTCCTCGAGCGAGGAATGGCGGATATCCTTGCCATGCACCATGTAGATCACATATTCGCAGATATTCTTGGCGTGATCTCCGATGCGCTCCAGGGCCCGCACGATCCACATGATCTCGAGCGCACGACGAATGGTGCGCGGGTCTTCCATCATGAAGGTGATGCATTGACGCTGAATCGATTCGTATTCTTCGTCCACCATCTTGTCTTCCTGGGCGGTCTTGAGCGCCGCCTGAGAATCCATGCGCGCAAAAGCGTCCAGGGCGTCATGCACCATTTGGGCAACCTGCCTGCCCAGATGCTTCACCTCGCGGTATTTGTCCGCCGGTCTCTCCATGGTGGCCAGGCGCGAAGCGATATAGCCGATCTTCTCGCCTTCATCGCCGATCCGCTCCAGATCCGTGATGGTTTTGATGATGGCGACGATTACGCGCAGATCTCCGGCCGCCGGAGCGCGAATCGCGAGAATTCGGCTGCATTCTTCGTCGATCGACAATTCCATGCCGTTGACCTTGTAATCATCCGTGGCAACGGATTCGCCCAAACGGCTGTCGCCTTCGACCAGGGCAGTGATCGCCTTGTGCAGCTGCTGCTCCACGAAGCCGCCCATCTGCAGCACCTGGTTGCGCACCTTCTCCAAGTCTTCGTTGAAGCGGCGGGAAATATGATGGGTAAGATCGGCGGTTTCCATAGATTTGACCTTGACGCACTCTCTTAAAGGCGTGCAGCGTTTCGTTTACATCTGATTACAGCGTACGTCAACCGTGAACGTCATATATGAGACTTTCATGCACTCGCCGCGTTCCGCATCTCCAGCTTCCAGACGCGTTGCTGCGGGAAGTGACAGGTGAAGGTGCTGCCCTTGCCCTCGATGCTTTGCACATCGAGCCAGCCGCCGTGGCGCTGCAAGGCATGCTTGACGATCGCGAGGCCCAATCCTGATCCGCCTTGCCCGCGCGAACGCCCCGCATCGACCCGATAGAAGCGTTCCGTCAGCCGCGGTATGTGCTCAGCGGGGATGCCGATGCCGCTGTCGATAACGGAAAAGTAGGCGCCCTCCTCGTCCGTCCACCAGCGCATTCGCACCGTGCCCTCGGGCATGGTGTATTTCACGGCATTCACCAATAAATTGGTGAATGCGGACTCCACTTCGTGGGCCGATCCGTACAAGCCGTCGCCGGTGTCCAATTCGAGCAGCACCTGGCGCGGCCGATCCGGATTGATCAGCGTGTCGCGATGCAGGCGCTCCAACATGCGCGGCACGTCGATTGGGTCGCGCGCCGCCTCGCCATCGGCGGATTCCAGACGCGACAGCTCGAGCAGGTCGGCGATGATGGCGTTCATGCGCTGCGCTTGCGCGCGCATGTCCTTGATGGGGCCGCCCCAGGCCGGATCCACCGACGGATCTTCGGCAAGCGTGTCCAGGTATCCGGAGATCACGGTCAAGGGCGTACGCAATTCGTGCGAGGCGTTGGCGACGAAGTCCTTGCGCATGGCCTCGAGGCGCATTTGCCGCGTCACGTCGCGCACCAACAGCAAGGATTGGCCGCCGCCGTAGGGCACCATTTGCAGCGCGAGGAACAGGTCAATCTGCACCGGCGGGCGGATAACCAGCGGCATCGAAAAATCATCGCTGTGCAGGTAGTGCGCAAATTCGGGCGCCCGGATCAGGTTGTCGATGCGCAAGCCCACATCGACCGGCCTTCGCAGACCTAAGAGCCGCGCAGCCTGGCGATTGAACCAGACGATTTCCCGTTGCGTGCTCAAGATGATGACGCCATCCGGGAGCGCCGCCGTCGAGCGGCGCAGCTCACGGTATAGCTGCACCAGGCGTTGCTTGTGGTACTGCTTGCGCCGATGCAGGCGTATGACCTGGGCGATGATGTCGCCCCAGATCCCGCCGATATTCGGCGGATCGATTTGCGATCGCAGCCGCAGCCAGCGATCCACGCGGTACAGATTGAGCAATTGCCAGGCCAGATAGAAGCAGGCAGCGCCCAATATCCACAGCCAAACAGGGGTTATCAGCAGACCCGCGAACAGGCCCAACAGCAAAATGCCCGCGAGCCGCGCGAGCGCGAAGGTCCACATCGCTGCCATGGGCTCCCGCTAGCTCGCTTAGGCGTCTCGCGTTGAAAAACGATATCCCGCGCCGCGCACCGTTTGCACCAACTTTTCCAGTGAGAATGGTTCGAGCGCCTTGCGCAGTCGGCGTATATGCACATCCACGGTGCGCTCTTCCACGTAAGTATTACCCCCCCAGACGCGGTCCAGCAACTGACCGCGTGTAAATACCCGCTCCGGGTGGGTCATGAAAAAATGCAGCAAGCGGTATTCGGTGGGTCCCAATGCGATTTCGCGCTCCCCCGCGCTCACCCGGTGGCTGGAATCATCGAGTTTCAGACCGTCCACTTCGACAATGTCATCCGCGCCCGCCGGTGCTGCGCGCCGTAACACGGCTTGAATGCGCGCCAGCAGTTCGCGCGGCGAGAATGGCTTCGTGATGTAATCGTCCGCCCCCCCTTCAAGGCCGTTGACCTTATCCTGCTCCTCCGCCCGTGCGGTGAGCATAATGACCGGGATTTCCTCGGTGTCCTTGGCGCGTTTCAGCGAACGGGTCAGCTCCAAGCCGCTCATATCGGGCAGCATCCAGTCGATCAGCATGAGATCCGGCCGAACGTCTACGATGCGAGCGCGGGCTTCCCGGCAATCCTCCGCCTCTCGAACTTCATAGCCGGCGCGCCGCAAGCCAAAGGCGATCATGTCGCGAATGGGTTTTTCGTCTTCGACGATGAGGATGCGCCTAGCCGACATAGATAGTCCCTTGATTCCAAAGCCGAGTATTACAGGCTTCGATTGTGACACTTCCGTTACAATGACTGATGGGCGGCGCGTTCTGCCTCGGTGAGGGCCACTTTGTCCCGCAAGTAGAGAGGCTTGAGGTCCGCCGGATCAAGCCCCTCGCGCGCCAGGCGCAACGCGCCAAGTCGGGCAATTTCCCTTGCGTTCGGCAGCGCGGCGCTGCGCACCGCGTCGATCTCGACGCCCGGAAGTGCGGCAAGAACCGGGTACGCGGAAAACCCTCGGCCGACCCCCAAATAGCGTCCGGAAGGAGTCAACGACACGCTTTGCGGCGGTCCAACGCGTGAGGTGCCGCACTCGATCACGCCGCGCGCGTCATCCCAGCCGAAGCAGCCCCAATAGACCTCTCCCATGCGCGCATCGAGACAGGCGATGGCGCGGCTGCCCGGACCTTCGAGCACCTGCAGGGCCAAAGCTTCCAACGTCGTCACCGGCACCACCTTCAGGTCCGCGCCAAATGCCAGACCCTGCGCGACCGCCACGCTGATTCTGACGCCGGTAAACGCGCCCGGTCCCACGCTGGCGGCGATGCCGTCGAGCGTGGACAGGGACATCTGGCCTTCGGCCAGAACCTCTTCGGCCATGCGCAACATGTTCAGCGCCGTGCCTTTGCCCGATTCAATTGTCCGCGAAATCGCGGCGCCGTTTGTCAGCAGCGCGACCGAACAGGCCTCGGTCGCCGCATCGAGTGCCAGTACGCGCATCTCCAGTACGCGCATCTTAGGCTCCTATGTCGCCTGGGCTGCCGGCAACGATGCCTGGCGAGCGCGCAATCGGTCTCTCAAAAATTCGGCCGCCACGGCGACATCGCCCAGCACGGGACTCGGCGGCAGGGATTCCAAGAACACGCGCCCGTACGCCTTGGTTTTGATGCGTGGATCGCCGAGAACAATCACACCGAAATCGTCGAAATCGCGGATCAACCGCCCGACCCCCTGCTTCAATGCCAGCACCGCTTGCGGCAATTGATATTCAAAAAAAGGATTGCCGCCGCGTCGACGAATGCCCTCCAGACGGGCTTTGAGCAGCGGATCATCGGGTGCCGCGAAGGGGAGTTTATCGATCGCAACAATGGAGAGTGCGTCGCCCTTCACATCGACGCCTTCCCAAAAGCTGCCCGTGGCCAGGAGCACGGCGTTGCCGAGTTCTCGAAAGCGGTTCAGCAAGGCTTCGCGCGGCGCCTCGCCCTGTACCAACACCGGGAAAGGCGGATCCGGAAAACGCGCTTTCAACGCCCGCACCCCTTCCGCCAATCCGCGATAGCTGGTGTAAAGCAGGAAGGCTCGGCCGCCGCTGGCTTCAATCAGCGGTGCACAGGCCTCGATGAACCTTTCCGCGAACGCAGGATCCTGCGGATCGGGCATGCGGGGCGGCAGAAAGAGCCGAGCTTGGTCGCGATAGTCGAAGGGACTGTCGATGCGCAGCGTGCGCGCTTCGTTCAAGCCAATTCGCGCGGCGAAATGTGAAAAATCCGACCCTATCGCCAGCGTCGCCGAAGTGAAGATCCACGCACAGGGCCGGGACTCCACGTACTCGCGCAGACGCTCCGCGATTTCAAATGGCGTGAATTGCAGCGTCAAGCCGGCGGCCGCAGCCTCCACCCACCGCAGCCCGGACTCCTCGGAGAGTTCGCGCAGTTGCGCCAGTGCATTGGCCAGATGCGCGGCACGGCGAGCGCAATTGGCGGTGCCCGCGCCTCCGCCCAGACCCTCGAGCTGGGCACCGAGCCCGCTCAGAGCGGTTTCGATCTCAGGTAGCGCGTCGAGGAAGGTGTCGGGTAGGTCCGCCCATTCATAGCGTCCGGCGCCGCGCCGCAAGGCATATCGCAAACCGTCCAGGTGACCATCGATGGCCAGCACTGCCTCAATCAGGGAAGGCGCGCGAATCGCGGCTGCGCTAAGTTCGGCGGTAATGTCGCGCATCAGCACTTGAACCTGGCGCACGGACCACGTCTGGCCGAAGAACTGCGCCGCGATGTCGGGCACTTGATGCGCCTCATCCAGGATGACCGCTTCCGCACCGGGCAGCAGATCGCCGAATCCCTCATCCTTGAGCGCGAGGTCCGCCAGCAGTAAATGATGGTTCACCACGACGATATCCGCCGCTTGCGCGTTGCGGCGGGCCTCAATCACGTGGCAGCGCGAAAACTGCGGGCATTCCTGGCCGAGACAGTTTTCGCGGGTGGAGGTGATGCTGGGCCAGACGGGAGACTGCTCCGGCAGGTCGGTGAGTTCGGCAAGATCGCCGCTCCGGGTCGTCGCAGCCCAGCGCACGACGCGCGCGATCAATCGTGCTACTTCGCGGGAAGGACCCAGCAGCGAACCCTGCTGAGTGGCAAGGTCCAGCCGATGGCGGCAAAGATAATTCGTGCGCCCCTTGAGGAGCGCGAGCTTTGCCGGCAAACCGAGCGCCTTGGCCAGCATCGGGACATCGCGGCGAAACAGCTGGTCCTGAAGGGTGCGGGTTCCGGTGGAAATAATGACGCTGCGCCCTGAGAGCAACGCCGGTACGAGATAGGCAAAGGTCTTGCCGGTGCCGGTGCCCGCTTCCACAATCAGGGGCTCTAGCCGCGCCAGCGCAGCACCCACCGCCTTGGCCATCACGGCCTGCTCCGGCCGATAGGCGTAGTCCGGCAGCGCCCGCGCCAGCGGACCGCCCATGGTGAAAACATCTTTGTACTCGGTGTTCATTGATGCCTGCTCTGCGCGTAGCCTACGACGAAACGAGGTCGGCTATTTCACTCGCGCGCGAAACCGCACGAACGCCACCGAATTGCCTTTCAAGGGATTTTTCAACTGCCAACGGATGTGGGTGTAGTCGGCGGCAGTCGCGGCGCGCACTTGGCCGCCAGGCTCCTGGATTTTTAAATTTTCCGGCGTATCGAAGCTGCGGCCGGTGTCGACCGAATAGGTCACCTCGGTGCCCGGACCCACTGCCGAGTCCGGCGTGTATGTCATGTGTTCCGGAATCGGATACGTCACCGTCGGCCGCGGCAGGGACGTCGGGGCTGTATTGCGCACCTCGAGGGTATACAGGACGGCATCGCCCGACACGACGCGATCTGCGGCAACCAGTTTGCTCGATTGCTCCACCTCCGCGATCGCCTTGATGACAATGGGATCCAAAGCGGGCTGACCAACGGCGGCGGCGGCGACTCCGATGGCCACCAGCAACCCCAACGAGCGAAACGGCACGCCTAGCATGCGGGCAGTGTACTCCACGTCGCTCACGCGCATGAAATCAAAGTATTTATAATCATAAGCTTAGTGATGACTCTGCAGGTCAATTCTGCCTCTAATTTGAGCTCCTCGCGCAGCGCGAAACAAATTTCAGTGTCGGACATATCTCACGCGCTGAGGGGAGTTGGCGCGCCCACACCCATCTGTCATCCTTATTGGTCTATCAAGCTTTCTTCTAGGGATTGCCAATGGCCACAGCACCTCAGCACGTCACTCTCTCCGCCATGAATCATGATGTGGCGGCTTGGGTCGATGAAGTTGCGAGACTCACGCAACCGAAGAAAATCCATTGGTGCGACGGCAGCGAAGCGCAGTTCGAAGCTTTGAAGCGCGAGTTGGTGGCGGATAAGCAGCTACTCCCCCTCAACCCGCAGAGCTTTCCCGGCTGCGTGCTATCGCGCTCGCATCCTTCCGACGTCGCTCGCGTGGAGCACCTTACCTTCGTTTGTACGACGAATAAGGACGATGCCGGTCCAAACAATCACTGGATCGCACCCAAGCAAGCGCACGCTCAAATGGATGCGCTGTTCGCCGGCTGCATGCAAGGGCGCACCCTTTATGTGGTGCCCTACTGCATGGGTCCGATCGACTCGCCCCTCTCGCGCTGCGGCGTCGAGATCACCGACAGCGCCTATGTGGTGCTCAACATGCACCTCATGACGCGCATGGGCCGGGCGGCGCTCGAGCGCATCACGCGCGATGGAACCTTTGTTCGGGGGTTGCATTCCACCGGAGATCTCAATCCCGCGCGGCGCTTCATCATGCATTTCCCCGAAGAGCTGTCGATCAAGAGCTTCGGCTCCGGCTACGGCGGCAATGCCCTGCTCGGCAAGAAATGCCATGCGTTGCGCATCGCCAGCTGGCAGGCGCGCACCGAAGGCTGGCTGGCGGAGCACATGTTGATTGTCGGCATCGAGAACCCTCAGGGCGAGATCCACTACCTGGCCTGCGCCTTCCCCTCCGCCTGCGGCAAGACCAATCTTGCGATGCTGATCCCCCCGGCCAGTTACCAGGGTTGGAAGGTGTGGACCGTGGGCGATGACATCGCCTGGCTGCACCCCAGCCAGGACGGGCGCCTATACGCCATCAATCCCGAATCCGGTTACTTCGGCGTCGTGCCGGGAACCAATGCCAAAACCAATCGCAATGCCTACGAGATGATTCACAGGGATACGATCTTTACCAACGTCGGGTTGACGGCGGACAACCAACCTTGGTGGGAAGGGTTGACGGAAGGCAAACCCGTCATCGATTGGCAGGGGCGCCCCTACGATCCTGCCAACGGGCCTGCGGCGCAACCCAATTCGCGCTTCACAGTTTCAGCCAAACAGAATCCGCGCTATTCCAAACTTGCGGACGCGCCGGGAGGCGTGCCGATTTCGGCAATCGTGTTCGGCGGCCGCAGGCGCACGCTCGCTCCGCTGGTGTATCAGGCGCGCAATTGGCTGCACGGCGTGCTGGTGGGCGCCGGCGTGGCGTCGGAAACGACCGCGGCGGCGACCGATGCCATCGGCGTGGTGCGGCGGGACCCCATGGCCATGAAACCCTTTGCCGGCTACAACTTTGGCGACTATTGGGCGCATTGGATCAATGTCGGTTCCAAGCTCAAGTCCCCGCCGCAGATCTTTCACGTCAACTGGTTCCGGCAGGACAGCGCGGGCAAATATCTATGGCCCGGCTTCGGGGAAAATCTGCGCGTGCTGCGCTGGATCATCGATCGCTGCAAGGGCAAAGCCGGCGCCCGCGAAACGGCAATCGGACATTTGCCCGGCGCGACGGAATTGGACCTGCAGGGGCTGGAAATCACGCCGGCGGCGCTCGAAGAACTATTGGCGGTCGATCCCAAGCTTTGGCAGGAAGAATTTGCGGGAATCGGCCGATATTTGGGCGAATTCGGCGAGCGCATACCGCAATCGCTGAAGACCGAACTGCAAGGCGCGGTGCAGCGCCTTCATTCCTCGCAGGCGTAGCGAATCACCTGGGAAGAATTGCTGTCGGGCGCCTTGCCGAGCCCGATCAACCCTTCGCCGCGAATCTGCATGGAATCACGCCGCACGAAGGCTTCTTCGCCATCCTTGCCGAGAACGAAGGTGCCGTTGGTGCTTTGATCGATCAGCATGAATTTGTTGCGGTTGATTTCGACCCGGGCATGCAGCCGCGAGATGAGATTACCTTTCACGACCAGATCATTTTCCTCGGCTCGGCCGATCGTGATATTCGCGCGGCCTTCGTCGACCAGCACTTCTTGTCCCTGATACCGAAGACGCAAGCGCTGCGATTTGGCTCCCTTCTCGCGCTCGCGCGCGGCAATGGCAATCGAGGGCACCATGCTGGTGACATCCTCGGGCTGCCACAGGACCTCGAACAGCGCCACTTCGCTGCTGCGTCCCTTTAGCGTCGCGACGTCGATCTGGCGCACCTGCGCACGCCAATCGGAGGATAGCCGTTCCACCATGGTGGCCGTCGTCATGATCTGACCCGCCTTGGCCTGGCTGGTCATGCGGTTCGCCGTGTGCACGGCGGACCCGAAAATATCCCTGTTCTCGAGCACCACCGGACCAAAATTGCAGCCGATGCGGATGGCAACGGTTTGTTCATCGACCTTGAGCTGAGGATGCGTGACAATCTGTTTCTGCATCTGAGCTGCGGCATTCAAGGCGTCGTCCGCTGTCGGGAAGGTCGCCATCACCTCATCGCCCATGGTCTTGATAACCGTGCCATGGTTTTGGTCGGTGGCCGCGCGCATCACATCAATGCAAATTCCAACCATGTCGCGCGCACGAAGATCGCCCAGCAATTCGTAGAGCTTGGTGCTGCCGACGACATCGGCAAATAGGATGGCGACTTCGATTTCTTTGCCCATTGCCAAGCCTATTATACTTAACGCAAGTTGAGCCGCTTAGGGCGTTTAGGCAGCGATACCCTGTTTTATTATCGGCAGGGCCGAAAACAACGTTTCCGGCACCGCTTCCGGCCGCGCCGCCACCTCGGAGAGAAACCGGCGCCAGGCTCGAGCACCCTCGCGGCCTGCCATGACGCCGTGCATGTGGCGCGTGATCGAATGCAGGCGCATACCCCGTTGCGCGCAGGCTTTGGCGTAGGGAACCATGCGCTCGACGATCTGCCAAGGCTCCGGAATCGGCCATAGAGGATCGATCAGACTCTGCTCGAGTTCAGCCAACAGCGCCGGTCGATGATAGGCAGCCCGCCCGACCATCACGCCGTCGATGCCCGTAGCGATGTGCGCGCCGATAGCGGCACCGTCGCACAACCCGCCATTCAATATTACCGTCAACTCGGGCCGATCGCGTTTCAGGCGATGCACCAGCTCATGTTTGAGCGGCGGAATCTCCCGATTCTGCTTGGGCGACAAGCCGCCGAGAATCGCGATGCGCGCATGCACGATCAGCGCATCGATGCCCGCCGCGCAGACCGTGTCCGCGAACGAGCGGAAGAAATCATAGTCGTCGTGCTCATCAATGCCGATTCGGCACTTGACCGTGACAGGGAGATGCGTGGCATCACGCAAGCTGCGGACGCAGTCGGCCACCAGCGCGGGCTTCAGCATGAGACAGGCGCCAAACGAGCCATTCTGTACACGATCGCTGGGGCAGCCCACGTTCAGATTGATTTCCGCATAGCCCGCGGAAGTACCGATGCGCGCCGCCTTCGCCAGTTCAGACGGATTGCAGCCGCCGAGTTGCAGGGCAACCGGGTGTTCGCTCGCGTCATGGTCCAGCAATTGACGCACGTCGCCGCGCACAATGGCTGCGGCAACGATCATCTCTGTGTAAAGCAGCGCATGCGGCGCGTACAGGCGATGCAGGTACCGGCAGTGACGGTCAGTCCAATCCATCATCGGCGCGACGCACACGCGCCGGTTCAGCGGCTGAACCGAATTCAGGCCCAAACCCTTGTTTTCAAGATCGCGCATTGGCAGTTGACGTTGGCCGCATCCATGGGTGCAAGGCCTGACATAGTCGCTGCAAAACGTTCGCAACTCAAGCGCCAGCGAAGTACCATCGCATTGACTGCTCTTTAAAGACGTCTTCGCGTCGTCAGAATTCGAGGTAGCGGCATGAACCGGCGTCAATTTGTTTATGTCATGTCGGCCGCGGCGCTCGCCGCCTCGGGAAATACCTATGCGAAGGAGAAATCGCGCCGGCCGCTCAGTATCCTGGTTCTCGGCGGCACCAAATTTCTCGGCGTCCATATTGTGGAGCTGGCGCTTCAGCGCGGACATTCCGTCACGCTGTTCAACCGCGGCAAAACCAACGCCGATCTATTCCCGCAGCTCGAGCACCTAAAGGGCGATCGCGATGCCCAACTCGACGCGCTCAAGGGCCGGCGCTGGGATGCGGTGATCGACGATTCAGGCTATGTTCCGCGCCACGTAAAATTGTCGGCCGAATTGCTTGCGCCGAACGTACAGCGCTACCTCTTTGTATCCACGATTTCCGTGTATGCGAGCTTCGCGCAGCCCAATACCGAAGACTCTGCCGTCGGCAAGCTGGCGGATGAGACGATCGAGAAGGTTGACGGGGGCGCTTATGGGCCGCTGAAAGCATTGTGCGAAAAAGCGGCTGAAACGGCGATGCCGGGGCGCGTCGCCGTGGTTCGTCCCGGCCTCATTGTCGGGCCGCGAGACCCCACGGACCGCTTCACCTATTGGCCTGCGCGCGCCGCGCGCGGCGGTGAGATGCTGGCGCCTGACAGCCCGAATGATCGCATTCAATTCATCGATGCACGCGATCTTGCGGCATTCGCGCTGCACCTGGTTGAGCGGCAGACCGTGGGCACATTCAATGCCACTTCGCCGCCCGGCATGTTTACGATGGGCGATCTGATCTCGGCAAGCAGCACTGCGGCCAACGCGTTGGCGAAGCCGGTCGCACCGCCGCGCGCGCTGTGGGTCCCAGCCGATTTCTTGGAAAAGCAGCAAGTGCAGCCGTGGTCGGACATGCCGGTTTGGATACCCGAATCGGGCGAGTATGCCGGCTTTGCCGCCGCCAGCGTCGCGCGCGCCTTGCATGAGGGCCTCAGCATCAGGCCGATTCAGCCGACCGTGAACGACACCTTGGCCTGGCACCTGCAGCGTCCGGAGGAGGAGCGCGCGAAACTCAGCGCCGGCCTCTCACCCGAGCGCGAACAGGCCATTCTTGCCGCGTGGCGCGCGGCATCGGGCAGTGGACATTGAAGAGCGATTCTCGCCTTGCGACCCTGGTTCACCGGCTTGTGGTGGTGGAGCCTCAAGAACTGCCGGCGCTGCTGGCGGCCTTCGCCACGCTCTTTTGCATGTTTTCCAGCTACACGATCTTGCGGCCGATCCGCGACACCATGGGCATCACCTCAGGCGTCGAGAAGCTGCCGTACCTTTTCTGGGCCACCTTTGCCGCCATGCTGGCCTTGCAGCCGGTCTACGGCTGGCTGACCTCGCGGCTGCGCCGCCCGGTGTTCCTGCCCTGGGTGTACGCCTTCTTCACGGTCAATCTCTTGTGCTTTTATCTCTGGTTCAACCTGCAGCAGGATCACACTTGGATCGCCCGTACCTACTATGTCTGGGTGAGTGTCTTCAATTTTTTCATCGTAGCGGTGTTCTGGAGCTTGATGGCGGATGTCTTCACCCGCGAGCAGGCCGGGCGCATGTTCGGCTTCATCGCCGCCGGCGCGAGCACCGGCGGACTGGTGGGTCCCTTGATCGCCGGCCGCCTCGCACTGCCCTTGGGAACCATCAATCTGCTGCTCATCTCCGCGACGCTGCTCGCCAGTTCGCTTTTTTTCATGCGGCGCGTGATCAACTGGCACCGGCATTTCGGCGCGGGAGCGCGCGGCAGCGAAGTGGACAGCCCCTTGGGCGGCAGCATTCTGGGGGCCTTTCATCAAGTGATCCGCTCACGCTACCTGTTGGGAATCGCACTGTTCGTGATCCTGCTCTCCTGGGTGACCACCTTCCTGTATCTTGAGCAGCAGGCCTACGTGGCCAAGGTCTTTGCCACGCGCGATGAGCGCACCCGCTTCTTCTCCAACGTGGACTTCTGGGTGCAGACCTGCTCGCTGGTCACGCAACTATTCATCTTCGGCCGGCTTTTCAAATGGATCGGCCATCGCGCCATGTTGGTCTCGGTGCCGCTGCTGATGACCGCGGGCTATGCGGTTTTCGCCCTGCTGCCGACTTTCGCCGTTCTGGTCGGCGTGCTGGCAGTGCGCCGGGTGGGCGAATACGCCATAACCCGCCCGAGCCGCGACTCGCTGTATACCGTGTGCACGCGCGAGGAAAAATACAAGGCCAAGAGCCTGATCGATACCTTTATCTATCGGGGCGGCGATGCCACCAGCGGCTCGGTGTACCAACTGCTCACCGGCGGCTTAGGGTTGGGCGCCTCAGGGATAGGCTGGGTCGGTGCATTCATATCGGCCCTCTGGATGTGGTTGGCCTTATCCCTGGGGAAATCGCATGAGCGTGCCGCGCAGCAACCCGCCTCCCTGAAAGTCAGCGGCGCCTAGGAGCCTGTCGCTCGCGGCCGCGGGGGGAATATTCCGATAGGGCGCTAGCCGCCGCTTAGATGCCAGGCGCGCAACGTGTCGGCTTCCTTCTGCGAATCCAATCCCGCGCGCAGTTTCGCCTGGCGGTCCGCCGGCAGCGAGTGAAACCAGTCGAGCGTGTCGCGCACCGTCTCCTGCATCGGGCGTGTCTTGAGCCCCGCTTTTTGCGCGCGCACCGTCGAGGTGAGTGACGCGCCTGCGGTGTCTCCACTCATCGGCGACCACGGCGGCAAATCGAGTTCCTCCGGCTTCCAGCGTTTCGCGAGAAACGTTTCCGGCACCCACGTAGCTTGAGTCCCGGCCTTCGGCGTCGCGCGCTGGCTTGCGGCGATCAAATCCCCCATGGTGAAGGCGCGGGGCGGCGATATGGCATTGAAATAGCCCGTCGTTCGCGCTTGCAC
>Ga0210402_10000683_pt1 | contig 37416 bp, 32 predicted proteins | sample IncBWC7MmetaG_FD_161055 | JGI IMG/M metagenome (GOLD analysis project Ga0210402, IMG submission 161055) | Forest soil microbial communities from Barre Woods Harvard Forest LTER site, Petersham, Massachusetts, United States - Inc-BW-C-7-M | ecosystem: Environmental > Terrestrial > Soil >...
CCGACGGCCAGAAGGACATCGCCGCCTGCTTCGACCGCACGACGTCGAAGGTCAAGGCGGCGCTGCGGTTCGACTGGACGCCCAACGTGCCCGAGCTGCGCGACGCCTGGATGAAGGGCGGCACGCTCACCATCAAGAAGATCTATCCCGATCCGAAGACCGGCCGCTACGACTACAGGGGCACCAAGGGCAACAAGATCGACTGGGAAATGGTGCCGATGGGCGAGCTGTTCGTCGAGGAAGGCTCGACGCCCGGCGACAGCCCGCTCACGCTGACCGGCGCCGACGGCACGATCTGGCATCCCGAGGGCCGCTGGGCGGCCACCGTCGTGCGCTTGTGCGGCGGCATCGCCATCCTCGACCCTGAGAAGAACTTCGATCCGGCCGCCTTCCTGCAGTTCAACAAGGATTCGCAGGACCAGTATCCGGTCGAGCAGATCGACAAGGATACGTGGAAGGTCGTGTTCGACAAGATCCACTCGCCGGGCCACGAGATCGGCTTCTCGCCGGACGGCAAGTTCCTGGTGATGATGAACAACCTCAGGGAAAACAACGCCTCGGTGTTCAGCTGCACCGACCCCGACCCGACCAAATGGCGCAAGGTCGCGCATGTCGAGGACCCGCTGTGGCGCGGCAAGTATCCCAATCCGTTCCACATGGTGTTCTCGCTCGACAGCTCCAAGCTCTACCTGTCGATCCTGCATCCTTCGCCCGCCTTCAGCGGCATCATGGTGGTCGACACCAAGAGCTGGACCATCATCAAGGAGATCCAGGGCATCGGCCCCGACCTGCAGACGCCGGCGCTGACCTACGACGGCAAGTACGTGCTGACGCCGTTCTCGGGCTTCCAGCGCCAGTCGAGCGGCATCGCGGTCATCGACACCTCGACCGACACCCTGATCGGCATCCTGCCGAGCAACGGCGGGCACCATGACTGCGTGATCATCCCGACCGAGCTGGAGCACATGAAGCACACGCGCTCGTGTACTCTGTGATGGGCACGCTCTGAGCGCGCCGGCAATTCATGGCTGGTGAGATCCGGGGGGTGCGCTGGCTGCTTCTGAGCCTCGCCCTCCAGAATCTCGGACGCCGCAAGGCCCGCAGCCTGCTGCTGATCGCAGCCGTCGCCATCGGCAGCGCCGTCGTCTTCACCGGCGCGACCTTGATGCAGAGCATCGACCGCAGCATGTCGGTCGGCTTCACCCGCATGGGCGCCGACATGATGGTGGTGCCCGAAGGCGCGCTCACCAACATCACGGCCGCCCTGCTGGTCGTCGAGCCGACCGAACTGGTGCTCGATGCCGATGCGCTGGCCAAGGCGAAGCTTGGCAGCGTGGGACGCTATGCCGCCCAGAAGATCGTGCGGGTCGAGCATTCGGGCATCGGCAGCCATCACGATTCGGTCGACCTTATCGGCTTCGATCCGGCGCGCGACTTCACCATCCAGCCGTGGCTCGCCGAGCGGATCAATCGCGGCCTGCAGCCCGGCGACGTGATCCTGGGCGCCGAACGCGACGCCCCGCTGGGCTCGCAGCTGCTGATCTTCGGCAAGCCGCACACCGTCTATGGTCGGCTCGGCCGCACCGGCGTCGGCACCCACGAGCGCGGCGTGTTCATGCCGTTCGCGACGCTCGAGGCGCTGGCCGGCGCGATCCATGGCGAGGGCGGTCGGCCGCCCGCCGTGCTGGCGCCGGGCAAGGTGACGGGCTTCCTGGTCGAGCTGGCGCCGGGCGCCACGGCGCTGCAGGCGCGCTTCGCCATCCTCTCGGCGCTGAGTGGGGCCAAGGTGGTGGCCGGCGACACGACGATGAGCGGCATTCGCCAGGGCCTGGCCGCCCTGCTCGACGGCATCCTCGCCTTGATGGCGCTGATGTTCGCCAGCACCGCCCTGATGGTGAGCGTGCTGTTCTCGGCGATCGTCACCGAACGCCGGGGCGAGCTCGGCCTCCTGAAGGCGATCGGCGCGCGCCGCAGCCAGGTGATCGGCATGATGGTCACCGAGGCGGTGCTGGCGACGGGCGTCGGCGGCCTTTTGGGCGTCGTGCTGGGCGGGCTGATGCTGCGTCTCTTCGAGCGCTCGCTGGTCTACTACCTCGAGAAGCTGGGCGTGCCCTTCCTCTGGCTCGGTCCGCCGCGCACCATCGCCTTCGCCGTCGGCGCCATCGTGTTGGCGTCCGTCATCGGCGCCCTGGGCGTGCTCTATCCGGCCTGGCGGGCCAGCCGCCGCGACGCCTACGACCTCGTGCGCAGCGAGGGCTGAGCCGATGCTGTCGTGCCGCCATTTGAGGAAAAACTACGTCACCGAACGCGGTGCCGTGACGGCGGTCGCGGGCATCGACCTCGACGTCGAGGCCGGCCGGTTCGCGGCCATCATCGGCCGCTCGGGCTCGGGCAAGTCCTCGCTGATGGCGATGCTGGGCGGCCTCAGCCGGCCGTCGGACGGCACGGTCACGGTCGAGGGCACCGACATCTGGAGCCTGTCGGAGAATGCGCTGGCGGCGTTCCGCAACGGCAAGATCGGCTTCGTCTTCCAGTTCGCGAGCCTGCTGCCGACCTTGCGGCTGATCGACAACGTCGCGCTGCCGGCCCTGCTCGGCAAGCGACAGGCCGCGGCCGATCTCTATGCCAAGGCCTCGAGCTTGCTCGCCCGCGTGGGATTGCGCGACTATCTCGAGGCCTATCCGTCGGAGGTCTCGGCCGGCGAACAGCGCCGCGCGGTGATCGCCCGCGCGCTGATCAACGACCCCGCTCTCCTGCTGGCCGACGAGCCCACCGCCGACCTCGACGAGCAGACCGAGATCGAGATCATGGACGAGCTTCTGGGCGTCAACCGTGAGACGGGCACGACGCTCGTCCTGGTGACCCACAATCTGGCGCTGGCCGAGCAGGCCCAGCAGATCGTCCACATCGCCAACGGCGCGGTCGTCCCATGAGTGACTGGGCATGACCGACAAGCGTCCCGATCTTGGCAAGCTGTCGGTCGAGCAGAAGGACGCGCTGATCCGCGATCTGTGGCGGCAGGCAGCGGCGGTGCAGTCGGAGGCCAGACTGCTCAAGCGGCGGCTGGGCATGGCGCAGACGGCGGCTGAGCGGTCCGAGAACGTCCTGCTCGAGAAACTGCGGGACGCCGCGCCCCGTCCGTCCGTCGAACCGCCGTCGGGCATCGCGGTGAAGCTCGGCCGCGGGCTTCGCCTGTGGCGCTCACCGGTGGTCCTGGGCGTCGTCGGCATCATCCTGGCGGCCTTCGCCATCGACGGCGGCATCGGCATCTACCAGGCGCGCGCGATCCAGCAGCAGCGCCAGGCGCGCCTGCTGCTGGAGCACGAAGCGCTCACCTCGCTCTATGTCGAGCTGAAGCGGATCGTCCAGGAGCCGGACGGCAAGTCGTACCGCATGACCATTGCGATGCAGAACATCGATCCCACGGCGCCGCTCTACGTCATGCTGAATGCGGTCGCCGTCTATGTCCAGGCGGGCATGAGCTGGCAGCAGGTGCCGTCGAGCCCCGGCGCGGGCACGAGCTGGGGCGTCGTCAGGCTGGTCGACGCCTATTCCTACGACGTGTCCTTCACGCCCGAGGTGGCGAGCTGGGCCGAGCTGATCCCGGGCTACATGCATGTGCGCATCCAGTCGGACATGCTGATCAGCCGCAGCGCCCAGCCGGGCAACGACATCGCCGAGCGCCGCACGCCGTTCTACGTCTATCTGAAGCCGTTCGGCGCCAACGACGCCGACATCAAGGCGCGCTCGAAGATGTCGGGCACGCCGCCCGTCTTCATCCCCATGCCGCCGCACTGATCGCTGGGGGCGCGCCACTCCAGTGGCGCGTCATGGTCTTCCGGACCGCGAGCCTCCGGCTCGCATCATGAATCATGAGCGAGCCGGAGGCTCGCGGTCCATATGAGCATGAGAAGACGCGCCACTGGAGTGGCGCGCCCCCAGCGAAGAGTCAAGCCGCGAGCGCCGCCTCGCTCGCCGGATCGCCGGCGATGCGGCTGTGCCACATCACGCGCGGCTGCGTCATGTCCCACGGTGTCGCCTGATGCATCAGGCATCGATTGTCCCACACCACCGCGTCGCCCGGCGTCCAGTCGTGGTGGTAGATGCGCGGCGGCCGGCAGGCGAAGTCGACCAGCTCCTGCAGCAATTGCGCGGAGGCCTTCGCGTCCATGCCGGGGATGTTGTGGGCGTGACGGCCGATCAGCAGCGACTTGCGGCCGGTCTCGGGATGGGTCTTGACCAGCGGCCGCAGCGGCACCGGCCCGTCATGGAAGCCGTAGCCGCTATATTCGCCGTCGGCTTTCTTGGTCTGGTGGCCGAGCTTGGATTGGCTGTAGTGCAGCGAATGATGCGCCGCCAGGCCCTCGAGCCTGGCCTTGAGATCGTCGTCGAGGGCATCGTAGGCCGCACGCATGTCGGCAAAGCCGGTGCGGCCGCCGACGCTCGGCACCACCTCGGCGCTGAACACCGCGCCCTTGGCCTGCACCGGCATGTAGGTGCTGTCGCAATGCCAGCCCATGTTGCCCTTCAGCACCTTCATCATGTCGTCGTTGTCTTTTTCCAGCCGCAGGGTGCCGTCCGGCTTGACGTTGCTGATCGCGGCCATCTCGAATTCGAGCGGCCCGAAGCGCTTGGCGAAGGCGATCTGCTGGTCGCGCTTTAGATGCTGGTCGGGAAAGATCAGCAGGGCATGGTCGAGCCAGGCGGCGTAGAGCGAGCGCCACGTGGCGTCGTCCAGCTCGGTGACCTTGATGCCGCGGACGACGGCGCCGAAGCTGGCGTCGATCGGTTCGATATCGAGAGTGTGTGCCATGTCGGGCCTCCCGGCCGAAGTCTAGTCTCCCAAGGGCAGATTGACGATCTCCACCCAGTTGGGATTTTTGCCCATCGGATATCGCTTGAGCCTGGTGAGCTTGCCGGTGGTGACGTCGATCGCATAGCTGGTCATCGAATCGGAGAGCTGGCCCACCGCCAGAAGATAACGGCCCGCGGGATCGATGGCGAAGCCGCGCGGCTGCTGCTCGGTCGGCGTGTGGCCGATCAGCGACAGCGTCCCGTCGGCGGGGCCGACCGTGAAGCCCGCGATCGTGCTGGTGCCGCGCTCGCTGGCATAGAGGAACTTGCCGTCCGGCGTCAGGTGCAGGTCGGCGGCCCAGATCTTGTCCGGCTTGTTTTCGGGCAGCGCGCTGATGACCTGCCGCTCCTTCAGGGTGCCGGTCTCGCTGTCGTAGGCGAAGACATACACCGAGGCCTCGAGCTCGTTCACCAGGTAGACGCGGCCGTTGGTGGGATGAAAGGCGAAGTGCCGTGGCCCGGCGTTGCCCTTGACCTGTGCGGCCGGTGGATCGTTGGGCGAGAGCGTGCCGGTTTCGCTATCGAAGCGGAACTGGCGCACCACGTTGCCGCCGAGGCTGGTCGCCAGCACGAAGCGGTTGGCGGCGTCGGGTTGGATGGCGTGGGCGTTGGGCTCGGTCGGGATGATCTGCTTCGGCGGCTGGACCGTGCCGTCGGGCGCGATCGGATTCACCGTGACCTTGTTGTTGGGATAGGAGGCGGCGAGCAGGAAGCGGCCGCTGCGGTCGGTCGCGATGTAGGCCATGCTGCCGTCGAGCGGGCCGTTGGCGACGTGGCTCAGCTTGCCGGTGGCGGGATCGATGCGGAAGCTTGCCGCCACCATCGGCTCGCCGCGCGTGGCGGCGAACAGGAATTTCCTGTCCGGACTGACAGCCATCGGCGTCGAGCCCGCCGTCTTGGCGATGCCGGGGATCGTGACCTTCTCGACGGGGCTGAGGTCGCCGTTCTGCGGATCGAGCTGCAGGACGTGGATTTCGTTGCTGTCGGTGCAGCCGACATAGACGAAGGTCGCGGCGGTCGCCGGCAGTGCCGGGATCGACAGGGCGAGGGCGGTGGCAAGTGCCCCGACGGAGCCGAGTGTCGGTGTCATGTTCCCTCCCGGGAAAGTCGTTCATTGCCTGAACGATCGATCGGCAACGCTGCGCGTGAGGATGTGCGGTGTCAAGATTGCCCGGTCAGCGGCCGAAGCTGCCGAGCGGGAACTGGATGTTGAAGCCGACGAAGACCTGGAAGGTCGGAACGCCGTCGCCCGCGCGCAGCACGGCGTATTGCGGTTCGACGAAGGTGTTGATGACGCGGCCATTCGCCAGGGGGAAGACGCGCCCCAGTCCCAACCCGACCGGCACGACCGACGTGTGCTTCACGAGATCGAACGCGGCGATGCCACTCGAGCGCAGGTAATAGCCGTTGCCGAGATTGTAGAAGAGCAGCGGCTGGGCATTGATCAGCTCGGCGCCGCCGTCGAAGGCCTTCTGGTAGGAGAGCAGGCCGGCGGTGAGTCCCCAATCGTGCTGCGCGCTCGCGATGGCCTCGACCCCGCCCTGCCACTTGCCGTCGCCCAGCGCCCGGCTGGTCGATGTCGGTGCCACGAGCAGCGGGCCCACGCCTTCGGCGTCAGCGGGTCGTTGCCGTCGTTCTGGACGTTGCTGCCCGGGGAGCGGGTTTGCGCGCCGGCCGCCCAGGACACGGCGACCAGCAGTGCCGCAAGCAGTGCCTTCCCCATCCTCAAGGCGATAGCGCGGCGCAGAGCCGTGGGCAAAAGGAAACGGCCGGGGGTGCCCGGCCGTTTCTGCGCGTGGAGGGTTCGCGCGTCGCCTTACTGGACGACGATCTCGACGCGGCGGTTCTGCGGCTCGCGCACGTTGTCGCCGGTCGGCACCAGCAGCTGCGTCTCGCCCTTGCCGATGACCGTGATCGCCTGCGCCGGCACGCCGTCGCGCACCAGCGCGTCCTTGACCGCGTTGGCACGACGCAGAGACAGCGCCATGTTGTAGCTCTCCGGACCCGTCGTGTCGGTATGGCCGGTCGCCGTGATGCGCGCGTTACCCTTCGCCTTGAAGGCGTTGGCCGCCTGCTGGATGGTGGTCAGCGCCTGCTGCGACAGGTTCGAGCGATCCCAGTCGAAGAACACCATGAACGACGGCGGCGTCACCGCTGCGGGCGGGGGCGGCGGCGGCGCTGCCGCCTCGGGCTGGCCGAACTTGTAGCTGACGCTCAGCAACGCCATGATGTTGTTGTTGGTGTAGGCGCCGGGGTTGGTGGTGCCGTAGTAGCGGCCTTCAAGCGCGACGCGCAGCGCCGGCGTGGCGTTGTAGCCCACGCCCAGGATGCCTTGGTAGGCGAACTGCGTGCTGCAGAGACTGCAGCCCTGGATGGTGGAATCGACGAAGGCGACGCCCAGGCCCGCGCCGACGTACGGCGTGATGGTGGCGCCCGGGAAGAAGTCATAGAGCAGGTTGCCCATCAGCGAGACCTGCTCGATGCGGCCGTTCACGTTGGCAAAGCCGCCGTTCGGGAAGGCAACGACGCCGCTGCCGGTGTTGTTATGGTACATGCCTTCGATTTCCACGCGCGGGCCGACGAAGTCGTAGCCGACCTTGCCGCCGACGGCCCAGCCCGTATTCATGATGTAGCTGTTGTTGTTCAGCAGCCAGTTCAGGCCGCCTTCGGCGCCGATATAGACGCCCGGATAGGTCGGGCCGGCGGAATCGAACAGCGATTGCGCATTAGCGGCGGCCGGCAGGGCGAGGAACGCTGCGGCGGCCAGAAGTGCCTTCTTGGACATTGTCGGGAGGTTCCCTTGTTGGAGGCGCTAGTGCCCGACCAACGAGGGGCCGAAGACCGCGGTTGCCCGCGGTCACAGGTTCCGGCGATTAACAGCCGGGAGCGTTGCAACCTTGCAACACAACGCTCGACGCACGCCTACTGCATGAACCAGCCGTGGCTGACGACCATCGATTGGCCGGTGAGCGCGGTGCTGCCGGCGCCGGCGAAATAGAGGACGGCGTCGGCCACTTCGTCAGTCGTGGTGAACTGGCCGTCGACCGTGTCCTTCAGCATGACGCGTTTGATCACGTCATCCTCGCTGATGTTGAGCTCCTTGGCCTGCTCGGGGATCTGCTTGTCGACCAGGGGCGTGCGCACGAAGCCCGGGCAGACCACGTTGGCCGCGACATTGTATTCCGCGCCTTCCTTGGCCAGCACCTTGGCCAGCCCGATCAGGCCGTGCTTGGCGGTGACGTAGGGCGCCTTGAGCTTCGAGGCCTCCTTGGAATGGACCGAGCCCATGTAGACCACGCGGCCGTACTTGGCGGCATACATGTGCTTGAGGCAGGCCCTGGTGGTGAGGAAGGCGCCGTCGAGGTGGATCGACAGGAGCTTCTTCCAGTCGGCGAAGGGGAAGTCGACCAAGGGCTTGACGATCTGGATGCCGGCGTTGCTCACCAGGATGTCGATCTTGCCGTACTTGGTCATGGTGTCGGCGATGCCCTTCTCGACCTGGGCCTCGTCGGTGACGTTCATGGCGACGGCGAAGGAATCGCCTATGCCACCCTTATCTTTATGGAGGGCCTTGATCTCCTTGGCGGTGGCGTTGGCGGCGTCGAGGTTCAAGTCGGCGATGACCGGGATGGCGCCCTCGGCGGCGAGCCGCAGTGCCACCTGCTTGCCGATGCCGCTGGCCGCGCCGGTGACGATGGCAACTCTGCCTTTGAAATTCGACATGGGGAATCCTTTCGCGCTGGGGTTACTTCGCCAGGTAGTCGAACACGACTTCGCCCAGGCCCAAGGTCAGGTCGGTGACGAAGTGGCTGGCCGAGACGACCTCGCGCACCGGCAGGCGGTTGACGTCGCACATGGCGTGGTCGAAGAACTGCAGCGCGGCCGGCCCCGACCAGGCGCCCTTCACCGTCACGTCCTCGAGGTAGTAGCGTACCAGCTCGCAGATGCGCGGCGTGCAGTCGACGTGCGGGATGATCTTGATCATGAAACTGGGCTTGGCCAGGCTCTTGAGCAGCGGCGCGGGATCGATCTCGCGGTGCTTGTAGCCCATGGTGCCGGTGACGCAGAGCACCGAGCCGTAGTGCAGGGTGCAGAGCAGGGTCTCGTTCTCGTGGCAGACCTTCGGATTGGCGAGCTTCTTGGGAAAGCCCCAGATCTCGCGGCCGCCGGCGATCGGCGAGTTGTCGTCGAGATACATGGCGTGCACGTAGCCGCCTTCCTGCACCGTGCCGTCCTTGTCCTTGAAGCGCACCGGGATCACCTGGCCAGTCTCAGTGTAGTCGCCGAAGCCCGTCGAATCGGGCATGCGGATGAACTCGTAGTTCACCGTATCGCCCACCACCTCGAGCGGCTCGGGCACGACCGAGCGCAGCCGTTCCGGGTCGGTGCGGTAGCTGATGACGACGAATTCGCGGTTGTAGAACTTGTACGGACCCTTGGGATAGGACGGGTCGTTGAGCGGCATCGCGAAGGCGTTCTTGCGGACATCGGCCAGTTTCATCGTCACTTCTCCTGTTCGCGGCCCTGGTGCTTGAGGTCGAAGGTGAAAACGCCATCGGGACTTTTCGGCCGCTCGAGCACCTCGGGATGACGCAAGGTGCGCACCATGTCGCTGTAGCCGGTCTTCCAGTGCTCCTCCATCGTGCGGCGGGAGAACTCGTAGTCCTTCGACGCGCCCTCGTAATTCCGGGCGTGATAGATCAGGTGGATGATGTTGTAGACCTTATGATCGGCTTCCTGCGCCAGCAGCTCCGCCTCCGCCGACTGGCGCAGCTCCTTCGGCATCTCGTCCAGCAGCTTGGCCGCGGCGCGGCGCAGCGCCTGCATCTTGCGGAAGGAGTCGGTGCTGGCGCGGGTCCGGCTGGAAAAGCGGATATCCTTTTGGCGCACGTCGACCTCGATCATGTCACGCGGCAGCTCGCCGCGCGCGCTCCACAGATCGACCTGAAAGGCGAGCGTGTCTTCGCGCGGCCGGCCATCGAGCATCCATTGCAGCGGCGTGTTGGAGACGATGCCGCCATCCCAGAAGTAGTCGCCGTCGACCTCGGTGGCGGGAAAGCCCGGCGGCAGCGAACCGCTCGCCATGACATGCGCCGGCCCGATATTGTGCGTCATGTTGTCGAAATAGACGAAGTTGCCGGTCTTGACGTTGGTGGCGCCGACTCCGAAGCGCATCTGCTTGGCGTTGATGCGATCGAAATCGACCAGGTTCTCGAGCAGTGTCTTGAGTGGCGAGGTGTCATAGAAGGCGAGCGCCCCCGGGCTGCTCGCCGGCATGAAGATGGGTGGCGGTATCCTGGGCTTGAAGAAGTCCGATGCGCCCCACATCAGGGCGCCGAGCGCACGCCACTGGTTGAGCATCTGACGGGTGAGGTCGTTCTTGATGTCGAGCGACGGGAGATAGGGGATGCCGAGCGGCGGTTGGGTCACGGTCTCCCAGAAGCTGCGCAGCCGTTCGACTCGCCTTTCCGGCGGATTGCCGGCGATCAGGGCGCAATTGATGGCGCCGATCGAGATGCCGGCGACGGAGTCGGGGTGAAGATCTGATTCGGCCAGGGCCTGGTAGACGCCGCCCTGATAGGCGCCCAATGCGCCGCCGCCCTGAAGCAAGAGGGCGATGCGCTCGAAATCGGGCCGCGCCCGCGGTCTGGCCGGGCGCGGCTCCGTCGCAGACAGGGAACTCATGAGGCGTCTCCTTCGCGGCACCGTCACCGCAGTGGCGCTCTCTGCCGTGTCGGCGACGCTACGGCAATGCCGATTCTGAAGACTTCCTATAAAGCACGGTGCGTGCCATGTCGGCCCGCCCGACCGCGTCAGCGCGTCGCGCGCTTCGCGGCCACTGTCACGGATCCGTCAGATGCGCTGGCGACAGGGGCCTCTTCGCACCAGTTGAGCGCCGCCGATGGCAATGTCCGCTTTGCCGCAACCGCCTCGGCGGCGGCGCGGTCGATGCACTGCTGACGGTTCGCGGTGTAGCGGCTCGACATCAGGCGGCCGTTGGGATCGTGGCCGAGGCCCAGCACATGGCCGAGCTCGTGCCGCATGACGCTCGCGAGATCGTAGCCGCGCACGCGATCGACATAGACGATCACCACGCCGCCGAGCGGCGGCACCGCCTGGGTGGCGGCGAGCGCATGGCCGACGATCACGCCGCTCGCCGGCGGCGGGCGGCCGGTGCGCACCGGCGCGATGAGCCAGACCTGTTCGTGGTCCGCCGCCGGGGCGATGTCGAAGCGCACGAAGCCGTTCAACACGTGGTTCCACTCGTTGACGGCGCGCAGGATTTTCGCCCGGTCGTAGAGGGTGAATTGGTCGTCGATGGCGAGCCGCACGATTTCGGGCTTGGCCGCGGCGGCGCGATGGCTGGTGTAGGTTGGCTCGCGCTCGTGCAGGTTGGCGGCCTCTTCGGCGGCGGATGATCCGATCGACGTCACGAGGTAATCGGGACCGAGACAGCCTCCGAGCATGACAAGGAAAAGCAGCGGAATGATCGAAGAGATGGCGATTTTGCGACGCATGGGACGGCTCCTTCCGCCGGGCTGTCGCCTGGCCAGGAGAGATCGGGGAGAAACCAGTTGGTCGGCGGGCGCCAAAATTTCGCCCACTCGCTCTCGGCTCGCCGGTTGAGGACCGTGCACGGTCGTCACCGCGGATTGCGCAATGACCGCGAGCCTATGGATGAAAGAATTTGCCGAAAACTGAAATTACCGATCGGCGCCGCATATCTGCCGGCGCGTACGTCGGTAAAATTTGTATCAGTCGGGCCGTTCTCGAGGCGATACTTTCTCTCCCCTCGCAGGTTGCGGAGGGACGTGCGATGCCTCAATAAGAGGCGGACTTGAAAGTGCTTGCCAGATCCTCCGAAGATCGCAGCGGCCGGGATGTCCCGGCGGCCTGCGTTCACCGCTACCTTGTCTATGGCATCGTCGTCGAAAGCGAGTTCCGGCTGAATTCGGTCGATGAAGTCACCGAGGCCAATGCACAGGCGTCGATCCGAATCTCTTTCGGATCCGACACCTTCCGTCAGCGGGCTCGCGGACTGCCAGCAGATTCCGACGACTGGATCCAGCACGTCGTCCTGCCGGACGGCGGGGTTTACATGAAATTGGACGGGATCTTCGAAACTCTCGTCTCTGCCGACGGCAGCTCCATCGTCTGCGCGCGGCTCGGCGATGCCGACGAAAGGTCGTTCGAGGCAAATCTGCTGAACTTCGCGCTAAGCGCGGCGCTCACGTTGCGCGGCGAGGAACCGTTGCATGCCACCGTGCTCGACCTCGACGGCGTGGCGCTTGCGCTGCTGGGTCCCAGCGGCACCGGGAAGTCGACCCTGGCGGCGGGCCTGATCGGACAGGGCGCGAAGCTTGTCACCGACGACATGCTGCGGCTCACCTTCTCGCACGGCATGAGCTTTGCCCATTATGGCCCGCATCGGCTCAAGCTCTTCGACGAGCCCGCCCGACGGCTGCTTCCGCGGGCGATAAGTGACGGCCACTTCAATGTGCTGAGCGGGAAACTCATGATCGAGCCCGGCGTCACGGCGCCGGCACGCCACGAGCCCCGGCCGCTTTCGGCTCTGTTTTGGCTCGGCAATCCAGCGCAGCCGACATCCGACGAAGTGTCTGCGACACGACTTGCCGGTATGGAGTTGCTGCGGGTACTGACGGCGTCGGCCATGGACATCCGCTACTACGCTCCCGACCGTCTGGCGCGGCAGCTGAGATTCGCCGAGCGTGTCGCGCGAACTCTGCCCGTCTATGCGCTGTGCTACGCGCGCCGCTACGGGCTGCTGGATCGGGTGGTCGAGCAGGTCCGCCAGGTGGTGGTCCGTCGGTGAAACGGGTCACTTCATTCCTGGCCCTGCCGGCGGGTGAGCGGCTCCTGCTGCTGGAAGCCTTTGCGACGCTCGTGGCGGTCAGGGTCGGTCTCCGCCTGTTCTCGATCGATCGGCTGCGCGCCTGGGCGAGACGCTCCAAACCAGGAACGCAGTCGATCGACCGGATCGCCTGGTCCGTTCGCGTCGCTTCCCGCGAGATTCCCCGCACCACGTGCCTCGCTTCTGCGTTCGCTCTGCAGCGCCTTCTCTCCGCGCAGGGCCATTCCTCCGAACTTCACATCGGTGTTGCTCGGGAGGCGGAAGGCTTCGCGGCCCACGCCTGGCTGAGCTGCGAGGGTCGAGTCCTCGTCGGCGAAGAAGAGCACGAAGGCTTCACCCGGCTCGTGGCCTGGACGTCGGTCGAGCCATCCGGGCAGTCTGCCGCCGGCCAGCGCGACGCGGGCTGAAATTGTTCGCGGCGATATTCAATGCCGACGGCAGGCCGGTTGACTGCCAGCGCTTCGCGAGCGAAGCCCGCAGCGTCGAAAATCCAGGCGGTGCCGGCCATGTCGCCTTCATCCGGTCGAAGCCGGAGCCCGATCCGGCCGACGGCGAGTGGCGCGGCATGGAAAGTCTGGGCGACCGATACTGGATCGTGGGCCGCATCCGGCTCGATGTTCGGCAGGCGCTACGCGCGCTTCTGGCGGTCGGCGGCGGACCCGAAAGGCTTTCCGACGCGCTCCTTTGCCTGCATGGCTACGCGGCGTGGGGTGAAAGCTTTGTCGATCGGCTCGCCGGAGATTTCTGTTTCGCGCTGTGGGACCGTGAACGGCAATGCCTGATCTCGGCTCGCGACCAGCTCGGCGTGCGCTCCTTGTTCCATGCCGACGCCGGGCATTCACGGTTTGTCAGCGATTCGCTCCACTGGATCGTTTCCGCCGCGCCCGTCAGTCGCGAGATCGACGACCATTGGATCGGCGATTTCCTGGGCATTGGCCATAGTCTTGATGTCGAGCGTACGGTCTACCGCCAGATCCGGCGGCTCGCGCCGGCGCATGTCCTGAAATTCTCCAATGCCGGTGCGGCGGCGCGCCGATATTGGCGGCTCGAGATCGGCGACCCACTCCACTACCGCGACCGTCGACAATATGCCGAGCAGTTTCTCGAGTTGTTGTCGCTGGCGATCGCGGATCGCCTGCCCGCCGGACGAGTGGGCATCTCCATGAGCGGTGGTCTCGATTCCACGACGCTCGCGGCCTGTGCGGTGCGCGTCATGGGAGATCCCGCGCGCGTCGTCGCCGAATGCACGCACTTCGAGAGGTTGATGCCGGACCAGGAGAAGCACTTCGCCACGCTTGCGGCCAGGCACCTGGGAATCGAGCTCAATCTGAGGCCCTACGACGATCTCACCTACGATCCCGAGTGGCGCACTTGGCCGATGCGCAGTGCGGAGCCGTCGATCGGAGTCGTCTGCGCGCGTCCCGACCGCATGATGGCGCTCGAACAGGCAGGCCGGGCTCGGGTGTGGTTTTTTGGCGAGGGCCCGGACAACGCGCTCATGTTCGAGCAACGCGCCTATTTTTCGTGGTTGCTCGAGCGCCGGAACTGGCTGCGGATGGGCGAAGCGGCCCTGCTCTACCTCAAAGCCAAGGGCTTCGACGGATGGGGGCAAACGCTGCGGCGCCACGTTGGCCGCCGCGGCGCCGCCGACGAGTCGATCGACGAGTCGATCGACGTGCCGCCGTGGATCGACCGCGCCCTCGTCGAGCGCGTCGGCCTGCGCGAACGCATTCGCTCGGGACACGGCCGCGCTGGCGACGAAGCGCCTGAACCTCGCCATCCTTGGCATCCGCGGGCAGTGGCTTCGTTCCACGATCCGATTTGGCCAGCGCTGTTCGATGGCTTCGACGGCGATGAAGCGCTGGCGCCGATGGTCTGGCGCCATCCCTACCTCGACCTTCGCGTCCTCGACTTCATGCTGTCGGTGCCGCCGGTGCCGTGGGCGCGACGCAAGCTTCTGCTGCGCGAGGCCATGCAAGGGCGCCTTCCCGACGCCGTGCTCGAGCGGAACAAGGCGCCTCTTGCAGAGTCGCCGTTCGATCAGCCGATTCGCCTCCACGGCCTGCCCGACCTGGCGGGCGATGATCGACTGAGTCCTTACGTCGACGTTCGGAGACTGCCCGAGGCTCCTCCCGTCGGCCCTGCCTTGGAACGCCTGATTGCAGTCCATGTGTTGGACCACTGGTTGGGGCAGCGCGTCCACAGTGTCGGCATTGCGGCCGGGCCCAGCCCCCTGTAACAAGACCAGTTAACCTTCGGCCGAGCACACTAGGACGGCAGAGATGCTTGACCCTTCGACCGTCGTGAAGAAATCGGCCAGCCAAGTCTCCTGCGTTCTCAACGAGGAAGTCGCCATTCTCAATCTCGATCGGGCGCTCTATTTCGGACTGAAGGGTGTTGCAGCCCACATTTGGGACATGCTCCAGGAGCCGCGATCGGTCGCCGAGATCTGCAACGACGTCACGGCGCAATTCGACGTGGCCTCGGACGTCTGCCGGGCGGATGTTTCCCGCTTCGTGATCAGCATGCGCGACGCGGGTCTCGTTGAAATCGGTGGATAAGGGTTGCGTTCACTCGATTGTTACTTTGAGGCGCTTTCCATAATAGTATTCAGTGCCAATGCAAGAAGATACCATGATGGGTGCGCAGTCTCGCGAACGTCCTGGCTCTCCTCACAAGCCGTCGCCCCTGACGAAGAAGGCATATGCGGCGCCTGTTCTCGTCACCTGGGGCACGCTGCGCGATATGACGAGGCATGTTGGACATGAGGGTCATTTGGACGGTGGGAAAAAGCTATTTTTTCGGAGAACCCGCTAGATGGATGCGCGATCTCCCAAAGGTCCCAGTTCGGCGCGCAAGACGGCGCCGATGAAGAAGGCCTACGTGGCACCTGCGATCGTTACGTGGGGTACGTTGCGCGATATGACGCGGCACGTCGGCCACCAGGGCCATCAGGACGGTGGCAAGTCCAAAAAAATGACGAAAACCCGCTAGATGGGCACGCGATCACCCAAAGATGCCACTTCCTCTCGCGAATCGGCGCGGCTGAAGGAGCTGTACGCGATGCCCGTTCTGGTTGCCTGGGGCACGTTGCGCGATATGACGAAGCACGTTGGCAAAGCCGGCAAAGCGGACGGTGGGAAGTCCAAAAACATGACGAAAACCCGCTAATGCGTCTGTGGGCGGTGTGCAGCCTTGTCGGCGGAAGATAGAGACGATGTCGCCAGATACTCGAACAGCCGCTGTTGAATTCGACCTGCTGTGCTTGATGGCAAGGCCGAAGCCCGACCTCGAGGGGGCGCTCGAGGTTTTGCGCCGGGGTATCGATGTCGCGGGCCTGATCCGGACGGCTGCCGAGCATTCGGTCCGCCCCCAGCTGATACGGAGCCTGGCGGCGTTGTCGTGGGAAGGGGTGCCCGCGGCGTCTCGGTCTTCGCTCGCGGCCTTTCAGCGCTTCCACCTGGTCTGCTCGCTTGCGGCGGCCCGGCAGCTCTCTCGGATGGCCAGCGCTTTCGCGGCACGGGGCGTCCGCTTTGCGGCGTTCAAAGGCGCGACACTGGCCAAGTCGCTGTATGGCGATCTTTCCGCCCGGGAATACAACGACATCGACCTGATCGTGCCGCAGGCGCAATTTGGCGAAGCCGAGGACGTCCTTGCCTCGCTCGGCTACTGCGGCGCGCAAGGCGATCGCGCGTTCCGGCGTGCGTTCCTGGCGCAGCAACGCCAGTATACCTTCGTCCATCCCGATCTTGCCGTCGCGATCGACCTGCACTGGGATTTCAGCGGCAGTCATGTGCCCTTCCCATTGACGTCCGCCGAGACCTGGAGCGAACTCGAGGACGTACCCATCGGATATCAGCGTGTGCCCGCGGTGTCGGGCACGAACCTCGCTTTGCTGCTGGCCGGTCACGGAACGAAAGAGGCGTGGCGGAGTCTTGGTTGGGTCTGCGACTTCGCCATGCTGCTCGATCGCCGGCCTGATCTCGACTGGTCCGTCATCCATCGGCGCGCCCGGGCGCGAGGCTGCGGCGATACCGTCCTCCTTGCCTGCGCCCTGTCGCAGCGACTGCTGGGCGTCCCGGTACCGTCCGCTCTTTCACTGCCGACCGCGGAATGCCGCCGCATCCATTCGATTGCGACCGCGCTGGTCGACGATCTGCGACGTAACGAGCGGGCGCCCGAAGAGAATGAGAACCTCGCCGATATCGGACTTTGCGATACCAGGGGGGACCGGATCAGGGCGGTACTGAAGCTCGCTTTGACGCGGACGGTGGGCGACTATCAGGCCATGCCATTGCCGCCGGAGCTCTGGTGCGTCTATCACGCCACCCGTCCGTTCCGTCTCGCCGCCAAGGCGATCGCCGCTCTGCGCTAGATGTGTCCGAGGCGCTTGGGGATAGCTAGTTGTGAGGATGGGAGGTGCTGGCAGGCGCACCGTGGCCGTGGCCGTGACCATGTCCGTGACCGCCATGGGCGAGGCCGCTCGAAGAGGCCGACAGCAAGAGGCTCAACGCCAGCAGGCCCAGTGCCGCGAAACGCATCGAGGCCTCCTTTCCAATCGCCGGCCTACGATGGGCCGACAGGCTTACCTTGGCCTTACTCCGCGGCGGCGGCGAAGCGCAGGTCGGGCAGCATCGCGGCGCGGTCGATGGCCGAGCCTGCGTCGAACTTCTGGAGCTCGGGCATCACGCTCGAGGCGAACAGGCGCATGTTGCGCGCCGCCTCCTCGTGCGCCATGCCGGCATAGGAGAACACGCCGACATAGGCCGAGTTGTTGGTCTGCCGGTGGATCGCCAGCACCTTGTCGTAGACCTGCTCGGGCGTGCCGTAGACCTGCAGGTCGGCGAAGAACTCGATCGCCTTCTGGTCGCCGTAGACGGCGAGCTTCTCGTTCATCTTGGCGTAGTACTCGTAGCCGCGCTGGTTCTTCATATGGGCGCCGGCGAACTGGTAGTGGTCGAGCACCGTGCGGTAATAGCCGCCGATATATTTCATCGCCATGTCGCGCGCCTGCTCGGCGCTCTCGTCGACGAAGGTCCAGCCGGCCGAGATCGGCTGCGGCGCGTCGCTGCCGTTCAGCTCGCGATAGAGCTTGTTGTACTCGGTGAGCTCCTTCTCGACCTCGCGCCACGGCTTCTGCGGGATGATCAGGAGGCCGACGCCGAGCTTGGCCATGATGCGCGCGCTCTCCGGACTCACTGCCGCGGCATAGGTGCGGCCGCGAAACGATTTGTACGGCGCCGGGCGGATGGCGGTGGCAGGCTGCTTGTAATGCTTGCCGTGATATTCCATCACGCCGCTCTCGAGACCGCGCAGCAGCGCCTCGCCGTATTCGACGAACAGCTCGCGGCTGTCGCCCATGTCGAGCCGGAAGCCGTCGAACTCGACCTTGCCGGCGCCGCGGCCGAGACCCAGGATCATGCGACCGCCCGAGAGATGGTCGAGCATCGAGACCTGCTCGGCCACGCGCATCGGGTCGTGCCACGGCAGCACCACCACCATCGAGCCCAGCCGCACATGCCTGGTGCGACCGGCCATGTAGGAGAGGAACTGCACGACGTCGGGGCACATCGTGTAATCGGTGAAATGGTGCTCGACCGACCAGATCGAATCGAAGCCCAGCGGCTCGGCCATGTCGGCCAGCGCCAGTTCGTTCAGATAGATCTGATGGTCGGAAAGCGCGCGGCCGGTGTTCTGGAAGACGGCAGCCATTCCCACATGCATGGGCGGTTCCTCTCTTTGTTATCGGGGCCATGGTAAACGCTCGTTTACCTGCTTGGGAAGTGGCTGGCCGCACTTGAATCCGCCCCATTCGCCGGTTCATATCGGCCGCATGCGCACCCTGTTTGCCGTCATCCTCTCCGCCGTCGCCCTGCTGTTCGCCGCCGCGCTGCCCGCGCAGGCGCAGGGGCAGGTCGGCGTGCCGGAGATCGAGAAGTACTTCAACTCGATCCGCACGCTGAAGGCGCGCTTCGTGCAGACCAACCCCAACGGCTCGATCATCCAGGGCACGCTCTATGTGCGCCGCCCCGGCCGCCTGCGCTTCGAATACGACCCGCCGTCGCAGCTCAAGATCGTGGCCGACGGCTTCCAGGTGACGATGTGGGATCCGACGACCAAGGATTTCGGCCAGTGGCCGATCGGCTGGACCGCCGCCTCGTTCCTGGTCAAGGAGCCGTTCTCGCTCAGCGGCGATCTCCGGGCCGAGAAGCTCGAGCGGGTCAACGGCCTGATCGAAGCCACCTTGAGCCAGACGAAGAAGCCGAAGGAGGGCAAGGTGATCGTCCGCTTCTCGGAAAACCCGCTGACGCTGCGCGGCTGGACGACCATCGACAGTCGTGGCCAGCAGGTCTCCGTGGCGCTCACCAACATGCAGACCGGCATGCAGCTGGCCGATTCGCTGTTTTCCAACGACAGCGGGCGCTGACGAGCCCGCTTCGCTGCGGCGCTTGTCGGACTGACACGCTATAACGGCCGATATGAGCGGGCACGGGGACAAGCAGACGTGGACGGATTGATCGTGCGGGCCTCGACCGAGGCCGATGTCGCGCGCTGCGCAGAAATTTATCGGCATCACGTGCTGCACGGGACGGCCTCCTTCGAGGTCGATCCGCCGGACCTCGCCGAAATGAGGAAGCGGCGCGCCGTCGTGCTCGATCTCGGCCTGCCGCACCTGGTGGCCGAGCGTGACGGGCAGGTCCTGGGCTACGCCTATGCCGGCAACTGGCGGCCGCGGCCGGCCTACAAATTCTCCGTCGAGGATTCGATCTATATCGACAAGGACGCGGTCGGGCAGGGCGTCGGCCGGGCGCTGCTGCCGGTGCTGATCGAGCACTGCACCGCGCTCGGCAAGCGCCAGATGGTGGCGGTGATCGGCGATTCGGCGCAGACGCCCTCGATCCGCCTGCATGCCTCGTGCGGCTTCGAGATGGTCGGGACCTTGAAGGATATCGGCTTCAAGTTCGGCCGCTGGCTCGACAGCGTATTGATGCAGCGCGCGCTGGGCAGCAGCGACGCGCCGCCTCCCGGGAGCCGCTGATGCGCCATCCCGCGGCGCAGGATTGTGCGGTGATCGGCGTGCCCGACGAGAAATGGGGCGAGGCGGTGAAGGCGGCCAAGTCGGTCGATTTCATCGCCGCCTTGCCGCGCAACCCCGTCGGCAAGGTTCTGAAGAAGACCCTGCGCGAGCCCTGCCGGGCCGGCCGAGCGCGCAAGATCTAGGGCGATCGCGATGCACGACTGGCTGCGACGGCTGCCGCCCAACGTGCAGGGCGCGCTGTGGCTGGTGAGCGGCGGCTTCATCTTCACCTCGACCAGCGCCATGATCCGCCTGCTCTCGGCGCAGGTCGAAAGCGTGCAGACCGCTTTCTTCCGCGCCGCACTCTCGGTGATCCTGCTGCTGCCCATGATCGCCGCCGGACGGGTGAAGCCATGGCACTCCAAGCGCATCGTCGGCCATTTCTGGCGTACCGCGATGGGCACCGGCTCGATGGTGCTGGGTTTTTATGCCGTGTCCATGCTGCCGCTCGCCGACGCCACGGCCATCGCCTTCTCGCAGCCTTTGTTCTCTGTCGTGGTCGCCGCCCTCGTCCTGGGCGAGAAGGTGCGCTGGCGGCGCTGGAGCGCCACCGTCATCGGCTTTGCCGGCGTGCTGATCATGGTGCGGCCGGGCGAGGGCAGCCTGCAGCTCGGCGCGCTGGTGGCGCTGGCCAACGCCGCCGCCGTCTCGCTCTCGATACTGCTGGTGCGGCGGCTGTCGGATTCCGAGACGCCGCTCATGATCCTGACCCAGTTCGCGATCTTCTCGACCATCCTGCTGACCGTGCCGGCCATCCTGGTGTGGCGCTGGCCCGATCTCTGGGGCTGGGTGCTGGCCGTGGGCATCGCGCTGTCGGCGACGGTCGGCCAGTATTTCTGGGTGCAGGCCTTCAAGGCGGGCGAGATGTCGGCGGTGGCGCCGTTCGAATACATGCGGCTGCCCTTCGCGGTGTTCGTGGGCTGGCTGATCTGGGGCGAGATGCCGGTGATCTGGACCTACCTCGGCGCGTCGATCGTCATCGGCTCGGCGCTCTACATCGCCCATCGCGAGCACCAGCTCGCCCGCCAGCGCCGGCGTGCCGCCCCGGCGCCTAAGCCGCTGGAGACGCCTGCGCCTTGAGGAGCCAGGCGCGCGCCTTGGCGCGGTGCGCCTCGGTGATGTGCACCCGCGCAGCGGTGAAGGCGGCGATCAGGATCGCCGCATCGTCGGTGTAGCCCAGGCCGACGATGAAGTCGGGAATGGCATCGAACGGCATCACGAAATAGGCGAGCGCACCCAGCAGGGTGGCGCGGATGGGCAGCGGCGTCGCCGGATCGAGGGCGCAATGGAAGGCGGCCACGGCATCCTCGGTGAACGGCACCTTGCCCAAGGTCTGCCGCACCTTGCGCCAGAAGCCGGCGCGCACGCGCATTTCGTTTTCTAGCAGGCGGTCGGTGTCGCTCATGGCCGCAAAGGTGGGCACCCGGCCGCGCTTGGCAAGGGGTTGGGACCTGCTAAAAAGCGCCCCGGACCACGGAGGATATAATGAACGTCAAGGGCCAGGCTGCCATCGTCACCGGCGGCGCATCGGGATTGGGGGGCGCCACGGCAGCGGCGCTGGCCGCGGCCGGCGCCAAGGTCGCGATCTTCGACCTGCAGGACGAGCTCGGCGAAAAGAAGGCCAGGGAGCTGGGCGGCCTCTACGTCAAGACCAATGTCGCCGATGCCGCCAACACCGAAGCCTCGGTCAAGACCGTGGTCGAGCGGCTGGGCGCCCCTCGCGTGGTGGTGAACTGCGCCGGCATCGGCCGCGCTGCGCGCACCATCTCCAAGTCCGGCCCGCACGATCTTGGCATGTTCTCCCAGGTGATCCAGGTCAACCTGATCGGCACCTTCAACGTCATCCGTCTGGCAAGCTGGGCGATGAGCCAGGCCGAGCCGATGGAGGACGGCGAGCGCGGCGTCATCATCAACACCGCCTCGGTGGCGGCCTTCGACGGCCAGATCGGCCAGGCTGCCTACTCGGCTTCCAAGGGCGGCGTGGTCGGCATGACCCTGCCGATCGCGCGCGACCTCGCGAGCCTCGGCATCCGCGTCTGCACCATCGCGCCCGGACTGTTCCTGACGCCGATGATGATGGGCCTGTCGGCCGAAGCGCAGAAGAGCCTGGGCGCCCAGGTGCCGTTCCCCTCGCGGCTGGGCGATCCCAAGGAATATGCTCAGCTCGCCTTGCAGATCGTCGAGAACCACATGCTGAACGGCGAGACCATCCGCCTCGACGGCGCCATCCGCATGGCGCCCCGCTAAAATGCCGGCGCACACCATGCGGTGGCCGGCAATCCTGGCGACGGTGGGGTTGCTGGCGGCCCTCTCGCGGCCGGCGATGGCGGAGCCGCGCTGGCTCGCCTGCAAGTACAACGACACCAACGGCAAGGCGCAGAGCTTCTTCATGGTGTTCGACGACCTGCGCAACGTCGCGTCGCTGTTGGAAGCCGGCACGCTAGTCGAGGGCGCCGATACCGGCATCACTTTCCAGGCGCTGCGCACCCGCTTCCCGCAATTCGCCATCACTTACAACAGGAACGACGGCGCGCTCGCCCTCACGCCGCTCGCGGGCTATGGCGGCCTCCTGACCGGCGAATGCCGTCGCAGCCCGCCGCCGCCCGGTGCGCCCAACCCGCCGTGAGCGCGGTCATAAAGCCAATCCTCCCCCGTCATACGGGGGAGGTGCCCCGTCATACGGGGCGGAGGGGGAAGGCCCCACAGGCGATCTCCAAAAATTTCAGATCTGAAATCTGCAGGTACCTCGACTGGGGCTTTCCCCCTCCGGCCCTACGGGCCACCTCCCCCGTCATACGGGGGCGGCAAGAGAATGCCGCGCGGCGTCGTGGCCGAGCGGCCGCTCTGATCGTCAGGCGCTCGAACGCGGTTGGCCTATTCGCCGCCACGGCCATGCGGAAGCGAGCTCGCCCAGCTTGAGGTACAGGCGATTGAGGGAAAGATAGATCACCGGCGTCGTATAGAGCGTGAAGATCTGGCTGAGCAGGAGCCCGCCCATGACGGTGATGCCGAGCGGCTGGCGCAGCGACGCCCCCTGGCCGATACCGATGGCAAGCGGCAGGGCGCCCAGCACCGCGGCGGCGGTGGTCATCATGATCGGTCGCAAACGCACCACGGCGGCCTCGTGGATGGCCTCCTTCGCCGGGCGTTTCTGGTTGCGCTCCAGATGGATCGCGACATCGATCATCATGATGGCGTTTTTCTTGACGATGCCGATCAGCAGGATGATGCCGATCAGCGCGATCATCGAGAACGGCACGCCGAACAGCAGCAGGGCCAAGGTGGCGCCGATCCCGGCCGAGGGCAGCGTCGACAGGATGGTCAGCGGATGGATGGTGTTCTCGTAGAGAATGCCCAGCACGATATAGACGGTGACGAGTGCTGCGAGGATCAAAAGCGGTATGGTCGCCAGGGATTGACCGAAAACCTGCGCCGAACCCTGGAAACCGCCGTGGATCGTAGCGGGCGCGCCCACGGCGCGCATCGCCGCATCGATCGCCGTCTGTGCCGAGCTGAGCGATCCGCCCGGCGGCAGGTTGAAGGAAAGCGTCGCCGAGATCAGGCCGCCCTGGTGGTTGACCTGGATCGCCGTGTGGTTGTTGACGGACTTGGCAAGGGCGGACAGCGGCACCATGGTTTCGGCGGCCGTGCTGTCAGCGCTGCCGCTGGACGTCCCGCCCCGGCTGTTGGATATCGCGTTGGTTGCCTGGTTCGCCTGCGCATTGGCATTGAGCGCATTGGCGTTCGATGAGGCCACCCGGGGCGCGACAGGCGCGAACGGCTTCACGCCGGTTACCGTACCGGGAGGCATCTGTGTCTGCTGCGTGCCGGTCACGTTGCCGGCGGCCGTGCTGAGGAAGATCCGGTTGAGGTCCTGCGGCTGCTGCCAGTATTTCGGCGCCACCTCCATCACCACGAAATACTGATTGTATGGATTGTAGATGGTCGAAACCGTGCGCTGGCCGAACGCATCGTAGAGCACGGCGTCGACCTGGTTCGGCGTGAAGCCGTAGCGCGCCGCCGTGGCCCGGTCGATCGTCACATAGGTCTGCAGGCCGTTCTGCTGCATGTCCGTATTGACGTCCGTCAACTGATCCGGATGCTTGTTGAGCTCGGCGATCAGCTTGGGAACCAGGCTGTAGATGGCGCCGGCGTCGTCGCCGCTCAGCGTATACTGGTACTCCGCCGCCGTTTGCCGCCCGCCGATATGCAGATCCTGCTGCGCCTGCAGGAACAGCCTCGCCCCGGAAATGCTGTTGAGCTTGGGACGCAGGCGCTGGACGATCTGATCTGCCGAAGCGCCGCGCTGGGCGAGCGGCTTCAGCGCGATGAAGACGGTGGCGGTATTGCCCGCACGGCCGGCCGAGCCGGAGCCGGCGAAGCCGAAGACCGAGGCGACGGCGGGGTCCTTCTGCACGATGCCCTGCAGCTGGGCGAGCTTGTCGGACATCGCCGGGAAGGAGATCGCCTGATCGGCGATGATCTGGCCGATCACGATGCCGGTGTCCTGCTCGGGGAAGAAGGTCGACGGCAACAGCCTGAGCAGGAAGACGTTGCCCACGATCAGTCCGATCAGCACCAGCCCGACCAGCAGCGTATGGTCGAGCACGGCATGCAGTCCGCGCGCATAGGCATTCTTGAACCGCTCGAACTGGCGCTCCGCCCACGCCGCCCAGCGCGCCCTGGCGGGCGATGCCGTCCGGTCCTTGAGCATGTAGGCGCACATGCAGGGCGTTATGGTGAGCGAGATCACCATCGAGATCAGGATGGCGATCGACAGCGTCACCGCGAACTCGTGGAACACCAGGCCGACGGTGCCCGGCATCAGCAGGATCGGAATGAACACCGCAATCAGCGACAGGCTCATCGAGACGACCGTGAAGCCGACCTCGGCGCTGCCGCGCAAGGCGGCTTCGCGCGGCGTGAGGCCCGAATCCAGGTGGCGCACGGTGTTCTCGAGCACGACCACGGCGTCGTCGACGACGAAGCCGGTGCCGATGGTGAGCGCCATCAGCGAAAGATTGTCGATGCTGTAGCCCATCAGGTACATCGGCCCGAACGTGCCGATGATCGACAGCGGCAGCGCCACGGCGGGTATCCAGATCGACTGCGCCGACTGCAGGAAGACGAAGACCACGCCGATCACCAGCACCACGGCGATCGCGAGCGTCCGCTCGGTGTCGCCGACCGCGGCGTTGACCGACTGCGAGCGATCCATGGCGACGTTGACCCGCACGCCGTGCGGCAAGGTCGCCTCGATTGAGGGCAGGACCTTGCGGATCTGGGCATCGGTCGCGACGATGTTGGCGCCCGGTATGGGATAGACGATGACGCCCACCGCCGGCTGGCCGTTGTAGAGGCCGATATTGCGGATGTTCTCGTTGGCATCCTGCACGTCGGCGACATCATGCAACAGGACCGGCGCGTTGTTGCGGTAGGCGATGACGAGATCCTTGTAGTCCGCCGCCACCGTCGCCTGGTCGTTCGAGGTGACCTCGTAGCGCCGGTCGCCCTGATCGATATCGCCCTTGGCGCTGTCGGCGTTGGCGGCCGATACCGCGGCTCGCACGTCTTCCATGCCGATGCCGTAGCTGTTGAGCTTGTCCGGTTCGAGCTCGATGCGCACGGAGGGCAACGCGGCACCGCCCAGCGTGATCTGGCCGACGCCGCTGATCTGCGACAGCTGCTGCTGGATCACGGTATTGGCGCTGTCGTAGAGCTGCGACCGGGTCAGCGTGTCCGAGGTCAGCGCCAGGATCATGATCGGCGAATCGGACGGGTTGAACTGCCGCCACGTCGGATTGCCGCGCAACGTCGTCGGCAGGTCGGCGCGCGACGCCTGGATGGCCGCCTGGACGTCGCGCGAGGCGCCGTTGATGTCGCGGCTCACGTCGAACTGGGCGACCACCGTCGCCACGCCGACATAGCTGGTCGAGGTCAGCTGGGTCACGCCGGAGATGGTGGCCAGGCGCCTTTCCAGCGGCTCGGCGACGGTGGCGGCCATGATTTCGGGCGACGCTCCCGCCATGGTCGCCTGGACGACCACCACCGGGAAGGTGATGTTGGGCAAGGGCGCCACGGGCAGGTGGAACCAGGCCAGCACGCCCGACAGAAAGATCGCAATGGCCAGCAGCGTCGTGGCCACCGGCCGATCGATGAAGAGGGTGGAGACGTTCACGTTGGACGCCCGGCCGGCGGACTATCCGGCCTGCTGCGGCTGAAACGCCGTGAGAGGCGATCGAAGGCGAGGTAGATCACCGGCGAGGTGAACAGCGTCAAGAGCTGGCTCAAGGCGAGACCGCCGATGATCACCAGGCCCAACGGCCGGCGCAGCTCGGAGCCCGTTCCGCTGCCCAGCAGCATCGGCAGCGCGCCCAGCATCGCGGCGAACGTCGTCATCAGGATGGGCCGGAAGCGCAGCAGCGAGGCCTCGAAAATCGCCTCCTCGGGCGACTTGCCGTGTTCGCGCTCGGCGTCGAGGGCGAAGTCGACGATCATGATGGCGTTCTTCTTGACGATGCCGATCAGCAGGACGATGCCGATGATGCCGATCACGTCGAGATCCTTGCCGGCGAGCATCAGCGCGAGCAGCGCCCCGATGCCGGCCGAGGGCAGGGTCGACAGGATCGTCACGGGATGGATGAAGCTCTCGTACAGCACGCCCAGCACGATGTAGACGGCGACCAGGGCCGCAATCAGCAGGAAGACCTCGCTCGATAGCGAATCCTCGAAGGCCTGTGCAGCACCCTGGAACGTGGCGGTGATCGACGGCGGCAGATGCACCGCCTGGATGGCCGCGTTGATGTCGTCGACGGCCGTGCTGAGCGATGCGCCTTCGGTAAGATTGAACGACACGGTGACCGCGGGAAACTGCGCCAGGTGACTGATCACGAGCGGCGTCTTCCCGGTCTTGATCTCGGCGACGGCGGAAAGCGGCACCTGGCCCGTGCTGCCCGTCTGGGTCGGTAGATATAGTGACTTCAACGATTGCAGATCCGGCAGGCTGTCGCGCTTGGCCACGAGGATCACGCGATACTGCGTCGACTGGTTGAAGATCGTCGTGACGATGCGCTGGCCGAGCGCATCGTAGAGCGCGTTGTCGATGGTCGCCGGCGTGATGCCGTAGCGCGCGGCAAGCTGGCGATTGACCTCGACGTTGACCGTCAGGCCCTCGTTGTTGAGGTCGCTGGAGACGTCGCTGATCGACGTGATCTGCTTCATCTTGTCGACGATCAGCGGGACGTATTTGTCGAAGTCCTGCTTGTTCGGGCCGCGCAGCACGAACTGATACTGGCTGGGCGAGATCGTCGTATCGAGGGTCAGATCCTGCTCGGGCTGCAGGTAGAGCTTGATGCCCGGAATGTCCGCCACTTCGTTCTGGATGCGCCGTGCGATCTGCCCGGCGCTCCGCGAACGGTCGTTGACCGCTTTGAGATTGATCAGGAAGCGGCCGTTGTTCAGGGTCTTGTTGGTGCCGTCGATGCCGACATAGGAGGTCAGGCTGGTTACGTCGGCGTCTTTCAGGATGACGTCGGCCAAGGCCATCTGCCGCGCCGCCATCGCCTTGTAGGAGATCGAGTTGTCGGCGACGCTGATGCCCTGGATGACGCCGACATCCTGGACGGGAAACAGCCCCTTCGGAATGACGACGTAGAGAGCGCCGGTCAGGGCCACGGTAAGGGTCGCGACCAGCAGGGTCAGCCGCTGATGGCGCAGCACCCAGCGCAGGCCGCGCTCGTAGGCGGCCAGCGTGCTGTTGAACAGCCGTTCGCTGATGCGCTCGAAGCGGCTTGGACGGCGCTCCGACTGGCGCTTCAACATGCGCGCGCAGAGCATCGGCACGAGGGTCAGGGAGACGACGCCGGAAAGCACGATGGTGATCGCCAGCGTGACGGCAAACTCGCTGAACAGGCGGCCGATCACGCCGCCCATGAACAGCAGGGGAATGAGCACCGCGATCAGCGACACGGTGAGCGACAGAATGGTGAAGCCGATCTGCCCGGCCCCGGTCAGCGCGGCCTCGAGCGGGCGCATGCCCTCTTCGAGGTAGCGCACGATGTTCTCGATCATCACGATCGAATCGTCGACGACGAAGCCGGTGGCGATGATCAGCGCCATCAGCGACAGATTGTCGATCGAGTAGCCGAGCTTGTACATCACGGCCAGCGTGCCGATCAGCGACACCGGCACGGAAATGCTCGGAATGATCGTCGCCGGCAGGTTGCGCAGGAAAACGAAGATCACCAGGACGACCAGCACGATCGCCAGCACCAGCTCGAAGAAGGCGTCGTCGACCGAGGAGCGGATCACCCCGGTGCTGTCCGCCACGATATCGACATGCATCGACGGCGGCAGGCTTGCCAGCAGCTGCGGCAGCTGCTGCTTGATTTGATTGACGGTCTTGATGACGTTGGCGCCCGGCTGGCGCTGCACGTTGAGCACGATGGCCGGCGTGTCGTTGAACCAGGCGCCCTGCTGGGTGTTCTGAGGCGCCTGGCTGACCGTGGCCACGTCGCGCAGCAGGACCGGCGAGCCGTTCTGGTAGGAAACGACCGTGTCGAGATAATCCTGCGGATCCGAAATCTGGTCGTTGTCGTTGATCGTGTAGTCGAGCTCGGGGCCGTCGAAATTGCCCTTCGGCTGGCTCAACGTGATTTGGCTGAGCAGCGTGCGCAGATCGTCGATGTTAAGCCCGTAGGCGGCGATCTTTTTCGGATCCACCTCCACCCTGATTGCCGGGACGTTGCCGCCCGACGGGCTGACCAGGCCGACGCCGGGCACCTCGGAGATCTTCGAGGCGAGCCGGTTGTTGGCGATGTCCTGCAGCTGGGTGAGCGACATCGCCTTGGAGGTCACGGCCAAGGTCAGGATCGGCTGGTCCGCCGGATTTACCTTGGCGTAGGTCGGCGGCGCCGGCAGGCCGCTCGGCAACAGGCTGTTGGCGGCGTTGATCGCCTCCTGCACATTCTGCTCGGCGACATCGAGGTTGATCGACAGATCGAATTGCAGGGTGATGATCGAGGCCGTCGAGGAACTCGACGAGATCATCTGCTGCAGCCCGGGAATCTGCCCGAGCTGCACTTCGAGCGGCGCCGTCACCGTGGTCGACATCACCTGGGGGCTGGCGCCGGGATAGAATGTCTGCACCTGGATCGTCGGGTAATCGACGTCGGGCAGGGACGAGACCGGCAGGAAAGCGACCGAGACGAGGCCGACCAGCACGAGGGCGATCATCAGCAGGGACGTCGCCACCGGCCTCACGATGAACAGGCGGGAAATGTTCATCGCTGGCGTCCCAGGCTCATTTGCCTGTCGACGGTGCGTCGCTGCCGCCCGCCTTCTTCTTTCCCGATGGCGGCGGCGGTGAATTTGCCGGTGGCGGCGATTCCGCAGCCCGCGAGACCTGCGGCGCCGGCGGCGTGGCGACCTTGATCTTCGCACCGTCGCTCAATCGGTCCGTGCCGTCGATGACGACGCTGTCGCCGGCCTGGAGGCCGCTCGTGATGACGGTGTTCTTGCCGTCGCTCGGCCCCAACTTGACCTTGTGCACCGACACCGTGTCCTTGTTCACGAGGTAGACGTAGTTGCCCGGCGCGCCGCTCAGCACGGCCGCCGTCGGCACGAGCACGGCCTGATGCAGCGTGTCGACCAGCAACTTGACGTTGACGAATTCGTTGGGGAACAGGGCTTCGTCGTCGTTGGCAAAGCTTGCCCGCAAGGTGACGGTGCCGGTGCTCATGGTCATCTGGTTGTTGATGGCATAGAGCGTGCCCGTCGCAAGCTGCTTGCTGCCGTCGCTGGTGTAGGCCGTCACCGGCAACTTCACGCCGGGCGTGCGGAACCGCTCGACCACCTTCTGCAGATCGTTCTGGGCCACCGTGAACTGGATCGTTGTCGGCTTGATCGTCGTGACGACGGCCACCCCGGTGCTCGACGAGCCGCTGATGTAGTTGCCCGGATCGACGAGGCGCAGCCCGACGCGGCCCGCGACCGGCGACGTGATGGTTGTATAGGAGAGGTTGAGCTTGGCGGTGTCGACCGCCGCCTGGTCGAGCTTCACCGTGCCCTCGTCCTGCACAACGACGAAGGCCTGGTCTTCGGCCTGCTGGCGGGCGATCGAATCCTGCTTGACGAGCTTCTGGAAGCGGTCGAGGTCCATCTGCGCCTCATGCAGGAGGCCCTGGTCGCGCTGCAGCGTGCCCAGGGCCTGGTCGAGCGCCGCCTGATACGGCCGCGGATCGATCTGCGCCAGCACCTGGCCCTTCTCGACGTCCTGCCCTTCCTGGAAAGGCACCTCGGTCAAATAGCCGCTGACCGACTGGTTGGGCATGACGGTGACCGTGGCGGTGGGCGTGACGGTACCCAGTTCGTTCAGGATCACCGGCATGTCGCCCTGCGTCGCCTGCGCAACCGTGACGATCTGGGGCGCGGCCGCTTTCGTCTTCGGCGTCTGGGCAACTTTCTGCCAGACGACGAAGGCGATCAGAATCAGCACTAACGACGCCACGATCCACCACACGCGACGAAAGCGTGGGTGGCTGGCGGATTGTGTCTTCACATCTTCGTTCATGCCGTAGACATCCGTGGACGGCGCAGGAGCTGGCGGATGGCGACGGCGGTCCTGCAAAAGACCATTTGGTATTAAAGGCCGATGCCTTCAATACGTTGCATCTTCCCCGGACGTGCCCCGACGCGATTACTCAGGCGACGGTAAGTTTGCGCCGCACGGTTTGTGAAGCGACGCCAGCTGCCTACCGGCTGCCGGTTGGAAGGCAATGATCCGCATTCTCGATGAAGCAACGTCGCCGCGGGCTCGTCGGCACGCGTCGCACCCATCAACAATGGGCGAGCGATCGGCTTTGCTGCCCGGGCCCGTCCTGCTCCGGCAGTTCCCAAGCGCCCGTCGCAATGTTGCGATTATTTAAGGTTCGCGCAACGTATCGCGCCTTGCCGTTGCCTCTTCAGCGGAGTATCGGAGTCACCTCCCCTCGCAACCTCTCCCCGTCGCGCGTGGGCGAGGAATTTCCAAAGGCGCGCCACGTGGCCTGCCGTTCCCGGTTCCGCGCGTGCTCGAGAGTGCCTCTCTCCCGGAGGCCGCGTCGGCCGGTCGGCTCGCACCATTAACGGTGAGCGAGGCCAACATGAACGAGAATGCTCCTCGCTGGTATGAGCCGGCGTTTCCGCCTCCGCCAAGCTACTTCGCCTGGCCTTTCATCGCACTTGCCGCGGCGGGCGAAGCGCTGGCGGTGCAGGCCAACGAAGTCGCCCGCGCGCTGAGCGCCGCGGGCGCTCAGGCGGACCCGTCGCCCAGGTTCGCCTGGTCGGCGACCAACCGTGTCAGGCTGGAAATGTCGACCATGGAGCTGCGTGATTTCTCGCACGCTGCCGAAGGCGTGCCGACGCTGATCTGCGCCCCGTTGGCCCTGCACGGCGCCACCATCGCGGATCTGGCGCCCGGCCACAGCCTGGTCGATGCGCTGGCGCGCAACGGCTGCTCTCGCCTGTTCGTCACCGACTGGCGCCCGGCGAGCGCCGACATGCGGCTGCTCACCATCGACAGTTACCTCGCCGATCTGAATGTCGCCGTCGACGAGCTGGGGGCGCCGGTCGATCTGGTGGGCCTCTGCCAGGGCGGCTGGATGGCGCTGGTCTATGCCGCGCGCTTTCCGGCCAAGGTGCGCAAGCTGGTGCTGGCCGGTGCGCCGATCGATACCGACGTCGGCACGTCGCGCATCTCCGCCGCCGCCCACAGCCTGCCGCTCAGCGTGTTCGACGAGCTGGCGCGGCTGGGAGACGGCCGTGTGCTCGGCCGCCGCGCGATCGAGCTCTGGGAACCGGTGCTGCAGGCCAACGACGCTCTCGCGGCGCTGCAGATCCAGCCCTGCGAGGAGTCCGGCAAGGAGCGGCTTCTCGAGCGCTTCCGCACCTGGTCGGACTCGACCGTCGATCTGCCCGGTGCCTTCTTCCATCAGGTCGTGCTGTGGCTGTTCAAGGAGAACCGCCTGGCCCACGGCCGCTTCACGGCGCTCGGCCGCCAGATCGACCTGGCCGACGTGCGCCATCCTCTCTTCCTGCTGGCCGCCGAAGGCGATGCCGTCGTGCCGCCCGGGCAGCTCCTGGCGGTGCGGCGCCTGGTGGGTACCAGCCCCGCCGATATTGAGAGCATGGTCGAGCCGGGCGGCCATCTCGGCCTCTTCATCGGCGCCGATACGCTGCAGGGCGCCTGGGTGCGGATCGCGCGTTGGCTCGCCGAACCGTCATGAGTGCCAATCCCTGGCCGCTTCGCGCAAAAGCCTGCCGCGAAGCCGACCGGTCATTCGCTGAACGCGGCCCCGACTGACGGAGCCAGCAGGCGGGCAAGCTCGGACGTATCCCTGGCCGTCTCCAGATTGAGCACGAAGTCCACGATGTCGGCCTGTCTTCGGGACGCGACGATGCCATCGGTCAAGGTGCGGTATTTCGCCACGATCTGGTCGTTGGTGAGCGGGGCTGCGATCGTTCGCGCGATCTCGACGAAGTGCTGGAGCCTTGTGCCGTCTTTGAGATGGACGGTGACCCGGGTACTGCGCGTGCCGCTGCCGGCCTTGTCGAATTCGGGATCGTGGTGCGCCGTGATCTTCGGGATCAGCTCCCACACATCGTCGCGATTGATGCGCTGCGGTGCGAATTGCTGCACCATCGCCGCCCCGTCGAGGATCGCGGCCGCGACCGCGTAGGCCACGTTCATCTGGGCGGCGATCGGCGTGAGTGGCCTTTCGAGCGGCCACCAGCCGTGATGATAGGCGGCGTGCGACATGTCGATATCGATGCGGTCGATCTCGTGGCTCTTCACCGGCCGCTTCGCCATGATGTCGAAGATCGCATCGAGCGGCGCATGCAGGGCGCCCATCGCGGCATAGGGTTTTATGGCGATCCGCAGCGTCTCCCATCGCTCGCCCAGCCGGTCGGTGATCTTGCCCACGTCAGGCGAATGGCCCTCGCCGAACACCGACAGGAAGCCGCCATACTCGCGCTCGAACACGCGCTTGATCCCGGTGTAGCCGCCGGCCGCCAGGAGGGCCGAATAGAGGCCGTTGCGGGCGGCGAAGCCGTGATGCATGCGCTTGCACATCGCCTCGAATTGCGCCGCCATCAATCCGGCGGACTGGGTCGCCGCCAGCCCCAGCGCATCCTCGAACCGCGCCGCGTCGAGATCGAGCAGGATGCCTGCCGCTGCGGCGCTGGCGTGGGTGCCGAACACCGATCCCGAATGCCAGCCGCGCGACAGCATCTGCGCGCCATGCAGGGCCATGCCGACGCGCGGGCCGACCTCGAAGCCGGCGACGGCGCCCAGCAGGAACTTGTCGCCTTTGACGTGGCCGAGCTCTTCCGCGCAGGCCAGCAGCGAGGGAATGACCACCGACGCGCTGTGCAGGGGTCCCAGCGGATGGAAGTCGTCGAGCTCGAAGCCCTGGATGAAGGTGCCGTTGAGCAGGCAGGCCACCGGTCCGCTGGCGCTACGGCCCCAACCGATGATCGTCTTGTCGCCCGTCCCCTCGAAGCGCGTGATGGTCTCGACCGCCGTGTTGGACCATGGCAGGCGCGCGCCGACCAGCGCGCAGGCAATACCGTCCAGCATGAGATGCTTGGCGCGGGCTTTCACCTCATCGGGAACCGAGTCCAGGCGGAGATGCTGCAGCCATTCGGTCAGGCGTCCGGTTGGCCCCTGGGGATCGGTTGGCGCCTGCGGGGTGCCCGTGAAACGTGCGTCCGTGGCCATGCTCCTGGTCCTTGCTTGGGGTTCAACCGCGACGCCTAGCTTGGCACATCAGGCAAATTGTAGCAGTTTCCCGGCGAACCGACGCGACGCACCCACTTGTCCGAGTGGCGATTAGGGAACTGACGGCATGACCGAACTTCGCGACTGGTTGCGCGGCAATAGACTTGAGCAATATGCCGACATCTTCGAAGCGAACGATATCGATCTCGATATCCTGGCGGACCTGAATGAGCATGATCTTGAACAGCTCGGCCTGTCACTGGGGAATCGCCGTCGACTGCTGAAGGCGATTGCCGGTCGCGGCGCCGAGGTGGCTCCAGCGAAGCCTGTCGACCCAGACGGGACGAGTTCGGGCGACGCCACGCGCCGCCAGGTTACGGTCCTATTCGCCGACATGGTTGGCTCAACGGCGCTATCGGGCAAAGTCGACCCCGAGCTGCTCGGGGTTTTGATCCGGCGTTATCAGGATGCCACTGCCGGCGCGATCGGGCGATACGGCGGCTTCGTCGCCAAGTTCATGGGCGATGGTGTCCTGGCTTATTTCGGCTTTCCTCTCGCCTTCGAGGATGCCGCCGAACGCGCCGTCCGTGCCGCGATCGCCATCATCGCGGAAGTCGGCGGCATCGAGTTGCCGGACGCTACACGGGTGCAGGCACGGATCGGAATTGCCACCGGCCTCGTCGTGGTGGGCGAAATCATCGGCAGCGGAACCGCGCAAGAGCGCACCATCGTTGGCGAGACGCCCAACCTCGCCGCGCGGCTGCAGGCGCTTGCCGAGCCAGACACTATTCTCGTGAGCGAAGCGACCCAGAATTTGCTGGGTGGGTTGTTCGAGCTCGAGCGCACCGGAAACCACGAATTGAAAGGATTCGCCCGCCCGGTGCCCGCCTGGCGCGTGCGCGGCGAAGCGTCGGTCGAAAGCCGTTTTGCCGCCATCCGCGCCGGCGGGAATCTGCCGCTGATCGGCCGCGCGCACGAAATGGGGTTGATACTCGACCGCTGGCACCTGGCACGGCAGGGCGAGGGCCAGATCGTCACGGTGATCGGCGAAGCGGGGATTGGAAAATCGCGCTCGATCGAAGCATTGCAGGAAGCGCTTGCCGGTGAACCGCACGCACGAATCAATTTGCAATGCTCGCCCTATCACAGCGACAGCGCGCTCTATCCGGTGATCCAGTATCTCGGTCGCGCGGCCGGCTTCGCCGCAACGGACACGCCGGGTGAACGGATCGAGAAACTGGGCGTTCTGGTGGCGCAGCGGACGGGTTCGGAGACGGCAGCGCTTCCTCTGCTCGCCGAGCTTTTGTCCGTCCCGTTCGTAGCGGCGGCGCCGTCATCGCTGACGCCAGCTCAACGGAAGGCATCGACCCTGGCTCTCATCGTCGACACATTCCTTCGCATGGGCGAGAGCCATCCGGTACTCATAGTCCTGGAGGACGCGCACTGGATCGACGCCACTACCCTCGAAATGATGATGCGCCTGACGGACAGCATCGACCAGGCACGATCGCTTGCATTGGTGACCGCGCGGCCGGATTTCGTGCCGCCCTGGTCGGCGCGGCCGCAGGCGACCCTGTTGACGCTCGGCCGTCTGGCGCGCCAGGAGTGTGCGCAATTGGTCGCCGGCGTCGCCGCCGAGCACGGTCTGTCGGTGGAAACGGTCGCAGCGATCGTCGCCAGGACCGACGGCGTTCCCCTATTCGTCGAGGAGCTGACCAAGAGCGTCATCGAATCGGCCGGCGAAGACAGCGCAGTGCCGACGACCCTCAAGGATTCGCTGATGGCCCGTCTCGACCGTCTCGGCCAGGCGCGCGATGTGGCCCAGATCGCTGCTGTCATCGGCCGACAATTTTCTTTCCCGCTGCTCGAAGCGGTTGCCTCCAGAAGTGCCGACGAACTCGAGACCATGTTGGCGAAGCTGGTTGCGGCGGGAATTGTCTTTCCCGAGGAACGGAGCCTGGAGCGAAACTTCAGTTTCAAGCATGCGCTGGTGCGCGACGCCGCTTATGAGAGTCTGCTTTTGACACGCAGGCGCCAATGGCACGAACGCATCGCCAGGGCGCTTGAGCAGAATTCGGCCGATATCGCCGCGAGCGAACCGGATCTGCTGGCTCATCATTTCGGCGAGGCCGGACTGTCGGGCCCGGCCTGCGATTATCGTATGCGCGCCGGCGATCAGGCCGTGAGCCGTTCGGCCTATCGCGAGGCGGTCGCTCATTTCTCGACCGGTCTTAAGCTTGCCGAAGCATTGCCAACGCAAGATGGGATGCGCCGGCAACTGGATTTTCTGCTCAAGCTCGGGTCAGCGTCGGTCGTCGCCCATGGCCTGCAGAGCGTAGAGGTGGAGGATGCCTACACCCGGGCCAGCGAAATCGGCGAGAAGCTGGGGGACCGTGCCAAATCGTTCCAGGCCAAATGGGGCCTATGGATCAACGCCAATCTCAGACGCAAGACGTCTCTCGCCCGCGACCGCGCCGGAGAGCTCGTGACGCTTGCGCAACGTTCAGGTGACGGCGAGCTCTTGCTCGAGGCGTACCATTGTCGGTGGTCAACGGCTTTTTTTCGCGGCGACGTCCGGGACGCGCTGGACAGTTCCCGCATCGGCGTCGAGATGTACGACATGGCTCGCCACCGGCACCTCGGTCATGAATTCGGCGGTCATGATCCGGGTGTTTGCGCGCATTCGCAGGGCGGCAACGCCTTCCAGCTGACGGGCGACGGGCAAAAGGCAACCCAACATTACGCGCAGTCGCTCGCCCTCGCGGAAAGGCTCGACCATCCCAATAGCCTTGCCCATGCATTGCACAATTGTGGCATCGGCCACCAGCTTGGGGCCGATCGCGACGCCACCCTCACGGCGGCGCGTCGCGCGGTGGGACTGGCGGAAAAGTTTGGTTTGGCGCCGTGGCGCGCGAGTAGCCTGGTGCTTGTCAGCTGGGCGACGGCGGTCGGCTCTGGCATCGCCGACGCCGCGCGACTGATCGATGCCGAGATCGGCAATGCAACAACGGTCGGTCCGCTTCCGCAATATTATCTTGGCTTGGCCGCCGAAGTGCTGCTGGCCGCTGGCCGGCCGGCGGACGGCCTCGCACATCTCGATCGTGCTATCGCCGGCATAGACGAGCCCGGCATTGGATTTTACCTGCCCGAAATCTATCGTCTGCGCGGTGCGTGTTTGCTGGCGCTTAGTCGGAACAACAAGGGTGAAGCGATTGCGGACTTCGCGACCGCTCGCGACATTTCCGAGCGCCAAGGCGCGGTCATATTCGCTCGCCGCTCCGAGACATCACTTTCCGAGGTCATTGGTAACCGTGGATAGGCTCCGAAGTGTACTCGCAGAGCAGGCAGAGGATTTCTGCTCCTGGCACAAATGCGAAGTGCCGGCTGGCACTGAAATTGTCTGCTTATCGGGTTAAGCCGGAAGTGATCGGCGTACAGTCAGAATGACGCGAATGACCAGGCACGGAGCAGGACCGCAAAGTAACGGGCATCACGGCTGCGAGCGGCCAGAAAGTCCGGACAGCATGCTTTTGACGCCGTCGGGCGCATCATCCCGGCCAAGCCGCCTGGTTGGAGCGGCTTGGCCTTAACAGCCTTCGAAAACCTCTCGGCCGAGAGATCAGGCGAGGTCGAAGCGATCAGCGTTCATCACCTTGGTCCACGCCGCCACGAAGTCGGCCACGAACTTCGCTTGCGCGTCGTCGGCCCCGTAAACTTCGGCAAGGGCGCGCAACTCGGAGTTCGAACCGAAGACGAGGTCGACACGGGAGCCGGTCCACCTCAGTTTGCCGCTCTTGCTGTCGTATCCCTCGAACACATTTTCATCGGAGGTCGCTTTCCACTCGGTGCTCA
>Ga0210402_10000684_pt1 | contig 37404 bp, 25 predicted proteins | sample IncBWC7MmetaG_FD_161055 | JGI IMG/M metagenome (GOLD analysis project Ga0210402, IMG submission 161055) | Forest soil microbial communities from Barre Woods Harvard Forest LTER site, Petersham, Massachusetts, United States - Inc-BW-C-7-M | ecosystem: Environmental > Terrestrial > Soil >...
TCCCGACAACGATGGCGCGCCCGGCACGAATAATCAGTATGTGCAGTACATCAATACTTCGTATGCGGTTTTCAACAAGACCGGCACCATGCTGTTGGGTCCTCTTACTGGCAACTCGTTCTGGTCTGGCTTTGGCGGATCCTGCCAGAGCGACAACAGCGGCGACCCGATCGTGCGCTTCGACGCCATGGCACAGCGCTGGGTAGTCAGCCAGTTCGCCATCAATAACGTGGCCCCGGATTTCGAGTGCGTCGCCGTCTCCCAGACCTCGGATGCAACCGGCGCCTACAATCGCTACGCCTTCTCGTTCAACAATTTTCCGGACTACCCGAAGATGGGCGTCTGGCCCGACGCGTACTATTTCACTTTTAACAATTTCAATATCGCCGGAACTGCCTACGTCGGCGCCAATGCCTGCGCAGCGGACCGTTCGAAAATGCTGACTGGAGCAGCTGCCACGTTGGTTTGCTTCCAGCAGAGCAGTGCGAATTTTGGCGAACTGCCGTCCGATCTTGACGGCCCCACGTTGCCTGCGCCCGGCACTCCCAACTTCGTCATGGAACTGGATCCCTCCGGCAGTGCGAACCTCGACCTGTTCAAGTTCCATGTCGACTTTGCCGTTCCTTCAAACTCGACCTTCACTGGCCCCACGCTGGTTCCGGTCGCGGCGTTCACACCGCTGTGCAATGGCTTCGTGCGAGGCCGTTGCGTTCCCCAGCCAGGTACAGGCACCGATCTGCTCGAGTCACTGGGCAACCGCCTCATGTTCCGGTTGGTGTACCGCAACTTCGGCGATCACACCACATTGCTGGCGAGCCACTCGATTATCGCGGGCACCAGCGGTGGCATTCGCTGGTACGAAATGCGCAATCCGGAAAGCGGTGTTTCCCTGTTCCAGTCGGGAACCTTCGCGCCCGATAACCGGTGGCGCTGGATGCCGGCTATCGCCATGGACAAGAACCAGGACATCGCCGTTGGCTATAGCGTGTCGTCCACTGCAACGGGTGATTTTCCCTCACTGGTATACAACGGCCGCACGCCGGCCGATCCGGCTGGCACTCTGGAAACCGAAGTAGTCATGAAGGCCGGCCTCGGATCGCAGATCAGCAGCGCCAAGCGTTGGGGTGACTACAGCGCGATGGCCATCGACCCGACCGACGACTGCACGTTCTGGTTCTCCGAGCAATATCAGAAGGTGAATGGCGGCTTCGACTGGAGCACATCCATCGGCAGCTTTACGTTCAACGGCTGCGGCGGGGGAGGCGGTCAGCCGCAGGTTTCGCTTTCGACTGCCTTGCTGAACTTCAAGAAGGGCGGTATCGGAGTGACCAGCGCTCCGTTGTCGGTGACGCTCACCAATACCGGCACCGCGACGCTGAATATTTCCAGTGTCACCACCACCGGCGATTTCGCCGTCTCCAGCAATACCTGCGGAGGCACAGTGGCAATCGGTGCGAACTGTGCTGTGGGCGTGACCTTCACAGCCACCAAGAAGGGCGCCCGCACCGGCACGTTAGCATTCAACGACAACGCACCCAACACACCCCAAAACGTTGCATTGAAGGGAACGGGGCAGTCGATTATCTTGTCGCCGACGTCCTTGAACTTCGGCAGCGTGGCGGTTGGAGTTGCCAGCTCTCCGCAGCCTATTACCGTGCATAACGCGGGAACGGGGACCGTGAGCTTGACCGCGTTCACTTTCTCCGGTGGAGCAGCGCTTGATTACAGCATCTCGACCAACACCTGCGGCGCGACGATTGCGGCGGGTGCAAGTTGCTCGGTCAGCATTGTGTTTACTCCATCGGCTGTCGGCACCCGTCATTCCACCTTTAACGTCAAGAACAACGGAGGCGGCGGAACGTCAGTGGCCACGGTAACCGGAGTCGGACACTAGCCTCGGAACAGCCTTTGTAACGAGAGTCAGGGCGGGATGAAAAATCCCGCCCTTTTTTCTTTGCCGAATGGACGCCTGGCAGCCCTCTTGCAATAGGTCCATTTCCAGGGAAGCTAATCCCTGTCCAAATGCGCAACAGTTTGCGACATTCAGAGCAAAACCAGGGAAGATTTTCTGATCGGATGCAGGACTTTGCGTCGACCGGCAAGGCGGTTTGTTGGGCGCCGCAAGAAAAGCCCAAAACATGCTGATTTTGCGTGCTATTTGGCCAATTGAAATGTATATACTACAGCAGCTAGTAGTGATTGTTGTTTCCCCCCGACCCGTGCCAGCAATTTGAACTCAACAAACTACCTGACCCCAGCAGAGTTAATCGGAGCGACTATGAAGAGAGTGGTATCCCAGGCCAAAACTGCGGTGCTCTGTCTCGCCGCGACGTTGTTGATCGTTGTACCAACCCTTTCCTTTGCCCAAAATTCAGTTCAGATTTACAGGGAATCCAAGCACGATTCCTCGCTGCCTTTACGGGAACTGATCCGCATGACTCCCGAGCAGGCACTGCCGTTTTCTCCGCGCATTCTGGACATTCTTCCGACCGGCCACGATGCCCTGACGGCCTATACCCAGGCTCCTGACGAAGCATTGCAGAGCCAGACGCTGGGCCCGGTTGCCGCCACTCTCGGACTGAACTTTGAAGGTCTAGGTCTGGGAACGGCTGGCTTCGGCATCTGCTGCGCGCCGCCTGACACCAACGGCGCCGTGGGCGCAACCCAGTACGTACAGTGGGTCAACCTTTCGTTCGCCGTCTACGACAAGACAACCGGCGCCCTTGTGGCCGGACCAACAGCCGGTAATGCCCTGTGGGCCGGTTTCGGCGGCTCCTGCCAGAACGACAACAACGGCGACCCGATCGTGCAATACGACAAGATCGCCAATCGCTGGATCCTTACGCAGTTCGCCATCAACGCGGCTCCCTACATGCAGTGCGTCGCCGTGTCGAAGACCTCGGATGCCACTGGCGCATATAACCGCTACTCGTTCTCGTTCGGCCAGCAGTTCAATGATTATCCGAAGCTGGGTGTGTGGCCGGACGCCTATTACATGTCATTCAACAACTTCTTCAACGGGGGCAGTTTCACCGGCCCCAACGCATGCGCAATGGACCGCAATGCGATGCTGGCTGGATCCGCAGCTACGATCCAGTGTTTCCAGCAGAACAGTTCCTTCAGCACTCTGCTGCCTTCCGACATGGACGGAACGACGCAACCCGCCGCGGGCGAGCCTGGTTTCTTCGTTGACTTTGGCACCAACCGTCTCAACCTGTGGAAATTCCACGTGGACTTCGTGACCCCTACCAACTCCACGTTCACCGGCCCGACCGCAATCACGGTGTCCAGTTTCACTCCGGGCTGCAATCGCAGTTGCGTTGCTCAACCCGGAACCACCAACCGGCTCGACATGCTCGGCGACCGCATGATGTATCGCTTGTCGTACCGCAAGTTTGCCGATCATGAAGCCCTGTTCGCCAGCCATACAATCACCACCGGATACCGCTGGTACGAACTGCGCGATCCGAACGGTTCCCCGACAGTGTTCCAGCAGGGCACCTTCGCTCCGGATACCAGCACGCGCTGGATGGGCAGCGTCGCCAGTGATCAGAACGGCAACATCGCAGTCGGCTACACACTTGGCAGCAGCACGATCTTTCCTTCGGTGTTCTTCACCGGCCGCGTACCCAGCGACCCGGCGGGCTCACTGGAAACAGAACAGATGATCGTCAACGGCACAGGATCGCAGACCAATCCGACCCGTTGGGGCGATTACAGCGCGATGGTGATCGATCCGGCTGACGATTGCACGTTCTGGTACACGCAGGAGTACAGCAATACAACGGGCCAGTTCGCCTGGAGTACTCGGATTGCCAACTTCAAATTCAGCGGCTGCGCATCCACTCCGAGTTTCACGCTGAGCGCGTCCCCCAGTTCCGTCACTGTTGCGCAGGGCGGCAACGGAACCAGTTCCATTACTGTGAATCCGTTGAATGGATTCAGCGGCAGTGTGACCTTGAGCGCCACCGGTCTGCCCAGCGGTGTCACCGCCGGATTCAGCCCGAACCCCACCACTTCGAGCAGCACGCTGACGCTGACCGCCACTGGCAGCGCCACGCTCGGAACCTCAAGCGTAACGATCAAAGGCACGTCAGGCAGTTTAAGTGCGACGACTCCGGTAAGCCTCACCGTAACCGGGAGTGGCCCAACCGTCACCGTGACTCCAACGTCATTGAAGTGGGGCAAGATCCTGGTCGGCACGCTTAGCGGTGCGAAGAGCATCACTCTGACCAACACCGGATCATCCACGCTCAACATCAACAGCGTCGTGGTCACTGGCGACTTCCTGCGGAAAAACGTGCACCTGACCTGCGGCAGCACCCTCGCTGCTGGCACTAGCTGTGTGATTAAAATACAGTTCAAGCCTACCCAGCTTGGACCGCGCACGGGCGACGTCGCCATCAACGACAACGCTCCGGACAGCCCACAACACGTGAGCCTCGCCGGAACCGGAAAGTAGAGTAAAATAGACTTGGAAGACAGGGGCGGGATTCAGGTCCCGCCCCTCCCCTTTCCGGACCGTCTACGGGAGTTTTCGCGAGTCCCACTCGATGGACTACCCAAGGAGCCTGCCGTATTGAGGGCTACCTGACGGCCGGGTTTTGCGGTGAACGACCTCCCCAATCATTCGTTTGACGGAGTCATGCCTTTGGAGCGATTCACGCGGAGACGGTGTTCCTGCCGCTTCATGCTGGCGTTGTGCCAGGCCGCTGCTTGCGTGTCCATCCTCGCCGGATCCGCTTCAGCGCGGTCCACGCCGAGGGTCATTCACGAGTTAAAGCACGATGTGTCCAGGCCGCTGGCCGAACTGGGAAGAATGACTCCTGCTCAACCGCGTCCCTTCTCGCCACGCGTTCTTAAAGTACTGCCCACAAAACCAGTGCTGCCCGTGCCGGAATATGCCGTGCCGGACGCCGCCCTTCAAGACCAGACTCTCCCTATTGTAGGGGCACCTCTCGGGTTGAATTTCGAGGGCCTTGGACAGGATGAGTACGGATTCAACATGGAGGCTGTGCCTCCCGACACTAACGGCGCGGTGGGCGCAACCCAGTACGTGCAGTGGGTCAATCTGGAATATGCAGTTTTCGATAAAGCCACCGGAGCGCTCATCGCCGGGCCGTTCGAAGGGAACTCAGTGTGGGCGGGGTTTGGCGGCCAGTGCGAGCAGAGCAACGACGGCGATCCGATTGTGCAATACGACAAAATTGCCAACCGCTGGATCCTGACCCAGTTCTCCATTTCCAGCACTCCCTATCTGCAGTGCGTCGCCGTGTCCACGACCAGCGATGCCACCGGAACTTATAATCGCTACTCATTCTCCTTTGGCAACGATTTTCCGGACTATCCCAAGCTCGGCGTATGGCCGGACGCGTACTACATTTCCTTCAACCTGTTCGGACTCGTGCAACTGATTGGCGCCGACGCCTGCGCCATGGACCGCAACAGCATGCTGGCGGGCCAGCCGGCAAGCATCGTCTGTTTTCCGCAGACCGCCTCGATCGACAGCCTGTTGCCTTCCGACCTAGACGGCACGATTCAGCCCACGCCAGGCGAGCCAGCCTTCTTCGCTGACTTCGCCGCTAACTCCCTGCGTTTGTGGACATTTCACGCCGACTTCGCCACGCCTGCCAACTCCACATTCATTGGACCCACGACCATTCCGGTGGCGAGTTTCACTCCGCTCTGTGGGGGTGGGATTTGCGTGCATCAGCCGGGCACAACCCAGCGACTCGATTCCGTCGCGGACCGTCTGATGTATCGCCTGGCCTACCGTAAGTTCAGCGACGGACACGAGGCCCTGGTCGCCAACCACGCCATCAGCACCGGGGCGCGTTGGTATGAAATACGCGATCCCAACGGTACGCCTGCCATCTTCCAGCAGGGGACTTTCCATCCCGATTCCAGCACTCGCTGGATGGGCAGCATTGCCATGGACCAGACCGGCGACATCGCGCTCGGCTACAGCCTTGCCAGCGGCTCGGTATTCCCGTCCGTCTTTTATACGGGACGTGTTCCGGGCGACAAGCTCGGCAGCATGCAAGGCGAACAGTTGATCGTGAATGGAACCGGTTCGCAGACGAACATCGCACGCTGGGGCGATTATAGCTCGATGACTCTGGATCCGTCCGACGACTGCACGTTCTGGTATACGCAGGAATACATCAAGACCAACGGCAACACGAACTGGAGCACCCGCATCGCCAATTTCAAGTTCCCCAGTTGTGGCGTCGTCAGCGGAGGCGGTGTAGCCACCCTGTCCACGAACCTTCTGAAGTTCAACAAGATCCCGATCGGGCAAACTACGCCGCCATTGACCGTCACGCTGACCAATACCGGTAGCGCGACGCTGAATATTTTCGATGTGTCTGCGAGCGGTGATTATCTCGTTTCCGGCAACACCTGCGGCTCTTCCGTTGCTCAAGGCGCAACCTGTGCGTTCAGCGTCACCTTTACGCCCACCAAGAAGGGCGCGCGCAATGGAGTCTTGACCATTTCCGATGACGCCGTAGACAGTCCACAAAGCGTAACGCTTAAGGGTGTAGGACAATCACTCGCGCTCTCTCCCACGGCCCTGAACTTTGGCCCGGTCGCTGTTGGCACGGCCAGTACTCCCCAGGACGTAACCGTGACCAACGTGGGGACCACCACCGTGACCATCTCCGGCTACTCCTTCACCGGCGGAGCGGCAGGCGACTATCTGATCTCCAACAACACCTGTGGCGTCACCATCACTCCGGCTGCGACCTGTGTCGTCAGCGTGGAATTCATGCCCACCAAGAAGGGAACCCGCAACGCCCTGTTCAATGTCAAGAACGACGGCGGCGGTGGTTCCTCGAACGCAACCCTGACCGGCATTGGAAACTGAAGCTTACTGACTACAGAGCAAAGGCGCTCAGTTCCATTCGTGTGTTCCGCGCAAAGCACCTCCGGTGAGTTGCGCATTTCCCCTCCGACCATGGATACTAAAAAGAAAATCATGAACCTTAATCTTTCTCTTTCTGCCGCTTCGCAAGTGGAAACCGAATGCCTGGTCGCCGTAGTACTGGACCAGGGGGACAAAGATAAGCCAGCCGCCATCGTGGCCTGCGGTGATGCGTCCGTGCGCGACGCCGCCAAAGATGTGATGGCGAGTGCCGAAGTTACTGGCAAGATGTTCGAGACCACGTTGCTGCATCGTCCCGCCGGACTCAAAGCAAAACGCCTGTTGCTGGTGGGCGGCGGCAAAGCAAAGAACTTCTCAGCAGCGGAACTCCGCAAACTGGCGGGCGCCGCAGTGCGCACGCTGAAAGGAAAGAGTATTCGCAGCTTTGCCTTCGCATTGCCCGATAACCGCGTCAGCGCGACGGACGGCGTTCGGTCGGTAGTGGAAGGCGCTTTCGTCGGCGACTTCGATCCCGACTACTACAAGAGCGACCGCAAGGACCAGAAGATCGACGCCGTTACGATTGTCGCCAGCGGCGACCCATCCGCACTCGACCAGGTGTTGAACATTGGCCGCATCATTGGTGAGTCGCAAAACTTCACGCGTGACCTGGTCAATGAGCCCTCCAACCGCATGACCCCCACCATGATGGCCGACCGCGCCAGGAAAATGGCCGCCGAAGTCGGGCTGAAGTGCGAAACGTACGGCGCCGATAAGATCAAAGAATTAAAAATGGGCGCATTCTGGGGCGTTGCCCAGGGTTCCGATGAACCGCCTGCCTTGATCGTTTTGCGCTACGAACCGGCCGGCGCGGTCGACAAGATTCACCTCGGACTGGTCGGCAAGGGAATTACGTTCGACACGGGCGGCATCTCCATCAAGCCAGCGGACGGCATGGAAAAAATGAAATACGACATGGCGGGCGGCGCGACCATGATCGGCGTCATGCGTGCGATCGCGTTGCTGAAACCCAAAGTCAAAGTCACGGCCATCGTCTGCGCGACGGAAAACATGCCGTCCGGCAAAGCGCAGAAGCCGGGCGATGTGCAGATCGCGATGTCCGGCAAGTCAATCGAAATCATCAACACCGACGCCGAAGGCCGCCTCGTCTTGGCCGACGGCCTCTGCTACGCGCGGCAACTGGGCTGCACCCACCTCGTCGACGCCGCCACTCTGACCGGCGCAGTCGTAGTCGCTCTTGGCTATGTGAACGCCGGCATTTTCTCCAGCGACGACCAGATGTACGATCGTTTCGCCCAGGCCAATAAACTGGCAGGCGAGAAAATGTGGCGCCTCCCGCTCGACGACGAATACAAAGAGGTCATCAAGTCCAACATCGCCGACATCGTAAACTCTGGCGGACGCTGGGGCGGGGCGATTTCCGCCGCCATGTTCCTGAAGGAATTCGCCGAGGACACACCCTGGATCCATCTCGACATCGCCGGCACCGCCTGGATGGAAGACAGCAAACCCTGGATTGCCAAAGGTCCGTCCGGAATTGCCGTACGTAGCCTGATTGAGTTTGTAAAGGGCTGGGCAGCTTAATCTAGTCAGCTGCTGGGGCCTCGGTCGTTCTTACCTCTGCATTCTTAGCCTGGTCGCGAAGTTCGACTTCGGCGCCGGCAGCTAAATCATCGCGTCCATCCGTCGGCGGCGGTGCGAGGCGATGCCCCAGCCGTATGAATGGACGTTCCAGAAATTCGTAACTCATCCAGGCCATCAGCACGACCATCACCAGGCTGAGCGGCAGTCTCTGAAATAGAAACAACTTCGAACTGGGGTCGGGGACCAGAAAAAGCTGCTGCCACAGGTAGAGGCTGTAAGAGAGACGCCCCACCCACTTCAGCGGCGCGGACTCCAGCAACCGGCCCACCCAGGTCCGCGGATGGTACACGGTCCCAACCACCACTAGTGGCAGCAGCGCGGATTCCAATATCGAATACGATCGCACGCGCTGTATCAATTGCAACGCGACGTAGCCAGCGACACAAAGCGCCCACATCCAGAGACGGAAACGTCCGACAAATACGGCGCGAACCGACTTGTCTGCCAGCAGTAACGCCGCCAGACAGCCCAGCAGGAGCGCGTCCAGACGGATGTCGGTGCGGGAACCGAAAAGCAATCCCGGAATTAGCCGGTCCAACCAATGCGCATGAAACTCCCAGATTCGCCATCCCGCTACCGCCAACGCTAGAGCGAGCGCAAACCACCGTGCCCGCAATTTTCCAAGCAAAACGAGCGCGGCCGGCCAAAGCAAATAGAAATGTTCTTCGACTGCCAGCGACCAGTAATGGATTGTGTATCCTCCCCAGCCACGGCTGATCCAGCTCTCGGGCAGATAGTTGCGGAAGAAGAACACGGCGCTGAGCCATTCCGCCACGCCGACCCGAATCACTCCAGCGACACCAAGGATTCCGATTACCGTTAGATAGAACATCGCCGGCGGCAGGATCCGGCAGATTCGCCGGATATAGAATCCGCGCAGGCTGATTCTTCCGAGCGCCGCTTGCTCCTCCAGCAACCGGGAGCAGATCAGAAAGCCGCTGATGGCAAAAAACAGGCTGACACCATTGGGCCCGGTCCGGGTCACGCCGAAAAGAAATGGAATGTGGCGCAGCGGTGAGTATCCGACGACATGGTCGAGCAACACGCCCAGAATCGCAATCGCGCGCCAACCATCTAACGTAGGCAGGTATCCGGCTCTGGGTGCGCGTGTCACGGCCCGTCCAGAGTAAACATGAATCGCAGCTCAATCAATCTCGATTGACCTTGCACAGGCCGCTGCCCAAATTGATTCCCATTAAAATAGAACCAGCGATGGATCTCGCCCAGAAAATTCGCACTCTGCCCACTTCTCCCGGCGTGTATTTGTATAAGAACGCCGAAGGCAAAGTCATTTATATCGGCAAGGCGAAGAACCTGCGCTCCCGCGTCGGTTCATATTTTCACGAGGGCCGGTGGACTGATGCGAAGACAGGAACCCTGGTACGCGAAGCTGTGGATGTCGACTATGTAGTCGTCGCCAACAACAAGGAAGCGCTGGCTCTCGAAAATCACCTAATCAAGCAACAGAAGCCGCGTTTCAATATTCTGCTGCGCGATGACAAGACGTACCCATACGTAAAGCTCACGCTCGGCGAGCACTTTCCCCGCGTCTACGTCACCCGCCGCCTGCGCAAGGACGGCAGCTGTTACTACGGTCCCTACTTCCCTGCAAACCTGGCCTATCGGATAGTGGACTTGATTCACCGCCACTTCCTGATCCCATCCTGCAAGGTGGATCTGACCCGCTTCCACCCGCGTCCATGTTTGCAGTACTACATCAAACGCTGTCTCGGCCCGTGCGTGCAGGATCTAACCACGCCGGAGATCTACAGCGAAGCCGTACGTGACGTGAAGCTCTTCCTCGAAGGACGACAGACCGATCTTGTGAAATCGCTGCGTGCCCGTATGTCCGAAGCAGCGAACGCGCAGGAGTTCGAGCGCGCCGCCAAGCTCCGAGACTTAATCTCGACCGTCGAGCAGTTACAGGAGAAGCAGCGCATCGCATCCGTCGAAGGTGATGACGCCGATGTCTTCGGCTATCACTACGAAAACGAAATGGTCGCCGTGAACCTGTTCCACATGCGTGGCGGAAAGGTTCTGGACCGCAGGGAATTTTTCTGGGAAGAACTGCCGGAAGTTGCTTCGCCCGATGCACCGCAAGTTTCTGTCCCAGGCTCGGCAGAACAAGAGTCCACCACTACCCAAGCCGCGGCCTTCAATCCTGGAGAACTCTTCTCCGCCCTGCTCAACCAGCTCTACATTGGCCAGCCTTACGTTCCGCGGAATATCTACGTCCCGGTTGACTTCGAGGATCGGGAAGAAATCGAAGATGTACTCAGCGAGCAACTCGCCGGCGAAGGCGGACGCGCCACCCGCGTCCACATTACCGTCCCGCAGCGCGGCGACAAACGGGAACTCATCGATCTCGCCGGTAACAACGCCAAGCAATCGTATGACCAGCGCTTCCGCGTCATGAAGCCCAATGCGCGCAAGATTCAGGAAGCCTTTCAGGACGCACTCGCCCTCCCCGAACTTCCCAAACGCATTGAATGTTTCGACATCTCGCACATTCAGGGCGCCGAGACCGTCGCCTCGATGGTGGTGTGGGAAGAGGGCAAGATGAAAAAATCGGACTACCGGAAATTCATCATCCGGACCGTCGAAGGCGTCGATGATTTTGCGTCGATGCGGGAGGTCGTCACGCGCCGTTACAAGCGTATGCAGGACGAAAAAAAGGCGATGCCAAGCCTGGTATTGATCGACGGCGGCCTTGGACAACTCCACGCCGCGGCGCAGGCTCTCGAAGCACTCGAAATCATCAACCAGCCGCTCGCCTCCATCGCCAAGCGGGAAGAGATCATCTACGTTTATGGGCAGGAAGACGAGCCCGTCGTCCTCGACCATCATTCCCCGGTTCTCCATCTGGTGCAGATGATCCGCGACGAAGCTCATCGCTTCGCGGTGACTTTCCATCGCAAGCGCCGCCAGATCCGCGACCGCGCCACCGAACTGCGCGAAATTCCAGGCGTGGGAGAATCCACGACACGCCGCCTCCTCCAACACTTCGGAAGCCTTCAGGCGGTGAAACAAGCCGATGTAGCAGCCCTCTCATCCGTAGTAACCAAGGCACAGGCGGAAGCGATCTTGGAATACTTCCGGAGTGCAAGTGTGGGGAAGGGGCGGTGACCAGTTGAGCGGATCGGCAGGGGCAGCAACCTAGAGAAGCGGATTGGTCCAGCGGAGGCCCGGAAAGCGGGCAAAGTCGCGATCCGTCGTATGGAGCACTCCTCCATATTCGATCGTCAACGCAGCTAGATGAGCATCCGTCACCAAGCCGCCGGGAGCTTGTCCATCGACGAGCATGTGGCGAAGGAGATCCCAATGTCCCTCTCCGGGTGCGAGCAATCTGACATTCGGCTGGTCCAGCCAGCGATCCACAATTTGTACTGCTTCCGGCAGACTTAACCGCTCTCCTGGCAACCTCGGATTTGTGATGATTCGCAGAAATGCCGAAACAGTCAGCCACGGCAACCCGACTGCCTCCATTCCAGAAAATATCAGTTCGATCCAGGGACGCGCTTTGGCGTGTTGAGACGAGGCGCTGTCATAAGCGTAGAGAAGAATGTTTGCATCGAGAACAATCACCGGTGGGCCGGACCCTCGAGCGAGTCCAGCAACTCTTCAATGTTGTCATATGCAAGTCCGGGAGGTAGTCCGAGCTTCCGGGGACTCACCACAAACGGTTTCCTGGCGGGCCGCTTCGACGCCATCAGCCCAAGTCGAAGAAGCCGATTCACGACCTCCTTAAAGGAGGCGCCTGTTCTGCGGCTTTCCTGATCGAGTTGCTGCGCCACGTCGTCGTCTAAGGACAGAGTTGTTCTCACATCATGATGATAGTATAATAGACATCATGATGTCAATGACGATTTTCCGCGGGGTAGCCCTCGTCGCCAATCAGTTATTCTCGACTCGGAAATCGCCGCCTCGAACGGGGAATCAAGCGACAATCTGGAGGATGAGCATGAGGGAGACAGAGAACCGGCAACCGTTGACAGCATCCTCCCGACGCCAAGTAATCGTGCGCGGCGCCGCCGCTGCCGCGAGTCTTGTGCTCACGTCAACCCACGCCAGCGCCCAGGAGCAAATGCCGGAAACACAGAGTACCGGCCCTGATCGAGCGCGCACCTCTCTCCATCAGGAAGTCGATCTCAAGGCGACCCCCCATCGTATTTACGACATCCTGCTTGACTCCAAACTATTCGCTGACTTCTCCCGCGAGCCCGCGGAAGTCAGCCGCGAGGTCGGTGGCGCTTTTTCGATCTTCGGTGCTCGGATCGTCGGGCGAAACGTCGAACTGGTTCCCGACCAACGAATCGTGCAGGCCTGGCGTCCCGCAACCTGGAATCCCGGCGAATACTCGCTCGTGAAATTTGAGCTCAAGGCACAGGGACCCCAAACCAGAGTGGTGCTCGACCACTGGGGGTTTCACGAAGGAGATTTTGGACACTTCGACTCGGGATGGCACGACCACTACTGGGATCGCCTGGCAAAATATCTGGCTTAGTGCCGATCCGCTACGGGCCTGTTCAACAGGAACGCCTTTACGGCAATCTGATTCGGTTGCATACCGACCGGGATAAAGATGCGCACGGAATACTCCGAGGGTTCCAGTTTGTTTGGCTTGCGTTTCTGAATCACGGTCACATCCCCAGAACCGGAATTGAGAACGAGCAGATAGTCCTGATTCTGCGAAAGCGCCAGGGCATCCGGACGCGTGCCGACTGGGAGCACCGCAACCACTTTCCCAATATCAATGTCGTAGACCGCAACCGTGTTTGCGGCGAAATTCGATATATAGAGTCGTGAGTTGTCGAGCGACGCGACCGCGCGCACCGGCTGCGATCCCACCAGCGCGCTGCTGAGCACTTCGTTGGGCGTGGTTTCGATGATGGAGACGCTGTTCGCGTCGAAATTACAGGTCATCAGTTCGCCGCCATCGGGCTTCACCGCGAGGCTTACGGGAGACTTGCCAACGTCCAGGAGCGCAAGAAGCTTATCCCGCTTGAGGTCGACGCTGGCCACTTGCCCCGACGCTGCACAGGAGACAAACGCTTTGCTCGAGTCGGGGAGGATCGCAATATCTTCCGGATTCAGACAGACTCCGATGGTGGAGCGCACGACCAGGTGAGCGGCGTCGATCAGTGAGACGGTATTATCCGCGCGGTTGCTGACCACGACCGTCAATCCGTCGGGCGAGACGCGGGCAAGGCCCGGTGCTGAGCCAACGCGGAGCGTGACGATCACGGTCCGACGGTCGAGATCGATAACCGAAAGATTCGCGGAACCAGAATTTGCTACATATGCACTGTGGCCATCAGGAGAAACATCCACGAAGTAAGGACGTCCGTGAACGCCGATGGTCGCGACAACTTTATTCTGCTCCGCGTCGATCACGCTGACGTTATTCGATCCCGTATTCACAACGTAAATCTCGTTGCGCTTCGGATTGGCCGCCACGCCAGTCGGCTCCGCTCCAACCGGAAGGGTTCGCACCGGCTGAAACGTGCGCAGATCGATCACGGTAACGTTGTTGCTCTTCCCGTTGGTGATGTAGGCATACTCGCGATAAAGCGCTCCCATCGGGGGTAAAGTGCGCTCGTGGAAATACCACCAACCGCCGGCGAGGAGCAGGGGGACGACGACTGCAATAAGGAGGATTTTTCTCAAGGACGCGTTCGCCTGAACGAAGGAACGAGATTATCAGAGACAACCGCAGCCAGTAGAGCTGGATCAGTAAAGATTGAATGAGATCTCAACCTTAATCTCCGCGGCGACAGGCTTGCCATCTTTCGAGGCTGGATCAAACTTCCATCGCTTCACGGTATCCACGGCTGCGCCGTCGAGGTCAGAATTGAGTCCACGGTCGATTTTAACTTCGTGTGCCAGGCCGTCGATACCGACAAACAGCGCCACCACGACGGTGCCCTTTTCTTTCTTCTTGCGCGCCTTTTCGGGATAGACAGGTTCGGGCGAGTAGGTTGCGTGCGGCGGAGCAATGCATCCCGGCACGCCGTTACCGTTCAGGCGGCAGAACCGAGCGGTCCGATCGAGTCCAGCCAAGGGATCCGGAGGAGTGTCCTGAGCAATCGCCACACTTGCCAGCAAAAGAACGATCGAAGCGCAAATCGATTTCAAGTTCCCTCCAACTGCGCCGAGGCTGTTCTCCTCGCCGCGCAGACTTGCTCCCCGTGACTATGACTATTTCGACACCGTCGCCGGAACAGGAGTTCCGGCTTCTGCAACATTTCGCCCCAACACCGCCGCGATCTGCCTTACCTGCACCATCAACGCGTCAAACTGCTCCGGATAGAGCGACTGCATCCCATCCGACAACGCGCGGTCTGGATCATGATGCACTTCGATAATCAGGCCATCGGCTCCCACGGCGACCGCCGCCCGAGAAAGCGGAGTGACCTTGTTGCGCTTGCCGGTACCGTGACTCGGATCGACCACGATCGGCAGATGACTTAATCGTTGAACAGCAGGCACCACACTCAGATCAAGCGTGTTACGCGTGTGGTCGGCAAAGGTACGCACGCCGCGCTCACATAGCACGACATTGTAGTTTCCTTCGCTCATGATGTACTCGGCGGCCATCAGAAACTCTTCGAGCGTAGCGGCGATTCCCCGCTTCAGGAGCACCGGTTTGCGCGCGCGTCCGGCGCGCTTCAACAACGAGAAGTTTTGCATGTTGCGAGCGCCGATCTGGATCATGTCCGCATACTTCTCCACCAGATCGAGCGACTCGTAATCGACAGCCTCGGTGACGATGAGCAGGCCGAAACGGTCGCGAACCTCCGCCATGATCTTCAACCCGTCTTCGCCCATGCCCTGAAAGGAGTAAGGAGATGTGCGAGGCTTGTAGGCGCCGCCGCGGAAGAACTGTGCTCCGGCTCGGGCGAGAGGCTCAGCGGTCGCGAACGCCTGCTCCCGGCTTTCGATTCCGCAAGGGCCAGCCATGATCACCAGATCGGCGCCGCCGATGGTTACTGGGGACCCGGGAAATTTGATCACCGAGTTATCCGGCTTGACATCGCGGCTGACCAGCTTATAAGGCTTGGAAACGCGGATTACTTCCTGCACGCCCGGCATTTCTTCCAGCGTGCCGGATTCAACCTCGCCTTTGTTGCCGGTGATGCCGATGGCAGTCCGCTGCGCGCCCGGCATGGAGTGGGCGCGGTATCCAAGAGATTCGACTTTGTCGCAGACCCTGCGGATTTGCTCTTCCGTGGCCTGCGCTTGCATTACGATTAGCATAAGAAACCTTGCTTTAAGTTTAACTTCTAGGTATAAGAAACGGCAATTCTCACAACTTGCCGGTACAGCACTGTAAGCGCATCCGGTTGAGGCTTTGCCCTGAGTTTTACCGCTAGGGCTTGCGGGTCACCCTGCTCGTTCTGAGGATCGGGCATCGCAAGGATGTCTATCGCTGAGCATTTTCCGCTGGAGAGTTTATTTGAGGAGGTCTCTGTGTCTAAGAAAGAGGCGGTTACCATCGCGTGCCGGGCTTTGGCGGTCTATCTCTTGTTCTGGTTCCTGCAAGACCTAACCCTCCTGCCATCAAACCTTTTCTCTCTCTGGCACCATCGAGACATGTTGGGTGCCACCGAGTGGACAATCTACTTGCGCAATTCTGAACTCATTTCACTCTCGTTCCGCCTGCTTCGCATGGTCGCGCTGTTTTTCGCCGTGCAGTGGTTTTACCGCGCCGGCCCGGCGCTGCAGAGATATTTCCTGGACTCAACGGACAAAGAATCGGCTTCGGAGTAATTCGAGAGACCGGGGGCGGCAGCGTATCGAGGATGTAAAATAGTTGTTTGTCTCTAACACCTCGAACCCTTCTATGACAGAGCAAGAACAACCCGTCACCACCGCCCGCGAAGAACGCTACGACGCGCAGCGCATCGAGCAGAAGTGGTTTGACCGCTGGATGAGCGATCCGTCGCACTATGCCGCGGAGGCTGACTCAACCAAACCGAAGTACTACGTGCTGGAAATGCTTCCGTACCCCTCCGGCGTCCTGCACATGGGACACGTCCGCAACTACGCAATCGGCGACGTGTTGGCGCGTTTCATGTGGATGAACGGCTACAACGTCTTGCATCCCATGGGGTGGGACGCGTTCGGCCTGCCGGCTGAGAATGCCGCAATCAAGAACAACACTCCGCCCAGGGAGTGGACGCTGGCCAATATTGCGGCGATGAAGAAGCAATTCAACCGGCTCGGTTTCGCCTTCGACTGGTCGCGCGAAGTCACGACGTGCCTGCCCGAGTACTACCGCTGGAATCAGTGGTTTTTCCTGAAGATGTTCGAATCGGGGCTGGCGTATCGCAAGAAGAGCCGCGTGAACTGGTGTCCGCAGTGCTGCACGGTCCTGGCCAATGAGCAGGTAGTCAACGGCAATTGTTGGCGGCACGAGGATACGGCCGTCGAGCAGCGCGAACTGGAACAGTGGTTCCTGAAAATTACCAAGTATGCCGACGAACTGCTGCGCGACCTGGATAAGCTGCCGGCCTGGCCAGAGCGGGTCCGCACTATGCAGCGCAACTGGATCGGGCGAAGTGCAGGCACGCTGGTGGATTTCGATCTGGGAGGCAAAGTCGGCAGCGCGGGATCGACCATCACGGTCTTCACCACCCGCGTGGATACGATTTTCGGCGCGACCTCGGTACAGCTCGCGCCCGAACATCCCATCGTCAAAGATATGACCGCGCGCGACGCCGACCTGCGAGCCAAGGTGGATGAGTTGATCGCGGAACAACGCAAGGCCCGAGAAATCGGAGATATTGGCGCGATTGAAAAACATGGCGTGTTCACGGGACGGTATGCGAAGAATCCCTACAACGGTGAGGCCGTGCCGGTATGGGTCGCAAACTACATTCTGATGGACTATGGGACGGGCGCGATCATGAGTGTGCCCGCCCACGATGAGCGCGATTACGAATTTGCGGCAAAGTATAACCTCGAAGTCCGGCTTGTAATCCTGCCGCAATCGAGCGATCCGGAAGAGACCATGGCGGAGCCTGCTTTGCCGTTTACAACCATGGACGGCATCCTGGTGAACTCCGGTGCATTCAGTGGGCTCAGTTGCGCGGACGCGATCCAGAAAATGTCGGCCTTAGCCGAAGAGAAAGGTTTCGGAAAGGCGACGGTTACTTTCCGCCTGCGAGACTGGGGCATCTCGCGGCAGCGTTATTGGGGCACTCCAATTCCTATGGTGTATTGCAACAAAGATGGAGTGATGCCGGTAGCGGAAAAAGACTTGCCGGTGATTCTGCCCGAAAACGTCAACATTACGCTAACCGGCGGATCGCCGCTGCTGAACGTTCCGGAGTTTCTGAACACGACGTGTCCCAAGTGTGGCGGCCCGGCTCGCCGCGAGACCGATACGATGGATACCTTCGTCGACTCCTCGTGGTACTTCTACCGCTACGCCGACGCGCACAACGACAAGGCGCCCTTTGACAAGGCAAAGATCGCGTACTGGTTCGGAGCCGAGGGCATCGACCAATACATCGGCGGCGTCGAGCATGCCATCCTGCATTTGATTTATTCGCGCTTCTGGACCAAGTTCATGCGCGATCTGGGCCTGGTGAAAAACGACGAACCAGTGAAGCGTCTCTTCAGCCAGGGAATGGTGATTAAAGACGGCGCCAAGATGTCGAAAAATTTGGGGAACGTAGTCTCTCCGGACGAAATGATTGCCCGGTACGGCGCTGACTCCGCGCGCCTCTACAGCCTTTTTGCGGCGCCGCCCGATCGCGATATGGACTGGCAGGACACGGGGATCGAGGGCATCCATCGGTTCCTGGGACGGGTCTACCGGTTCTTCCTGCGTAACGCCCAGCCCGAACATCCGGACTGGCGGAAGCCCGTGCCGGAAAATTTGCCGGCCGAGGCGCGTGCTATCCAACGCAAGTTACATCAGACGATTCACCGCGTCACCGATGACTTTCAGGGCCGCTGGCACTTCAATACGTGCATTGCGGCCGTCATGGAGTTGTTGAACGAAGTCTCCGGCGTGGAGGATTCCAAGGGCGCAATTCCGGTCTCCTTGATCGCGGAGGTACAGCGAACGATCGCTCTCTTGCTAGCTCCCATGGCGCCCTACCTGGCGCACGAACTGTGGGAGATGATCGGCGAGAAGAGCAATCTCATGAAAGCGCCGTGGCCGAAATATGACGCTGCTCTGGCTGCGCTTGATGAGATTGAAATCCCCGTCCAGGTCAACGGAAAGCTGCGTAGCGTTGTCGTAGTGCCGTCAGACGCAACCGATGATCAGGTAAAAGCAGCCGCTGTTGCTGACGAGAAAGTTCGTTCCTCGATCGCTGGCAAAGAAGTGTTGAAGGTCATTGTGGTTTCAAAGAAATTGGTTAACATCGTGGTGCGGTAACGTTCTTCGTTGCCGTACCCTCCGTCGGCGGCTGTGAGTCGCTGCGACTCCCACGCCCTTCCCGCTTTACACCAGCTTGCCGATTTGAGACACTTCTCCGTGGAAACCCAATCCATCGTTGTCCTCGACTTCGGAGCGCAATATTCCCAACTGATTGCGCGCCGCATCCGCGAAAACAAGGTCTTCTCGGTTGTTCTCCCTTTTAACGCCAGCCTGGAGGAAATCCGCAGCTATTCACCGGTCGGCATCGTGCTCTCGGGTGGGCCATCGTCCGTATACGACCAGGACGCGCCCCATGCCGACAAGAAAGTACTCGAACTTGGACTGCCAGTGCTCGGCATCTGCTACGGATTGCAGTTCATGGTGTACGCCCTGCGTGGCAAAGTGCGTCCGGCAGAGAAACGAGAATATGGGCACGCCACGGTTGAGCGCGTTGCCGAATCCCGTCTGTTTGAGGGCATCCCGAAAGTTCTCGCGGTCTGGATGTCGCACGGCGATTCCGCCGAGGAACTGCCGCCGGGCTTCTGCCTGACGGCGAAGACCGCAAACGCCGTAGCGGCCATTGAAAACGCTGACCAGAAAATGTGGGCGGTGCAGTTCCATCCGGAAGTGCATCACACACCGTTAGGCGCCGAAATCCTGCGCAACTTCGCACTAAAGATCTGTGGGGCCCAGCCGACCTGGACCGGCCAGCACTTCATTGATTCGACGGTCTCCGCAGTGAAATCACAGGTAGGCAACGGCCACGCTCTCTGCGCTCTCTCGGGCGGCGTGGATTCTTCGGTCGCCGCCGTGCTCGTGGATCGTGCCTTGCGGGACGCCTCCGGGAAATCGCGCCTGACCTCCGTGTTCGTCAACAACGGGGTTCTGCGCAAAAACGAATTCGAAAAAGTGCAGAAGAACCTACGTGACAATCTGGGCCTGCACCTTGTTGCCGTCGACGCCACCGAGCGTTTTATGAAGAAACTGGCCGGCGTGACCGATCCCGAAACCAAACGCAAGATCATCGGCAACGAATTCATCGCCGTCTTCGATGAAGAGGCGCAACGGATCGAGAAAACCGAAGGCAAGGTCGATTGGCTTGTGCAGGGCACTTTATATCCTGACGTGATCGAGTCCCGCTCGGTACGCGGGCCATCGCAGATCATCAAGACGCACCACAACGTCGGCGGCCTGCCTGACAAGATGAAGCTCAAACTGATCGAGCCGCTCAAAGATTTGTTCAAAGATGAAGTACGCCGGATCGGGCGCGATCTCGGAATGCCAGAAGACATCCTCCAGCGGCAGCCCTTCCCGGGCCCCGGCCTCGCGGTTAGGATTTTGGGTGAAGTAACAAAAAACCGCGCCGATCTGCTGCGTGAGTGTGACGAAATTGTCGTCGACGAAATCAAGAAGGCCGGGCTTTATCAGAAAATCTGGCAGTCGTTCGCCGTACTGTTGCCCGTGATGTCAGTCGGAGTGATGGGCGACCAGCGGACGTACGCCTACACCTGCGCAGTGCGAGCCGTACACTCTGAAGATGGAATGACGGCCGACTGGGTTCCTCTTCCCTACGAAGTTCTGAAGTCAATCTCGAATCGGATTGTGAATGAGGTACGCGGCGTGAATCGCGTGGTGTACGACATTACGTCGAAGCCTCCTGGGACGATTGAGTGGGAGTAGAAGCGAGGTTGAGGGCAGGCCATCGACCTGCCCTCAACTCTTTGCGATTTTTCCCAACCGCTACTGGTGATGCTCGTCCTTCTTGCTGTCCGGCGGCCTCTGGGCGGGCCGTTCCTGACGAGGGGGTGGCGGCGCTGCTTGACGCGGCTCCGGCCTCTGCTGGGGCTGTTGCTGCTTCCAGCGATCGAACTTCGATTCGTCCTCCCGCATTTGCGGCTCAGTCTTCGGGCGTTCAGGAGGCGCAGGTTTCGCCAGAGGATGCGACCAGTTCGAATCGGCCTGCCGCTCCGGACGCGGGTTCTGCTCGGTCTCCGCGCGCGGCGTGTTCTGCACGTTGTTCTGCGCTGGCCGAGGCTGCTCGACCTGCGGCGCGGGGCGATTCCCCGGCTGTCCCGGCCGATTCGTGCGCCACGCTTCCGAACCGGGCCTGTCCGTCGGTTGCGCATCCCGCACAACTGGTGTTTCCGGCCGACCAGGGTTGGGTACGACAGGCTGATTGGGCTCCCGCGTTTGTCCCGGACGGACCGGCTCCGCCATCCGAATCTGCGATTGCGGTGGCCGCGCCTGCAACGGGTTTGTCCGCTGGTTGAACGGGATCACCGGCGGCGCGGGCGTTCTCTCCGCCACCACGCGGCGATTCGCAATCGCCGCCGGCGGCGCCACCGATGTGGGACGCCCCGCGCCGATCACGCTGGCCCGCTCCGGCCGCGCTTCCACCATATGCGTGACCGGAGCCTGCTCCAGTTCACGCTGCGGAACCATGGCAAGATTCCTCGCCACCGGACGCGCGTTGATGAACGTGTCGTGCGAGACCGATGTCACGCTATTCGTGACGCGCTGGTTCACATATGTAATATTCGTAACGTTGGTGCGATTGTTGACGGTGTAATAGTTGTAAACGTTCGTGACCCGCGTGACGTTCACTCTCGTGTTGGTGATGTTAATGTTCGTCACGTAGCGCGGACTCACGCGATACCCAGGCACGTACACTTCTCCGGGTCCGAGCGGAAACCACGCAACGGCGCCGACTCCGATCGACAAGTGGAATCCCCCGCCGCCTACAAAAGCAACCAGCGCCGGTGCATAGACCGGACGCACCACCACCGGCCCCGGCACCCAAGCCCAACGTCCTCGGACCTGGCACCAGCGCCCGTAGTGAAATGGCGCGAAGCCCCAGGGTTCGTCGTCGACCCAGGTCCATCCCCACGGAGCCACCCACACCCAGTGCCCGAATCGATAGGGCGCCCAGTCCGCCTGCACACCTGAAGGAACCCATACATGCCCGTAGTCACCGGCATACGACCAGCTTCCATATTCATCGAGATCTTCATATCCCGTCATTTCGCGGGAGACATAATTCGCGCTGTCGGCGCGGTCTTCGCGGCGATCGCGCTCCATTGCCCAGTTGGCAAAGTCGTCATATTGCGGAATCGAATCGAGGTCGTAGTTCAGATTGTCGTCGCCCGAAAAGCGCGCAGACTGTCCGGCGACAATCGTGTAATCCGATCCGCCGCCCACGGCCTTGCCGCGCCCGTGATACACGCTGACCACGGTCTGTTTGCCGTCGGGATAAACGTCGACCCGGTATTCGCCGTTGCTCTCGATCGTGAATGCGAGGTTCGGCGTATCCACCTCGAGGGCCTCGTCGTCATCGAGATGGCGAACATTCAGGATCATCGATCCTTGCGGAAGGCGCAATTGCAGCGCCCGGTCGTCGAGTTCCAGAAACGTAAGGCTGGTCTCACCATCCAGGCGAACCGCCGTTGAGCCGACGTGTAACTCGGCACGCGAGTTGCGGTCAGTCCAGAGATTGTCGCCGCTGGTCAGCGGACGGTTCGGCACAGCCGAAACCCAGTCCCCTTCTCCACCCGGCTGAAAGGAAACCGTTCCCTGCGCAAAGCTCATGCGAGCGACACGCGATGGCGGATCGGGCTGGTCTTGATTTTGATCTTGATTTTGGTTTTGATCTTGATACTGGTCCTGATCTTGAGCCCAGCTTGAAAACGAAAGAAGGAACACAACGCACAGCAACATCGCAAACAGCCTGGACGCATTCCGATTGCTGATCATGGGTTGCACGCCTCCGAAAGACTATAACCCGAAAGCTCCGTCAAAGTTGTGCTTCGACAGGCGTTGATCTTCCGTATGCGAGGCTCTAACATGTTGAAATGCCGGTTGATACCGAAGTCCAGACTCCTGTCTCCCCGCACATTCGCGCACCCCGCGGCACGACTCTCTCCTGCAAGGGATGGCAACAGGAAGCGGCCATGCGGATGCTGATGAACAATCTCGACGAAGAGGTCGCCGAGCGTCCGCAGGACCTCGTCGTCTACGGCGGCACGGGCAAGGCGGCGCGCAACTGGGACTGCTATCACGCGATCGTTCGCTCGCTGAAGGATCTTGCCAACGACGAGACACTGCTCGTGCAATCCGGTAAGCCGGTGGGAATGTTCAAAACGCATGAGTATGCACCGCGCGTGTTGATTGCAAATTCCAATCTCGTCGGCCACTTCTCCAACTGGGAGAAATTCAACGAACTCGAACGCGCTGGACTGATGATGTACGGCCAAATGACCGCGGGATCGTGGATTTATATCGGATCGCAAGGGATCGTGCAGGGCACTTACGAAACGTTCAACGCCGCAGGCGACAAACATTTCGGCGGAGACTTGACCGGGAAACTGATCGTCTCCGGCGGCATGGGCGGCATGGGCGGAGCTCAGCCTCTCGCGGCAACCATGACCGGCGCGGCGTTTCTCGGTATTGACGTCGATCCCGAACGGATCAAGAAACGTTTGAAGACAGGCTACTGCGATTTTCTCGTCACGCATCTGGACGAGGCGCTGCGCATTCTGAAGAACGCCGTCCGCAAGAAAGAGAACGTGTCGGTCGGGTTGGTAGGCAACTGCGCGGATATAATTCCGGAACTGGCCGAGCGCGGCGTAGTGCCGGACATTCTCACCGACCAGACTTCAGCGCACGATCCACTGAATGGATACGTTCCGAACGGGATGACATTCGAAGCCGCGCTAAAGTTGAGGGCGAGCGATCCCAAAACGTATCAGGAGCGGTCGCTCGACGCGATGGCCCGTCATGTGGAAGGCATGTTGCGCCTCCAGAAGATGGGCTCGGTCACGTTCGACTATGGAAATAACATCCGAACCTTTGCTCACCAGCGCGGAGTTACAAACGCATACGACTTCCCCGGATTTGTTCCGGCCTATATTCGACCTCTGTTCTGCGAAGGCCGCGGGCCGTTTCGCTGGGCCGCTCTCTCCGGCGAACCTTCGGACATCGCCATCACTGACGATCTGGTGCTCGAACTATTCCCCGAGAATCGCAGCCTGCGCCGCTGGATTGAACTCGCACGCAAGCGGATCAAGTTCCAAGGCCTGCCAGCTCGCATCTGCTGGCTGGGATACGGCGAGCGCGCACAGTTTGGGTTGGCGATCAACGACCTCGTGAAGAAAGGAAAGATCAAAGCACCAATCGTCATCGGCCGCGATCATCTTGATTGCGGCAGTGTCGCGTCGCCGTTCCGCGAAACCGAAAGCATGAAAGACGGCAGCGATGCGATCGCCGACTGGCCTCTGCTGAATGCCATGGTCAATACGGCGGCGGGCGCGTCCTGGGTTTCGATTCACAACGGAGGCGGCGTCGGCATCGGATACTCGCTACACGCTGGACAAGTCACCGTGGCCGATGGAACCGATATGATGGCGCAACGTATCGAGCGCGTCCTGACCACCGATCCCGGCATGGGAGTCATTCGCCACGTGGACTCGGGGTATGAGGAAGCCAAGGAGTTCGCCGCGAGTCACGACGTCAAGATTCCGATGGCGCGGTCATGAACGCTCATCACGGAGACACAGAGGCACGGAGAAATCGTACCTTGAATCTTCCTCGGAGCGGCAATGCCTAAGCCCGCCGGTCTGCTCCTTATCAACATCAGCCAACTGTTGCCACTTCGCTCGGCGAACAGAGGTCCCAGGCGCGGAGCTTCCCTTTCCGACCTAGGCATCATCGAGAATGCCGCTGTCCTCTCCATCGGCGGAAAGATCGTCTCGGTTGGCAAAACTAAAGACGCCCTGCGCGATCCCTGGCTTAAGAAAAATCGTAAGAAGGTAACTGAGATCGACTGCGCCGGACGCGTCGTCTTGCCGGGATTTGTTGATTCCCACACGCATCCTGTATTTATGGAACCGCGCCTGGTCGATTTCGAGAAGCGCATCTCCGGCGCGAGCTATGAGGAAATCGCCCAGGCAGGCGGAGGCATTCGATCCAGCATTGAGGGCGTGCGCAAAGCAAGCAAGCCGGTCCTTACCAAGAAGATAATCGACACACTTCGTGACCTCGCTAAACACGGCACAACCACTGTGGAAGCGAAGTCTGGTTATGGACTCAGCCTCGAATCGGAACTCAAGTCGCTGCAAGCGGTCCGCGCGGCGGCCAAACAATGGCCGGGAACTGTTGTTCCAACATTTCTCGGCGCGCATGTAATCCCCCCGGAGTATCGCGGCCGCTCACAAATTTACGTTGAACTCGTCTGTAAGGAGATGATTCCTGCGGTTGCTAAAGCTAAGCTGGCGAAGTTTGTCGATGTCTTCTGCGATCGCGGAGCCTTCAGCGCCAGCGAATCCGAACAGATATTCCGGGCAGCGCGGGATCACGGACTCAGCCTTCGCGCCCACATGGGCCAACTCAGCGAGACGCGACTCGAACCGTTCCTGAAATTTCGTCCCGCGTCGCTCGATCACATGGATTACGTCAACGACGCCGACCTGCCGGCACTCGCGGCCAGTGACACCGTCGCAACGCTCGTGCCGGGCGCGAATTACTTTCTTGGACTAAGCGGTTATCCCGACGCGCGCAAGCTGATCAACGCTGGTGTCGCCGTAGCGCTTGCGACCGATTACAACCCGGGAACCTCGCCGACCATCAATATGTCGATGGCGATGTCTCTTGCATGCACGCACATGAAGATGTCGCCCGCGGAGGCGATCAACGCAGCGACTATCAACGGCGCACACGCACTTCGCCTTGCCGATCGTAAGGGCAGCATTGAACCGGGTAAGGACGCAGACATGGCCGTCTTCGATGTGAGAAACTATAAGGAGATTCCGTACTGGTTCGGCGTAAACCGGTGCGTGCAGACGATCATCGGTGGGGTGGCCAGCACGTAGGCTCCGGTGCGAACCGAGCCGCACTTCCCGTCGTACAACAAGCAAGACAATTTTGTTAACCCTGAAATTTGATGCAGGAGAACCACGCTTAATGAAACGTTTCGTATTGTTATGTGGTGTTTTGTTTTCTTTTCTAAGCTCTAGCCTTGCGCAGCGATTGCCGGAACTGGCATGTCCCATAAACTACAAGCTGACGTTCGCTCCCGACTTCGACAAGAACCTTTTCGCCGGCCAGGAATCGATCTCCATCGAGATACTGAAGCCGACGTCGGAAATCGTTCTGAACGCCGCGGAAATTGATTTCCTCAGCGTGTCGGTCACCAGCGCAGGCAAGACACAGAAAGCCGAAGTCTCGCTTGATAAATCTAAACAGTTTGCCACGCTCGCTGTTGGACAACCGCTTGCCGCGGGACCTGCGACCATCCAGGTCCACTTCACCGGCCTGCTGAACGACGAGTTACGCGGATTCTATCTCGGCAAAGACGAAAAAGGACGCAAGTACGCCGTGACGCAGTTTGAATCCACTGACGCGCGACGCGCTTTTCCGTCGTTCGACGAACCGGCCTACAAAGCTACTTTCGATATCGCGATCATCGCTGACAAGAAACACGTCGCCCTATCGAACGCACGAACCATCAGCGACAAGCCGGGTCCTTCGGAAGGCAAACACACGGTTAAGTTTGCCACCTCCGCGAAAATGTCCTCTTATCTGGTCGCGATTGCGGTCGGTGAATTTGAGGCTGTGGAAGGCGAGTCGGACGGCATCCCGATTCGCGTGTGGGGCACACCCGGCAAAAAGCAGATCAGCGGATTCGCACTCGAAGCCGCCAAGTCGTTCATGCATTACTATGACGGGTATTTTGGAATCAAGTATCCATTCGGAAAACTCGACGTGATCGGCCTGCCCGACTTTGAAGCGGGCGCCATGGAAAACACGGGCCTCATCACTTTTCGCGAGGCTCTCCTCCTGGTCGACGAGAAGCGCGCATCCATCGCGCTGAAGCGCGAAGTAGCGGACGTCCTTTCGCACGAAATGGCGCACATGTGGTTCGGCGACCTCGTCACCATGCAATGGTGGGACGACATCTGGCTCAATGAAGGTTTCGCCACGTGGATGTCGCCCAAGCCCGTTGCCGCATGGAAGCCGGAGTGGCATGTGGAACTCGAAACCGTGCGCGACACAATCCATTCGCAGGCGGTTGATTCGCTGCAGCACACGCGTCCAATTCAGCAGGCAGCAGAAACTCCCGAACAAATTCAGGAACTCTTCGACGGCATCGCCTACGGCAAAACGGCGGCGGTCCTGCGCATGCTCGAAGCCTACATTGGGCCCGACAGTTTTCGCGCCGGTGTCCAGCAATACCTGAAGCAACACGCCTACGCCAACGCCACCGCGACCGACTTCTGGACTACGCTGGCCAAAGCCTCCGGCAAACCTGTGGATCAGGTCATGCCGACCTTCGTCCAACAGGCCGGACTACCTTTCGTCGCCGTGCCTGCCGAATGTCGATCCGGCGCGACGCAGGTTACCCTCCGCCAGCAGCGCTATTTCTTCGACCGCGAGCGCTTCAATCGCGAAGAGTCCAACGAACTGTGGCAGGTACCGGTCTGTCTGAAACAAGGCAGCTCCACCAATGCTGCCGCCACCTGTCGCCTGCTTACCGAGAAGGAATTGCAGTTTGATTTGCCCGGCTGCGGAAACTGGACGCTCGCCAACGCCGGCGCGCAGGGCTTCTACCGTTCAGGATATGACGCCTCTAACCTCCGCGCGATCACATCTGACTTGGAGAAAAGCATGACACCCGCCGAACGGATCATGCTCCTCGGCGACGTCTGGGCTTCCGTTCGAGTCGGGAAAAAACCGGTGACTGACTATCTCTCGCTTGCAGAGGGGCTCCGCAACGAGACCACTCGGCCCGTGATGAGTGAACTTGTCGGGCAACTCGAATACATTGACCATTACCTGACCTCAGACGAAGATCGGCTTCGCTACTCCGCATGGGTGCGGGACCTGCTGGCGCCGTCTATTCGACGCCTCGGATTCGATTCGAAGCCTGGCGAGAGCGAAGAAGATAAGCAGTTGCGTTTCCAGGTCCTGCAGGTGGCTGGGGCGATCGGCCAGGATCCGGAAGTATTGGCATGGGCGCGCCAGTGGACCGAGCACGCACTTGCCGGCAACACAGCATTTGACAACACCACTGCCGAGACAGCCTTCCCGCTGGCCGCCCGCGATGGTGATTCCGCACTGTACGACCGCCTGCTGGAAAAGCAAAAGCAGGTACAGACCCCAGAAGACTTTTACGTTTACATGGGCGCCCTGCTTTCCTTCCGCGACCCGAAACTGATTGAGCGCAACCTGAATCGCGCGCTCTCGCCCGATGTCCGCACCCAGGACACAGTCGGAGTCATCGGCGACATCATGGACCTGCCCAACGGCGGCACCCTGGCCTGGGACTTCACCAAAGCCCACTGGGACGAAATTTCAAAACTGAGTGGCGGATTCGCCGGCGCCGGAATCGTCCAGGCCACATCAACGTTCTGCAGCGCCGAAGAAGGTGAACAGGTTCAGGAATTTTTCACCGCGCATAAGGTTCCCAGCGCCGAGCGAGGACTTAAGCAGTCCCTGGAGAGCATTCACAACTGCGCGGACTTGAAGTCGCAGCAGAGTCCCCGTCTGGCGCAGTGGCTCAACGATCACGCAGTTCGGGTTGGTCAGTGAGCAAGTCGTTTGAGCGAATCGCACGCGGGTTGCTATAATTCGAAAGTTCCGTAAGTTCCCTGCGCAACGGCAGTTTCTGGTTCTGGGCATTGCGCCCGCATCAGCAACCGGGACACGGTCACCCAGATCGATCCTGGACTGGTTGAGAATCGCCGTGCGCATCCGAAGTGGCCAGGTAGCTCAGGTGGTAGAGCGCAGCCCTGAAAAGGCTGGCGTCGGGGGTTCAACTCCCTCCCTGGCCACCAAATCATCTGAAATCAATCGCTTATTTCGCATTGTTAATCCATCACATCTTCTCAAAATCTCATTAATCGATAATCTTCGATGTTCGTAATCTTCTGTGTTCATTGGATTTAAGGATTGGTAGAGCGCAGCCCAGAAGGGCTTGGCGTCAACGAAATCTATTAGCAAGTCTCGTCCTTATTGATTCTGTTTGGAGGAATGCGATGCGAGAGACTCCGAAGAACCCATCCGAGTTCCAATGGCTACCGCCGTTGCAAGGCGATCACGCGTCAACGAGGGCCGAACCAGATGAAGGCGATTACACCGAGCAAGAGTATTAAGAAGATGATGGCGGTGCGAGACCGCCACCATGACTTTGTTCCTCGTTCGATTCTGGATGGGGGCTCAAGACCGTGAATCTCGTAATAGATCTCTTCATCGGTCAAATCGTTAATATTGCGATGGGGCTCTTGGTCTTTCAGCATAATCACAGTCTCATCAGCGCACCCGAACTCACCTGTTCAAGAGAGCTAGTACAAACTTGTCGAACTCAAAAACCCGGTAATCGATCCGGCAGACGACAAGATCGCCCCTTCGCGGCCCGCCGCATCCACTCCTTGAGCTTCTTGCGTGCACGTGCAAATTGCGCCTTCACAGTTCCGTGTGGCATTCCGAGGATCTGCGAAGTTTCACGTACCGACAAACCGTCAATCGCGCGCAGTTGAAATGTTCTCCGTAGGGTGGGAGACAACCGACCATGAAAACGCATCAAGTATGTGCTCAGCTCAGCATTTCGATACTCATCTTCGGGATTAGGTCGTCCATCGGTGAGTCGCTCCAACACTGGTAGGATCTGAACCTCTCCGATTGACCCGTCGAGAGGCACGTGGACGTGGCGTAGGCGCTTTCGCAGCTTCATTCGAGCGCTGTTGAGTACGATGGCGGTCACCCAACTAGACATCTGTGACTGCCGTTTGAACTGGTTCAGGTGCGTATAGGCAGCGAGAAGAGCATCCTGAACCGCATCCTCAGCGTCGGCTTGGTTGCCCAAGAGTCGGTACGCCTGTCTGTAAAGAACTGGAAGCCCACCTGACAAGACTTGCTCCAACGCCTGAGTTGCCTCTTCGCTGCATGAAATCTCCAGATGTTCGTCAGTTCCGAGAGATGCATTTGTGTGTTCCATGTCTTCCCTTCAGCTCGGCCGCCGAAGATGCAATCTGCGCGGCGTGCAAAGCCAGCCAGCGTCGATTCGAACCATCGAGTACGACGATCATCAAGCCGGCCCTCCAAACGTCCATGATGAAATGCAATGTGCTTGCCACAATCCAAGAGCGGCAACTCAATGAGTTTTCAGAGCGCGAGAAAACCATCAGAGTTAAAAAGTCAGATTTGTCGCTGACAGACTTGACACCTCACTAGGAGACGAAGAGATTGACGAATGTCACGGCCGTCGTGGAATGGAAGGGAACCAGTTGTGCGAGAGCTATTTTCACTTGGACTAGAAAGTGCATCTCCGAACTCCAAGCGTTCGCAAGACCGCTTAGGAATGGAGATGATGACCTTTGCTCGCTGCGGTTTTTCTGGTTACGGTTACGCTCTGGATCCAGTGCGCCGGGATCGCGGTGCTTGTTTATTGGGCGAGAGCCAGCATTGAGCGCGGGGTCGCGCGCCTGAGCTCATTGCGCGCCGCCGTCTTGATGATTCGGTTCTCGACCTTGGTCACTGTTCTGCATTTCTTACACGTTTTCGGTCGCTTCGAACTTGCCGATAAGGGGACACTGTTCTTGGATGAGATTGGTGACATTCCGTTGCTATTGCAACCCAAGTTGCTGCGAGTTTTACAAGAACAGGAGTTCGAGCGACTCGGAAGTGGTCGGACGCACCGTGTAGACGTCCGGGTAGTGGCCGCCACACATCGAGACCTGGAGCAGATGGTCAAGGGGAACGAGTTTCGTAGCGATCTTTACTACCGGCTTAATGTATTCCCTATGTTGCTGCCGCCTTTGCGAGCGCGCCAGGAAGACATACGCAAGCTGGTCACTCATTTCGTCGATTTTCATGGCCGCAAGATCGGCAAGCGTATCGACCATATTGGAGAAGAAACGATGGCGGCACTGCTCTCGTACCCGTGGCCGGGAAATGTGCGGGAGCTACAGAACTTGATCGAACGTGCTGTGATCCTTTCGAGCGATGGCGAGCTCCCTAATCCGCTACCATCAAACCGTCAAGACACGGAAACTCTGGTCCCAAACTCGACCATTCGGCAAATCCCGCCATTACCGACACCGATTAGAGGTGAGTTTGTGACCCCTACCGAAGCCGAGCGAGAAGACATTTTGAGGGTACTCGAAGAGCGTAACCGGGTCGTCGGAGATAACGACAGAACGAGCGTTGCTGACGAATATGAAAGAATGCAGCGCGATGAGATCATACGGGCGCTCGCCGTTTGCAAGGGGCGCGTCGGTGGTGCCGACGGTGCTGCCGTTCGCCTAGGAGTGAACCGCACGACTTTGCTCTGGCGCATGAAGAAATACGGAATCTATGCGAAGCAATATGCTTATCCGCAGCGCGCCTCTTCATCGAGCCCTCACGCGTAGCCTCGGGGCGTGCCATTGTTCCACTCGACGACATCTGGGTGACGGCAGATTTCAAGGAAACTCAGCTCAAATACATGCGCCCGGGTCAATCTGTGAACATTCATGTTGATACGTTCGGTCGCGACTACCAAGGGACGGTCGAGAATCTTCCGGGCGCCGCCGGAACGTTATTCAGCCTTCTGCCACCTGAAAATGCCAGCGGCAACTTTGTCAAAGTCGTTCAAAGGCTCCCAGTGCGGATTCGTTTCAATCCCGAGCAAGATCCTCAACATCTGTTACGGCCAGGCATGTCGGTCTAACCCCAGGTCACAGTGCGATGACAGCTATCGGACCTTGGAGCCTCAGTATCAGGAACACTAATCGCAACTCTCAAATCACGAAAGGTGAAACATGACTCTCGAAACATCGCTCATAGACTCAGCACTTAGGAATTGGCAGGCGACCATTGATCGCGCGGGCAAACTCTTTGGAAAGTTGTCACCAGAGCAACTGCTAGAGGAAGTTGCACCTGGAAAAAACCGGCTGATTTATCTGTGGGGTCACCTCACGGCATTTAATGACGCTCTCATTCCGCTTCTTGGCTTCGGGCCCAGGATCCATCCGGAGCTTGACCTAATGTTCGTGTCGAACCCAGATCGGACTGTTCCAACCATATTGTTAGGCGAGGATTTGAAAACTATCTGGCAAGAGACCAGTCAGCTTCTGTGGACAGAATTTGTGAAGCTCTCGGTCGCCGACTGGTTGCAGAAGCATGGTGCCGTATCTGAAGAAGACTTCTTGCGGGAGCCGCATCGCAATCGGTTCACCGTTCTGCTCGGCAGAACGGGGCATATCGCCTATCACCTAGGCCAGGCAAAGCTCTGGGAGAGAGCGCAAACGTAGAACATAAATTGAAAACGGACTGTCGCTATGCGTGACGGGGTAACCTTCAAACGCAGTCGCGGAGGCAAACAACTGGAGTGACGTTATGGCGAAGCTGATCGAATTCTATCTTCGTGGTCCTGTCCCGAAGAAGAAGATGAAGCCGGTACCCATCGAGCAGCGCGGAAATCTAGTCGAGTTTCCCAAGGAACATTCACCGCGCAGTCTAAGACTGAGGACACTAGCTCTGAAGATCGATGATCTTTGATCTTCGTATTTCCCTACAGATGTTAAGGTTACTGGATCGGTACACCGCAGACCAAACGGGCGTGGCGTCTGCCGTTTAGCATAGCTTTCTAGGTATGAATTCGTCTGCGATCTTATGGCATTTCAATATTGGGGGATACAAGTCAATTCTTGATCAAAGATTTGGTTCTAATGGGCGCCTCCTGCTGGATAGCCGCAGAGGCTCTGAGTGCCGTCGGAGGGACAATCAACCAGTCAGTCTGACCTGTCGTGACCTGTCGATACACGGAAAGATTTCGGAATCGACGGCTCATGAACTGCTGGTCAGTCAGCTTTTTGCTTTTTCGAACTCCTTGGCCAGCACGTGCCTCATGCGGAAGCTGAATCCGGCCGGCATCTCGAATCTGTGCTCGTCGGCCAGCAAGACAAGCACATTGTGCGTGCTGTCCAGCAGCACCGCACACTTGCGGCACTGCTCCAGGTGGACCTCAAGCAAGCGCCGCATGCGTGGAGACATGTCGTCATCGAGATAATTCGAGATCTCCCGGCGAACCTCTTCGCAACTCAGGGTGATCATGGCTGTGCCTTTCTTAATCCAGTGTGCCTGGCCCATGACCGCGAAACAAAGTAATCGCGAACCATTAGTCGGGCGCGCAAAAGTCGAGTCTTTACCGCCGGCACGGTTATTTCCAGTGCAGCCGAGGTTTCGGCAATGTTGAGTTCGTCGATGTCGCGCAGGATCAGCACCTCCCGGTATATCTCCGGAAGCGCCGCCAATGCTTCCTCAAGACGCGCTGCGAGTTCCTTTTGTGCGAGCGCTTCGACGGGAATCTCTCGCCACTCGGCCAGTTCAATTGGAGTATATTCGCCCTCGTTGTCGGGGGACTTTAGAAGCTCCAAAGACACCTCGCGTCTTCGTCGCAAACGCATCCGGGCCTCGTTCCCCACGATGCTCAGTAACCAGCTAGAGAATTTTGCCTCCCCACGGAATGTGCGCAAGCCTCTGAACGCCTTCAGGATCGCCTCTTGCGACACCTCTTCGGCGTCGGCCTCGGTCCGCAAAATCGCATAGGCCGTGTAATACACCCGCCGCTCGATCGGTGCAATGAGTTCGTAATACCGTTCATGATTTCCAGCCAGGATCTCGGCGATGAGCTCTCGCTCGCCCTCCAGGATGCGATCATTTTCGGATTCTCTTACCAGGGTGTTCTGCATTCGCAGACAGCCGCGCAGTCCCACTACTGGTGGGCATGTCAGAGTCGAGTCCGATGGTAGGATTCACGACCTGCCGGAAAGTTTCAGAGTCTCCGACTGGACTGGACGTACAGACTTCTGAAACGGTCGAAACTTATCGAATGCTGTGGCATCAGATTCAAATGCGAGGTGGGCGTGCCTGTTACCGATGCTGATCTCATTTCACCCGTCGAAGAAACTCAGAAATCATCCTCTCCATCCTTGCTGCTCTCGAGCGCAGCTTTTGTCGGCAGCCTTGTAGAAGGAGCGTGTGCAATCCTCGTTGCAAGTGCGTCCGCCAAGCTCTTCGTCGGACTCGGAGCTGTAGCGGGCGCAGTAAAGGCTTCGCGCTTGCACTCCGATATCGTGCGTGTTCCAGTCCTACTCGTTTCGGCTGCCGCCGCATTGATTACGCTGTTGGTCTTGTGGAACGCGTGGCGTGCCCGAAACCGGTCTGCCGCTCGGTGGCGAAAGAAGCCAATGACGTTGCGTGCGAAATTCAGCTTTGCCATTACCCTCGTGGCTTCTGTGCTGACAGTTGCGCTTGTGGTCGGCGAGGTGATCGAGCATCCGATCTTCCATGTTCACTAGTGGCGGTCCTCGCCGAAGCCGACTAATAGTGGACAACCAATCCTCCCGAGACGACGACATTGTGCTGCTGTGTGCGCTGAACTGGAACGCCGAAGCTGGGCGTTTTTGACGGGTAGAAAGTCCCGAACCTCGCCTCTGAAGCCGATCGGGAACAGCAGTTGGAGCCGGGTACGGACGTCGATTCCGCCGCCAAATTACGCTGTTGCGGCGCTTCGCTGTATCTCCGTGTTAGCAACTCCGTTTTGCACTACGCTACTTCCTTCGTAAAGTCCGTATCCGAAGCCGCCGGATAGCCATGGCGACGCGGGCGCGTGGTTAAAAAACCGGGCTCGCAACGAAGGCGTCACAAACAACGTTGCGAAACTGGTGATGGCGCTGAGTTGTGCGCTCTCTACCCTAATGACTCGGCCCGGCAGCGAACGGGAACTCCAGGAGCAAAGCGGTGTTTCCGCTGGATAAGCGGCGCGCGTAGTCGACAGAATACGCGATGCTTCTACCGAAACTCAGCTTCTGGTTCGAAGTGGTTGTGGCTCGCGGAATGAATTCTGCGCCGAGCAGTAAGTCAAGCTCATTCTTCTCCTCTTTAGCAAAGGTGAGACAGCACGTCCACAACATCACCATTAGCACACTGTGAATCAACTGCACACCTCGCAAACCCGATCAAGGATAACTGGAGGATGCTGATCGAGCCAGTTAGTTACAGATCTCGGAAGCGCGAGTGCCTCGGAAACTTTTTTCCATGTCCTGAATCATTCCGTCACGCCCGAAGTGGGCGAATCGCCAACGCAAAGAGAGATCAAATGAACAGGAAACTGATGATGCTGCTGGCTTCGTGTGTTCTGGCGAGCTCAATCAGCGTTTTCGCTCAGGACGCCGCGAAGCAAGATGGCATGCAAAAAGAGGAAACAAAACAAAATGAGATGAAGCAGGACTCCATGGGGAAAGACGAAATGAAACAAGATTCCATGGGGAACGACAGCATGAAGCACGACCAGATGACAGAAGACAAGAAACAGAAGAAGGCCCACAAGGCCAAGAGGTCGAGCAAGAAGGACACAATGGGCAAAGACGAGATGAAGCACGACGGCAACATGAAGCAGGGCGACAGTATGCAGAAAGACGAAATGCAGCACTGAGTTCAAATGGCGCTTTTGGCCTACCCGACCGCAATCCAACCCAAACCAAAACAAGACACGAGGCTCAGAGCCTCAGACTACACAACTATCAAAGGAGAAGTGATCATGCAGGTAACGCAGAAAGATGAACACCAGGGACGCACTGGTGAAAATATGTCCACCAGCGGCGGACTTGCGATCAACAACCATAACAACGGAGGGAAGAGCGTAAGCATGAGGAGATGGTCGAAACGGGCAACCACAGTGCTGCTCGCTGCAACGGCGGCGGCAATCATGTTCTTTTCGGCTGCGACATCTGCGGCAGCGCAAGAGGAAGGCCGACTCTTACGTGCAGGGAATGGTCCCGGGCCTGCGGCGAATGGGCCGGGTCCCGGATGCAACATCATTCCGCCCCTGGCCTCAATAGGAACGAAAGTAGACATTTCACAGTTTCCTCCGGCCGACTCGCTCACGAATCCGGATCTGGCAGGGCCTGTCCAGTTGCTGAAATCAGGTAAGTTCGACATACCGATCGAAGAGCTGACGAAAGTGAATGTGCCTGCCGGTACCCCCAGAGGAACAATTACGCTGCCCCTGTTCAAGGGTGCGGTGAACACTCCTTTTGGTCTGAAGCCCATGTGGTACATCATCCTCGATGCAGGTGACCAAGCCGAAGCGGAGCGCCTTGGCGTGAACTTCTCCAAGAAACTGCACAACGCTGGCGACGCTGCACGGCCCGCCACGCTTCGCGCCGACGGAACGTTCCTTTTCGAATCCGGCCTCGTAGACTTCAGTCCGAACCGGCAGGTCCAGGCCGGCTCTAAGGAACGACCGTTCCCCCCCAGCATCGCTCAGCCGGGCTCGGTCGGCGACGCCGATTACAGCCCGCTGGTAAACGTCGGTGGCATCATTTACGACGCCCCCGTTGTCGCCGCTGCTGTGGAAGATGCATTCATCAACTTCCCAAACGGTCACCCGAACTACAGCCTCGTACATGATCAGGTGGTCGCCATTGATCCGGCGAATCGGACAGTCACCCTCTCCCTGATTAACGGCTATAGTTTTGGCAAGCCGGTCTTCTACATCTCGACTGAGTCAAGCGATCCGACTGTGTCTGCGATCGAGGGGAACACTTTCGCTCCCCGTTTGCGCAAAATCGAAACCGGGGTCGACGACATCGATCGTAGCGCTGTCGAGCGGATCTTCATCGCGACGAACGGCGCGTCAGACGGCGGCTGCCAGAATCCGCAGCGTCAGGGTCTGGGCGCCGCGCTTTTGGACGGGCATCGGCCGAACAACACGTTTGGTGGCATTCCCACGACTGCGACCGATTACAGTCCAGTCTGGGACGCCAACGTGTACGAGTGGACCGATGAAGCCATCAGAAAGGGGTATCGCGGTCTCCTGACCGAGGAGTTCCGCATTTTGAAAATGGCGAGAGACGGATACATCACCGGACCTAATGGTGCGCCGTACGGCAGTTTCGGCCCCGTAATCGTGTGCGGTGTCGCCGCTCGGCTTAACTGAACAAAACTGGCGAGGCGCCAGTTTCACAGAAACGGGGCGGCGGATTCCAACCGCTCGCTCCGTTTCCTTATTAATCAGTGCGCGATTAATCAGTGCGCGCGCCGCCGCCTTTGAGTGCGGCAGCCTGTGCGGATGCAGGAGGGAATGATCGTTGGCCAGAGGTGTGCTATGCGCGGAAGCGGCGGACGCCTGATTGATTCTGGGCTGGGAGTCGGTGACAGGCGAGCGTTCTAACCAACTGAACTACGTCCCCTCTTGCTTTTCATACGGTTAGGGCGAAACCCGCATGTTTGCTGTCTGCTCGTTTCCGGTGTTCTCCTTGAGTCGTTTTACTTGTGGCCGCCATTCGCGAAGATGGTTTCTCCCGTGAGCCACCCAGCATCATCCGAGGCAAGAAGTACGGCCACGCGCGCGATGTCCTCGGGTTGGCCGACGCGGCCCAACGACGTACTCGCGATTATCTGCTTCTTGAACTCCGTTCCCATGACACCCGCCGCGTGCGTACCCTCCGTTTCGGTTCCACCG